>Ga0210401_10007117_pt1 | contig 11280 bp, 9 predicted proteins | sample IncBWH32MmetaG_FD_150866 | JGI IMG/M metagenome (GOLD analysis project Ga0210401, IMG submission 150866) | Forest soil microbial communities from Barre Woods Harvard Forest LTER site, Petersham, Massachusetts, United States - Inc-BW-H-32-M | ecosystem: Environmental > Terrestrial > Soil >... | reverse complement strand
CAATCGGTTCCGGGTAGCCGATAGCGTAGCCCTGGGCGAAATCAAGTTCCAGCTGACGCGCCATCTCGAGAAGAGATTCATCTTCGACGAATTCGGCGATGGTTTGGGATTGAATCTCGTGTGCGATGTTGTTGATCGCTTTCACAATGGCGAGATCGACCGAGCTGCGGCGCATGTTGCGGATGAAACTTCCCTCGATCTTGATGAAGTCCACTTTGAAATTGCGGAGATATCCGAACGAACAAAGGCCGGCGCCGAAATCGTCGAGCGCGACACGACATCCCAGAGCGCGCACCCTCTCGATAATGCCGCTCGCGGCAAACAGATTGTTGATGAGCGAGGTTTCGGTGATTTCCAGCGTCAGAGCACTCGGAGGCAGACTTGAGGACTTCAGGATATCCAGCAGGCACCGCAGAAACGTGGGGTCGTTCAGAGAGTTGGCCGAGACATTGATATTGATTTGCACGCCGGGAATCTTCGCAAGCCGGGGGCCGTACTCGCGAAGCACTTTGTCAAAGACCCAGCGATCCAGATGGCCCATCTGGTCGTAACGCTCGGCGGCAGGAATGAACTGGGCCGGCATGATCATTCCACCGTTGCGATCGTGCATTCGCAAGAGCACTTCATGCTGCGGAGTCCCGCCGCCGCGCAACGAAATGATCTTCTGAGCAAACAGGGAGAACCGGTTTTTAGCGACGGCTTCGCGCACGTCGGCGACGACCTGAAGCTGCTGGTGGCGGTCGTGCCCTTCGCCGCCTTCGGCTTCATAGACGCTGACGCGATTTCTGCCGGCCTGTTTTGCGGCGTAGCAAGCGACGTCGGCCTGCTTCATCACCGACCCGAGCTCGGACCCCTGGGTGATGCTCGCCACGCCGATGCTGAACGAGACCCGAAACAGCCGCTCTTCCCAGCGAAAATCGAATGTGGCGACGTCTTCGAGAACCATGGTCAGGGCTACTTGCGCCTGGTCGATCGAATAGCCGTAGAAAATCATTGCGAATTCATCGCCGCCCAGGCGCGCGACCGTGACGGTATCGGTAATGTAGCGGCGCAGAATGTCGGCCACGGTGCGCAGCAGAACGTCGCCGGCGGCATGGCCGACCGTATCGTTGACGATCTTGAAGCCGTCAAGATCCAGAAAGCAGAGCACATTTTCGGTTTTTGCGGCTTTGGACTTTTCGATCGCGGCGCCAAGCGCTTCCAGAAACATTTTCCGGTTGGGAAGCAAGGTGAGCGAATCGTGTGTGGCGCTGAAGGCGACTTCGCGCTGGATGGCGCGCATTCGGCTTACGTCTTGAAAAATGAATACAGCGCCGAGGACTTCGCCGTCGGCCGAGCGAATCAGCGAGGCCGAGTCCTGAATGTCGCGGCGCGTTCCGTCCCGCGCAACAAGCCCGGCCTCCTCCAGGCGACATACGGGCTGATTGGTGGCCAGGCAATAGCGGAGAGGATTTGTAATGTCGACTCCGCTTTCCGAGTCCGTGAGGCGAAGAATTTCGTCAATGTCGCGGCCGCGAACTTCGTTGAACCTCCAGCCGGTCATGGCCTCAGCGGCGGGGTTCATCATGCTGACCTTGCCGTCAGCATCGGTGGAAATAACGCCGTCAGCGATGGAAAACAGCGTGATTTGAAGACGATCCTTTTCCGCTTCAAGAGCGCGTTCGCCGGCGCGCAGCTTTTCTTCCTGAACTTTGCGATCGGTAAGGTCGCGCGTTACCTTGGCATAGCCGATCGCCTTGCCGTCGTCATCGCGAAGGGTGGATATGACGACCGAGGCCCAGAAGCGCGAGCCGTCCTTGCGGATCCGCCAGCCTTCTCCTTTGAAATGACCTTCGGAGGCGACCTGCGCGAGAATTCTTCTGGGGATGCCGGCGGCAACGTCTTCCGGCGGGAAGAACCGACTGAAATGCTTCCCTACGATTTCGGCGGCGGTGTATCCCTTGTTGCGCTCCGCACCCCGGTTCCACGTCATGACGTGGCCCTGCAGATCCATCAGATAGATCGCGTAGTCCTCGATCGCGTCGACAAGTAGGTGGAACCTCTTGTCTTGCATGCCAAGAAGCGAGTCGGTGGCGCTGACCATAGCGGCTGCACGATCTTTACGTTTTCATCAGGGAATTTCGACAGGTAAGATGATTCAGGACGCCATCCGGTAAGCCGCTTTTCTACGTACGGACTAGCCCGTAGAGCCGAAGTAGTACCGCCGAACCCGGCGATGATCGGGACCGGACCCGGATCAGCGCCAGTCCGGGCGCCTGTAAGCGAGAGTTTCTCTCGCGATCTGGGCGCCCGCTCCGGACTGCGCGGCGATTCTGCCGAGCGCCGATTCGTAGCGTTCGAGGTTGTAGAGTATTTGTTCGACGGCGTCGGCCTGGGTGAATTCTGAATTGGCAGACGCCTTCTCGGTCCAATACTTTTCAAGGGCCGCAGCCGCCCGCTGATCTTTCCATGCGTCGATCAGGTTTCTTGCGCGCTCATTATTTTCGCCGATCGCCATTTTTTGGCTCCTTCGCCTGTGGGCGAGTCGACAGCATATTTCTACCGGAGATGGTTCGCAATATTCACGCGGCCTTTAACGTGTCGGAATATGCCGGGTTGTGGTTTGATGTTGTGCTTCGGCGGGGGTTGCGATCGATGAGGTCGAGGTGAAACTGTGATGGCTGACGGGCAAGTCGAATTGGTGGCGGAATTGACGTGCGAGACGGGCGAAAATCCGCTCTGGCATCCGGACGAAAACAGACTCTTCTTTGTGGATATTCCGTCAGGCACGATTTACGGTTATCGTCCGGCGGAGCGGACCTGTTCGCCCTTGGCGCGGACGCGCGTGACCGGGGGATTCACACTGCAGCAAGACGGTTCCTTGCTGCTTTTTCAGGATGGGTCTGTCGCGACGCTGGCGATGGACGGAACGATTCGCGAAGTGGCGAGAGATTGTTGTCCGGGGAACGATCGATTCAACGATGTCATTGCCGACCCGGAAGGACGCGTGTTTGCCGGAACCATGGGCGGCAACGGCAGGCTCTTGCGATTTGATACCGATGGCCGCGTAACGCAGATGCTCCAGGGGCTGGGCATTCCGAATGGAATGGGATTTACGCTCGACCTTTGCGGAATGTATTTCACCGATTCGGCGCCAAGGCGGATTTATCATTTCGATTACGACCGCAAGACCGGTGACCTTGAAAATCAGCGCGTATTTGCGGAGATTCCGCGCGAGGTCGGGTGTCCGGACGGAATGGCGGTTGACGCCGAAGGATACATTTGGACGGCGATCTGGTATGGGGGGCGGTTGCGGCGTTACGCGCCGGACGGGCGACTCGATCGCGAGATATTCTTCCCGGCGACGCAGACCTCGTCTGTGACATTTGGCGGAGCGGCGTTGGATGAGTTGTATGTGACGTCTGCCGCTTCCGGCGGCGATGATCCGCTCGCGCCGATCGGGTATGATCGCGCGGCGTTTCGCGGCGGCCCGCTGTATCGGACGCGCCTGGGCGGCGTGTGGGGAAAGCCCGCATTTCGGTCGCGAGTGAAGTTTCCGGAGCGCGCATGAGCCGAGCAGATCTAAAGGGGCGCGTGGCGCTGGTCACCGGGTCGAGCTCGGGCGTAGGAAAAGGGATCGCGCTTGAGCTGGCTCGCGCGGGATGCCGCGTGGCCGTCAATTCCCACGTGGATCGCGCGGGCGTCGACGCGACGATTGCCGAGATTCACGCGCTGGGCGTAGACGCCGCGGCCGTGATGGGCGACGTTGGATCGAGCGCGGATGTGAAGCGGATGGTCGGAGAAGTTGTGAAGCAGTTCTCGAAGCTCGATATTCTGGTGAACAATGCCGGCGTGCAGACCTGGTCGCCTCTGCTCGAGCTGAAGGAGTCGGACTGGGATCGCGACATCAACACCAACCTGAAAGGCTGCTTTCTGTGCACGCAGACCGCAGCGCTGCATATGAAGCAGCATTCGGGCGGCGCGATCATCAACATAGGTTCGGCTTGCAACAGGATCCCGTTTGCGCGGCTGGCTTCGTACACGGCTAGCAAGGGCGGCATCGAGATGCTCACGAAAGTGGCGGCGGTCGAACTGGGAAAATATTCGATTCGCGTGAATTGCGTGGCGCCCGGCGCGATACTGGTCGAGCGAACCAAGCTTGAAGCGCCCGATTACGAAGAGGCCTGGGGCAACGCTGCGCCTGTGGGACGCGTGGGACTGCCTCGGGATATCGGCCAAGCCGTGAGATTTCTGGCGAGCGATGAAGCATCGTTTATTACAGGGCAGACGATATTCGCCGATGGCGGAGTGTTTCTGAAGCCGAATTGGCCGTACAAGTCCGAAGAGCCTCGTTAGCACGCAGGCCTCCGCGATGAGATTTTCAACCGACTCGTTTTGAAGGGAGCGTTCGTGTCCGAAAAAACGAATGGCAAATTCCGTTCGGCGGCGTGGTTTGGACGAATGGATAAGGATGGGTTTTTGCACCGCAGCTGGATGCGCGGATTTCCCAGCGAGGTATTTGACGGACGCCCGGTGATCGGCATTTGCAATACGTGGTCCGAGCTGACGCCTTGCAACGCGCATTTTCGCGAAATCGCCGAAGCCGTGAAGCGCGGCGTGTGGGAAGCAGGCGGATTTCCGCTGGAGTTTCCGGTGATGTCGCTCGGCGAAACCAATCTGCGGCCGACGGCGATGCTGTTTCGCAATTTGGTCAGCATGGACGTGGAAGAATCGATCCGCGCAAATCCGATCGATGCGGTCGTGCTGCTCTGCGGCTGCGACAAAACGACGCCGGCGCTGGTGATGGGCGCGGCGAGCTGCGATGTGCCGGCGATTGTGGTCTCCGGCGGGCCGATGCTCAACGGAAAATTCTGTGGGCGGAATATCGGGTCGGGCACGGATGTGTGGCGGTTCGACGCGGCCGTGAAAGCGGGAACGATGAGCGCAGCGGAGTTTCGCGAGGCAGAAACCGGCATGTCGCGGTCCGCGGGACACTGCATGACGATGGGAACGGCTTCGACGATGGCTTCGATGGTCGAAGCGCTGGGGCTTGGACTGCCGGGGAACGCGGCGATTCCGGCGTCGGATTCGCGGCGAATGGTGATCGCACAGCTGGCGGGGAAGCGGATCGTCGATATGGCGCGCGATGATCTGCGGATTTCGAAAATTCTGACGCGCGAAGCTTTTGAGAACGCGATTCGCGTGAACGCGGCGGTGGGTGGTTCAACCAACGCCGTGATTCATCACCTGGCGATGGCCGGACGCGTCGGCGTCAAGATGAGCCTGGACGACTGGGATCGCCTGGGCCGAGACGTCCCGACGCTGGTCGATCTGATGCCGTCGGGGCGCTTCCTGATGGAGGATTTCTATTACGCGGGCGGAGTGCCGGCGGTGGTTCGAGCGCTCGATGAACATGGACTGCTCGACCGCGGCGCACTGACCGTGAATGGCAAGTCTCTGGTCGAGAATTGTAAAGAAGCGCCGAACTGGAATGCGGACGTGATTCGCCCGTTTGAAAAGCCGCTTGTCAGGAGCGGGGGAATCGCCGTGTTGCGCGGCAATCTTGCACCCGATGGAGCGGTGCTGAAGCCCTCGGCTGCGTCGCCGCATCTGCTCCGGCATCGCGGGCGCGCGGTGGTGTTTGAGAACATCGAGCATTACAACGAAAAGATCAAAGACCCGGGCCTCGATGTGGATGAGACATGCGTGCTGGTGATGAAATATTGCGGGCCGAAGGGTTATCCGGGCATGCCGGAGGTCGGAAATATGGCGCTGCCTGCCAAGGTCCTGCAAAAGGGCGTGACCGATATGGTGCGCATCTCGGATGCGCGCATGAGCGGAACCGCTTACGGCACGGTTGTGTTGCACGCCTGTCCGGAAGCGGCGATTGGCGGGACGCTGGCGCTGGTTGAGGACGGTGATTTTATCGAGCTGGATGTGCCGGGGCGGAGATTGCATCTGGATGTGAGCGAGGATGTCCTCGGCAAGAGGCGCGCCGCGTGGAAGCGTCCGGAGCCGGCAATGGAAGGCGGATATCAGTCGCTCTACGTCGAGCACGTGCAGCAGGCATGCCAGGGGGCGGATTTGGATTTTCTGATCGGATGCCGCGGTGACGCGGTTCCGCGGGAATCGCACTAGAGTTGCGCGAATATTTATCCGGATGACGCAGAACCAAGGAGAAACATGGCAGGAAGGCTGGCAGGCAAGACGGCGCTGATCACGGCTGCGGCGCAGGGAATCGGGCGCGCGACGGCGATTGCGTTTGCCGATGAGGGTGCGTCGGTCATCGCGACAGATGTAAACCAAGCGGCGCTAGGAACGCTCGCCCGGGAGCGTCCGCAGATTCGCGCGCGGCGGCTGGACGTACTCGATTCGAAAGCCGTCGAGGGCGCAGCGGCAGAACTCGGTGCGCTTGACGCGCTGTTCAATTGCGCGGGATTCGTGCATCAGGGATCGATTCTGGAGTGCGCGGAAAAGGATTTCGATTTTTCGACGGATCTGAACGTGAAGTCGATGTACCGGATGTGCCGCGCGTTTCTTCCGGCGATGGTCGCAAGCGGAAAAGGAAACATCATTAATATGTCGTCTGTCGCATCGAGCGTGACAGGCGTGCCGAACCGGTTCGTCTACGGCACGACCAAGGCGGCGATCATCGGGTTGACCAAATCGATTGCGGCGGACTTTGTGAAGAAGGGGATTCGTTGCAACGCGATTTGTCCCGGCACGGTGCAGACGCCGTCGCTCGACCAGCGGATCGCGGCGTTGGGAGACAGCGACAAGGTTCGCGCCGATTTCATCGCGCGGCAGCCAATGGGGCGGGTTGGAAAACCGGAGGAGATCGCGGCGCTGGTCGTGTATCTGGCCTCGGACGAATCGGGATTCACGACGGGGCAGATCCACGTGATTGATGGCGGTTGGACAATCTGATTTGGCAAGAATACAGGGGGCGGAATGAAACTGCTGCGGTATGGAACGCCAGGAAACGAAAAGCCGGGCTTGATGGCACCGGATCAAACGATACGGGATTTGTCCGGAGTGATTCCGGACGTGGCGGGCGACACGTTGCTGCCTGGGACGATCGCCAAGCTGCGGGAGATCGATACGACGAAGCTGCCCGAGGTCGAGGGAGCCGCGCGGCTTGGACCCTGCGTGGGGCGCGTGGGGAAGTTCGTTTGTATCGGCCTGAACTATTCCGATCACGCCGCCGAATCGGGAATGAAGGTGCCAGGCGAGCCGATCGTTTTTATGAAAGCGACGTCGGCGATCACGGGGCCAAACGACGACGTGATGATTCCTCTCGGCTCGGAAAAGACGGACTGGGAAGTGGAGCTTGGCGTAGTGATCGGCAAGCCGGGCAAGTACATCGCCCAGGAGAATTCGCTTTCACACGTCGCCGGCTACTGCGTAGTCAACGACCTTTCAGAGCGCGCATTTCAACTCGAAGGCACGGGCCAGTGGGTGAAGGGAAAGAGCGCCGACACGTTCGGGCCGATCGGACCATGGCTGGTGACGGCTGATGAAGTGCCCGATCCCCAGAATCTTGCGATGTGGCTCGAAGTCGACGGGCAGAGGCAACAAGATGGGTCGACCAAGACGATGGTTTTCGGTGTCGCTTATCTGGTGAGCTATCTGAGCCGGTTCATGAGTCTGCAATCCGGCGACATTATTTCGACGGGAACGCCACCGGGAGTCGGCGCGGGGAAAAAGCCGCCGATGTTTTTGCGAGCGGGAAATACGATGCGGCTTGGCATCCAGGGATTGGGCGAGCAGCAGCAGAAAGTTGTTGCAGAACGGGGTTAGGCGCTCGCGTTTTTGAATTTCGATACGCCCGCGACCAGAAGCGAACCGATCAGCAGATAAATGGCAGCTGTCGCGCTGATGCTGGCGCTCATGCCGTAACGTCGGGCGGCGATCGCGATGGCAACAGGAGCGAACCCTGCCCCCAGCCAGCCGAGCGAGTTCAGAAGCCCGGCCGCCGCGCCGCGGCGGGCAACGGGGACGACGTCATAGAGAGCCGCAAAAATATTCGCGTCATAGAGACCCTTGAAATAGCCGAAACCGATCATTGCAACGACGAGAATTGGAATGGAACTCGTCCAGCCTGTGAGGAAAACGAACGGGACGCCGCAGAGCAGCCCGAATGACTGCGCAAGCAACCGGCCGCCCTTCATTTTCCTTGCCAGCCTGTCTGCCAGGATTCCGCCCGAAATGACCCCGAGCACGGACGCGACCTGAAGATAGATCGTCGCGTTCAATCCCGCCATCGAAAGACTCATGTGGAATTTTTCGAACAGGAATGTGGGCATCCACGTCAGGAAGACGACGGCAACAAAGTTTGCTCCGATGAAAGCGGCGATGAGGACGAGCGCCATCGGCCGGGAGAGGACCTGGGCAAAGCCCCGAAGCATATTGGGCGGGAGTGGTCCGGGCGTTTCATCGGCTGTCGCGGCGGGACCGGGAACGGCGAGCGCGCTGGCGTTTCGTGCCACCGTATTTTCGGACATGCCGCGTGGTGCTTCTCGCAGCACTCCCCAAAGAACGACCGCGAGCAAAATTCCCGCGCCGCCGAAAACGACAAAGCTCGATTGCCAGCCGTAGTATTGGCCGAGAAAACCTGAAATGCTGCCGCCGGCGATGCTGCCCGCGTAGACGCCCGATTGATGCCAGGACATCGCCCGCGAACGCGTAGCCGCTCCGTGGTAATCGCTGATGAGGGACATTGCAGCGGGGAAATAAAACGCTTCGCCGAGGCCACTGAGCGCGCGGCAGGTCAAAAGTTGCGCGTAGTTGTGACAAATCGAAGTCGCTGCCGTGACGATCGACCAGAAGACGAGCGCGCCAAGAATCAGCGATTTCCGTGAGAAACGGTCGCAGAGCGAACCGGCGAACGGGCCGAAGAGCGCGTACATCCAGGTGAAAGCGCTTCCGACGATTCCCAATTCCACTTTCGAAACGTGAAGTTGTCGCTCAAGCAAGGGAAAAACCGAAAAAATTGCCTGGCGGTCTGCGTAATTGAACAGGCACACGAACCAGAGCATGCCGATGACGAGCCATTTGTAAGAGGGATTTTGTGGCCGGGCTTCGGACGCCGCAGCCGTCATACCTGCAGGGCCATCTTGTGAATATCGAAAAACACAGGGACGCTTTGCTGCAAGGAACTTTCGCGCTTCCAATGATCGTATTCGCTGAGGCGCTCGCGCTGACTGGCCTGGATGTGCTCGGAGACAGCAGCCATCGCAACTTCGGGTTCCTGATGCGCCACGGCATTGAGGATGCGCTGATGGTAACGATGAATGCTTTTGAGCGTGACCCGGTCGTGCCCCCTGCGGTGTATGGCGAAGATACTGATGAGCAGGCGCGTGTCGTTGATGATCTTTTGCAGGCGCGAATTGTTGGCCATGCTCACGAGCAGCGCGTGAAAACCGAGGTCGCAGGCGATGAAGCGCTCCATTTGCTTGGCGTCAAGCGCCGGCTGCTTGCTTTTTTCCAGCTCCTTTTGGAGCTTCAGGATTTCGTCGACAAGGGTTTGCAACCGGTCGTTATCTGCAAGGCGCAGAGAAACCCGTGCGATTTTGCCGACGGCGAAGACTTCGAGGGCTTCGCGCAGTTCATAGAGCTCGACGATATCTTCGCGCTTGAGCTCCGCGACGACCATACCGCCGCCCGGGTTTTGCTCAAGCAGACCTTCGGCGGCCAGCTGGTTCATCGCTTCGCGGATCGGGGCGCGACTACTGCCGAGTTCTTTGGCGAGCAAGAGCTCTGAAATTCCTCCGCCGGCAGCGAGCGCTCCGCTGGCGATCGATTGCTGAATGTGCAGATAGGCCTTTTCGCGGATCGAGCGCCGGCGCATATGTCGGCGCGATTTGCCCGGGCGATGCATGGTTGTGGTTGGCTCAGGATACAACGGATTTTTCCTACTCGCGCCGCGCGCGTGCCGCGGTGAACCTCAAAGGCGTTATAACACGGCTGGCGTCAGGATGTCGACATATTGACGACAGTGCGATATAGTCTCGGGCACCGTGACGAAGGCCTGGATCGGGTGGCGGCGGATTGCACTTTCCCTTCTGGTTTTTGTGGTCTGTCCCGCCGTTTACGGACAGACGCAGCCGACCGGCGAGCTGATATTTCAGCCCGGCTCTGTCTCGTTTGCTTCAAGCCACGCTTCGACGATTGTGGAATTGAAGAACGGCGATTTGCTCGCGGCCTGGTTTGGCGGAACGGCGGAAGGAAAGCCAGACGTAGCGATCTGGTCATCGCGGCACGCAGGTGACGCGTGGTCGGCTCCGGTCGAGCTTGCGCGTGAAGACGGCGTGCCGTGCTGGAACCCCGTGCTGTTTCACTCAACCGACGGTCGTTTGTGGTTCTATTACAAATTTGGACCGAGTCCGCAGCAGTGGGCGGCGGGTCGCAGATCGAGCGATGACGAAGGGCGCACCTGGTCAGCGGCCGAACATTTGCCAGCAGGCTTGCTCGGACCGATTCGCGCAAAACCACTTGTGATGCCAGATGGAACGATCGTGGCGGGTTCTTCGATTGAGGCGTATCACGCCTGGGCAGCGTGGATCGAAAGAAGCGCCGACAACGGAAAGACCTGGTCGAAGATCGGGCCGCTCGTGCCGCCGCGGCCGGCCGATGCGGATCCGGACGCGAATCACGGAATCATCCAGCCATCGGTTGTGCAGCTGGGCGACAAGCACCTGCGGTTTTATGCGCGGTCGACGCCAACGGTCGGGCGAGTCGTGGTATCGGATTCCTACGATAACGGCGTGACCTGGACGCAGCCACATCCGCTGGGCGTGCCGAATCCGAATTCCGGGATTGACGCAGTCGTGCTTCGCGACGGGCGAATCGTTCTGGTCTACAACAACACAGCGACCGGCCGCACCCCGCTGAACCTTGCGGTTTCAACTGACGGCGACTATTTTCGGATGTTTTATACGCTTGAGGACCAGCCGGGAGAATATTCCTACCCCGCCATCATTCAGACGCGCAGCGGAGACCTCGAAATTACCTATACGTGGCAGCGCAAGGCGATCCGGCACGTTCACGTTCCTCTCGCGGCGGTACCGAAGTGATCCGATGAAATGCTGGAGATCGAGATGACGCACAAGAAATTCTCGGGCGTTTATGCCGCGGTGCTGACTCCGCGGGGGCCCGACGATAGCGTGGACGCAGCCGCGCTTGCGAAGTTGATCGAGTTCTTGTCATCCAAAGGAATTACGAAGTTTGCACTGAATGGAGCGACCGGCGAATTCTGCCTCGCTACGCCGACGCAATTGCAGGTTCTGGTTGCCACCGTCC
>Ga0210401_10007116_pt1 | contig 11281 bp, 7 predicted proteins | sample IncBWH32MmetaG_FD_150866 | JGI IMG/M metagenome (GOLD analysis project Ga0210401, IMG submission 150866) | Forest soil microbial communities from Barre Woods Harvard Forest LTER site, Petersham, Massachusetts, United States - Inc-BW-H-32-M | ecosystem: Environmental > Terrestrial > Soil >... | reverse complement strand
CTGCACCGTGCCGTTCACGCGGAACTTGCCCGGCGAGTGCGGATCTACCTTCACCATCATCCGCGAATACTCCGGACGCCGGCTTTCGCACCAGATCTGCCCGAAGCCGATAAAGAAGCGCTGTGCTGGCGTGAAGCCTTCTTGCTTCGGTCCATCCAGCTGTTTGCTCTGTGCGGCAAGCGTGTTTTCGAGCGCCAGGAACGCAATGCGAATACCACCATTGTCAGCGGTGTTCTCGCCCAGTGTCAGTTTGCCGTTCACGTTGGAGCCCAGCTCCGGAGCGAACTTGTCGTACTCCTGCACCTCGCAGTCCGTCCGCTCGGTGAAGGCTTTGCGGTCCGCCGGCGTCTGCCACTCGCGCAGATTGCCCTTGCCGTCGTACTTCGATCCCTCGTCGTCGAAGCCGTGCGTCATCTCGTGCCCGATCACCACCCCGATTCCGCCGAAGTTCACCGCTTCGTCGCCGGTCAGCGAGTAGAACGGCGGCTGCAGAATGCCCGCAGGGAAGTTGATATCGTTCAGGCTGGGTTCGTAGTAGGCATTCACCGTCGGCGGCGTCATTCCCCACTCCGTCTCGTCCACTGGCTTGCCCAGCTTGTTCAGGTTGCGCTGCTGCTCGAACTCGCTGCCGCGATTCACATTGCCCATCAGGTCGCCGCGCTCTACCGTGAATTTCGAATAGTCGCGCCAGTTGTCCGGATAGCCGATCTTGTTCCGATACAGCGCCAGCTTCGCTTCGGCTGCCTTCTTGGTCTCGTCACCCATCCACGGCAGTTGCTGGATATCCTCGCCCAGCGCCTTGTCCAGCGCGGCCACCAGCTTCGTCATGTTCTCCTTGGCGGCGGGCGGAAAGTTCTTCCTCACCCAGTCCTGACCCACTGCTTCGCCCAACTGTATATCGGTCAGTCGCGTGCAGCGCTTCCATCGCGGCTGCAGCTCTTTCGCGCCCTGCAGGGTCGCGTTGTAGAAGTTGTAGTTTTCCTGCACGAAGTTGTCGCTCAGCCACGGCGCTGCGTCGTGGATCGCATGCCACCGCAGATAGCTCTTCCACGCGTCCAGGCTCTCTGCCTCGATAGCCTTGTTGAGTGCCTCGATGAATCCCGGCTGCGCCACATTCAGCGACTCGAACGAGCCGATCCCGATCTTGCCGAAGTACGTTGACCAGTCGAACCCCGGCGCCATCTGTTCCAGCTCGGCCACCGTCTTGATGTGGTACCGGTTCGTTGGTTCGCGCAGATCGGTGCGGCTCAGCGAGCCTTCGGCCAGCGCCGTCTCAATCGCCATCACGCTCTTCGCTTCGGCGGCCGCCTGCTCCGGCGTATCGCCTGCCAGCACGAACATCTTCGTCATATGCTCGACATACTGATCGCGGATCTTCGTCTCCCGCTCCGCCTTTTCGATGTAGTACGAGCGGTCCGGCAGCCCCAGTCCACCCTGTCGCACCGCAGCAATCTGCAGCGAGCTATCCTTCTCGTCCTGCTGGACCTCGAAATTGAAGATCGCATCCGTTCCGTTCTCACGCTCGAGCCCCGTCAGTACCGCCGCGAGCTGCTTCTTGTCATTCAGCCCCGCGATGCGGTCCAGCGCCGGCTTCAACGGTGCCGCACCCTTGGCATTCACAGCATCCACGTTCATGCATGACGCATAAAAGTCGCCGTACTTCGCTTCAAGCGGCGTGCGGCTCGGGCTCGGCTTCGCCGCCGCTTCGAGATCCTTGTACAGCAGCCACTGGTTGCGCTCTGCCAGCATGTTGAAGTTGCCCCAACGCGACTGGTCCGCAGGAATCGGATTCTGTTTCATCCAGTTGCCGCAGGCGTACTGGTAGAAATCCGTGCACGGATCGGCGGTCGTATCCATCGCGCTCAGGTCGAAGCTCTTCGGCGCCTTCGGCTCCGTGACCGTGCTCGAAGGCGTGTCCGCCAGCCCGTCCAGTTCGCGCAGCGTGTTGGGGGTGAGACTGCTTTGGGCACAGGCGATACCTGTGCCCATCAGGACAATGGCGGCAAACCGGAATGGCTGCATGGCGCTCCTTGAAGATGGGAAATGAATACCAGAAGCGCAGGCTGCACCCTGCGTTTTGGATTCGCCCAGCCCGGCGATGCGGCGCTGGCGCATCCTTTCTCGGAAAACACAGTTTCGTTCGACTCAAAAACCTAACACAACTCGGCCACGCTGGCGAAAGCCGCCGCCTGCTATGGCTTTGCCGCGGGAAACGCCGCTTTGGGACGCGTCGCGAGTTGCGGTTCAGGGCTACGGCTTTCCGGGGCAGTCGCCAGTGTTTCGTGGTCAAGCTCCACGGTGCCGACTTGGCCGCCATCATCGGTCCGGATCACCACGCGCACGCTCGCGGTGTGGCGTGGGAGGGGAATCGTCACAGTCAGCAATGTGTCCGATTGCGCAAGACGCGCAGCATCCTGCGTGTTGGATAGTACGGTCAGTTTCTCTAACTTGGAAGCCAGGATATCTCTGCGTCCCGAAAGGCTGACAGCCGCCACCGTGATATTGGCTCCGCTCGCTCCATCGTTTGCTGCCTGCCAGCGGAGATGAGTCGATTTCAGCATGACCGTGACCTCCGCGCTACTGTGGTCCGGCTGCCGCACCACCTTCACAACCGTCATGCCCAGCGCGTCAAAGATCACTCCCGATTGCACCGCTTCGGAGATCTCGTCCATCGGATTGACTCGCTGCGGAACTAGGTCGACCGCCGTCAACGGTTCGGGCGCGTAATAGCCCGTCTTCGTCATCGCATGCAGATTTGCATCGCGCAGGTGCACTTCAATCTGTCGAAACTTACCGTCCGCAGCTCCCATCGGCGGCTGATACGTCAGTATGTAGTAATCCGAACCTAGCTCCTGCGCTTCGTGCATCTCCCCATCGACATCGTTGTGGTCATGGAAATAGACGCCTCCCGTGTCGTGCACCAGCATCCCGAAGTTGATACTTCCCGCGAAAGGATCGCCGGCGATCTCTTGGGTGGCGTCCACCAAACGGCGCCCTCCAAGCCGCAAGTAGTCCGGGTTCTGGGCGCCTATCACTCCTTTCGGATCGATCAGGAACAGCGACATCCGCGCATCCACCAGCATGTTCGTCGTACCGTGCGCATAAAAGCGCATCGACTTCTCGTACAGCGGATTTGACGAATCCATGGGAATGCTGGGCCCCCCATTGCCAACCCAAAGAATGTTCTTCCGTCCCTGCAGACCTTTGTTCTGCAACGCGATCTGCTGCAATGCCTCGATCGATTGGGACATTCGCTGGTCGGCCCAGTCACCCGATAGCTTGTACGGTATCGCCTGCGGTACATGATCCAGCGTATCCATCAGCTCCGCTCTGCTGCGCGTATAGGCGTGGACCATATCGAACGACGTGTTGTTCAGCACCATCAGTTCAGTGGACGAAATCAGCCTCTCCGGCTGCAGCGCAAGATATCTGCTTATCGAGTAGCGGGCGAACGCGGAATCCTTGAAAGGCGTATTCAAAAGGTCGAGCACCAGGATCGTGGCGGGGGCGTTTACTTCCGTCTTCGCGCCCTCCGCAGGCGCGTCAAACGAAAAGATCCGCTGCGGCTTCCCATTCTCGATGATGGTGAAGTCGTCTTTGGTCAGCCCTGTCACCACCGGGCGGCCCTTCTTGTCCAGTACCGTCACATCCAGAAAAACCAGGTTCGAGGTAACGCGAAAGGTCGGAGGAGTCGCCGCGGACGTCTGCTGTCCCTTTGCTGCCACCCAGGGGGCGGCAATCAGGCCAAGGAGCCCAAGCCAAACGCCGAACCGCCGAGTCCGCATTGATGGCATTGGCTCTCCAGCCTACTCCGCAACGCAATCACTACTGCAGCCACTTCCAAACGACGGATGCACCGGCCGTAAAGCCGCAACTAAAGCGGTCGCCCGGCAGATTCCCATTCCATCCGCACCATTCCGGCCCTAAGACATCCCTCCCCTCATTGCCGACCGAAGTCACCCAACCCGTCTGTCATCCCGACCGAAGAGAAGCGAAATGGGGGATCTGCTGTTCCCACGGAAGTTCGTAAAATAATCTAAATCGCTCTTGACACACACAAGATATATCTTGATACTACAAACCATGAGACACTCATTCGAACACCTCAAAGAACACTTCAGAGAATCACACGGATGCGACCGCGGCCGTGAAGATCGTCATTTCCGGGGACGCGGCCCCTTTAGCGGCCACTTCGGTGAAGGCGAGCGCCCCTTCTGGCGCGGACGCGGCGGCCCGGGACGGATCTTCGCCTCAGGCGACCTCCGCTACCTCATCCTCGCCCTCATCGCGGAGAAGCCGCGCCACGGCTACGAACTCATCAAGGCCATTGAAGAGAAGTTCGGCGGCGCCTACTCGCCCAGCCCCGGCATCGTGTACCCCATGCTCACCCTGCTCGAAGAGACTGGTCTGGCCACCGTCACCTCCGAGGGCACGCGCAAGCTCTACTCCATCACAGAGGAAGGGAAGAAGGAGCTCGAGGAGAACCGCAGAGTCGTGGACGAGATTCTCGAGCGGATGTCTGCCGTCGGCAGCGCCGCCCGTCCTACCGAGCGCGATCCGCAGATCATGCGCGCCATCCAGAACTTCCGCATGGCACTCAGCATGCGCGCCGGCAACCTCACCCCCGAGCAGCGCAGCCGCATCATCGAAGTCATCGACAACGCGGCCCGCGAAATCGAGAAGGCTTGAACCGATGCCTGAACATCACTACCGCATTACGGTAGACAAACTTGAACCCACCGCAGGCGAAGGAGGACTCGAATCGCTTTCCTTCTTCGCCTCGACCTCCCACGACATCTTCGCTGCCATCAGCGCTCTGCGGGGTCGCTTCGACTGCAGCACTTGCCACGCAACCAAGGTCGCCCTCGGCCTCAGCCTGATGAATGAGGTTCTGGGCGCGCACCGCGACCGGGCGCAGCAGCCTCAGCTTGCCGTCAGTGGCGATGCCTGAACCTGTCTATCGCTGTACCCGATGCAACACCACCGGAATACTCGGCGGCTCATGGAAGGTCGGATCCCGCGACGGATCGCTTCCATCCGGCGCTGGCCCAACCGCCGGGGCGTTCGCGCTCTCTTTGGGAACCTCCTGCGCTCGGCGGCGGCGATAGCCGGATCGTTCCAGATCGATCCGGTCGCCCTTCACTGTTCCCGCATACGTGTTGTTGCCCACCTTGAAGGTGATGTGGTCTCCGTCGACCTTGCCCTCCACAATTGGCGTTGGAACATCGCTGCCGCCTGAGAAACCCACACTGCCGCCCTCCGCACTTCCCGTCAGGCTCGCACCCTCCTGCCGCAGTGTGAACACCACGGGTCCAACGCGCGCCAGCAAGGTCTTCAGAGTGGGGTCCGTGCCCTCGTACGGCAGCGGCCGCCACAGTCCGGTCACGCCCGACCCCGTCGGCACCTCACGCTCCCACACCGCCACCTGTGGGCGCAGCGTGATCGCCTTCGCCGCAATCGTAACCGTCGCTGGAGCAACTCCCGGCGATGTCGCTTCCACCGTGATGTCGCCAGCATTCTTCGTCGCTTGCACCACCGCCATGCACCAGCCGGAGAATGCCTTCCGCGATGTGCCCTTGTCCGACTGCTGGTCGGTAGGATCGCCATTGCCCACGCCGATTAGCTTGCCCGCACCGGAAACCCGGAACGTCACTTCATTGTCCGTGATCGGTACGACTCGCCCCTGCGCATCCTCAACCGCAACGGCAAACATCGCCACGTCCTCGCCATCGGCCGAGACTTCGCGCCGGTCTGCAGTCATCACCAGCTTTGCGGCAGCGCCTGTGGTTTCGCGCTTCTCCGTCATGACAACCTTGTCGCCTTTGTAGCCGCGCGCTTCAATCGAGCCCGGCGCATACTTCACGTTCCACGCCACGTGCGAATCCTTCTTCATCTCCTTCGCGCCCAGGCTCTGCCCGTTCACGAACAACTCCACCTTGTCCAGATTGGAGTACACCCACACCGCGATCTCCTTGCCCTCCATCCCCGGCCAGTTCCAGTGCGGGAACAGATGCAGCACCGGCTTATCGGTCCACCACGACTGGTAGTAGAAGAAGCTGTCCTTCGGAAATCCGCAGATGTCGATAATGCCGTACTGTGAGCTGATGTTGGGCCAGTGATTCGGCGAGGGCTCGCCACGATAATCGAACCCTGTCCACACGAACCCGCCCGAGAGCCACGGTCGCGCGTTGCAGAAGCTCCACCAGCCTTCCGCTGAAGCGCGTCCCGTCGTGGTGTACGGATCGTACGAACCGACGTAGCCTCTTTCGAAATCGGTCACGTAGATGCCGCGCGTGCCCACCGCACTCACCGTCTCCGTACCGATCACCGGCTTATTGGGATGGGCTTTGTGATATTCCTCGGCCGGCGGGTCCATGTAGTTGTAGCCAATCACATCGCACACCGCCAGGCCGCCCGTACCGATCGCCCCAGTCGGCGCAATGGACACCGGCCGCGAGCCGTCCAGCTCTTTTGCAAGAGCCTTCATCGCGCTCAGGATCAGCACACCCTTCTCCGTATTCGCCTGACCTTCTTCATTGCCCATCGACCACATGAAGACGCTCGGCCGATTGCGGTCCCGCCGGATGAGATCGCCAAACTGGGCCATGCCTTCCGGATTCGAAGACATCATCCGCGTCTCATCGAAGACCAGCATCCCCAGCTCATCGCATGCGTCCAGCAGCTCCGGCGTGGGCGGATTGTGCGATGTGCGTATGGAGTTGCAGCCCATCTCCTGCAGCTTGCGGATGCGGTAGTACTGCACAGCATCCGGCAGCGCAGCGCCGATCCCGGCATGGTCCTGGTGGTTGCACGTTCCCTTCAGCTTCACCGACTTGCCGTTCAGGAAAAACCCCTTCTGCGCGTCAAACGAAGTTGTGCGAATGCCAAACGGCGTCTCGTAGCGATCGACGATCTGGCCGTCCGACTCGACCTCCGTTACCAGCCGGTAAAGATTCCGCTCTTCGAGCGACCACAGCGCTGGCCGCTTCACGACAATCTCTTTCGTGTAGGTCTGCTCGCCGCCCTTTTCAATCGGCGTTGCCGCTGCGGTCGTCTGCCCCACGGCATTGCCCTTGGGATCGAGCACCCTCCAGTTCACGCGAACCTTCTGGACGCCGGCGCCGTCGTTGGCTACTTCCGTGCGAATCGATAGCGTCGCCTCTTCAGGCCGTACCTGCGAGCGTACGAAGGTGCCCCACTTCTTCACGTGCACCGGATGCGTCTTCACCAGCCAGACATGTCGATAGATCCCCGCGCCTTCGTAGAACCAGCCGTCGCTCGACGTGGCATCCACGCGCACCAGCAGCACATTCCTGCCGCCCGCGTTGGCGAAGTCAGTCACGTCGAAACTGAAGGGGTCATATCCTCCGCTGTGAGTGCCGATGTAAAAGCCGTTGAAGACCACCATGCTCTCGCGGTAGGCACCATCGAACTCGATCGTGATCCGCTTCTTCGCGTCTTCGGCCGGAATGTCGAAGACGCGGCGGTACCAGCCGACGCTCGTCTCCGGATACGTCCGTCCCAGCGGATAAAACCCTTTGCTCTGCAGCGCAGGGTCGTTGGTGAAGGGAAGCTCGATCGCCCAGTCGTGCGGCAGATCCAGCTCCCGCCAGTCGCTGTCATCAAATGCAATCTCACCCGCGGGAAGAAAATTTCCCGTTTTTTGAAAATTGCCCGTCCGTCCGCTGCCGAATCCAAAGTCCTTGTCCGGCTCGTTCGCGTTGCCAAAGTGAAAGCGCCAGCCGAAATCCAGCAGCAGTCGCTCGCGTCCCGCGCCCGGAGTGTCGCCCCCTGGTCTCGAAGACTCGGGTGTGGCGTGACTGGCAGCGCGCGGCTCAGCAGCGTCTCCTCCCGCCTGCATCGCGAGGCCCATCGGGCCTATTCCATTCGCGACCGCTACCGCCGCTGGCGCCAGCAGACCTGTCTTCAGCAAATCGCGACGCGATACCTTACCCATTTGGCTCTCCTGCCTGCAAACGTTTACATCGGGACAACAAAATATTAAGCGCCATATCCCTCTGTCAAATGATCCCACCTGGCGCCCGGACAGAACCTATGCTGGTGCCGATCAGCCCACAGGCGTCGCACACTCGCCGGCTCGATAATCCCGTCGGCAATGTCGTTGTATGTGCTCTTCTGGTTGTATTCATCTACGGAGTAAGGGCCCACTTTGGCTGCAAGTGCTGCCGGGGTCACCGAAACGCCCGGGTATGTGCTGCTTGGAATAGGCCTGATTCTCTGTAGAGCCATGGCCGTTTATGAAAAGCGCACCTTCGAAACGCAATCGCTGGTTGGGGTACGCCCTGAACGGAAACGCGCTCGCCGTGTACGCACTCGTATTGGCTACAGTAGCGACAATCTGGCTATATACGACACGAAGACGCTTTCTGATTCCTGCTGGTTTTCAGGGAGAACTCATCCTCGTCCACACCCCAAATCGTGGTGAACGAGGTCGCAAAGGACTCTTGCGCACCACATATCGATTCCCAGTCAGTGGCATCCTGTTCACACAAGATCCGCTGCCGGCAGGATTGTTCTCTGATCGGTACGAGTACATCTATCCAGACGGCCACCGGCAAAAGCTGGGTGACGCGGCCCCCGGCACGCTGCAAGACAACCCCGGGAACCCTGCAAACAAAGCCGAGGTGGTGACCTATTTCAGGCGCGGCGATTCGCCAAAGAGTCCCACCGACTGCGCTATCGAGGAAATTTCTGTCGGTACAAGAGCATTTCTACTCGGCAGGCGTGACAAGCAGCCGGCGCCACTTCCGCGTCCCGCAATTTGCCCTTAAAAAGCACTTCTAGACTGTCTCTTTACGCGTCACCACCGCCGCCACCGGCAGCGCACTCAGCAGAATCCCCGCCGCCAGCAGAAACGGCGCGCCCGGCAGATGAATTCGTCCCGGCTTGATCGCCGCGGCAAACACAAACGTGAACAGCCCCGGCCCGACCAGCGCCGTCAGCCCGCGGATGCACTGCACCGCCCCCTGCAACTGCCCCTGCTCCTGCGGCGTCACGTGCACGCTCATCAGTCCCTGCGCCGTCGGCCCAGCCAGTCCCCACAGATTCATCAACGGTATCCCCAGCAGGAAGAGCCATCCCGTCGGCGCCAGTCCGAATATCGCGAATCCCACCCAGCCGATCCCCAGTCCCCACAGCAGCGTCCGCCGCTGTCCCAGCCACTTCACCAGCGGCCGCACCAGCAGCGCACCCACAATCACCGACCCTACGCCCACCAGCGCCAGTGACAGCCCAACCGCCCGCGCGCTCCACAGGTAGCGGTAGTCCGTATACAGCACCCAGGTGTTCACCAGCGACTGCTGCGTCAGGTAGCTCAACAGCAGCACGCAGCCCATGCCGAAGAGCTCCCGGTGCCGCCGCATCAGGGTCAGCGAGCCCAGCGGATTCGCCTGCCTCCACGAGAAGGTTCCGCGTTGCTCTCGCGGCAGCGACTCTGGCAGCACAAACAGTCCATACATCGCGTTCAGCAGGCTCATGCCGCCAGCCACCCAGAAGGGAAGCCGCGGACTCACATTGCCCAGCACGCCGCCCAGCGCCGGCCCCAGCACAAAGCCCAGTCCGAAGGCCGCACTCACCATGCCGAAGGCCTCCGCGCGCTTCTTCGGATCGGTCACGTCCGCGATGTACGCCATCGCCGTCGGCACGCTCGCCGAGGTGATCCCCGATACCACGCGCCCCACAAACAGCCACCCCAGCGTCGGCGCCAGCGCCATCACCAGATAGTCGATCCCCAGCCCGAAGTTCGACAGCAGCACGATCGGCCGCCGCCCAAACCGGTCCGACAGTGAACCGAGCAGCGGCGAAAAGCCGAACTGCATCACCGCCCACACTGTCCCGAAGATGCCGAACATCTCCGCGCCGCTCGCCGTATTGCCGCCCATGAAGCCGGTGATTAGCTTTGGCAGCACCGGCGCGATCATTCCCATCGCCAGCATGTCCAGCGTGATGGTCACGAAGATGAACGCTGCCGCCGCCCGCCGCCGGTGGGCCGTATGTGGCGTCTGCGTCTCAGCTAAAGGAGCGGTGCAGCTGCCTGATGGAGCCAGCGGCTGGTCCGCCGGCGACGTCACTTCCGGATCCAGCGTCACTTGCGACTCACCCCGCTCCTGCATCCGCCATCCTCCGCACCGGAAGCCTTACAACACAGAGCATAGACGCGCCGCTCATCCCTCGGCTTGGAGAAATCGGAAACCATCTGGGTCGATCCAACAGGGAAGCAAGTTGAAAGTTGTAAAAACGCCGTTTCAGCCCCGGACTCAAGCCTTCGTCGCGATAACAACGTCCTGATAGCTCAGGAACTCGTCCCTGCCGCACCACGAGCCGTAATGAATCGGCTCGCCAATCGAAAGCCCCAGCCGCCCGAACAGCGTCGTCCGCACATAGCTCTCCTGAAAGGCCAGCGAGCCCTCCGGATTCGTCGGATCCGTCGTAACGCACCCCTCAAGCCTGTGGACGAAATTCTGCGTGCTCCTCTTCTTCTCGATCAGGCTCTGGGACTCCTCATTCAGCAGAAACATGGTAATGAAGCATCTCCCGCCCGGCTTCAGCACGCGCGCTATCTCCCTCGTGTAGTTTTCAAGGTCCGCCGGAAACATGTGCGTGAACACTGAGGTCAGGAAGACGAAATCGAAGCTGCCGTCGTCATAAGGGAAGCGGTAGCTCGACGCCTCATACACGCCATTCGGGTTGTAGAACTTGTTCCGTACATCCGAGTGCAGGAAGTGAAAGTTCGGATAGCGCGGCGTGATGTTCGACCGGCACCACTCCACGCCCTTTCTCACAATGTCGAAGCCGTGATATTCCCCGCTAGTGAGAAAGTCCGTCAGCGGAACCGCCATCCTGCCAATCCCACACCCAACATCCAGCACCCGGTGCTCCGGCTTCAGTCCGCCATATTCCGTAAACAGCTTGCGGAACTCCAGCCCGACAGCCTTGTAATCGCCGTCGCCCACGAAGTACATCGTGCGCGGAGGAACCATCTCTCTCCGCCGCGCCGGCTTATCGGAAAGGTCGAGTGCGCTGAGATAGAGATGCTTCAGCGATCTCCTCACTGGAATCGGAATGGCCCGTCGCAACGCGTTCAACTCAGCCCCTTACACCGCCTGAATGAATAGACTCTTCATACTAAATCCATTCAGAAGCGGTAGCGCGCCGTCACGACTCCGCTGATCGGTGCTCCCGGAAACAGCTCCAGGTCCGAGTGCGACGAGTCGTAGTAGCGCGTGTTCGCCAGGTTGAACAGGTGCCCGTCGATCTCGGT
>Ga0210401_10007114_pt1 | contig 11282 bp, 13 predicted proteins | sample IncBWH32MmetaG_FD_150866 | JGI IMG/M metagenome (GOLD analysis project Ga0210401, IMG submission 150866) | Forest soil microbial communities from Barre Woods Harvard Forest LTER site, Petersham, Massachusetts, United States - Inc-BW-H-32-M | ecosystem: Environmental > Terrestrial > Soil >... | reverse complement strand
CCCTTGCAAACAACCTTTGTCGTGGATGGGACTTTAGGGTGGCAGGCGACAGGAGTCCGACTTGATCGGCAGAATGCCGCCAAGATTGCGTACCAACAGGGTACGTGGCGCGACCCTCAGACCGGTGAACGAATCAATCCAGCCAATTTGCCAACGGAAATCGAAGAATGTTTCGACTGTCTGCCGGTGACGGGCACAATTGTTGCGATGGGGGCCTGATTGCAAAGATCGGAGAGGAAATACTGCCTCTCGATGCGTTGAAGAACACGCTTACTGGTGAAGGCGAGCTATTTCTGCGATCCAACTGTTGCGACGAACATCTGCTTGAGTATTGCGATGGGGACGTTTCGGTCAACATCGAGGTCTTTCATCGTTGCGATCCAAGTCGAGACCAGCGTAAAGAACGAGGCGCCAAGTTGGGTCATCAAGGCGTCCGTCCAGTAAAATAAGAAAGATAACCAATCCCGGACTAGACTTGATGCCAACGCAATTTGAAAATGCTTTAACTGCCATGCTTGAGATGGCAGCCCGCGAGGCGGGGCTGGTGGTGATCTCGGCTGAGGCTGGTACAGACTTCAACCAGCACCCAACGGCCAAGTTTCGCCTGGGGTTAGCTACCGACGCCCCTGCGGAGAAGACCCTACAACTGGAACTGAGCGAGGCCTTCGATTTTCGCAGGTCGGAACTGCTTCCGGAGATGACTGCGTACCTCCGCGACGCGGCGAAACGGCTGAGGAATCCACGGCCGGACGCATACGTTACCCTTGCCGGACTGCCGCTGAGCTTTGGCGGCTTTGGCTGGCCGTTCCACCGCTCGACGTCGGGGTCTGATACGTACATCGTGCACGGCCAAGCGCATCTTGAAGACGGGCAGGCGTCGCCGCTGCATGCGAAGGTTTCGGCGAGCATGACGGTGACCTTTGCCGAGATCGTGCCCGCGCCGGAGCAACCGTATGCGGAAAGCTTTATCTACAATGCAATTCGCAAGACCCTTGACCAGGGCCAGCTCGAGTTGCTCAAGAGCGGCAATCGCCAGCCGGTTCCCGTGACGACGCGTTACTATTCGCGCTGGCAGAAGAAGTTCTTCTTTGCAGACACCACGAATGAGAGCCGTGGGGATTTTCTGGCGCTGAAGATTTACTGGCTGTCGGGCGTGCTGGGGGGCAATCAACCGGTGTGGATCAGCGATCCGCGGGATGCGCAGTATCTGAATACCACTCCAGAAGAACTGGCGCGAGTGGCAGCAGATCTTTCGCGGCAGGGCCTGCTCAGCCTGAACGGCGATATGGCAGCGACGTCTCCGATGCTGATGGGGCGCGCGGAGCAGTATGATGCCCGGCTGAATGAAGCGCTGGCGGTTACAAAGCCGGAATTCAACGAGGAGATGCGGCACGGGCACACGAACATGTAAGGGGCAGGGATCAGGGATTAGAAACCCCGATTACTGATTCCCTGCTACTTTCGTTCCGCAACGGCCGCAGAAATTTGCTCCCTCGGGGATGGGGGCACCGCAGTTGGGGCAGGGCCGCGTGGCCAGGCCCGGTGCGGGACTGGTTGCGGGAGTAGTGACGGCAACCTGAGATGCGAAGTAGGTGGCCAGCGCCAGATTGAACTGGCGCACGCGTCCGGGCATGAAGAAGCATTCGACAATGCTGATGATAGTGGGAATACCCGTCCAGCAGAAGAGGATGTAGAGGATGCCGAGTCCGGGACGGCGCAGGTAGAAGTGGTGGGCCCCGAAGGTTCCCAGAAACAGGGCGAGCAGGACACCGACGACCTCGTCCTTCTGCCAGGCCGACATCTGCGCCTGAAAGATGGCGCGCTGCTCGTCGGTCCAGCCTGTAGCCATTGCCGGATTTGCGGCGATCATCGATTCTCCTTTCGACCGCATCCGGGGGCCAAAACACAGCCTGGGCGGAAAACGTTCACCAAAGAGAATACGCAAATCGGCCGGAATGTGTTCATCTTTATGGCCAACTGTTTTTGACTCGGGTTATGGTGGTTCATTCAGAATGTCGCATCTACCACAATGGACTAGTCGACGATATGGGTTCTGACTCCATGACGCGGACCCGCCGCGGCCTTCTCACCAACGAGCCGCTGATCCTGCTCGCCCTGGTGCTGCTGGCCCTGTATTTCGCCCGCGAGGTGCTGATCCCGCTGGCCATGGCGCTGACGCTGAACTTTCTGCTGACGCCCGCGGTGATGTTTTTTGAACGGTTGCGGCTGAAGCGGGTGTCGTCGGTTGTGCTGGTGGTGTTCGTGGCGTCGGCCGTGGTTGGGGGAGTCGGCTTCATCGTGGCACGGCAGCTGATCGGCGTTGTAAATGAGCTGCCAAACTACCGGCAGCACATCAGCACGAAGCTTTCCGAACTCAACATGTCGGTCAATAACCCTCTCGGGCAGACGGTGAAGAGCATCGAGGTGATCGGTGAGACTCTGTCCGAAGAGAGTGCGGCTGTCACCAAGGCGACCCCGGTGCGAGTTGTGCCGCCTCCGGAGTCGACCAGCCGTTACCTGGGCGAGTTGGTCAGGCCGGTGATGGGGCCATTGGCCACGCTGGGCATGGTGCTGATCTTCACCATATATATGCTGCTAAAGCGCGAAGACCTGCGTAACCGGCTGCTGCTGCTGGCTGGAGTCGGGCGGCTGAATCTGATGACGCAGGCCCTGAACGAAGCGGCGGAACGCATCAGCCGGTACCTGGTGATGACTTTTCTGGTGAACGGGAGCTTCGGCGTCGTCTTCGCGATCGGGCTTTACCTGCTGAGAGTGCCCAATGCCACCCTGTGGGGCGCGCTGCTGGCTATGCTGCGCATGGTCCCATATGCGGGGACCATGATTGCGGGCGTGGCCACAGTCGGCTATACGCTGGTGTATTTCGATAGCTGGTGGCAGCCTCTGTGGGTCTTCCTGCTCTTCGCCGGCCTGGAAATAGCGATCAGCAACTTCGTGGAGCCGCACCTTTACGGCCGCAACACGGGGATTTCCGCGCTGGCGCTAGTAACGATGGCGATCGTCTGGACCCTGTTGTGGGGATGGGCGGGTCTGGTGGTTTCAACGCCGCTGACGGTGTGCCTCATCGTCTTCGGGCGTTATGTGCCGCAGATGTCGTTCCTGCACATTCTGCTGGGCGAGGAGGCGGAGCTGGCTCCGGAGGCCCGGTTCTACGAGCGCCTGCTGGCGACCGATCAGGCGGAGGCGCACAACATTGCGGATCGCTTCCTGGAGAGCCGCGGCATCGTGGACCTCTACGACCAAGTCGTAATGCCCGCGCTGATCATGACGGAGCAGGACAGGCACAAGGGTGCTCTTGACGAGGTGCGCTGCTCCTATCTGTTCCAGAGCGCGACGGAATTGATCGCCGAGCTTACGGATTACAAGTCCAAAGCGCTGAACGACACCGGCTGCGATCCGCGTATCGATCTTGTGCGAACCAATCCTATCGTATGCGTGCCGGCGAACGACCAGGCTGACGAGATTGCCGCGACAATGCTGGCGCAGTTGCTGGAACAATGCAGTCACAAGACGGTTCTGCTGCCTTCGACGGCACTCTCGCCCGAAATATTGTCCCGACTGGCGGAAGAGCGCGGGACGATTCTCTGTATATCGGCGGTGCCTCCGTTTGCCTTCGCGCATGCGCGCACACTGGCGATACGGCTGCGGCAGAGCGTGCCTAGCAATCGCATTCTGATCGGTCTGTGGAACACGAATGGGGACAAGGACGTGCTGCGCGAGAGGTTCGGGCAGGCCCGGCCGGATTTTGTGGTGTCGACGCTGCGAGAGGCTCTTGACCAGATCAAGGAGTGTGAGCGGCCGCAGACGGTGGCGGCTCCCTGGAGTGCCGCGCCCGTCGAAGCGGGCACAGACTGAGCGGCGTCAGGCGCTAAAGTGTACGAATGAACCTCTACATGAGCGGCGTCATCGGCTTCTTCTTTGGCTTTTTCCTGGGAGCAGGCTGCGCGCTGGCCCTGATGTACGCCATCTACTCGGGCGGGTATCGCAGAGCGGTGGCAGACTCATTGCGCGAGGAAAAATCGGACCTATATCGCCGTTGGCTTCCGCACGCGCGGAAGCAACTCGAGAGAGAGCAACTGAAGGGCGGAACCGGCATCGCCCGGCCCCGTTAAAACATCACACATTCGGGTGACCGAGTGGACCTTGCGTGGCATCCAAGCCAAGCAGAAGTAGCATGGTCAGCGTCGCATTTGCACAGATACCTTGCCCTTTTACTTACGAAGAGATTATCCGAGGAGAAGCGAATTGCAAGTTCTCTGCATGGCTACCGATGAGAGCGGTGAAATTGTTTGCAGCGTTTGCGGACAGGGATACAAGCTGTATTTTGAGCGGCCTTCAGCCGCAGATCGCGAGCAGGCTATAGCGCAAGTAGAGCAGGCGCTGGAGAATCATCATCTGACAGACGAAGGACCAACTGCACACCCGCAGAGAGCCTTCAATGTGCCGGAGTGGTCCGGACCGCCGGAATGGTCGGCAGCGGCACTGCTGGGCGGCGCACCGCTGCGCGCCTGATTTTCAAGACAGCCTCCGGATCAAGAGGCCGAGTCAGACGTGCATGACCTCAGCTTCCTTGCGCTTGCTCATCTCTTCCATGCGCTGAATCTCGCCGTCGGTCAGCTTCTGCATCTCTTCAAGAGCACGCTTCTCTTCATCACCTGATATCAGCTTTTCTTTGGCGGCCTTCTTGATGGCGTCGTTGCCGTCGCGGCGGATATTGCGCACGGCGGTACGATGCTCTTCCAGAACCTTGTTCAGGTGCTTAACCACATCGCGGCGGCGCTCCTCGGTCATCGGCGGCACCGGGACGATGACAGCCTTCCCGTCATTCTGGGGATTGAAGCCCAGGTCAGAGGTGCGCAGCGCCTTTTCTATGTCAGAGATGATGCTGGTGTCCCATGGGGTGATGATGATCGTGTTGGCGTCACGGGTGGTAAGCTGACCCACCTGGTTGAGGGGTGTCGGTGTACCGTAATAGTCGACCTTGACATGATCGAGCATCTGGATCGAGGCACGGGCCGGTGCGGGTGGAGGCGAGATTGGCCTGGAAATCCTGCACCGCCTTGTCCATGCGCGATTTGAGCTGCTGGTACGAATCCTTGAGCGCGGGGATACCCGCCATTGCCGAGACTGCCATAGCTTATCGTCCTTCTGCTTCAAGTGTTCAAGCTTCGTATTGTAATTGGGAGCGCCGTGTCTAGACCAACATGCGAACCGCACCGCCGGCGGCATCTGCCTGCTCATGCGCATGATACGACGACCGGACGAGCGGACCGGATTCGACGTGGCGGAACCCCATCTTCAGGGCTTCGTGCTTCATGAACTCGAACTCAGCGGGTGTGTAGTAGCGAGTCATGGGCAGGTGGTCGCGCGAGGGGCGCAGGTACTGGCCGATGGTGAGGACGTCGACGCCTACGCTTGCAAGATCGCGGTAGACGTCGAGGAGCTCATGCATCTCTTCGCCGAGGCCGACCATGACTCCCGACTTGGTAACGACGGTTGGGTCAAGTTGCTTGGAAAACTCGAGCAGGCGAAGGGTGCGATCATAGCGGGCTCCGGAGCGGACGGCGCGGTAGAGGCGCGGGACGGATTCGGTGTTGTGGTTGAGAATCTCGGGGTGGGCGTCGACGACAATGCGGATGGCGTCTTCGTTGCCCTGGAAGTCGGGGATGAGGACTTCGACCTGGCAGCCGGGCGCCTGACGGCGGATTTCGTCGATGACCATGGCAAAGGCGCGAGCTCCACCGAGGATATCGTCGTCGCGATTGACGCTGGTGATGACGGCGAACTTGAGGCCGAGCGCGGCGACTGCTTCGGCCACGCGGCGCGGCTCATCAAAGTCGATGGCGTCCGGACGGCCCTTGGGAACGGCACAGAATCCACAGCGGCGCGTGCAGAGATTGCCGAGCATCATAAAGGTGGCGGTCTTGTGGTTCCAGCACTCGCCGATGTTGGGACAGTGCGCGGACTCGCAGACGGTGTGCAGGTTCAGATCGCGGGCCAGCTTCTTCAGGTTGTGGTAATTCTCGCCGACCGGAGCGCGGGCCTTTAGCCAGTCGGGCTTCGAGACAGGGCGCTTCGGGGAGAGATCGATCTGGATGAGGTCCGCCTGGACCGGGTTCGGGGCTGTAGCCATGAATTTTCTATTGTAAATGCGAACAGGCGCACGGGCTTGACCCGAAGAGACGGGCTGGGTCTTGGACGCCTCGAGGCGCGTTCCTGCCGGGCTACTTGGCGAAGAGCTCGGTGAGACTCGTCAGCTTTAGCAATTCAGCTACGCGTGGCGACAAGTTAACCAGTTCGAGCTTCACCAGGCCTTTATTGATGGCGGACACCTTCAGGCTGACCAGTGCTCCGAGGCCAGAACTGTCGAGGTGTTCGATGTCGCCCAGGTCGATCACGATACGGCGTCCGCCGGCATCGATGAGCGGCTTAATCAGATCCTTGATCTGTTTGGAGTTTTCACTTAAGAGGCGGCCGTGGCATTTGACGGTTGTGAGCGGTAAACCGTGCTCGCCTGCCGACTCTTCAACGTTAAAGTGGATTCCCGACTCTGCAGTCATAGCTTTGGAATCTCCGTCCTGATTTCGACGGGAACAAGGCTACTCCTGATTACAAAGTGATGAATCAATTTTCCATGAATGGCGTCGAATACGGTTACTTTACTCGTTCCAACACTTCCGGTCGGACCAAATAAAGGAAGATCACCAGGTTCACAGCGACCATGACCACCATCGGCAGTTGATGGAAGTGGAAGAGGACGTAGACCCCGTAGCACATCGAGAGGAATGCGGCAGCGAGCGTGAGGGCCCATCCCCATCGGCGCAGTTTGAGCAGGCCGTTGGCGGCGAAGGCATAAATGACGCAGATGATGATCACCGCCGGCGGCAGGTTGTGGGTGATGACTCCGATGAGGCCGATGGCGCAGAGGAGCAGCATCCAGATGCAGATGAAGGCCATGCCCGGCAGCAGGTTGAGCGACTTTGCCGGTGGCGGGGTAGGGCTTTGCGATTCAGTCATAGGCTAAAGCGTGTGCAGGTAGGCGAGCAGATCCTGTAGCTGCTGCTGGTCGAGAGAGTTACCGAAAGCGGGCATCATATTGCGTCCACGCAGGATCACGGCTTCGACGCGATCATCGTTTGCTGGCGCGCCGCTGGGAAGATATTTCTGCTTGTAAAGAGCCTGAAGGCCGGGTCCGTGCAGCGAATGGTCGCTGTTGGCGTAATGGCAGCGAGCGCAATGCGAAGTATAGACCTGGTGTCCGGCGGCTTCGTGCGGGGTGAGTTCGCTCAGAGGCTTCGAAGGAGGTAGAGGAGGTCCGCAACCAGCGAAAGCGGAAACGGCCACAGCACTCAGGATCAGTTTGCAAGTACGAGTCAATCTTCGATGATACCGAATCGCCGCTAATTGGCCGCCGCAATGGCAGCGACGATCTTGTCGAGGGCGACTCGCGCGGCTTCGCCGGTCGGGTTGTGGTTGTTGCACAAGACGGAAAAGGCGACCGTACGCCCGCTGGCGGCGACAAGGTATCCACTGAGGGCATTGACCTCGGCAAGCGTGCCGGTTTTGGCGAAGACCCTGCCTTTGTGCGCAGGTTCGGCGAAGCGTGCGGAAAGCGTTCCATCGACGCCGCCGACGGGAAGACTGGCGCGCCACGTGGCTCCCCATGGCTGGTGGTTGGCGTAGGCGAGCAGGCGGGTCATGGCTCGGGGAGTGACCATGTCCTGCGGCGAGAGACCGGAGCCGTCGTAGAGAACAATGTCGCCGGGATCGACGCCAGCGCCGATCAGGAACTGGCGGACGACGCGGACTCCCTGAGCGATGGATCCGTCGCCGCCCTCGAGGCGTCCGAGAACGCGGAGGAAGAGTTCCGCGTGCAGGTTCTGACTGACTTTGTTGGTGACGGCGATGTCCTGCTCGAAGGGCGGCGAGACGTGAGTGGCCAGAACACGGAGCCCCGTAGCGGGAGGCTGGATCGTACTGATGGTGAGGGGGTGAAGCACGAGCGGCTGACCAACCTCCGCGTGGAAGTCCTGGGTGTCGACGGAGAAGCGGTGACCCGCGCGCGCTGTTCCCCTGATGTCGATTCCCTTGGCTAGCAGCATCGTGCGGAGCGCGACCGCAGCATATTCGGCTGGGTCTTCGAGAGCAAGCGCCACGTGCAGTCCATTCTGGTTTGTCGTGCCGTAAATGCGGATAACCTTCGAGCCCGGCTGGCGGTCGATACCGGGACTGGCGGGTTGAGCGCCGGGTAGCGGAGTGAGTGAGCCTTCGAGAGAGTAATAGGGCGTGTCCGGAAGCCAGTCGGGTGGCTGGCCATTGGAGGGGTAATTCAGATACACGACGTTGTCGTTCACAGTGAGGGCGGAGACAGCCGCGCCGTAGCTCCACTCGAGGTCGTCCCATCCCCATCCCGAGCCATAGCGCTCCCATGCAAACCAGGCGTCGTCGCCGATGATGTTTCCGTCGATGGCTTTTACGCCAGCACTGTAGATCTGGTCGGCGATGCTTTGCAGCGCCAGCAGCGGCGGGTTGGGCCGCTCCGTCTTTTGCTGATAGGGGTAGCTGCGCCCGGACATGGTTGGGTCGCCGGAGCCGAGGAGAATTACGTTGCCGTGGAGGCGTCCCGTCGCGTCGAGTTCGCCGTCGGTGACTGCGTTGGTGGTCCAGGTGGCGTTCGGCGGCAGCAAGGCGAGCGCGGCGGCGGTGGTCAGTAACTTGGCGTTCGAAGCGGGCTGGAAGTATTGGGCGTCGTTGAAGGCATAGATCGGAGAGCCATCAAGGTTGACCACTGAGATGCCCCAGTGGGCGCGTGATACCGAGGGATCGGAAACGATGGCGTTGACCGAAGCAGCGAGAGCGCCGGGCTTAGCCTTGTGCCTGGGCGGCTGATGATGCGTCTGGCCGAGCAGTGGCGTGCACCCGACAAGGACGATGACAAGACGAAGGAACTGGCGGGTTTTCATCCTTGCGCGGAGTGTAGCATTGAAGCTCGATGGCCTTTGCCCGACGCGACGAGTTTACCTGGCGCCTGCGCACGCGCAATCTGGAACTGGGCCGTCGCACGCTGATTATGGGCGTGTTGAATGTGACTCCCGATTCGTTTTCGGATGGGGATCTCTTTCTTGATCCGGATGCAGCGACCAGGCAGGCGTTGCTGATGCTGGATGAGGGCGCCGATATCATCGATGTCGGCGGCGAGTCGACGCGCCCAGGCAAGTACGAGCCGGTGAGCGCCGACGAAGAGCAGCGGCGAGTGCTTCCGGTAATCGAAGCAGTGTTGAAGACGAGGCCGGATGCGGTCCTCTCGATCGATACCTACAAGGCCTCCACTGCCAAATTAGCGATCCATGCAAGAGCGGAGATCGTCAACGACATCAGCGCTCTGAAATGGGACGCGGAGATGGCGGCGATCTGCGCGGAACTCGCCTGTGGTGTTGTTTTCATGCACATACGCGCAAAGCCTGCTGAGTGGCGCAATCTGCCCCGGCTGGCTCTGGGTGACGTGGTTCCGCTGGTGAAGCGCGAGCTTGCGGCGACTCTGCAAACTGCCGTTGATGCCGGCATAGACGCGGGCCGTGTCGTGCTCGATCCGGGATATGGCTTCGGGAAGTCCTTCGATGAAAATTATCCCCTGCTGGCGCATCAGGACGAGTTGCGGGTATTGGGGCAGCCGATCCTCGCGGGCGTATCGCGAAAGTCGTTTCTGGGCAGAAGGCTTGCGGAGTTCCACGGCGGGAAAGATGCGCCCATCGCTGCACGGGCCAACGCAACGATTGCGGCAACGGTAGCGGCCATTCTCGCCGGCGCACACATCGTCCGCGTGCACGATGTGCGGCCAGCGGCCGAGGCGGCGCGTATCGCGGATGCAATCCTGACGGCTATCTGATTTGGCCACGTAAATTGTGGTCCCGTATGATGGCGGCACTATGAGAACGCGCGCCATCGCACTATCCGCCAGCATTGCTTTTGCAATTCTTTTGTTCGGCTCAGACCTCTCCCTGGTTTCTGCTCAGGCAAGAGGAAAAGCACCCAGCGGAGGCATGGTCTATCCGATTCAGGAGGGCTATGTCGATGCGAACGGTGTGCTGATTTTCTACAAGACATTGGGGCACGGCGAACCGCTGGTAATCGTGCACGGAGGACCGGGCGCCTCGCACGACTATTTCCTGCCCTACCTACTGCCGCTGGCGCGCACCAACAAGCTGGTCTTCATCGACGAGCGAGGCTCGGGCCGGTCGGAAAAGCTCGAGGACGTGAAGCAATACACGGTCGAGAACATGGCCAAGGATGTTGAGGCACTTCGCGTGGCGCTGAATCTGGGGAAGATCAGCCTGCTGGGGCACTCCTATGGCGGCGTACTGGCACAGGCCTATGCGTTGAAGTATCCCGAGCACCTTTCGCACCTGGTGTTGGCGAGCACCTTTGCCAGCACGAAAGAGATGAACCAAGTGTTGCAGCGCATCAAGAGCCAGATGCCCAAAGATAAGCAGGGACTGGCCACTGCCTTCGAAAGAGCTGGGCTCTTCGGCAAAGGAGCGGCGTGGGAGCACGGGCGCTATCCCTCGCAGTATGCAACGCTCGCGTGGGGCGATGGGTACTTTCCGCGGCTCTACGGCGCGCGGCCCGATCCGAATTATGATCCGCAGGCGCAGAACACCTCGACAGCATGGGACCTGTATCGCGAGATGTGGGGATCGCACGGCGAATTCGTCATCGACGGAAATCTCTCGAGCGTGGAGTATCTGGACAAGTTGCCGACGATCAAGGTTCCGACGCTGATACTGGCGGGCGATCACGACGAGTGCGATCCATCGCTGTCGAAGGAGATGAACGCAAAGATCAAGGGATCGAAGCTGGTGATTCTGCCGAACAGCGGCCACATGGCCTTTGTCGATCAGCCGAAGCTTTGGAACAAGAGCGTGGCGGAGTTTTTGAACGGCTCGGAGGCTGGTGTCAAACGCGCTGTCAAGTAGGATTCAGGCGTTAGCCCTTCCGGATGTATCTGTGCCTAAAAACGCGTGCCTGGCCTTTCGTCCCGAGGCCTGCCAGCGCTTCACGTTCTCATAGACAATCACCGTGGCCCAGGTGACCGCGATCCAGACGAAAACCTCTTCGATGGGAAGGCGCGCCCAGGCGGTGACGCGCAGGCCGAGCATGGCGTCGTCCTGGAAATTCCACCAGCCGTAAGGCAGCGCGAGAGTCACCTCCCAGAGAAGGCTGATAAGCAGGATTATGAACATAGTGAGGCTGAGGGCTCGCCAGTT
>Ga0210401_10007113_pt1 | contig 11283 bp, 6 predicted proteins | sample IncBWH32MmetaG_FD_150866 | JGI IMG/M metagenome (GOLD analysis project Ga0210401, IMG submission 150866) | Forest soil microbial communities from Barre Woods Harvard Forest LTER site, Petersham, Massachusetts, United States - Inc-BW-H-32-M | ecosystem: Environmental > Terrestrial > Soil >... | reverse complement strand
TTCAAGTACAACTCAGCGAGCTCGTGCGCTCGGCTGAGCGCGTTACCGTTCGGCACAACTTCGGCAACCACTCCCCAGTCGTGTGCGGTGCGCGCCGTCAGCGGCTGTGGGTTCAGCAGGAACGCCTCCGCTCGTCCCGCTCCAGCGCGATAACTCCAGGTGGTAAAGATTCCGTCGCCGGGCGCAACCCCCGCGGAGAAGTGGGCCACATCCTGGAAGGTCGCACCCTCCGCCGCCACAATTACACTGGCAAGCAGCGCGTAGTCTGAATGCACATGGGCACGTCCCTCGATCGCCGCGATGACCGGCACGCGTATGTTGGCTATGTTTTCCAAAACCTGAACACCTTCGTCGTGAACCGGACTCCAGACGCCGGGATCGGTGACGTCGCCAAAAGATGACCAATCGACATCAGTAATGAATTCCCCGCCTGCCCCCGTCAGGATCACGATCTTGTTGGCTCGATCTTGCGCAATCCGGTAGAAGGCATCGACAAATTCCGTGTGAGCTGGCGCGCTCATAATGAACGGCCCGCCGTTGCTGTGGAATTCAGCAACCAGCACACCGTTAGCGTCGCGCGTCACCTTCAGATGGTGATAGGCACTGAAGTAATCAGCTCGCAGTGTTTGCATCGCTCTCCTCCTTGATTTGCCTAGTCAGAATGGTCCGCTACCCTAGACTGAGCTTTCGGTGGTGGCTGCCTCAGTAACGGCCTCCCTGCTTACAACAGCAAACCTGCTGCCAGAACATAAGCTTCCACGGAGGCTTGCATTCAAACGTCTTATCAGATGGCGATCCCGGTCGTGCGCAGTTACGCGTCGAATCTCTGACGTCAAGGCGGAAAGCAGTTTGACGCGGTGCACGAACGCAATTTCCATCACGGCATTCGATTGAGAGGTTGAGACAAACCAGGAAGAGTCTCTGAAAGTACCCGGCGGATGCTGAACCAAGCGGCGACAGGACTTTCCCTTCTGTGTGCGATGAGGTAGGGAATCTGCGCACCGCCTTCGCGCAGAAGGCTGACGGTTCTCATTTCGCGGTCACCGTGTCCTTCCAAGCAGGTAGCATCGGGTTGAGCCGTCGCCGGCCGCCCCGGACCAAGAGCAACGTTTCAATTCACGCCACCCCAACGGAGGACGCTGTACGCATGACCTCAGTGGATGACGTCATGGTGTTCATTATTGATCGTTGATGATGCCCGTATGCGTGCATCGATGGAGCGTCTGCTGAAGTCGATTCGCGGAGGCGTGCATTTCCCTTCGAGGTGCTCGCGCAGTTGGCGTCGAGCGTGGAAGGTACGCGCTTTGACTGCGGTCACTGTCAAGCCGAGCCGTCGAGCGGTTTCGGCGTTCGACAGCCCTTGCAGTTCGCGAAGCAGAGCAACGGTACGCAAATTTTCCCGAAGCCGAGAGATGGCGTGGGCGACGACGGCGCGACTTTCTTTTTCTGCGAAGGCTTGTTCCGGTGTTGGGCGATCGTCGGGCAGATCGATCAGCGAAGTTGGGTTGACATCGTTGTTGTTGGTTTCAAAAAGCGGAGTGGTCACGCGCCTCCGCCTCAGCATCATCAGCGCTTCATTGATTGCTATGCGCGTCACCCAAGTTGCGAATGCGGAATCCCCGCGAAATCCATGTAGGTTCACAAATGCACGCTGAAAGGACTGCTGAACGGCATCTTCCGCATCTTGTTCATTGCGAAGTATGCGGAAGGCGGAACGGTAGATCTTCAATCGATGACGCTCGTAGAGTTCCCCGAAAGCGCTTGAGAGTCCGGACTTCGCTTGTACAACGAGCTTCTGTTCATCAGTCAATGCACCATTTCCATTGCGAATCAGCGCACGTTCCCTTGAGGTCTCGTGAGTATTCATGGCCGCTCCCTCCGTTAGTTTCTTGCAATCCCTGAGCACTCGTGAACCTTCTTCACCCGGACGCCAGCCACAGGCGAAATCGCAATTAGTCGAATATTCCAAATCGCTTGCGATAACGCAGCGCGTGATACCGCTTGTTTCACGGCTAACTGGATGTCATCGGTTTAGAATTTCCTTTCAACGGCTCATGGTTACCAACGGCCCGCGTGACCGCCGCCGTCGGCATGAACGACGCTTAACGCTTCGAGTACAAGTTGCGCCGTGAAAGATGAGCTCGGCGATTTACAGCAGCAAGCCTCCTGCCACTGCACAGGCGCACAGCAACTGACGGAATACACATGATTTGCGAAGCGACTAATTGAGAGTGCTTCGGTTGGCCGTCGAATCTTTGACGTCAACGCAGAATACGTATTGACGCTATGCGGGCGCAGCTGTATCAACGGAATGAGGATTCAAGTCGGCTGTGAAGAATCTGAGATGCCAGACAGGAGCAACCAATGCTTCTATCGCAAGTAGTTGCTGCGCGATCGGGCGTAACAGAAACTTGTATTACGTTGCCTTCAACTCGGCGTGGTCGAGTGCTTCTAACAGAGTTCTTGTCCTCCGGGCCGGAATAGGTCGGACAATTCCAAGCTTCTTCATTTTGTAGATTAACGTGGTGCGTTTCAGTCCCAATTTGACTGCAGCGCCCTCTGGCCCACCGATCATCCAACCTGCCGCTTCTAACGCCTGCAAAATCAATGCTCGGCCAACTTCTTTCAGAGTGGTCGAGTTTGAAACCACAGTTACCGTCTCTTGATGGTTTGACGGTAGGGGATTTGGAAGTACGCCATCGCTCGAAAGGATCACAGCACGTTCGATCAAGTTCTGTAGCTCCCGCACATTGCCAGGCCAAGGATACGAGAGCAGTGCCGCCATAGTTTCTTCACCAATATGTTCGATACACTTGCCCATCTGGCGGCCATAGAAGCCGACGAAATGAGTGACCAGCTTGGGTATGTCTTCCTGGCGCGCCCGCAAAGGCGGCAGCAACACAGGGAACACATTAAAGCGGTAGTAAAGATCGCTACGAAACTCGTTTCCCTTCACCATTTGCTCCAGGTCTCGATGTGTGGCGGCCACTACCCGGACGTCTACGCGGTGGGTCCTACCGCTTCCGAGTCGCTCGAACTCTTGTTCTTGTAGAACTCGCAGCAACTTGGGTTGCAATGGCAACGGAATATCACCAACCTCATCCAAGAAAAGTGTTCCCTTATCGGCGAGTTCGAAGCGCCCGATTTTCTGGGCGATAGCTCCGGTAAAGGCTCCTCTCTCATGACCAAAGAGCTCGCTCTCCAGTAAATCTAACGGAATAGCTGCGCAATTGACCTTCACAAATGGACGATCGTAACGCGGACTGATGTTGTGGATCGCTTTCGCGATTAGCTCTTTGCCGGTACCCGTTTCTCCCTGAATCAACACAGTGGAGGTGGTGGGCGCGACTCGTTCCACCTTCTCCAGACCGGCTTCAAGAGGCCTACTGTTGCCGACAATTTGATCAAATTGTCGATTTCTGTCGTCTCGGTCACCGAACCCAGGTCTTTTGAAGCATTCCACGAAGTGCCCCTATCAAAACCTTGCTCAATCTCGCTCTTAGATCCCGCTATCCAAAGCCACGCGAACCGCTTCGATTAGAATTGCACCATCGAACGGCTTTGCCAGGAATTTAACTGCACCGCCTCTCATTGCCTGCAGCCGCATCTTTTCTTCCCCGTGCGCTGTAATGAAAATGGTCGGAATCGGGCACTGCTCAGTGTTCAATCTAGCCTGCAGATCCAGTCCTGACATCCCAGACATACGGATATCGGCAATGAGGCAACCAGTCTCGCGCTGTTGGCCCGAGTTTAAGAAATCCTCTGCGGACGCAAACGCCACCACGGAGAGTCCCGCCGATTTCAGCAAACGTTGCAGCGCGGCACGGTATGATTCGTCGTCTTCGACAACCGCGACCATTTTTGGCCTTCTTTCGGTAGCCATGTAGAGACAAGTCTAAAACCCGCTAGACGGAACACAATTATGGTTTTCGATAAGGCTTCTAACATGTATGCATAACAGACTTTCGGTGAGGTGGAAGCAGTGGCTTCTCGTTGGCTTAAAGACCGTTGGTTAGGTCATTGCCGGAATCTTAAGCTTTTCTGCGATTCTTCCGAGTTCAGCGGGGGAGTTAGCCTGCATTTTTCGCATTACTTGGCCTCGATGGACCTGGGCGGTAATTCCGCTGGTTCCGAGTCTCGATGCGATCTGCTTTGTGAGCATTCCGGAAACCAGCAGCCCCATCACCTCACGCTCGCGCGCAGTCAACGTCTCGTAACGGTCCTTCAACTTCTGAATTTCGTGCTGTTGTTGCCGGGTTTCGCTTTCGCGCTCCAGTGCTTGCTGAATCGCATCGAGCAGATCCTGATCTCGAAACGGTTTCGTCAGAAACTCAACCGCCCCAGACTTCATCGCTTTAACCGTCATGGGAATATCCCCGTGGCCGCTGATGAAAATGATGGGGATGTCAATGCCGGAGTCGATCAACTTACGTTGAACATCCAACCCGCTCATTCCAGGAAGACGTACGTCCAAAACCAGGCAACTCGGACCGTCTGGGGGTTTGCGCCGCAGAAAATCTTGCGGCGCGGCAAACGACTCGGCGCGCAACCCTACCGACTTCAACAGACGCTCCATCGCAGCACGCATACGAGCGTCATCATCGACAACGAACACCGTGGCTTCAGCTGCGGGGGTCATGCATGCGTCGCCCTCCGTTGGGGCAGCGTAAAGCGAAACGTCGTTCCTGGTCCGGAGTTCGCCGTGGCCCAGATACGGCCTCCATGCGATTCCACAATGGAACGAGTGATCGCAAGTCCTAGGCCGGTGCCGTGCGGCTTAGTGGTAAAGAACGCGGTAAAGATCTGGTCAGTCTTTTCGGTGGGCAGTCCAACGCCGGCATCGGTGACGGAAATCAGCAGTTGACCGTCTTCAGCCAACTGCGACTTGATATGCAGCTCGCCGCCCGTATCCCCCATCGCCTCAATGCCATTGAGCATCAGATTCATCAACGCCTGTTGCAATTGCACACGATCTGCCATAACCGCTCGGAGACCCTCGGGAAGATCGGCGCGGATGACAACGGAATGCCGCTTTGCCTCATTGTGCAGCACTGTGACCATCTCTTTTACGAGTTCATTTATGTTAACTATCTCCAGTCGCGGAGAGCCCTTCTGGTAGAGCAAGCGGACGCGATCGATAATATCGGCTGCACGCCTGGCGTCTTTGACCATTTCCAACGCAGCTTCCCGCGCCTCTGGCAGATCAGGCTGTTTGCGGTCGAGTAGTCGCACGCACGCTTCCGCGTTGGTCACGGCCGCCCCAATTGGCTGCTTGATTTCGTGCGCCAAAGAGGCCGTCAACTCGCCCATCGTGCTCACGCGGTTGATGTGTGCGAGATCTGCTTCAAGCTGGCGCAGCCTATCGCGCGCCTCTTCGGCATGTTTGTGCTCCGTGATATCGACCACCGTGCCAACCACTTCAATAACCTCTTCATTGGGACCCAATGCTGGATGGGCCAGGCCGTGAATGTGTTTGACTGTCCCGTCGGGTAGCACGATTCTGTACTCGACGTCGGCATGCACCTTCTGGAGGAACATCCTATCACTGGCCTGTCGCTTCACCCTGTCGCGATCTTCCGGGTGTATTCGTTGCAGCCATTGGTCCCGCATTGGAAGGCCCTGTTGCGGATCGAAGCCGAAAATTCGGAACATTTCCTCGGACCAGTACAGGGCCTCGTAGGTTGTGCCATCGCTAGCCCAACTGCCTGTGTGGGTCAGCCTCTGCGCTTCGGCGAGGTAGTTTTTGCTGCGCCGCAGGGCTTCCTCGGCGCGCTTCTGCTCGCTCAAATCAAGGGCGAAGGCAACGCCCTCGTTGCCACCTTCTTCGAACAGCGCGCCGGCGACCAACACGGGCACGCGGGTGCCATCTTTCCGGAACAACTCTGACTCAAAGGGCTGTACGGTCCCGGCCTGCATTACCTTTGCCAACGCGCGCTCAGTGCGCTCGCGCCATTCCGCAGGTGTCATGTCCCTCCAGCGCACGCGACCCGAGGCGACATCTTCACGGTCGTATTGCACCATGCGGAGAAAGGCTTCATTGGACGCGACGATAGAACCCTCGACATTCCACATGGTGATCCCCAGAATGTTGGCATCGACCAGGCGCTGGATCCTTTTTTCACGGTTCTCGAGATCGTGATAAAGCCGCGCATTCTCGAGCGAGATGGCTGCCTGCGACGCGAGCACCTTCAACACGGTGACGCGGTCATGAGTGAAAATGCGTGGCGCGAGATTGTTTTCGAGATAGAGGAGACCGGTGAGTTTTGTCTGGTTAAGTAGTGGCAAACAGAGAATGGAGCGGACACGACGCTGAGCGATGTAGGAATCGGCAGCAAACGGATTTTGAGATGATGCATCGTCGAGAATCATAGTTGTCTGAGTGCGCATAACGTAGCGAACGACGGACTCCGGCAAAGCGGCTGTGCTGTCGGCGGCACTTCGCAGATGGACGGTTACATCCTCTCCACTACTGGTCGCTTCGGCGCGTATCTGCAGCTCATCCGCTCGCGGAAGAATCAGGAGACCTCGTTCAGCACCAGCGTGCTCGATCGCCGCGCGCATGAGCACGTCGATCAGTTTTTCCAAAATCATCTCGCCGGAGACTGCTTGGGAGACTTTGATTACGGTCGCTAGATCCAGCAGTTCGCCCGGCGCCACGATCGTGCTCGATGTGCCCCGAGTTGGTTCCTCTTTCCTGAGGTGAGGATAGAGTTCGTCGAGTTGCCTTACTTTGCCGTCAGCCCCCCAACGAAGATAGCAATACCGGGCTTTCCGCAAATACGTATCCGCGAACTTGTCGAAGCCTCGCGCCGCGTAGAAGCGCGCGGCAATCTCGTACGCAACTGCCTCATTCTGGATGAATCCGTTGGCGTGCGAGGAACGGATGGCCTTCTCATAAAGGCCTTCGGCATCTACCAGGCGGCCTTCTATTCGTGCGATTTCGGCGCCCACGAGTGCGGCACGGTTTTCAAAATTCTCCGGGCAATGCTCAGCCCATATTTCAAGCTGTTTGTGGTGAGCCGCTAAAGCCTCGAAATGTTTCTGCCTCTCGACGGTAGCCGCGGAATCCCATGCTGCCGCGTGCGAAAGCGCACTATAGAATCGAAACGCTGCCGGTTCAAGCAGTGACGGCGCTGACCACAGCAGTTGTTGCGCCTTCAACGAGGCATAGACAGCTGAAGAATAGTCACCTGCGAAGAACCGTGCTTGTACCTTAAGAGTCCAGTATCCAAATCCAGGATCCGCTAGAGCGGGATTACTTGCCAGATGCCGCTCAAACTCAGCCTCATCGAACTCCTGATCGTTGAATGAGCCAAATTTATTGGTCAATCCCCGGAGGGTCCGGATTAGCTGGAGGTCCGATCTGACGATATCGACAACGAGTCCGACCCGCGCTCTCTTAGCAAACTCGACTCCCTTCTCCGCTTCGGCTTGCGCCTCGGCAAGGAGATCCCCCACAACTAGAAAATTCATAATTAATTGCGTAAAGCTATATGCCGCGTATGTAAAGTCACCCATCCGGTAAGCCACATCGAAGGCATGACGCACCAGGTCACGGCTGTGCCGTGCATGTTTTGTCCATGGGACAACAACGGCGAAACAGAGGCAAGTGCGAGCCTCATAACGCTTCAATCCGCGCTTTTCCAACAAGTCGTATCCGAGTTGACCAAATCTAAATGCTCCTTCGAAATTACCGAAGCGCGGTCCGGCTATGATCCCAAACCACACAAACGCAAAGCATGCCGCGTCGCTATTGCCGTGCTCGAGACTAAGATTCACCATGCGGCAAATTACGAGCGCGCATAGGTCTTGGTCGAAGAACACTGCAGGGGTAACAATTTCCGTCAAGACCTCTAGAAGGTCCAGAATTTCTGGATTGGCGACCAAGGGTGCGTTAAGGAGGTCCTCTATCTGCCGGTCCCCGAACTGTGACCAAATCCGATCGTATTCGCACCGTATGTCGTCGCTGTTTGGATGAGCCGACCAGTCCGTCCCGCCACGCCGGAGATATTCAAGGCATATCTCTACGCCACGATCAAGCCGATCCAACGCCGTAGATAGCGTGAGTTGCAAGCGTGTAACAACAGCCAAATCATGAGGGCGGCTGGCATGTGCGGCGAGCATCGAAAGCCGCTTTTCGGCGGACTCCATTTCGGCTGTCAGGAGTTCGCACTCAGCTGTCAGGTATTCGACCGAAAAAATAAGCTCGTAATCTGTGTCCCAACTCTGTTCTGTCAGTAGCGACCGACACGTCGCAAGGTAAGAAAGAGCTGAGGCGTAGGCGATCGAGAGCCTCGCCCGCCTGGCCCCGATCAAGTTCAATTCTGCGACGCGCTTCCGCTCCTCATTCGACGTAATGAGGTGAGTGGCGCGATTGAACTGGTTCACGATCTCGAAGATTCTCTCTTCGCGCTCCTTCGAAAGAGTTCCCTCTACCAGCAGCCTTCCGATGCGAAGGTGCGTCTCGGCGCGCAATTGCTGCGGGATCAAGGAATACGCCGCTTCCTGCACACGATCGTGCAGAAAACGATAGGAATCTTCCGAGCGGAGGACAAGGCCCGCTAGAACGGCTTCCCAGAGTTGACGCTCGAGTTCCTCATTCGAGTTCTGATAGATCATCTTCAGCGTAGCGAAGTCCGCACTGTTACCCAGGCAGGCCAGCTGTTGTAAAGCACTCTGGGTTTCGACCGGAAGACGATTCAACTTCCCGACCATAAGGTCCGCCACGTTATCGGTGTAACCCTTGGCGTAAATGTGATTAAGGTCCCAAGACCATCGCGCTTCACCATCGTCGAACCTGAGCAGTCCTTCGTCGGCCAGCGCCATGAGAAACTGGATCGCAAAGAACGGATTGCCGCTGGTCTTCTCGTGCACCAGTTGCGCCAGAGGCTGGGCGCCATTTCGCTCGCTGTGCAACGCATCTGCGACCAGCCGGTCGATATCGTCAACTTGGAGAGGCGCCAGAACGATCTCCTGCATTCTCGCTCCGACCTTGCGGATCGCGTCCAGCGTTTGCGTGAGCGGGTGAGAGGGGCTCACCTCGTTGTCGCGGTAGGCCCCGACAACCAGCAGGTGCTGGACGTCCGGATCGGTAATCAGGTGCTCCAGCAGTTCAAGCGTTGCCGCGTCCAGCCATTGCAAATCATCGAGGAACAGCGCGAGCGGATGCTCCGGCTTGGCGAACACGCCGAGGAACCGCCGGAACACCAGTTGAAAGCGGTGCTGCGCATCTCGCGGTGGCAGGTCTGGAACGGGCGGTTGTTTCCCTATGATGATCTCCACCTCAGGGATGAGGTCGGCGATAAGCTGGCCACTCGGACCCACCGCCTCCGCCAAGGCACGCCGCCATTGGTCCACTTCCGCTTCGCTCTTGACGAGGACCTGACGGACAAGAGTCTGGAAAGCCTGTGCCAGCGTCGCGTAGGGAATGTCGCGCTTGTACTGGTCAAACTTGCCCGCCGCGAAAAGCCCTCGCGGCGGGACGAGCACCTTGTGCAGCTCGTTCACCACTGAGGATTTGCCGACGCCAGAATAACCGGACACAAGCACGAGCTCCGGCCTACCCTGCGCCACGACTCGGTCGAAGGCTGCGATCAATGCGTCGACCTCGCGCTTCCGCCCGTAGAGCTTCTCAGGGATCAGCAACCGGTCTGACACGTCGTGCGCGCCCAGCGGGAATGGATCGATGCGACCATGCGACTGCCATTCCTCCAGGCACCGACGAAGATCACTCTCCACGCCCGACGCAGTCTGGTAGCGTTCCTCGGGAGTTTTGGCGAGCAGTTTCATCACGATCGCAGAGACACCGGCCGGCACACTTTCCACTCGTTCGTGAGGCGGCACCGGATTACGCGCGATGTGGCAATGTATCCATTCCATCGGATCGGAAGCCCTGAAAGGGAGGTTACCGGTCAGCATCTCGTAAAGGGTGACGCCGAGGGCATAGAGGTCGCTTCGCGAATCTATCGAGCGATTCATCCGCCCGGTCTGTTCGGGTGCCATGTAAGCGAGTGTTCCAGCGATGAATTCGGGAGGTTCCAGCGGTTGCCGTTCGCGCACCAAGCGTGAAGCGATTCCGAAACCCGTAAGCCATACTCGACCGGTTTCACGCGCTACCACAATGTTCGAAGGCTTCAGGTCTTTATGGATGACATGGCGCTTGTGTAACTGGCCCACTGCATGCGCGATAGCAACAGCGAGGCGCAGAAACACCTTTGTTTCCATCGGTCCGTCAACGAGCCGATTGAGCGGCTCACCCCCGGGATCTTCGAATACAAGTACGCTCTGCTCGTTGTACTGGGACAAAGCCATCGGCCGAACCGCCCATGTTGTGTCCAGTTCGTTTCTGAACGAATATTCGTGCTGCAGCTTTTCAACGGTTTCGAGCGCGGGGCGCGGTGAGACAGTTGCCAGTAGGAGAACAGAGGGGGCAGTTACCTCCTTCGAGTGGCCCCGGTAAAGGGTTAATTCATGGTCCTCGCGTAGCATTACTGCCTTGTATCCGAAGAGTTCCACGGTTTCTTGTTCTCCCCTTACCAGAATACTGCGTTGGTGTTGGGCGTCGACGCTAAGAGCCCTGGCGACGTAAGCGCTAGACTCGGATGACTAAGCCGTAGTCCTGTCCATCAAGACGCACTGAGGGGAAGATGATACACCTGAGATTATCTTGAGCCATGATTTTATGCCGCTGCTCATCGAGCTATACTGAAAAGACAAAGAGAAGAAGGCAAATAGCCCGGCTTGCCAGACTTGCCAATTAAAGGCCCCGTGAAAATAGCTAAGTGATTGCGGCGCCTTGCCTTAGCTAGTTTTCCCCTGTCCATACCGAAAATGCTATCCGGCGCGAACGCCTGTGAAATCAGCGACATCCGAGAAAGATGAAAAGCGAGTCCTAACAACACAACCAGGATGTAACAATGTTACATTTCATCGAAACTTGTCACGGTATCAATTCGCCAGGGACACCATTGCGGTGCCACCTTGCCTCTCTAGCGGCCAGGCGAGTCAGCAGCCGACAACTCAAACCAATTTGTCCATCACACGGCGCGCGACCAGAGAAAGCATCAGCAATTTCAGTGCGAACCTGCCGCCTTGCCCGCGTCCTGGCTCGAAGATGAAGGCCGCGCTTCGATTGCGTCGGGAGCCGTCGTCTGGCTCATGGGAGCAGTTGGAGACAATGCCCATTGGAACCGCCCGTTACTATCCGCGACTTCCTTTACGATTTTCGTGAACATCTGATCTCTCATAGCGGTTCGTTTCGTATAGTCGATCACATAGCTGACG
>Ga0210401_10007111_pt1 | contig 11285 bp, 10 predicted proteins | sample IncBWH32MmetaG_FD_150866 | JGI IMG/M metagenome (GOLD analysis project Ga0210401, IMG submission 150866) | Forest soil microbial communities from Barre Woods Harvard Forest LTER site, Petersham, Massachusetts, United States - Inc-BW-H-32-M | ecosystem: Environmental > Terrestrial > Soil >... | reverse complement strand
AGGACGGCCGCCGGGCCCTCACGGTCGGCGAGATGATGCACACCCGCGTCATCCTCACCACTCCCGACAGTCCCATGTCCGAGGCCGCCGCCGAGATGGTGCGCGAGCGGGTGGGCTCAGCCCTCGTCATGCAGGGCCCCTTCCTGGCCGGCATCCTCACCGAGCGCGATGTCCTGCGCGCCGCGGCGTCCGGGACCGACCTCACCACGGTCCAGGTTTCGGCCTGGATGACCAAGGATCCGCAGTCAGCTGGGCCGGAGACCACGGTCGAGGACGCGGCCCAGATGATGCTGCTGAACGGCTTCCGGCATCTGCCCATCATGGAAGGACGGACCGTACGCGGCGTGGTCAGCCTGCGCGACCTGTTCGCCGCGCGGATCAGCCGGCCGCCGCAGCAACGCGGCGTGGCCAGCTGACGCCGTACCAACTCAGTCCCCGTTGTTTACGGCGGGACGAACCCCGGGTTTCACTGCCCCTAGAGCGTGGTGAAACCCGGGTCTCACGTAGCTAGCCCGATCTAAGGTGGTTGGCGGTTGGACTCGACGCGTGAGAGGAAGCCGCTGTGTTGCTGGAGAACAAGAACGCCATTGTCTACGGGGCGGCGGGGGCGATCGGCGGTGCGGTGGCTCGCGCCTTCGCGCGGGACGGCGCGCGCGTATTCCTGGCCGGGCGCACCCTGGCCACGCTGGAAGAAGCGGCCGCCGACATTCGTGCGCACGGCGGGGCGGCCGAGGCCGCACCGGTTGACGCGATGGACAAGGCGGCCGTCGACGCGCACGCCGATCGGGTGGTGGCGGCGGCCGGCAGCATCGATGTGTCCTTCAACGCGGTGGCGGTCCCCGTCGTCCAGGGCGTGCCGCTGACCGACATCTCCGTCGAGGACTTCCTGGCCCCGATCACCGGGCTGTGCCGGACCAACTTCCTGACCGCGACCGCCGCCGCCCGGCACATGGCCGCGCACGGAGCCGGCGTGATCGTGACGCTGAGCGCCTCGTCAGCCAAGGAGACCCGGCACGAGATGGGCGGCTTCAGCTTGGCGAACGCAGCTATCGAGGCGCTCACCCGGACCCTGGCCGGGGAGTTCGGCCGCCGAGGGGTGCGCGTGGTGGGCCTGCGCTCGAACTTCACGCCCGAGACCTATCCCGGCGTCACGGACGAGCTGCTGGCCCCGCTGCTGAAGGACACACTGCTTGGCCGGCTGCCACGGCTGGCCGATCTCGCCGGGACCGCGGTGTACCTGGCCTCGGACGGGGCGGGCGCGATCAGCGGTGCGATGGTGAATCTCACCTGTGGGGCCATCATCGACTGACCGGTTGCCTTGGCAGAACAGGTCGTGGCCCTGAGAATCGTTACCAGTCTTGCGCGTGCGCTACGGAGTAGGTAGGGCCTTCCAGCTCAGGCTCAAGATCAGGCAAGGCCAGCAGGGTCGGCAGGTCGGTCAGAGTTCTGGGGCGCAAGGTGATTGCGCCGAGAGTGGACTTCAGCTGGTCCCCTCCGCCCACGAGCAGGTGCCGGCGGGTCCATGGTTCGGGCTCATCGGTGTCGGCTACCGCCACCGCGTGCAGGAACCATCGGCCATCCGGGACTCTCGGTAGCCAGTACGGGTGCGTTCGCTGTGACGTCACGTCGAGCAAGGTGGCCGATTGCGGTCGGCGCTGCACGATCCGTGTATCGAAGATCCCGACGTACACGCGGGCCACGGCGTACCCCTCCGGAAGCCGGACCGTACCCATCGCCGCACCTTCGGGTACCGGCGAATCCGGCAGCATGCCGCGCGCGCTGACCCGGTCCTGGAATGACACATGGCGGAATCGGCCCGGGGAGATGCCCACGCTGTCAGTGAAATGGCTCGTGAATGAGCCGAGGCTGGTGTAGCCGACCGCGGACGAGACTCCGGCGACGCTCATCGAACCGAGCAGGAGCAGGCGCTTGGCCTGGTAGATACGGACCGCGGCCAGGAACCGCCCGGGCGATACACCGGTCTGCTTCTCGAAAACGCGCGCGAAATGGAAGCGGCTGAGCATGGCACACCGAGCCATGTCAGCCAGCGACAGCGGATCGCTGTACCGCTCCCAGATGCAGTTGACCGCCCGGTCTACGGCGCTATTCATGCGGTTCCTCCGCACTGACATCGCCAGCGAAAACCCGTTGCATAACACTGTTGTGCTATGCAACGTTAGCTAGGCCATGCAATCCTGTCAAGCGTGAGCCCGCGTCGCCAAAACCCGGATAACCGCACCACATTGATCGATGCCGCCGCGAGGCTCGTCGCGGAGGGAGGTCCCCGGAGCTTGTCCGCTCGCCTGCTGGCCAGGGAGGCAGGCACATCGACCATGGCCGTGTACACGTACTTCGGCAGTATGAGCGCGATCGTGCGCGAGATCGTGCACGACGGATTCGCGCGTCTTAAGCGCCTGTTCGATCTCGTCGAAGCCACGGACGATCCGGTCGCCGACATGGCTCTGCTGGGGCGGGTCTACCGCCACAACGCCATTACCAACCGGCACGTCTTCGAGGTGATGTTCGGAGGTTCATCTCTCGCGGGCTTCGCGCTCACCGAGGAAGACCGGCAGCATGGCCGGTACACCCTGACCACCGTCGTTGACTGCGCGTACCGATGCACCGCCGCCGGGCGCTTCCGGCCAGAGGATCCCGTGCTCAAGGCCCATCACATGTGGCTCGGCGTACACGGGACGGTACTCCTCGATGTCGGGGGTTACCTGGTCCCACCGTATGACGCGCGCCGGTGCTTTGAGTCGCAGCTCGTCAGCTTGATGATCGGAGCCGGGGATGATCCGGTGAGCGCCGCCAGGTCGGTAACCGTGTCTGGCGACCGCTTCGAGGCCGGTTTCGGGCAGGCAACCTAGGAGGTGGTTCCTCGCCCGGGCGCAGGTGATGATGCCGAGGAGACTCCCCGTCATCACCCAGCGAGAGGCAGCGCCGTGAGTGTTCCGACCGATGTGTATGCCGACCTGAAGACAGAGGGCGAAATCCTCGACCAGATGGTGGCGGGCCTTGACGCCGCGCAGTGGGAACTGCCGACTCCCGCGCCCGGATGGACGATCAAGCACCAGGTTGCTCACCTCTCCTCGACCGCCCGCATCGCCGGAATCTCGGCGTCAGATCCGGAGCTGTTCGCCAAGGTGACGGCCGGGGCCGACCAGGACTTCGACGCGGCGGTCACTGCCCTGCTGACGCCGTACCTTGATGCCTCGCCGGGGGACCTGCTGGCCCGCTGGCGCACGGAACGCGGCGATGCCGTCAAGGCGCTCTCCGCCCTGCCGCCCGCCCAGATGGTGCCCTGGGTGGCCCGGCAGATCCCGGCTAGCGCCCTCGCCTGTGCCGGCCTCATGGAGCTGTTCGCGCACGGTCAGGACATCGCCGACGCCATCGGAGCGCCCCGCGAGTACACCGACAGGATCGGGCACCTGGCCTGGTTCGGCACGCGTAATCGTGATTTCGGCTACCTGGTGCGCGGCCTCACGCCTCCCGATGTCGAGTTCCGGTACGAGTTCACGGCACCTTCCGGGATCCAGTGGGAGTTCGGCCCAGCGGACGCCGAGAACCAGATAACGGGCCCGGCGGTGGACTTCTGCATGCTCGTCACGCGGCGACGCCACCGCGCCGATCTGGATATCCAGGCAACCGGGCCGGAAGCAGACAAATGGCTGGATATCGCGCAGGCGTACCGCGGCTCACCCGGACCCGGCCGGGAGCCCGGACAGTTCAGCAAGAAATAACGCGCGTCGCAAGCGCAGCGGCGGGGAGGTCCGGCCGGACCTCCCCGCCTTAGTCCTCCCCGCCCTTAGTTCTGAAGAAAGGATCTTCGTCTTACGGCTACCCGGCTGGGTCCGGGGACTGCTCGCGCAGCCACGAGCCGATCGTGCGGGCCACCGCCATACTCGCCCAGGACGTGAGGCTGACCACCGCCTCGTCCCCGGACTTCGCGGCTGGCCGGAAGCCGTCGACGTCGGCCTGGCCAACTTGGTGCGGGGCGAGCGCGGTGAGGATCGCCAGCCGGCCAGCCGGCCGGTCTGTCTCGTCCAGCCCGGCCACCGCCTCATCGGCCCAGGCCCGGCTCGCACCCAGCGGCAGCCCATCCCAGGTCCGCAGTCGGTCGGCGACCAGCTCGCGGACGGGCATCGTGACGACCTGTTCCGCCGCATCCTCGACGGCCGCGGCCGCGCCAGCCAGTACTGCCGCGATGCGGGAATCGCTGGCCGCCCAGGAGAACTCCTCGGGCAGCTGCGCATCGGGCAGAGTGTCCAAACCGGCACCGGGGACCGGACTGGCCGAGGTCATGGCCGATGCAAGCATGCCCATGACCCAGCCGCCAACCGCCTTCGGCGTCATCGGCGGCAGCGGTGAGGGGGGGAGGAAGATCGTGACCATCCGGTTCAGGTACTGGAACGTGACCGCCACCCCGGCGAGTTCGGCGAAATTGCCCGGGAGCGGGGACTGAAGGGACCCGCGCAGGCCGCTCGACCTGGCCCACCTGGCTATGTCCTTCAGCAGCGGGCTCGCCAGGTCCCCGGAGGCAATCCCGGCCGCGTCCAGGCCTGGGACCAGCTCCTGGGCGGCGGCGGTGTGGACCGCGACGCAGTACGGGCAGGTGTTCGCCACCGATACCTCGGCGGCCACCACCTCCTTTTCGGCCCGGTCCGCCTGACCGGGGACCAGGAGAGTTTCCCTGAGCATGGCCCAGGCCGCGGCAAGCACCGGCGGGTTCGGCGAGTGAAGGGCCAGCGGCGGCGCAACCATGCCGAAGTCCCGCTCGGCCTGAGCGTAGACACTGGCGACGAGGCCGTCAGCAGCGTCGGGCATGACCGGGGATACGTACCGGATCTGGGCTAGTGACCTGCGCAGCCCGTTCGCCATGATCGCGCTTTTCATTGCGCGACCAGAGCGGGCAGCAGGGGCATGACCGCACGTGCAGCGCTCGTCGCGCCGTCCGGCGCGGGAGCACCGTATTTGACCGGTATGCCCCGTTCCTGCGCGGCCCGGACGATTCCCGGGATGGCGCGCTCCGCCAGTGCCGCGATGGTCAGCGCTGGGTTGACGGTGAGCGCACCCGGCACCGCGGAGCCGTCGGTAACGAAGATGCCCGGATGGCCGCGCAGCTCGTGCCGGTGATCCAGCGCGGAGGTGGCCGGGTCGTCGCCGATGCGGCATGAGGACAGCGGGTGCACCGTATAGGCACCTACCAGGTCGTTCGTCCAGGGCCGCACCCGGGCCAGGCCGTCTCGTTCCAAGATGTCCTTGATCTCCGCGTCGGCCAGCTCCCAGCCGTGCAGGGTCTGGATGGTGGGCTCGTACGCGAGAGCGCCGCGGCCCAGCATCTGCTGCGAGATACGGACGGAATTGCCGGTGGGCGGCGGCGGCCCGAACACGCCCTCGTTGTTGTCCTCCGACAGGATGAAGATAGTCAGCCACGACCGCCAGTGCCGCAGCATCTCCTTCTTCTCCGGCCCGAACCAGCCCGGGCCCTCGACGCCCGGCGCCTGCGCCAAGATGGTGCCCAGGCCCGGCGGGAAGTACAGCTGCTCAAGGGCGAACCGGGAGAACTCGGGCAGCGAGCCATCGAGGTGATCCCAGGACACCACGGTCGGGCCCCGGCCGATCTGATTCGCCGCGTAGGCCCTGCCGTCGGGGCGGGACAGGCCCAGCACCTCGCGAGCCTTCTCCTCGTCGATGATGGCCGTGTTGAGCCGCTCGCCGTTACCGGAGAAGTACCGGCCGACGCCGTGCGGCATCTTGCCGAGGTCGGCCTCCGAGCGCTGCAGGATCACCGGCGTGGCCGCCGTGCCAGCCGCCACGATCACGATCTTGGCGTCGATCTCGCCGCTGCCGGTGGTTTCGCGGTAGTCCTCGTCATCGATCACGTTGTAGTGGACCCGGTACAGACCATCCGCTTTGGATATCTTCTGCACCTCATGCAGCGGTCTGATCTCCGCGCCGTGCGAGACCGCCGCGGGCAGGTAGTTGAGCAGCAGGGACCGCTTCGCGTCGAAGCGGCAGCCGGCCATCATCCAGTTGCAGTTGGTGCAGAGCGAGGTGTCGATCGCGACGTTGGGTAGGTTGGCGGTCCGCCCGGCGTGATCGCACGCGGCGGCCCACAGGCCACCCGGGTAAGGGACCTGCTCCCAGGTCTGATGGCTGATCGGCAGAGCCTCGCTCACCCGGTCGTACCAGGGGTCCAGGGTGTCACGGTTGATGGCCGACGGCCACATCCGCCTGCCTATACTGCCCTGGCGCTCGAACACGAACCCCGGCGCGCGCGGCATCGTGGCGAAGTACACGACGCTGCCGCCGCCCACGCAGTTGCCGCCGAGGACGCTCATGCCGTCGCCCGCGACGAAGTCGAAGATCCGCGTGCTGGACGTGCCAAGCTCGAAGCCGTGGTCAAATTCGTCACTCGGCACCCACGGCCCGCGCTCCAGAACCACCACCTTGGCCCCGCCCGCGGCCAGATGATAAGCCGTGATCGCGCCGCCGAAGCCGCTGCCGATCACCACGATGTCGGTGCGCTCAGCGCTTGTGCTGTGGGCTGCCCTGGCGTTCGTCATGCCGGGTCTCCGTTCGGTGTCGTGGCCGGGTGCGCGCGGGCGAGCCGACGGCCGTAGCTGAAATCGGGAAACCGCCACAGGCCGTCGGGATCGGGTTTCGCGAAACCCATCGTCATCAGTCCGGGATGGCCGCTTTCCAACGCGCGCACCGTGTTCATATGGGCAGCCGTGTCGAAAGCCATGAAGCAGAACAACGCGGTAAGGACCCAGAATTCTTTCTCCGGATGATCGGGTGCGGTCAGGATCCGCATCAGTGCCGCGCGGTGCTCGTAATCAAGCGCGACGAACGGCGGTACGGCGGCATCGAGCGTTATGCCATGCTCGGCCGCGTAATCGCTCGCATGGTCATTCAGGGTGCTGACGATGTCGTCCAGACCGGAACTAACACCGGTCGCGGGCATCTCAAGAAGTTCGATGGCGCCGGCCGCGACCGCTCCCGGGCCGGGCGCGGCACCTGCGATCGCCACATCGTGTGGCGAGCGCTTCTCCCCCGGAACAAACGTGTCAGCGAATGCCTCCAGGGTCATGGTCCTGCTGGCTGTTTCTGCCGAGGTATCCAACCTTTCCTCCCTTCGGGCCGGTACCACCTGTCCTTAAGAATTGTGCTGCGCCCGGGGCCGGATAACTTCTCTTGTTCTGTCTTATCCTGGACCTTATCGACGGAGAGCAAGCAGCGAGAAGAACGCCGGATCAGCGGTGGCCTGGCCAGCCGCACGCGCCGCGGCGCAGGCTCCCGATATCAGGCCTCGAAGTGCGCGCGAATCCGCTGCCGCCACAGCTCATATGCGGGCTCAGGTCCCGCATCCGTCGCTGCCGGGGCGGTACCGTCGGCGAGCGAGACAGCCTTATCCACGGAGATACCCGCCAGTGCCGAGCAGGTGGCCTGAGTGTGATCCGGCACGAGACCGGAGTAAGCGCGTGCCTTCGCGGCGAACACCGAACCGAGAGCGAGCTGCGACCAGTCATCGCCTGCCGCCCGCCGCAGCGCGGCCAAGCCTTCCTCGTCACATCCGCCGGCGAACGCCGCGGCCAGTCCGATGCCGCTCCACAGGTCCGGCTGCCGGTGACTGGCGAAACGTCCGGCCGCGGCCGCGACATCCGGTGCGTGAGCACCGCAGATGAACCACAAAGCGCGTCCGATACCCTGATCAACCGCGCGGAGAAAATAGTCCGGAGAGCCCTCCCAGCGGTAAGGTGCGGGAACTCTCTGCTCGTCCACCCAGCGCCGGGTATCGAAGTAGGCACGGTCGAAGGCAAAGCCATCGACCGCGAGCCAGCTCATCGTCGGGTAATAGGGATCGGGGGTCAGGTCCGGGACGACCTTCTTCCACAACGGCCTGGGCAGCCTAGCCATCGCAAAACCCATCCCGATGTACGCGAGGAATATATGCCGGCTTCCCGGGCCGGCCAGCAGGTCACGAGTGCGGTGCCCACGTCCCATCGCGTCGAGGACGGTGAACGCCATCGTCACGCCTTCGTAGGCAAAGCCGCGCTGTTCGCCGTCCACCAGGTCCAGTCGCCGCTCCACCTCCCATTGGTCACGCGCGTCAATCCCCCACTCGAAGCCGCAGATCACGGCCTCGGGGATAGCCTCGAGCCGCTGAGTAGCGGCTGACGGGGTGGCCGGGAAGCCACGCTTGGCAAACGTAACGTCCCTGAGCTGGGGCGTGAGCAGCCGTCTGCGTACCGATCCGAGGCTGGTAGGCATGTATTCTCCTGTCGCTGAGCCCTCGATGACGGCGCGGCGGACCGCGTATTCATCATGGTGTGACGACCGGGAAGCCGCACCACCTCACGGTTGCGGTGTTCTACGGCCAGCGTGGCTGGCTACGGCAGCCAGCCCGCTTCACGGGCGGCCCGGATGGCGTCCACCCGATTCCGCGCATTCATCTTGGTCACGATGTTGGTGAGGTAGTTTCGCACCGTTCCCACCGACAGGTGCAGGACGGTCGCGATCTCGGTAGGGTCGGCGCCTTGTGCGGCGCCCCGGAGAACCTCGAGCTCCCGGGCGGACAGGGGATTCTCGCCATCCTCCCAGGTGGACACCGCCAGATGGGGGTCGATGACCCGCCGACCTGCGACGACACTGCGGATCGCCCACGCGAGTTGCTCGGGCGGGGCGTCCTTGAGCAGGAAGCCGGACACGTGGGCAGCCAGCGCACGTCGCAGATTGCCCGCCCGGCCGAGGTTGGTCAGGATGAGGGTCGGGCAGGACGGAAGCTCAGCGTGCAGCCGAGTGGCTGCGGTCAGCCCATCGAGGCCAGGCAGGTCGATGTCGATGATCGCGACGTCCGGGTGGTGAGCCAGCGTCTCCGAAACGATATAGTCCCCGCGCTCGATGGCGGCAACTACCTTCATATCGGGTTCCAGTTCGATAAGTGCCACGAGCGCACCGCGTACCATGGCGACATCTTCGGCGAGCAGTATCCTCAGCGAGCGCATGCAAGCCGCCGAAACCACGTCAACCTGCTGGCAATGTCACGCACTGGCAATCTCCTCTCGCACATGTCCTCTTTCGCGCGCAGGTCGTGCGGGCCCGCCATGGGGATGTCAGCACATGAGGCCAGACGGCGTTATACGCCAGAGGTTTCGAGGCGAGGCAAGCGCATTAGCGGACACAGGTCCTATACCGGACACGCCGCACTTGACCATAAGCGACCCGCTGCGATCAACACGACACGCCGGGGACCGGCAAAGATCCGCCAAGCGGCTTCTACCGGGAGCTCGGCGTCTTCCCCATGAACTCCGCCCACGTCCGCTCGCCCGCCTCGACGTATCGCCCCGCACCCGTCAGGCGAGTTGACCCTTGACGAGGAACCTCGTTGCATAACAGCGAAATTCGAAAAGTCACACCCGGCTTTATGGAGACATTATTAGTCTATGAAAAATAAAGCGGCCATCAGTTCCCAGGAGCCCGGGGCCTGGGTCGCCCACGAGCACCGACTGAGAGAACTGGGGGTAGCGATATGCCTCGCCGCCAGCACCGGCCTGGCTGGCTGTGGAGTAGGCCCACGTCAGGGTCAAAAGGTCAAATCGGGGGCGAAGCCGCCGCCGGCGCCGGACCTGATACACCCGTAGCGTCGGACGACAGGCCGCCGGGCAGTATATGGACACCGCGGGCAAGCTCGTATCTGGTCCTGTGCGGCCTGTTCGCGATGCAGCTCGCAGGCATCTTCACAGCACGGATCCCGCGGAACCGATTCGCCATCGGGCTTGCCCTGGTAACCGCTGGGGTGCTGTTCGGCTTGCAGCTCTGTATTGCCCGGCGGGGAGCCGCGCGCTGGCCACGACGGCGGCGGCTGGGGGGGCTACTAGCCCTGGGAGCCCTCACCTACCTGCCGCTGGCGGCCCTACGCGTGGTATGGCCGGGTATGGCGGGGTTCTTCGCCGGGTCGATCCTCATACTCAGGCCGGCCAGGACTTCCTGGGTTCTGTTCGCGTTCGTCGTGGCCAGCATGCTTGTGGCACCGCTCGGGCTGGGGATGGACGCCCGCGACGCCACCTATCTGATGACCGCCAGCCTGAGCAGCGGGCTGACGGTCTTCGCCATCTACCAGCTGCGTCTGGTGGCCAAGCGTGCGCAGGGGGCAAGCGCGCAGATCGCGCAACTCACGTCAGTGCGGGAGCGCGAGCGCTTCTCCATGGACTTGCACGACATCCTCGGATACAGCCTGTCAGCCATCACGCTGAAGGCCGAGCTCACCAGGAAGCTGGTCGACAGCGATCCCGCTCTGGCCCAGGACGAGCTGGCGGAGGTAGTCGAACTCGCACGGCAGGCGTCGGTGGACGTACGACTGATGGCTAGCGGATACAGCAGCATCTCGCTGGCGCGGGAGGCTGGATCGGCCGCCTCCTTGCTTTCCGCGGCGTGCATCACACCCCAGGTCGCGATCGACTGTGGGGTGCTTGACGATGAGGTCGACGCCGTGCTGGCGATAGTGCTCCGCGAGGCGGTCACCAACGTCTTGCGACACAGCGCGGCGCGGAACTGCGCCATCCTGGCGAACCAGGAAGACAAGACGATCATGCTGAAGGTGATCAACGACGGCGTATCGCAGCCGGTGAAGCCCGGTGGTCACGGCCTGCATAACCTGGCCCGGCGGCTGGAGGTCATAGGTGGCGAGCTGAGCACCGGGGGCAGCCACGACGATCAGTTCAGCCTGTTGGCCAGAGTGCCCGCGCAGGGTAAAGCGGTTTCCGCGGTCGGCCCCGATGAGTCGCGCCTCAGCGGACCACATCCGCCATGACCTAGGCGGATCTCAGTAGCTGCGCGGCGGCAGGTCCGGGCTGAGCCGGCGTGACATCGGCTGACTCAGGTTCAAGATCGGGTAGGGCGAGGAGAATCGGCAAGTCCGTCGGTCGTCTGGTGCGCAGCTCGATCCCGGCGGAGATGACCGTGTCGCCGGCGATCGTCACCGGGCCAGCCCCGCCGACGAGCAGCGTCCTGCGGGTCCACGGCTCGGGGTCCGTGTCGTCCGCTACCGCTACCGCACGGAGGAACCATGTACCGTGGGGCACTCCCGTCAGCTCAAATGAGCAGGGTGAAGCCGTGGCTGGTGGCTTGATGATGACGGCAGCGGCAGGCCGTCGCTGCACGATGGGCGTATCGAAAGTCCCCACGTACACCTGCCCGACGGAATAACCCTGCGGAAATGCGATCGTGCCCGTTACTGTCGCATCCGGAACCGATGATGCTCGCCGCGGGCGCGGCAGCCCGAT
>Ga0210401_10007109_pt1 | contig 11288 bp, 10 predicted proteins | sample IncBWH32MmetaG_FD_150866 | JGI IMG/M metagenome (GOLD analysis project Ga0210401, IMG submission 150866) | Forest soil microbial communities from Barre Woods Harvard Forest LTER site, Petersham, Massachusetts, United States - Inc-BW-H-32-M | ecosystem: Environmental > Terrestrial > Soil >... | reverse complement strand
ACTTGTCGAGCGCAGCCAGCGCCTCCCGATACCGTAGCGCCGGGGTTAATGGAGACTGATTGCCCTGTTGTGGCGTTCCCTCAGCAAAGGGCCCGCGCATATATAGTTCTTCGGCGGTGCCATACGGTCCCGCAAGTTGCCGGTCGATGAAAACCGCACAGCCCGCATCCTTGCCTCCCGGCGTCTGCGGGTCCGGTGGGATCAATCGGTCAACGAGCGCCTCGACAGCAGCGCCCTCTTCCGCAGTAAAGTACGTCCAGGGCCCGGGTCTCACTTCGACAGGCGGAGCGCCCGCATCTTGCTCCCAGGGCAAGCTGCCTTGGACAACGCCTGCTAGGACGGAGTTCGTAGAAAATAACAATGTCGTAGCCGTGGTCAGCATTAGCTCACGGCGGCGAATGCCCGACTGAAATCGCGGCGGATGGGACATACCGCTCCCGACATCATCGGGTGAACCGAGCGGTGGCTTATTGGTAATCATTGGGCTCCTCGATTTCAAAGGAACACCTATGAAGTGTTGTTATGTTAGCACGCATCGGATTTTGAGGATAGAAGTCATCTTGTTGGGGTCTTGGTCGAGCCCCCGCTGGACTTTCTCCAGCACAGCCTCCCGCTTTGGATGAAGCATATCTTTCACGCTTACGACGAGCTAATGCGGCGGCTACCGCTTCGGGTCATTCGCGTCACTTTGACCGCGCGCCGTTTACTTCCGGTCTTCCGCGATTAGCGGACATCCCCAGCATTATTCGGCATGTCTCAAAAGTGCCATTAAGCGACAAAGTGCATCGCAACTTTCGGCCGCACGTCGATGATTTCTGGTCCACCGCCGAAAGCCAACATGCGGACGCGCGCCGTAGACAATTTTACTTTCATGTAACCTTCCAAAAAAATGCCTTGGGGGTTTATCGGGGCCCCGATCGAAGCGGGTGGGTGCCGGCCTGTCCAGTATAGGGGGTGGGTCGGCCAAATTTCGTTCCCCTGGACCTTCAATGGGTGAGTGTGACCAACGCCTCCCCCCGCTCGCGACGGTCAGGCCGACATTGGCCTGGTGGCTTGGCTACCCGACAACGCGCAAGGGCTGGGCTAGAGCCAGCCAGCATCCCGTGTGCAGTGTGTATGGCGCGGCATGGGTGCAGAGCGCTCTCCCCGACACGGCACGATGTCGGCAGCAGGCAGCGACACGGCATGAGCCGGGCTCTAGGGCGGGGACCACAAACCATCAAACCATCTGACTATCGAAGAGCGATGAGGCGGTAAGCTAGACACAATCGCTTGTGGGGGCGACCCGACCCGCGACATCATCAAACTTGGCTGGACCCCAGTTCGATCGCGGCACGTGACAAGCCGCGGTCGTGCGGCACGCGTGCGGGGATATGCTCGAATGCGGGTACCCGTCGAACCCCGAATCGAACCGTAACACCATCGGAGGGCCTACGGTTACTCCGGAAGTAACTTTTCCCGCGGTTTGCCCAAGACCGACAAGTAACTTCGTAGTTTAACTCTTGGTCTGATGCTGCGCCAGCTTGGTGTTCCGACGCCGACGCACAGCTTGATTTATGCGATGCTGAAGCCCTACATCATGGGTCCGCCTAACTGAGCAGTCCTGCTGCCACCGTCGACCAAAGCGAGGGACCGTTGAGCGTTGACGGTCAAGTGAAGCCGACCCTAGATAGCGACTTCTTTCATTTCGGGTGACAATAAATGTTAATTGGCGCGCCAAAAGAAATCAAAGACAGCGAATTTCGTGTCGGCTTGACGCCTGCCACAGTTGCCGAGCTCACGCATCACGGCCACGGGGTTATTGTTGAGAAGTCCGCTGGCATCGGCTCGGGCCTGACAGATGACGAATATCGGACTGCCGGAGCTAAAATCGTCGACACACCCCAGGAAATATTTGCTCGCGCTGAAATGGTCGTAAAAGTGAAAGAGCCGCAGGACGGCGAGCGCAAGATGTTGCGGCCAGGTCAAATTTTGTTCACTTATCTGCATCTCGCACCTGATTTGGTGCAGACACAGGACTTGGTCTCCAGCGGCTCTGTCTGTATCGCGTACGAGACCGTCACCGCCTCGTCGGGAGGGCTTCCGCTCCTCACGCCGATGTCGGAAGTCGCTGGGCGCCTCGCGCCGCAAGTCGGCGCCCACGCGCTGGAAAAAGAGTCGGGTGGGCGCGGTGTTCTCCTGGGCGGCGTCCCCGGCGCTCCGGCAGCAGATGTGCTGATCATAGGCGGCGGCGTCTCCGGCACTAACGCCGCGACGATCGCGCTCGGCATGGGCGCTCAGGTGACGATTCTCGACCGATCGCTCGAGGTTCTGCGTCGCCTTGCGACCCAGTTCGACGGCCGCGCGCGCACGATCTTCTCGACACGCGCTGTGATCGCTGACCTCGTCACTAAAGCTGATCTCGTAATCGGCGCAGTGCTCGTGCCAGGGGCCTCCGCGCCAAAACTCATTACTCGCACAATGCTAAAGACGATGAAGCAGGGCTCCGTGTTCGTCGACATCGCCATCGACCAGGGCGGATGTGCCGAAACGTCGAGGCCGACGACGCATTCCAATCCGACCTTTGTGGTCGATGGTGTGGTTCATTATTGCGTTGCCAATATGCCGGGAGCGGTGGCGCGCACATCGACCTTTGCGCTCAACAACGCAACCCTGCCCTTCACGTTGCAGCTTGCCGACAAGGGTTGGCGCCAAGCTTTGAAGGACGACATCCATCTGCGTAACGGCCTCAATGTCTGCGACGGCAGGATCACCTGCAAGCCGGTGGCGGAGGCGCACGGACTTGAGTTTACGCCGGCGGAGACGTTCATCGACTGAAGGACTGCCGTTGGAGAATCGCGTTTCCGCCCGCGACTAAAATGCGGACCTCAAATATGAGGAGCGGTCCTGCTGAGGTAAACAGGAATGATAGAATGATTATTCGAGGGTGGCGTTCCCGAACGTCATGTTCTCCATGCGAAACATTTGCTCGTCCGGACACAAACTATTTGTCGACGTTGGAGAAAGCCGTTTCGACGACATCACCGATCGGTTGCCACGTCCGGCCGTCGAACTGAACCAATCGCATATGTCTGATCGGCCGAAAGTTGAAAGGTCCAGTGCTGATTTTTACCCCAGGTAGCAAAGCGGAGTTTTGGTAGTCTTTGAGGGCCGCTGCTTGCTTCATGACGTTCTCGCGAGACAGATCATTGCCGCACTGTTTGAGCACTTGCAGCAGGGTCTCGGCGGCCGCATAGCCGAAGACGGCCGCGCCGTCGTCTTTGCCTCCCGCCCGACTGTATTTGTCAAGAAATGCCTGCCAGTGCTTTGTGGCTTGTTCGTCTTTCCAGGCCGGATCATTTGCATCCTTCAAGAAGGCGGCCGTAATCACACCAACGGCATTTTCCGGGCCAGCCGGCTTTAGCGCCGTCGCAATCGATGAAGCCATGTGGTCCAGGACGAACACAGGGTGCCAATTCAGCTTCGCCGCGTCCTGGATTACTTTCGCCGCGTTTGCCGGCAGTCCCGCAAACACAAAAATCTCGGCTCCCGATTGCTTCAAGATCGATACATGCGTGTCCAGATGCTCGTCTGCGACATCGTAGGCGATGTCGACCCTGATGTTACGGGCGACGTCTCCCAGCCCGTCTTCCAACCCCTTGAATATTTCTCGGCCGACTTGATCGTTCTGCCAAAGAGCGACGATCCGCCGGCTAGGGTAGGTCGCTTGTATGTAGTTGGCGTAGATGCGCCCCTCTTCCCGAAACGAGGGCTGCCAACCCATTGTCCACGGGAACAACGATGGATCGAACAGGTGATCGTCTCCGGAAGCGACAAAAAGCTGTGGAATTTGCCTTTCGTTCAAGTATTTGCGTACGGCAAAGTTGCCCGGGGTTCCAAAAGAGCCGAACATCAACAGGACGTTGTCATTCTCAACAAGACCGCGCGTAAGATTCAGGGCGGTTACTGGATCGGATTTGTCATCATAGGAGATAAAGCTGATCTTGCGGCCGTCGATCCCGCCGCGCTCATTTAGCATCTCAAAATACGCTGCTTCGGCTTTCCCGATAGCGCCGAAGGCCTCCAGAGTTCCACTGTAAGGCATGAGATTGCCGATACGAATTTCGGTGTCGGTCACGCCCTGGTCGCGCACTCGCTCGGAGATCGCGCTCAAACTCGTAAGCGCCAAGACGATGGCAATGAGCGTTCGTACCCGCGTTTGCATTCGTATGAGCTCAACCACAAAACCGTGCGGCAAGATTTCGAGACGTATTGAGGGCAGTCAGCTTGATTTAGATCAAGCTCCAGGAATTGGTCAAAATGACGATGTGATCGAACAACAAGGCATTGCTGCGGTGCATGAGTCTGCTGTGGCACCAAACTGACATGGCGGGCCTGGCTGATGATGTCCGTTCCTGAGGGGGAAGCGGAAGTCTCGGTTGATCGGGCCGAGGTCCGTTGATGACCCAAAGGCGACATCAGAACTCGCTCCAGCCGCAGTTTACAATCGCGCAACTACTTCGATCCTGCACGATCTGTCTTGACCGGAGGCGACAACGCGACGGCGGCCTCGGTCGTGAGCAGGAGGAAGGTCAACGTCTCCTGAAGATAGAGGCGCACGACATTATCCGTGTGACCCAAATACCCGATCGAGACGTCCTGACCGATGTGTAGGGCGAAATCGCCGCCACGGGTGGTGAGCACGAAGGCACCGGCAAGCGAAGGCGCCCAGATGATCCCATCCTTGACGAGCTTCTTGATGTGCTCCAGCACAGGATACCCGTTGTCGCTGGTTTCGGCGAGAGCAGTATAGGCGTCGGCACCGAGCAGCACAGCATAAGGCCCGTTGACGCCGACGAGGCGCAGCTGGCTCAAGGCTTGGGCGATGGCATCCGGATATTGGCGCACGTCGGCCGGCAGCGTCTGAATCGGGTTGCTGGTACCCTGCCGAATGCCGCCGATGCCGGCTGCAGCATACCCCTCGAAGATGGCGCGGTCCTCGGCGTAGGCGATCTTTTGGGCGGCGTCCTTCGCCGGTTGCCAGTCGGAATCGGCCGAACCGCGTTCCACGTCGTCGATCTGCTGGCGATCGAGCTCGAAGGGGACTCGAACCTCGACCAGCGCTTTGACCTCGCGCTGGCGGGCGAGGACGCCATCGCCTGGGGCTTCGATCGCCTTGAGGTGGCCGGTGCCGACCGCGGAAAGGCCGACGCCACCCGGCCCGTGGACGTCAACCACGCAGCGTCCGGCGAGATAGCGCTTCAGGGTGCGCGTGGTCTCCTCTTCGAGGTCTGCCCACGCCGCTTCGGAAATCGGGGCAAGCTCGCGATGAAGATTATTCATGACGGTTCTCTCCTTTGAGGGAGCCAACTCTGAGCGAGCGATCGCCCGTCGAGGTTGTAGAGGGTTCGACGGTTGACACGTCGGGCTTCGCTGCCTTGGGTTCGCCATCGTTCACAGCGTCCAGAAATGTCGCTGATGGAACGAAGAACAGGATTCCGGTCACCGCGCGGCTGAAATCGAGCAGCCGGTCGTAGTTGCCGGGCGGGCGGCCAACGAACATGTTCTCGATCATCTGCTCTGTCACCCGCGGGGTGCGGCAATAGCCGATGAAATAGGTGCCAAATTCACCGTTGCCGGCTCGGCCAAAGGGCATGTTGTCGCGCACGATCTGAAACTCTTGGCCGTTCTCGGTTATCGTGGTCAGCGCGTTGTGCGCCGAGGTCGGCTTGATCGAGTCGTCCAGCTCGATGTCGGATAATTTGGTGCGCCCGATGATGCGCTCCTGTGCCTCCGTGGACAGCCCGTTCCAACCGTCCAGATCGTGCAGATATTTCTGCACGATCACGTAACTGCCGCCTGCGAAAGCGGAATCCTCCTCCCCGATTAGCGCGGCTTTGATCACCGCTTCGCCACGCGGATTCTCCGTGCCGTCGACAAACCCCAGAAGGTCGCGATCATCGAAATAGCGAAAGCCGTGCACCTCGTCGACCACAGAGACTGCGTCGCCGAGACGTGCCATGATCTGCATCGCCATCTCGAAGCAGAGGTCCGTGCGCTTCGCGCGGATATGGAAAAGTAGGTCCCCAGGGGTCGATACCGCATGGCGCGATCCGGCCTGGATCTCCCGGAACGGATGGAGTTCGGCCGGGCGCGGGTTTCCGAACAGCCTGTCCCACGCCCCGGACCCTATTCCCATCACGCACGAGAGGCCAGCTTCAAGATCGCGAAAATCAACCGCGCGTATCAACGCCGAAAGGTCTGCGCAGAAGGACCGCACGGCGGCGCGGTTATCCGGGCCAGAATTTATCGTCACGACGAGGAAGATCGCAGCGCGTGTGAGCGGCGCCGATACGGGCTGTGGAACCGCTCCCGGTTCAACCGCGGCGTTTGGAGTCATGGAAATCGCAACTCCATTGTGCGGCATCTCGCAAGTGGTACCAGACTGAACTCGGGCAATTCAAGTTGCGCGAACCGTTTGCAAACTAGGCTGCAAAACCTCGTTGCCCGTTACGCAAGTGCTGCAGTTCTTCTCGAACGCGGAATAAGCCGCGTTCGGGAGAAGATGACGACCTCGGAGATCGTCAATAAACATAGGCGGGAGGCACGTACTCATACGGGTACAACCTAACGCGGCCTCTCGGTCGCATGCGAATGAAACTCTCCGAATCCTGGCAAATTACGCGCAATAGCATGTTCGCATGCTATTCGCGACCGCAGGTTCGTCATTTTAGAGTCTCGAGATACGCAATGACGTTCTGACGATCTTCGGCGTTAGGAACGGTGATGAACATCTTCGTGCCGTGAACGTCGCCCATCGGGCTCTGGAGCCACTGATCGAGCGTCTTGTCGTCCCACGTGATGTTTGCCGCCTTGAGGGCGGCTGAATAGGTGTAGCCCGGTGCGGACCCGCTCTTGCGGCCGACAACGCCGGCGAGGGAGGGGCCGATCTTGTTCACGCCTGCCTCCGTCGAGTGACAGGGGGTGCAGTGTTTGGCGAAAAACTCCTGACCGGCTGCGCGATCTCCGGCCGCAAGGGCCGCCGACGAGCCGAGTGTGATCGTCGCTACCGCACTCAGCAAATTTACAAGAGCCGTCCGTGTCTTTGAGAGGCGAAGTGTTTTCGTTGCCATGGTCCCACCTTTTCTATCAAGTTGGTCAATACCGATCGGCCGAGCGCCAAACGAGCAGCCGCGGCCTGCCGACCGCGGGGGGTGAACCGGTCTTGGGACCACTCTAATGCGCATTCGGCCGGTTAGCGAGGTGGGATCCGCTGACAATAAGTGGTGCTCGAACGTCCGATGCTGGCCACTTCTCGACGAAAAGCAGCGGTCGTCTACACGTCGGCTGTTAGGGGCTGACCGGAAACGGCGGATGTGCGGCCAAATCGAAGTTGATGATCGGCCGTACGGCAGTCGGTCCCCCGGGGTTCCAAAAGGTAACAAGAATGCATTCAAGCACGGACGATACTTTGCGGAGGCCGTAGCGCGCCGTCGGCTCATCTCGCGTCTAAAAAAAAGCGGCTCGCAACCTTGCGCGATGAGAATGTCTGCCAATGACCCAACTCGGGCATGGGACATTAGGAACCGTTCAAGATCACTCTCGAAGAAAGGTCATCTCGCTGGTGGCACGTGGCGCCCCGGCTCAGCGTGGCCAAGCGCTCGGGACGCTCAGGCATTGCCGTAGTGCACCTCGTGCGCAATGTCCTTATTGGTTTTGTCGGGGAGCAGCAAGGCCGCGCAGATGCTGATCGCCGCGCAGACAGAGACGTAGAGGCCGATCGGAAGCGAGGAATGATATGTCGAGAACGACCGAGGCCGCCGTCGCGTTGTCGCGCCAAGCGCACCAGAAAATTGGTCGACGCCGGATAGGACTTTTTCAACAGAATCGGCCCTTTTCGGACGTGACTGGTCTAGCTGACGATGTCCGTTTACGGGGGCAGAACAGACGTCACGGTTGCCGCCGCTGAGGTCCGAAAATGACCCCAAAGCGGAAGTCGAGCGTGCATCGCAGCAGTCGGAAGCGATGAAGATTGACGCCGCAGGGGAGATGTTCAGCTTGTCGGCCCGGCATTTATCCGAGTGGCGAGGTCCTCATCCCGACCTTGTCGGTGGTTTCGAGCGGGACTCGGCACCCATTCAAAAACAGGCTGAGCATATTGAACCAGCCGATCATAAGCACAATCTTGCGAGAGATCGTCTCACCGTACTTATCTAGAAGTTCGCGCACGGTCTCATCGCGCAATGTTCCGCTCTTTGACAACTCATCGGTCGCTTTGCACACGAGAACATACTCCGGATTAATACCAGATACCGGACCATCGGTGGCGACAGCGTCGATCTCCGCGGCAGACAGGCCTGCGTTCTTGGCCATCACCACGTTGGCTTGCGCCTCGTATGGCGCATTTAACACCTTTGCCGCGCGCAGGATGATCGTCTCGCGTATCTTGGGATCAATGCCTTTCGTCGAAAACATTGCTTTGACTATGCCGATCGTCGCCTCGAACATGTCCTCAGTTCCAGCGAACATCTTGAGGACGTTTAGGGTCTTTTCCGGCTGATAGGATTTGCCCATTATCTGCTGAACAGTTTGTTCCGAGGGCAATGGGATCGCGACGGTGGAGCTGTAGGCTGTGGGGTAAGCCATGGTATTCTCCTGTTGTTTGAAGCGGGCAGCGCACTCTTAATTTTTATGCTTATGTTCATGGAACAAAGCCCCACCAAATTAGTTCCGGCAGCGCCATAACAAGCGTTTCACACTTCGACTTCATCGTGCTGATTGTTCTAGCAATTCGATAATTCTGCCAACGGGCTGCGAAAGGGTCGCCATGGTAGAGACCATTCTGAGCGCACTGGCTCCGATCGTCTTTACGCTGCTCCTCGGTTTCGTGGCTGCTTGGCGCCACGACTTCGGGCCGAAGGAAGCGTCGGTCCTCAATCGCATGGTGCTATGATTCAATTTACTCAGCCGGTTCCTGAACGGCTGCCACGGATAAGATTGGAACCGGGACCTCGCCACTCGAGAACAGGACGCCATGAGTGGATTTTTCCATATGAGCGAAATCGCCCGTAGTTCGAATAACAGGAGACTATGATGAATCGCCGAACATTGATCGGGGCTTTCGCCGCTGGCGCAGCCCTTCCCTTGCTCAACCAAGTCGCCAGCTCCCAGCCATCGCCGAAGACGAAGAATGTCGTCTTCGTGCACGGACTGTTCGCCGACGGCTCCTCGTGGTCAAAGGTCATCGCCCGCCTCCAGCAGAACGGCATCAACTGCACCAGCGTGCAGAATCCTCTGACCTCGCTGCGGGAGGCGTCGGAGGCCGCGCGGCGGGCGATCGCATTGCAACCCGGCCCGACGGTGCTCGTTGGCCACTCTTTTTCTGGAATGATCGTGACGGAGGTGGGGGTGGACCCGAAGATCACCGCATTGGTCTACGTCGCCGCGCGAGCACCTGATGCCGGCGAGGACTATGCCGCGCTTGCGAAGAACTACCCGACGCCGCCTGCCTCAGCCGGCGTTGTGTTCAACGACGATTGGGGTCAGTTGACCGAGGAGGCTTTCCTGCACGACTTCGCGGGCGACCTGCCGAAGGAAGAGGCACGCGTCCTCTACGCGGTTCAGCAGCCCTTCAAGAAGTCGCTGAACACAGACAAGACGACAAACGCCGCCTGGCGCACCAAGCCCACCTTCTACGCCGTGTCCACCGAAGACCGGACGATCAATCCCGACCTGGAGCGTTTCATGGCCAAGCGGATGGGTGCGAAGACGATCGAGGTCAAGTCGAGCCACCTGTCGCTGATCTCACACCCTGATGCGATCACGGACCTGATCCTGCAGGCGCTCGCCGTCTGAGCGGATCACGGTCGATCTCAATGTGCGGGCGTTACCGATACCGTGGGAAGCGCTCTTCCCAATTAGACAGGAGTAAAAGCATGTCCGTCTATGATGCCAAATTTATTCCAGCCGAAGTGACGGCAGCGATATCACCTACGTGCACTACCCGGACCTGTCCCACGCTTTTGTTCAAATGACGGCCCACTCCAAGCGCTGCCTGGAGTCAACGCAAGAGGTCGCTCGCTTGCTCGGGAAAGGTCTTGCAAAGGCATAGGCAGGATAGCGGCTCCGGCAAGAACTACCCTGGCGCTGATCTTACATCCCGATGGACCACGAACCCGGTCCTGTACGCGGCGATTGCACCGTCGCATTTCGAAGAGAGGTTGCCTTGGTACAGACCATTCTAAGCGCACTGGCTCCGATCGTCTTCACCCTGCTGCTCGGTTTCGTGGCTGCTTGGCGCCACGACTTCGGGCCGAAGGAAGCGTCGGTCCTCAATCGCATGGTGCTGTTGTATGCCGTGCCGCTCGCGCTTTTCGTGGGCACGGTGGGCACGCCGCGCGCGGATCTGGTTCAGGATATTACGCTTGTTGTTGCGCTATTCGCGGCGATCGTGGGCTTATATGCGCTGGTTTTTCTGCTGTTCCACTTCGTATTTCGCTTTTCGTTGAGCGAGAGCGTATTGGCGGCACTGACTGCGTCCGCTCCGGCAGTTCCGTTCATGGGTCCGGCCATTCTCGGCGACCTGTTCGGCAAAGCTAGCGCCGTTACCGTTGCAATCGCCGCTCTGATCATCAATCTCATCGTCGTGCCGATTACGATTCTCGGCCTGGCGTTGGGAAAAACACCCATTGGGACGCCGGCGCCGTCAACGACGCGCCACTCGGTCTTCGCGGAAAAGCTGCTGGAAACGGTCAAAGAGCCTATTGTCTGGGCGCCTCTGCTCGCCTTCGTTCTCGTGCTGTGCGATGTCCGCATCCCCTCAATTGTTGACCACGGACTTTCACTTTTAGGGCAGGCCACGGGCGGCGTCGCGCTGTTCGCTTCCGGCATCATGCTTGTCGCTTACAAAATCGAAATCGATTTGACGGCATTATCGTTGGCGTTCTTGAAGAATCTCGTTCAGCCTGCGCTGGTCCTAGTTGGACTGCGCTCACTCGGCTACGGCGCCCCCATCGTCCCAGAGGCGGTGCTGACGACGGCCATCCCAGTTATGCCGATCGTGATCGTGCTCGCCGCCCAATATCATGTGCGCGAAACGCGCGCGTCCTCTGCGCTATTTCTCAGCGTGATTGGTTCGATCTTCACAATAGCAGTTTTCATCGCCCTGACAGAGTAAGCGATTCAGCGGAAGGAGACTTGCCATGACCCAAGTGGAAGCCCTCGCCAAATATGCCGCTCGCGCCTCGTTCGCCGATCTCTCGGCGCAGTCGCGCCAGCAGTTGCCGGTACACATTCTCGACTCGCTCGGT
>Ga0210401_10007107_pt1 | contig 11291 bp, 9 predicted proteins | sample IncBWH32MmetaG_FD_150866 | JGI IMG/M metagenome (GOLD analysis project Ga0210401, IMG submission 150866) | Forest soil microbial communities from Barre Woods Harvard Forest LTER site, Petersham, Massachusetts, United States - Inc-BW-H-32-M | ecosystem: Environmental > Terrestrial > Soil >... | reverse complement strand
CAGTCTTTTTCGCGTCTTCGTTGATCGCTGCCTTGCAGATAATGCCGCGAATCTCATTCAGCCCGCGGCCCTGTTCATGCGAATGGCTGTGATTTTGTTCGTCTTCATGTGAGCGTCGCTTGAGCTCAACGGGGCTTTGCAAGCCGTAATTGTGTTCCAACAGCGCAACCGGTTCCCGCTGGTGAGTATGAGAGTGCCCGTGCTCGTCGTTTCCGTGATCATGTACATGAGAATGGGCAGTATCGTCGGGGCTAGGGTGGGCGTGTCCCGACTGTTCCGGGTGCTGCTCCCAGATCTCGCGCGGTAAATCCTTCTCACCGTTCGAATACACATCGACCTTGATCGCGCTTATGCTGTTGCGCTGAACCCGAGAAATCTCCAGCCTCGCCCCGATGTTCAACGCGGCAACCGTTTCTTCCAAGAGTTGTCGGGGAACGCCGGCATCGACCAGCGCGCCCAGAAACATGTCGCCGCTCACGCCGGAAAAACAGTCGAGGTAGGCTATACGCATAAGGCTTGTCGTTGGTGCTTGGTCGTTGGTCTTTGCTCTTGGGTCGTTGGCCAAAAACCTGCTAAGTGGAACTAACAGCCAACGACGAACGACCCACAGCCCCACGACTGATTTTCATCATAGGGAAGCCTGCCCACTCCGTCAAACCGCTGCGTCGCACGCCCTCTGCTACAATCACTGTTTTCATCGACCGCCTAGAGGGACTCTTGTATCGTCACCTGGAACGCCGACTTGCCCAGCAAATTCGCGACTTCTTGCGAAGCAGCTACGGTCTCGATTTGCGAAAGATTGTCATCGAGCAGCCGCCTCGCGTTGAACTTGGCGAATATGCGCTCCCGCTCGCCTTTGAGTTGGCCAAGAAGCTGCGCAAACCGCCCCGGAAGATTGCGGAAGAGATCGTTGCTGGCATCGGACCGATTGAAGGTTTTGAGAAGCTGGAGCTCGCCGGTGCTGGCTACATCAATGCCCGCGTCAAGCGCGAGGTCCTCGCTGGCGCGCTCGCGGCCGATGAGAAACCGAAGGCCGACGTCCCAACGGGCAAGGTTCTGGTCGAGCACTCCAGCATTAATCCGAACAAGGCTGCGCACATTGGACATCTCCGCAACGCCATCCTCGGAGACACATTTGTCCGCCTACTGCATTTTGCGGGCAGGGAAGTGGATGTCCAGAATTACATCGACAATACGGGAGTGCAGGTCGCAGACGTGATTGTTGGATTCTTGCGTTTGGAGAAAAAGTCGCGCGCCGAAATCGAAGAGCTAACCCGCCAGCCGCGTTTCGATTACTACTGTTGGGATTTGTACGCGCAAGTTTCCAGCTGGTACGAGCAGGACAAACAGAACCGCGATGGGCGGCAGCAGGTATTGCACGCCCTGGAGGAAGGTGGAAACGAGACCGCCGCGATCGCTGACTTGATTTCCACCGCCGTACTGCGCCGCCATCTCGAAACCATGGACCGGTTGGACATCGAATACGATTTCCTTCCGCGCGAGAGCGAAATCCTCCACCTGCACTTCTGGGATGCGGCTTTCACCAAGCTCAAGGACGCTGGTGTGCTTTCCTTCGAGACCGAGGGCAAGAATAAAGGCTGTTGGGTGATGCGGCGAGGAAAAGCAAGCGCAACCGAGAACGCGGAGGTTGCTGAAGAAGACCAGAAAGTTATTGTGCGGTCGAATGGCAGCGTGGGCTATGTCGGCAAAGACATCGCCTATCACTTGTGGAAGTTTGGCCTACTGGGGCGCGACTTCGGATACCGCAAGTTCTATCGCTATCCCAATAGTCATGACTGCTGGATTTCAACGACCAACGGCGAGCCCGATCATCCCCATTTTGGAGACGTGGCGGAGATTTACAACGTAATCGATGCCCGCCAAGCCGAAGCCCAGAATACCGTCATTGAAGGACTGCGCGGACTTGGTTACAACCAGCAGGCTGACCACTACACCCACTTTTCTTACGAAATGGTCGCGCTCACGCCGCGTTGTGCCGCCGAGTTAGGTTATCAGTTGTCCGACGAGGACAAGACGCGCTCCTATATTGAGGTTTCTGGTCGAAAGGGTTTCGGGGTAAAGGCCGACGATTTGATCGACACGTTGATTGCTTCCGCAAAAAAGGAAGTTGATCCGCGCCACCCGCAATTAAGCGAAGCTGAGCGCATGACCATCGCGACGCAAATTGCGGTTGGCGCGCTGCGCTATTTCATGTTGAAGTTCACCAAGCCCTCCGTGATTGCCTTCGATTTCAAGGAAGCGCTAAGTTTTGAGGGTGAGACCGGGCCGTACGCGCAGTATGCAGTAGTTCGCGCAAGCAACATTTTCCGCAAAGGCGGAATCGATCCGGACATTTTCTGTAGAGACGTAGCTAGCTATGTCTCTACAGACGACTTCGCGAAGTATCTGAACGCTGCGGACGGAAACGAAATCTGGGAGCTGTGGCTGGCGTCCTCGAAAACGTGCTACGTGATCGATCAGTGCATTGCAACTACTGAACCAGCTTATCTTGCCAAGCACGTCTTTCAGCTAGCGCAACTTTTCAATGCTTTTTACCACCGATACCCCATTCTTGCGGAGCCGGATGAGGTCCGCAAGAGGTTTCTATTCGCGACCGTCGCGGTGGTACGTCGCGAGCTGATCCGCGCATTGGCAGTGATGGGAATCGCCGTACCATCAGCGATGTAAGAGAGATGCGGGCGAGTCGTCCGCCACTCCATGTTCTGTTTCTGCCTTAGCTTTTAAACTCTCTGGCAAACTCCACCAGGCTGCGTACCGCAATCCCGGATGGGCCTTTCGCGATCCACGGTTTATTCTCTTCCATCCATGCAGTGCCTGCGATGTCGAGATGTAGCCACGGAGTATCCTCAGCAAACTCCTTCAGGAACATCGCCGCGTTCACGGCGCCGCCCCAACGGCCTCCGGAGTTGACGATATCCGCGATGTTCGACCGAATATTCTCCTTGTACTCCTCGTCGAGCGGGAGACGCCAAAACTTTTCGCCAGCTTTTTCCAGGGCATGGTGAAAGCGTTCGTACATTTTCTCGTCGTTGGCAAAGATCCCGGCGTTTACGTATCCGAGCGCGACCACAACCGCGCCCGTCAGAGTGGCGGCGTCGATCAGGTGCGTGCAGCCGAGTTGGCGGGCATAGCAAAGCCCATCAGCCAGCACCAGCCGGCCTTCGGCATCGGTATTGATAATCTCAATGGATTTGCCGGACATTGCGATCTGAATGTCGCCGGGCTTCTGGGCCTTGCCCGAAGGCATATTCTCAGTGGCGCAGACAATCGCAGTGACTCGTACTTTCGGCTTGAGCAGCGCGATAGCCCGCATCGCGCCGATCATGGCGGCGGCGCCGGCCATATCATATTTCATCTTTTCCATGCCATCGGCGGGCTTGATGGAGATACCGCCGGTGTCAAACGTAACTCCCTTCCCAACCAGGCCTAGAACCGGAGTCGCGAGCGCATCCGCTGGCTCATGGCGCATAACGATCAGCGCGGGAGGTTCGTCCGATCCTTGGGCCACGCCCCAAAAAGCCCCCATCTTCAATTCTTTGATTTTGTCGGCGCCATACGCTTCGAACTTCAAGCCGACTTCCTGCGCCATCTTGCGGGCGCGCTCCGCCAGAATGGTTGGCGTCATGCGGTTGCTGGGCTCGTTCACCAAGTCGCGAGTGAAATTCTGCGACTCGCCTACGATGCGAGCTTCATCCATCGCCTTCTGGAGTCTGTCCTGGTCTCCACGCGCGACAACTGTGATGGAGTCAATCTTCTGCTCTTTCCGGTCGCTCTTGTACGTGTCGGGGTCGAAGTTACCGACGAAAGCTCCTTCCACAATCACCTTTACCGCTTCATCGCTATTTATGTTTTCGGGAGCCAGAAAGGCGAAACTGCGAATCCCCTTTGGCTTGAAGAAGCGGACTGCTGCGCCGGCAAGCTTGCGCAACTCCGAGGCAGTAAAATTGTTAGCTATGCCGCCGCCCAGCAGCAGCAAGCGTTTTGCCTTCAGTTTCGCGGGATGATGCAGCAGCGTGGTTTCGAACATTTTGCCGGTGACTTCGCCGGCGCCTATCACGTCGGCCGCGACGTCTTTGATGGCAGCGTCGCTGGCTTGGACGCTGACTTCAGATTTATCTTTTGGGCCTTGATCGAGAACCACCACGGCCAGGCATTCGGTTTCGACTTCTGCGGGATTGGCAACAGAAAGGTTAGTCTTCATAGTTTTTGTGTGACTCCAGTATCGTCGGCGGCGGGGCAAAAGTGCAAGCGCAGTTTACCCGCAGAGGACAGCAGAGTGTGGACGATTGCGGCGATCAATGCCCTGTAAGACTTCCGATCTAGATGGCACTAGGAGCTCTGATTAGTCCACCATGCTGGCAGTTTGCTTAGGCTGGGACTTCAAGTGTTTGCCGCCTTTTTTCACTCTCCGGCATCTTAAATAGAAAAGGCAGTTTAAGTAGTAGGTTAGTTTGAAAGGAGAACTCCATGAAGAAGAGTTGTCTGGGGCTTACGTTAGTTGCGATTGCCGGCCTGTTGGCCAGCGTGCAATTGGCTGCTGCTCAGGAAAGCGCATCCGCAACCGGACCTGCCGCAAACCTGGTAGTGACCGTGGAAGCCCGTCACGGCTCCAACATTCCCGACGTCACTCGCGACGATGTGATGGTGTATGAAGGTCGAGATCGCGACCGGGTGACTGGTTGGCTGCCCCTGCAGGGGGACCATGCGGGATTGGAATTCTTCATTATGCTCGACGATTCATCGAACGTCACCTTGGGCTCGCAATTGGAAGATATCCGCCAGTTCATCAATGCGCAGCCTCCGACTACAAAGATCGGAGTCGCCTATATGGCGAATGGAATTGCGCAGGTCGTGCAGAATCTCACCAGCGACCACGCGCTGACGGCCAAAGCGTTACGCCTGCCTTTCGGAAACCCTGGCGCCTCCGCGAGTCCGTATTTTTCGCTGGGCGATTTGATCAAACGCTGGCCCGCAGGCGACGAACGACGTGAGGTTCTGATGATCACGGATGGCATCGACCGCTACTGGGGCAGCGGTCCGGACAACGCTTATGTCGACACGGTGATTGAACAAGCCCAACGCGCCGGGGTCATCGTTTATAGCATCTACACGCCAGGGGTGGGTCACTTTGGCCACAGTTATTGGCGGACGTACTGGGGTCAGAATTATCTCTCTCAGCTTTCCGACGAGACTGGTGGCGAGAGCTATTACCTGATCGGTCCTGCTCCGCCAGTTTCGTTCGCTCCCTATATGGAGGACATAACGCGCAAGCTAAACCATCAGTACCTGCTGACCTTCATGGCTAAGGCGCAAAAAAAGGCTGGAATGCAACGAGTGAAAGTTCACACCGAGGTTCCCAATGCGGAGCTGGTCAGCGCCGACAGAGTGTACGTTCCGGCTACGCCGCAGTAAATCAGATCCTTGGTTGACCTAACTCGGATTTGACCTACTCGGCGGCCGCCTGGGAGTATCTGCGGAAGAAACTATCTTGCTTCCACTGCGGCCGCTGAGGGTTCTGGGCGACTGAGACCATTAGCCCGCGAATCACTTCTTCATAGAGCGCGGCGGCTTGCAGATCCACGGGCTGATTCAAGTCGTCGGAAGGCGCGTGATAGCGTTGGGTGAGCCAGTCTTTGAAAATCTTCTGTTCCGGAGAACCGGGCGCGACTCCAACTCCCATCGCCAAGGCGGGAATTCCGTGCCGGATGAAATTGTATTGATCGCTTCGAATAAAGATATTTCGCTGTGGCTCCGGGTCGGGCTGCACGCTGATGCCATAAGCCTGCGCCACCTCACGGGCCGAATCACCAAGATCGGACTCCGCCAGCCCGAACACGGTGAGAACCTTAAGGGGAACAATGGGCAAGAACATGTCAACGTTGATATCGGCCACCATCGATTTGGCATCGACAGTGGGATGCGCAGCGAAATATTTTGAGCCCAGCAATCCTTTCTCCTCACCGGTGACAAATAAAAACAGAAGTGAGCGTTTGAGCTTCTCCGGCGACTTGTTTACCGAAGATGCCACGTCGAGCAATAAAGCACTTCCGGAAGCGTTGTCCATCGCGCCGTTGTAAATGCGATCCCCGTTGATCGGCTCGCCGATGCCCAGATGGTCGATGTGCGCGGAGAGAACCACATATTCGTTCTTGAGCTGGGGATCATTTCCCGGCAGTTTTGCGATTACATTGGCGGACTCGAGGTCTTTCTTTTCAAGCTTGGCTTTTGCTTCGATCGAAGCTGTCAGGGGGAAGCGTGGAAGCTGTTTGCGCTCCTTGGCCAGGCTCAGGATCTCGTCGAAGGTGTGTCCCGATCCCTCGAAAAGCTTTCCCGCACTCGCCGGATTGAAGATCACAGTAAGCTTCTCGCCTTGGGTTTCATTGAATTCCGGCCCAGCCAATACCATGCTGGGAAGCGTACGGTTTACCGACATACGAGACCATGGAATATCCATCGTCGCGGGATTGGCGATGCCAACGACTCCGACTACTCCGGCCTTGCGGAGAGTCTTCCAGCGTTCGGCGGCGGACTGATAGTGAGATCCGAGAGAGCCCGGAATGTCGGCCGGCAAACCGTTCAAGATGACTGCGACTTTCCCATTGAGATCGAGCCCCGCGAGATCGTCGTAGTTTTTCTCAGGGATGCTCAATCCGTATCCCACGAAGACCAGCGGCGCCTGTAGTTCGGGTGCAAGATCGACTCGCGTGCTGAAGTAAGCATCTTCGCCGAGGGTGAGCGGCTCAACTTTACCGTTGCGAACGAGGGCGAGGCTGGAATCCTTTTCAACGATTTGCCGGGATTCGAACTTCACCGGTTGGTAGAAACCGTCGGTTCCGGCGGGTTGAAGCCCTGCCACTTTTAGTTGATCGACGATGTACACCTCGGCCCTCCGGAGGCCCGCGCTACCGGTCTCACGACCTTCCATATTGTCGTCTGCCAGAACCTTCACGTAGTCCCACCAGGTCTTGCCATCGAAGTGACTCGGAGCCACTTGTGCGGAGAATGCGCAAACAGCAACCAACAAACTCGCTACGGGCAGAAGCTTTTTCGACATGGAACTCAGTTCCTCCGGTTTATCTTGGGCGCGTCGCATCAGTCAAAAATCTTACCAGACCCTGCATTGATCGGCTCGCACCATGGGCGAGCCTTTCTTGCAGGCAAAGGCTTCCTGAAACTCGGGCATATTAGAGACGACATTGTTCACCCGGTATTTCGGTATGGAATGCGGGTTGGTGAGCACAAGGGTTCGCATGAATTCGGGGCGAACCTGCTCGCACCATGAGTAGGCGTAGGACACGAAGAACTTCTGCCGCGGTGTCCAACCATCGCCTTCCTTGGCGTCCAGCGACTTGCCCTCCGCCTGCAGTTTATTGTTCACCGCCATAAACGCCAATCGCAGCCCGCCGTTATCTGCTGTGTCCTCGCCCTGGGTCAAGTGTCCGTTCTGCTTGACGCCGGCCTCCGGTATTTCCTCGGTATATTCGTTGGCGATGCACTCGCCACGTTGTTCGTAGGCTTTCGCGTCCTCTGGCGTCCACCAGTCACGCAGGTTCCCCTGTGCATCGAACTTGCGGCCTTCATCGTCGAAGCCGTGCGTGAGTTCGTGTCCGATCACCATGCCGATGGCGCCGTAGTTCACCGGGTCTTCCATCTTGCTGTCGAAATACGGCGGCTGCAGGATTCCAGCAGGGAAGTTGATGGTATTCAACTGCGGATCATAGTAAGCGTTGATGGTAGGCGGTGTCATGCCCCACTCCTCGCGGTCGACGGGTTTCCCAATCTTATCCAGTTGGCGGTGAAACTCGAACGCAGTCGCCTCGTGAACATTGTTCACATAGCTGTTGCGTACAATTTTCACCGCTGAGTAATCGCGCCAATGATCGGGATACCCAATCTTGTCCTCGATGGCGTGCAGCTTGACCTTCGCTTGCTCTTTGGTGACCGGCTGCATCCAGTCAACACTGGTGATGTCCCGATCCATCGCGTGTTCAATGTCGTGCACCATCGCGACCGTACGCTGTTTGCTCTCGGGCGGAAAAGCCGCAGCTACGTATGCCTGTCCCAAGGCCATTCCCAGGTCGCGATCGGCAGCGCGCACGCAGCGACGCCAACGAGGAAGTTGTTGTTTTGCTCCGAGCAGGGTGCGGGAATAAAAATCCCAATTCTCATCGACAAAAGCCTTGCCCAGGTACGGAGCCGAACCGTGCACCAGGTGCCAGCGCAAGTACACTTTCCAATCATCCACCGAATACTTTTGGATGAGCGGTTCAAGGCCACGGAAGAATTGGGGCGAAGTCACGATGTAGTGGGGCGAAGAAGGCGGAGCCTCGACCACCTCGATGTAGTGCTTCCACTCGAACGAAGGGGTTAGCGCCTGCACTTGCTCCAAACTCATCTGGTTGTTCAGGTTCTTGGGATCACGGCGCGCGACATTGTCCATCTGCGCTTGTGCCATTGCGGTTTCTATTGCGATGATCGTCTTCGCATCGGCAGCTGCTTGTTCTGGGCTTTCTCCTGAAAGCGCGAACATCTTGCTGATGTGAGCCTCGTACTGGCTGCGGATTTCCTTCGATTTAGCATCGTCCTTTATATAAAAGTCACGGTTCGGCAATCCCAGTCCGCCCTGATCGATAGCGGCTACAACTTTGCTTGCGTCGTCAAAGTCCTGTTGTTGGCCGAAGCCAAGGAGCGCAGCACGAGTCTGATTATCATCGCCTTGCCAGGCGCCGGGAACGGCTTGATGGATATGGGCCACCTGATCGGCCAACTGCGACTTGTTCGCCATCTGAGCGATCCGCTCCAGTTCGGCTTTCAGATCGCGGGTTCCGGAAGACTCGATTCCTGATTCATCCATGCAGGCAGCCCAGTAGTCACCGATTTTCTGCTCATAGTCGGTGCGATTGCTGGTTTGCGCACCGGCCTTCTCGAGTGCTTCGCGCAAAATATTCTCATTCCAGTACTGCAACCCGCTGCCAGTTCCCCAAGCCACTTGATCCGCGGGGATGGGATTCGCTGCATTCCACTTGCTGCACGCATATTGGTAGAAGTCCTGGCAGGGATCGAGCGTCTTATCGACCTGGCTTATATCGAAGTGCTCAAGTTTAGGGGTGCTCTGTGACGTGGTTGCAATCTGCGCATTGGCACGAAAGATGCCGGACCCGGAACAAAGTAGAACGACGACGATCGCTGTTGAGCTACGCATCATGATCTCCTGGGTTTGAGAACGTAGGGTGTGAGAATGTATGGCTTAAAAACGGAAAAGCGGTCCGCGAAGGCGGAGTGCGAATCGATTTGGCTTGAGGCGTCGTACAAGTAGCAAATCTCCGCGCCAAGAAGTTTACCGCAGTTTGCAACGGAGCGCTTGTCGGTAGGGATGAAACGGGTAAGAAATTAAGACAAAAATTGGGAGCTTTGCCCGCAGGCGTAAGCTCCCTCACGCGGCTGTTAGAACATGAACTAGCTGGCCGGGCTGATGTCTGAGACGTGAATGGTGCTGGTGTTGGTATCGAGGTTTCCGCTTACCTGGACCTGCTGGCCTACGAACCGCTTCGCTTTCTGCTGATCATCCAACTGGTAGTTCATGTCGCTGGTCTTGAGCACATATTTGCCACCGGTCTTCACGACGGTTCCAGTAAAAGCTGTACTTTGACTGGTCTGCATTGAGCTGGACGAATCCTGGGACGGCGAACTCGGTTGTGTTCAACCTTGCTGACCCTCAGTCGGTTGCTGTGTAGTCTGCGTGTCCGAGGATGGTTGCTGGGCGCTGGGCTGGGCTGACTGATCTTGTTGGGCAAAGCCTACAGCGGAGAGTGCCATCGCTAGCGCCATTGTGGCCATCAGCGTCATCAATTTCTTCCTTGTCTCATTCCTCCGGATTTGATTACGTTCCTGCGGGCCTTACTAGAGCAAGCGCTGTGCCGATTTTCTAGACCTCGCAATCCCAGCCACATAGCGCGATGCGCACCCGGCTACTCCACGGGGACGGGAGGTTTTTTCCGATGGACATGAAAGTTATTCGTACAGGGAAGGACCGTAGGTAGGCCTTAGGGGTGCACTTTGAGGGCGTCGTTTTAGTGAACCTGCGTCACCCGAGCCACGGCGTTCTTCAACTCGTCAGGTTTAAAGCCAAAGGGCCCGGGCTTGCTCTTGTATGCCACGCGGCCGGCGGCGTCGATCAAGTAAAGCCGATCCGGCCAGCCAGTGTACGCCTGTTCGGTCGAGTTGCCGAATTCATCGAGCACGGCGGGGATCTGTATCCCTAGTTTCCTCACGCATGCTCCGGCGACGAGTGCGCGTTCCTCTTCGCTTTTTGGGCTGGCAAAAACAACATTGTCTTTGACATTGCTCTGCATCTGCCAAACATCGCTAGGGTGTGCCTCGGTGATGTAGACGACCAGGAATGCGACTCTCCCGGTGTACTGCTCGTAGAGCTTGTTAAGGGCAGGAACCTCCCGCCGGAACGGTGGTCAAGTGTAGCTTCCGAATACGAGGACGACCGGCTGTCGTTGAGCGGTAAGCCCTGACAACTGGATCTGCGCGCTCTTATCCAGCTTCGTCAGCGAAAAGTCAGGCGCGGGATCGCCCACTTGCAGCCCGCCAGCACGGGCCCGTGTCCACAACGTTTCAAATGGAAGCACGAGAAACGCGACCGGACCAGGTATCTTGGCCATGAAACGGGCAAAGGTCTCGGGCGATTGTCGCATTATCGCGAACAGCCCGCCGCAGGCGAACACCCACAGGAAGGCGATCACGATAAACGTCGTGACCAAGACATGTCTCGTCTTACGCTTTGTGTTCAAAGGTCGTTCTGCGCAAACTTCTTTCGACATTCGTGCCTGCACAAGAGCTACGCGATTATAGAAACTGCGCCCAGTAGGTCAATAATATAAAAGGAGTAGCTGGATATGACCGCGGGGGTTCTCAAGAGTACGACGCTGGAACTCAGCGTGTCGGCGTTATATCCTCGGATCGTGCTTCGCCCGCTCGCGTCTGGCCGGTCCCCAACTCCCGGTTTATTCCTGGGACTCATCATCACGCTCGCCGCAGTGGTCGCCTATTCCTGGTATATCACGGTGCAGATTTCTGGTCTTCGCGCGCTGCAAAACGATCTTGCCGGCCGGAACCGCAAAGACTCGCTTCAACTGTTGCGCATCCAGAACGATTTGAACTCCCTGGCGCTGGCCATGCGCGACATGCTCGACAACGACGAACCGTATCCTCTTACCGCTTGGTCAGCACAGTTCCAACGCATCCACGCGGACTTGGACGAC
>Ga0210401_10007106_pt1 | contig 11292 bp, 18 predicted proteins | sample IncBWH32MmetaG_FD_150866 | JGI IMG/M metagenome (GOLD analysis project Ga0210401, IMG submission 150866) | Forest soil microbial communities from Barre Woods Harvard Forest LTER site, Petersham, Massachusetts, United States - Inc-BW-H-32-M | ecosystem: Environmental > Terrestrial > Soil >... | reverse complement strand
CTACTACAACTTCCTGCCTGGTTTCTGGGACGCATATGGCGCTCATTTGGTTCAGAAGCTCACCGCCTCGGGCGCGAGCTCGGCAGCCATCCAGGAAAAACTTCAGCAGGTCAGAAAATACAAAGAGCTGTACAAAAACCCGTTCTTCAACGCAGCGCTCACGTTCATTCATCCCTTCCCGATTGGGCTCGTCATCACCCTGTTCTCCGCGTTGGTCCTGAGGCGAAAGCCGCAACCGCACCCCGAGCAATCACCCATGCCCGAGTCCTGAAGCTGTTCCGGCGGCTTCACTCTAGGGTCAGGACCACTCCTCGATTGATGCAAAATCGCTGATTCACTCACCAAGGGCAGATCGGTAACGATAAGTCGGCTTGTAGAAAGTGATCTCCGTGCCTGCCGCCAATTCTGGAAGTATTATGGCAAACCGGAAACTATCCATCATGCGATGCCCATCCAGCGCCCTCGGAAGAGTGTTAGACGCAACTTTCTCGAATCTCCACTGCAACATACAAATTGGGATGGTTGCAGATTTGCGGAAGTGATTGAAAGAGAAGAAGATTTGGTTGCGAAGGCCTGCAAGAACGAGAAAGGACGTAATGCAAATTCCATTTTATTTTGTCGATGTCTTCGCGGAACGGCCGTTGACCGGTAATCCCCTTGCCGTGATTCCACACGCTGAGGTGCTTGAGGATGCATCGATGCAGCGCATTGCCGGCGAACTCAATCAGGCGGAGACAACGTTTATCCTGCCCGCGAGAAATAAATCCGCGGACTCGCGTCTGCGTTGTTTCACTGCTCCGGGACATGAAATATTCGGCGCAGGGCACAATTCGCTTGGAGCATGGTGGTGGTTGGCGGAATCGGGAGAGCTGAAACTGAGCGATGGAAGCAACCATTTCACCCAGGAAATTGGGGACAGTCTTCTGCCTGTGGAGGTTCGTTGCGAAGGGCAGCAGGCTGTCTCCGTCGTGTTGACTCAGTCACCACCTGAATTCGGCAACGTCTGCGAAGACCTTCCGGGGCTGGCCGAAGCTCTCGGACTCGAGATAGACGACTTTTCGCATTCGTTACCAACGCAAGTGGTTTCCACCGGCGCTGGGCATCTACTGGTGCCTGTCCGGAATCAGGGGGCCGTTGCACGTGCTCATCCCGATGCTCAGCGGCTGGCGAAGATTCTCAAAGCTGTGGGCGGGGAAGGCTGCTACCTGTACTGCCTGGATTCGGTCTTGCCGTCATCGGTTGCTCATGCAAGGTTTTTCAATCCGACCATGGGAATTGTGGAGGACTCAGCTACTGGAACCGCTGCCGGCCCACTGGCATGCCAGCTGGTCAGCCACAGGATCGTCAAGGACGGCTCTACAATGATGATTGAGCAGGGATATGAGATGAAGCGACCAAGTATATTGTGCGTCGAGGTTCATGGCAGGACAGTGCAGCTGGCCGGCCGCGGCGTCACAGTGATTGAGGGAAGTTTGCGAATCGAGTAGCAGTTAGAGAAGCATCGCGGAGCTGCGCAGCTTCTTCGCTCTGTTTAGGGGCGCCGAGAAGCCGCTGAAACGAAAACCAGTTTTGGTTGCGGCTTGATTTGAACCGACGAACTCCCCTGCCAGCTCGTCTTGTCCAAATGCTTAAGAGTCCAGACGAACTCCATGTCGCGGTCAAGATTGGTAACGAGAAGTCGGCTTGTCGTCAGCAATGCCACGCTTCTTGCTAGCGCGTTTGTCGGAACTAACCCGACGGGTGAGTTGATACGCACGCATGAAAGTATGGCGGGCCATTCCGGCAACATGCGCCCAAGCGTCCAGCGTGCGGTCATCCCCAACATCTTCCAGCAGAGCATCAGCAACTCTGGCCAGTCTTTCTTCTCTTGGTATGGTCAAACGCGAGGGCTGCTGGTCAGGCTGTCGAATCTCATCACGAAGCGTAGCGATTAGGGGCTTCTTCGCTGGGTTGAGCGGTTGGCGGAGGTCCCAACCGAGAATACGATGAACTATGGCGAACAATAGCTCCGAGAAAGTATGAATCGAAAAATGTCAGTCGTCGTGAAAGGAGGCCAGTCATGAATGCCGCTGTGCTCGCGCTCCTCGTGTTCATTGCTCTGCTCTTCCTGTTTATTGTAGGAATGTGCGCACTCATTTATTTCGTCGATGCACGCAAGCCGCGCAACGACCCGTAAGCCTTTCTGCAAAGAGGAAAGCGTGCGGTTTCCAGTGTCGTCGTATGTGCAGGCGACAGCCTCACGCATGCCTCACTCAGCGCCGATTACGTGTCACGCCTTCGACAGCGGCTTTCCAGCCACGCGTACGAGATTGTGAACGCCGGCCTAAATGGAAACGAGTCCACGGACCTCCTCCGCAGAATTCCCGACATCGCGCGGTGTAAACCCGATGCCGTTTCAGTGCTGATCGGATCCAACGACGTAAGGACCCGATTCCCACAGGAGGCGGAACTTGCATTCCAGACAAACCTCAATGCGATCGTAGGCGAACTCCGCAAAAAAACAGAAGCGCGCATCGCGCTTCTTTCCATACCGCCCTTGGGAGAGGACATCTCAGGGGAAGCCAATCGGGACGTGGATCGCTGCGACACCGTGATTCGCCGGGTTGCCGCGGAAAACGCAACGGATTATCTGCCCCTGCACGAGTCGCTGAAGTTGCTGATCGAAAAATCCGGCATTTGCCCGCCCCTTCCTTTCAGGCTTCGGCTGAGATTATTGCTCGGCGCTGCCATACAGCATTACGTTTTTCGCCGCAGCTGGGACGACATCTCCGCGCGGAATGGCTTCGTCGTCCATACCGATCAGCTCCATCTGAACGACCGTGCGGCGACTGTGACAGCGGATCTGATCGCCAACTGGCTGAATTCTCCGCCGGTCCCCAACGAAGGCGTCAGCACGAATTGCCCATCGAGTTCGCAGGGGATCTGACGCCGGAACAGATCCGGGCTTGGAGCCCTGTGCTCGGGCGGTCTCGAATGGACTGGGCACATTTGGTAGAGTCGTCTCCCAGACTTTCGGGTGTGTTGACACTCTGGACTTCCTCACGATTCCAGCCGCGACTATGAGAGCGTACCGGGAGTCGGCTTCTAGGCAGTGATCTCCACGCTCGGCATCGATCCTGGACGGACTACGGGCTATTCCGAAGCTATCCCGGGTCAAAAGTCCCGCACTAGGGCACGTTGAAACTACGAACGCGAGCCCTTCTTCGGACGTCGTTTGTGCAAGGCTGAGACAAAAGCTGTGGCGAATCGCATAGACCACTTAAGAGGCCCCGTGCCTTTCGCCGTGCTAATAAATCAGTGTCGAGCCAAATCCACAACCGTAGAGCCACAGAGCGAGCCTATAACCACCCTTCCGATAACCCGGAATCTTCGAGCAGTTCTTTGCTTTCAATAAGTTACGTAGAATCAACGAACGCACACTGTCAATGAAGTCAATTTCGGCAGCAAAAACAGGTTTCGCGTCACAGTTATGGCACAGTTTTCTACCAATACTCTGATTCAGCATCGACCCCTACCCGCTATCTAGACAAATCGCTAAAGATTCTGACAGCGATCCTCCCTCCTTGCGTGGCCTATTGATAGTAGGAGACGAATTCCATCGAAGTCAAAATCGCTTGCGCGGCTGTGGGCATTCGGCGGTATACGGAAGAAAACGCTGAACACTGTGAACTCGGAAGGTCTGATGCTTAGCGGCATATAAATCATCGCCGCGATTCGATCGATAGAAAGTCTAATTCCCGATGAATTCTTCAATGATCCAAAATCGAATCGTTACAGTCTTCGGGGCGTATGGGCACACGGGACGCTTCGTTGTTCGAGAGTTGCTCAAACGCGGATTTACGCCCATCCTCTCGGGGCGAGACGCCGCGAAGCTGAAAGAGGCGGGGAACGCTCACCCAGGATCGGAAGTGCGCGTGGCTTCGGTGGACGATCCTGCCTCGCTTGACCGTGCACTGTCGGGCGCAGTGGCCGTCATCAATTGTGCGGGGCCGTTCATCGACACGGCGGCACCGGTCATTGACGCAGCGCTCCGTGCGTCTATTCACTATTTGGATGTCGCTGCGGAACAGGCCGCTGTTCTGGCTGTCTTCGAGCGGTTTGCGAGTACCGCGCGAGATGCTGGCGTCGTGGTCGCGCCCGCAATGGCATTCTACGGCGGATTAGGCGACCTCCTGGCCACCGCTGCTATGGGGGAGTGGGATGCAGCGGACGAAGTCTGCATCGCAGTCGCGCTCGACAGTTGGAAGCCGACGCGGGGAACTCGGCTGACGGGCCAGCGCAATCCTGGCCGGCATTTCATCTTTTCCAATAATAGACTAGAGCGCGTTGATCCTCCTCCCGCGCGCAAATGGAATTTTCCGCCGCCGTTCGGAGAGCAAGATGTCGTAGGTCTCTCCCTGGCTGAGACTATCACCATCTCACGGCATCTGCGAACACCCGAGATTCGCGTGTACATCAATCTGGCGCCGATGACGGATATTCGCGATCCTAACACGCCTTCGCCGACGGCGGCGGACGAGAGCGGTCGCTCATCCCAGATTTTCGTTATGGAGGCAATCATACGAAAGGGGGGCGCGGAGCACCGGGCGATGGTGCGCGGAAGAGATATTTATGCAATCACTGCGCCAATCGTGGTAGAGGCGACAAGTCGTGTAGTCAATGGGCTGGCCAAGAGGACTGGCGTTGTCGCTGCTGCTGAGGCCTTCGCCGCGCAAGACTTTCTAACATCGCTCAGCCCGTCCCACCTCTCCTTCGAGATGCAGCGATGACGCTTCCGCGCGGAATAGTCGACGTGGAACGTGGTATCTTTGAGTTTGCCACTATTAAACCCAAAATATGGCGCCAAAAAACGAAAGTACTCGCATGCCTGAAATTGCGGTTCGGTCTTTACTGAAATCTCGCACGGTTACGATTCGGGATACGTATTGCCAAGGTAGTTGCCGGCTTAAGAGCACGGAAGAGTGCACGGCCACCACCCAGTTGGTGTTTCCTTATCGCGGTGTGTATGTACGGCATCTGGGGCCTGACCAGGCAGTAGCCGAAGCGAACCAAGTGCTGTTTTTCAATGCGAGCGAAGGCTACCGAATCAGCCACCCCGTCCAGGGTGGCGATGCCAGTCTGACGTTGGTAATCAGCGAACTGGTGCTACGGGAACTGGCGCCACGTACCTTCTTGCGCGACAGTCCGACGATTGCATTTCGGCAGCAGCGCCGACGGATTGACGAGCGGGCCCAAGTGCTTGTAGCGCTTCTTGGTCATAGCCTGCGGCATAACATCGCGGAACCGCTGGAAGCCGAAAGCCTGGCTCTGACTCTGGTGCAGCGGACGCTGGGGCCGCGCACCACGCACACAGCAGGCGCCAGTGTCGGTCGGCAACTGCTAGTCGATCGGGCTAAGCTTGTAGTGACGAGCGATCTGGGGCGGCGCTGGACGTTGGGCGAAATCGCGGCCGAAGTGCGCTGCTCCCCTGTTTATCTCACACAAGTTTTCCAGCAAGTGGAAGGCTTACCCTTGTATCGCTACCAGTTGCGGCTACGATTGGCGCGGGCGTTGGATCTCCTTGCGCAATATGATGACCTCACCACCCTCGGCATAGACCTAGGCTTCTCGAGCCACAGTCATTTCAGCGCTGCCTTTCGCGAGGCTTACGGCCGCTCTCCTTCGGAGTTCAGGCACTCCGCGCTGCATCGCCAAGCCTGTTCAACAAATCGCTAAAGATTCTGACAGCGGCCCTTTCTTCCTCCGTGGCCTACTGCTACCGCACCCGGACTTCGGGTATTGGAGAGCGAAACCATGGTTGAAAGAACTTGTGCGGCTTGCGACTGCAAGCTGGATGGAAATTCCATCAAAATCAAAATCGGCGGCAAGACCGTCGAGGTCTGTTGCGACGACTGCGCCCGAAAGTTGAACGAAGCGCACCTGTCCGCCACCGTGTCGAGGAAGAGGTAATCGTGAACCGACACAAAGCCGCGGCCGCGTTGTTTGGAGCGGTAATCGTCGAGTCATTTCTGGGTGGGTGCAGTCTGGCTCACGCAAATTCAGACGCGCCTGCAACAGCGTCCAAAAAAATCTCGGAGACATCGACTATGAAGGAAAAGAAATCAGCACCGGTTCACCACAGTGTCCAGACCGCTTCGGGACGCATCAGCTACACCGAACAAGGCACTGGGCCAGTCGCATTGTTTGTGCATGGCGTTTTGTTGAACGGCTATCTCTGGCGTCATCAGTTGGAAGATTTGTCAGACTTCCGACGTTGCATAGCCCTGGACTTGCTCGCGCATGGCGACACCGAAATCGCGCCGGACCAGGACGTTTCCGTCACTGCAAACGCGAAGATGCTTAGGGAATTTCTCGATGCCTTGAACATCGACAAAGTGGACCTCGTCGGCAACGACAGCGGCGGCGGGATCGCGCAGATTTTCGCCGCGCTCTATCCGGAGCGCGTTCGCAGCCTTACGCTCACCGATTGCGATACGCACGACAACTGGCCGCCCGAGGCCTTCAAGCCCTTCCTCGCGATGGCCGCCGCCGGCGGCTTGCGCGGAACATTGCAAACGATGTTGTCGGACAAGAGCGTCTACCGCTCGCCGCAAGCTCTCGGCCCGGCCTACGAACACCCGGATCAGTTGAGTGACGACAGCATCGAAAAATATCTGCGTCCGCTCGTCAGTACCGAGCAACGCACACTCGACCTGCAACGCTTCCTTGCGGCCTTCGACAACAAACACACCCTCGCTATTGAAGCGCAGCTTAAAACGCTGAAGGCCCCAACTCTCATCGTCTGGGGAACGGATGACGTCTACTTCGACGTGAAATGGTCGAAGTGGCTCGCCGACAACATTCCCGGCACACGTCGCCGCGTCGAGTTGCAAGGTGCCAGAATCTTCTTCCCCGAGGAACGCTGGCAGGAGTTCGACAAGGAATTGCGCGCTCACTGGCAGGTCGCCCAAAAGACGGTCGGACAGGTGGCGCGATGACAAAGGTCGAGATGAAAATGGTCGATCAAGCGAACAAAATCGAACAATTTCGCGCCTTCCACGTTCCCGGAACACCGCTCGTACTCTTCAACATCTGGGATGTGGGCAGCGCCGAAGCGGTCGCGGCAAGTGGAGCCAAAGCGATCGCGACCAGCAGTTGGTCGGTCGCCAAAACAAACGGTTTCGCCGATGGCGAGCGGATTCCGCTCGCCTCGGTGATCCAGAATCTCCGCCGCATCGTCGGCGCTATAGACTTGCCCGTAACAGTCGACCTCGAAAGCGGCTATGGCGACACACCGGAAGTTGTCGCCGAAACCATCGCTCTGGCGATCGAAGCGGGAGCCGTCGGCTGCAACCTCGAAGACAGTTTCCCAGCAAATGGAAAGCTCCGGGACACAGCCGACCAATGCAAACGTATCCGCCGCGCTCGACAAACAGCCGACGCAACGGGTATGCATTTCTTCATCAATGCTCGCACAGACGTATTCTTCGAACGACCACGCGCCCAGCACGACGACGCCATGTTCGCTGAGGCGATCGAAAGAGCACACGCGTACGCTGAAGCCGGAGCGAATGGGCTCTTCGTCCCCGGTCTGATTGATATCAACCTGATCGCACGCCTCGCAAAAGAGTCCTCTCTCCCGCTGAATATCATGGTGGGTGAGGGCACTGCAGCATTGCGCGAACTTTCCGAACATGGCGTTGCCAGAGTGAGTTATGGACCCGGTCCTTACCTGATGGCGATGAAAGAGCTGGAAGAACGCGCACGTGCTGTAAGCGTGTGATGGGAACCTGCCGGTGGAAGGCACCGCGGACACCAAACGTATCGTCTAAATTGGCATGGAGCCGTACGGCAACTGTGCGTTGTTTGAGAACTCACGTCCTCTACATGTTTTCAAATACAACCCAATCTGGTTGTTTTTGCCAATCACGATTCGAGGATGCGTCTGTCTAACCAGCTCTCAGATGCCTGTTTCTGGATAGTTTTCGGGTTGACGACAATCAATGACCATAAGCGCGTTTGTCGGTACTAACCCGACCGGCGAGCTGATAACTTCCGGGTTGCCCGTCACTGAAGCGCTGCCGCCAGGTTGGCGTGCCGTGTACTGCGGCCGACAGACTCTCGAAGAGTTTGCGTTAGTCTCAGTGCATGTGGTTCCGCAAATCGGTAGGTATGCGAGTGGCGCTCTCTCAGTCGGCCGAGCTCGTTCCCTTGTGCTAACCCAATTTCGTCGCCGCCGTCCCGTGCTTTCGGGCTACTGTCTTCCTCTTGTAGTACGCTTTCGATTTGTGCTGGCTGCCGCACGTTCGCATTTCGCACCATCGTCGGTTGCGACTGCGGCTGCGATCCATAAAAAGCCAGCAGCACTTCTCGGCCCCGCACTGCTTTACGCGCTCGATATCGTCTGACGTCAATACCTCCACCGCCGACCGCACGATCCTCCCAAGGAGCCGGGCGACGCCGTTGCTCTTCTCAACCCACCGCCAAGCAACCTGCCCAGGGCCGGGCACAACGAGCGAGCCGGCATTTAGTTTCTTAAGTGCATCGTTGAGGGCGCCCGCATCCGCTTCGGAAACCTCGCGGCCGGCCGCCACGGGCGCGAGGATCCTGAATACCATTTCGCGCAAGTCGACGGCCTGCTTGAAAAGTATAGACGCCTCGCTCTTGTCCTGCCTTCCTTCACGCTGCAGCTTCCGGAACTCGGAGAGTGAGAACACACCGGTCTGTTTTCCAAACGTCACAAGCTCCTCGTATCCACTCAGCTTGTCCTCGGGATTGCTGCTCAGGCGTTTGTCGACCGTGTTCGCGAAGTCGAGGCACAGACATCCGGCGGTCAGGTCGAAGCGAAGGTTATGCGAGGGCTGTTTCATTTTCTTACCATCTTAGACCACTTGACAGGTGACAAACAACTTTCTAGAATTATCACCGGCATAGACCATATGCTGGTAATAAATAAAGAGTAGCCGGAGTGATTGCTGGCACGCGGGACTGCGGCGGCACGTATCGGGAAGCGAGCGTCTTCCGCTGAACAGCGAAGCAAGGCGTAGAAGCTTTTAAGGCGTGGTGAAACAGGATGAGGCCGAAGATATCCATATCGGCGCTGTTCGCTTTGCTACTCGCCCTGAGCGTGCCCGTCATCTCCGTCGGCTCGCGCCAGACGACCGGTCAGCAGCCGCTGCCCTATCCCGCCTCAAAGACGGCGCATCGCCGGACCGTTGTGCCCATCGAACGTAGCCCGCACTTCGGCGCGATCCTCGTGAACGTGCACGTCAATGGAAAGCCGGCCGTATTGATCCTGGACACCGGCTCGAATACGACCATTCTGAGCCCGGAAATCTCAGGACTGAATCCCGCTCACCTTCCGCACGCCGACCCACCTCGAAAAGGAACCGGATTTGTGGGAGATGGCCGCTGGGGAAAGGCAACGCTAACCATTGGAACTACGGTCTGGAAAGACAAACGCGTTCTGGTTGTGGATACCAAAGATCTCTCCCGCGCAGTTCAACGAAAAATCGACGGCATTCTGGGTCAAGACATTCTCGACGAGTTCAAATATGTAGAAATCAATCTCGAAGAAAAACGGCTCACCCTCGGCTCCGATTAGCGCAGGCTGGCGGGCTCGCTTGGGCGTTGACCAATGACCCATGGCGATTCGGTAGAGGGCAGACACGACTGCCTGAGGGGAGGATTCGATGATCGCTCGAATATGGCATGGAGCAGTTCCGGTTTCGAAGGGTAATGAATACCTGGGACTGATGTGCAAAATCGCGCTTCCCGAGTACCAGGCGACGCAAGGAAATCGCGGCGCGTGGTGTTTGCATCGCAGCGAAAGAGATGCAAGGCATTTGCAGATGGTGACATTCTGGGATGATACCAAGGCCATCAGACGTTTCGCTGGGGACGACTATAACATGGCCAAGTATTATGACTTCGACTGTGACTACTTGATCGAAATGGAACCCCAGGTACGGCACTACGAGGTGTACTCGGATAGGTCGCATGATCCATTCAGGCCGACGCCTGGACGCAGCGGGGGAGACGACAACATAGCCCGTGTCTGGCGGGGGGCTGTACCCATGGAGAAGGCCGACGGGTACTTCCGCTACCTGTTTGACTTCGGCTTTCAAGATTATCAAGCTTACCGCGGCATTCGTGCTGTCTATCTATTGCGTCGGACAGAAGAGGCACAAGTAGAGTTTTTTCTACTTTCGTTCTGGGACTCGCGTGAAGCTATCGTGGCGTACGCAGGCTCTGACATTGAAAAGGCCCGGTATTACCCCTATGACCTTGAGTGCCTGATCGATCCGGCACCCAACGTAGAACACTATGAAGTCTGCCGGGCGTAGTGTCGGCGCGAGCTGTAGTCCGGTCCAGCCAGCAGGAGATTAGTAATGGGAAGTCGGCTAGTCGGAAGTGATCTACTGACATTGCATCGACTCAAACCAACGGTACCCTACGTCATTGTAAGTACATCCCCACACCCGACAAGACGGAGTTTTTCCAAACCGCCGCCTCAGAATGATCCCTACGGATGAACGAATTTCGAGGAAATGAAAATGTGGATTGCCACAGAATTCACGGGCTTTTCCAACCCACAATCCAACCCACAACATACGATGCCTTGTACGACGTCCGCGTATTTTGGCAGTCCCCGCGGTCTTCTAAGTTGTTGTAAAACCAAATCGTGCTGCTCTGGTAAGGGCGAGGTCGGTGGTTCAAGTCCACCCAGGCCCACCATTCCTTTCAGGGTCCGGCCCGGAGCTTGATCGCGTAAATCTCACTGAGCGCAAGCGTGAGCGCGTTCTAGGTCTGAAAGATGTTCCGCGTATCTTTATGACTGAGTCCGGGAGCTCCTGGAACGGTCTTGACCTTGAGGGCTCGCCGCTCATAATGCGGGACGTTGGTATCCAGGAAATTTACGCGCTGGATTTGGAATTCCCATGATCGGCAATACCATTTCAAAAAGCTCGGCTGTGGTGGAATGGGCCCTTTTCAGAAGGCTGTACCGCGTTCTCATCGATTTTTCCCAAACATATGACTGGCAGAAGTTCCTGCTAGGCCCAGGGACGGAACATAATTGACGTGGTGCCAATCGCCTGTGATTTTCTAGTGGTGGCGAAAGTAGCTTGTGGCGAGATGTGACCGTAGCCCAACATGGCAGCGACGGGCCGAAAGTCCCGATAAGTCGGTTATCGGGTGCGCCGTGAAAAGGTGGTGGTCCACAGCGAGAGTTAAACCCGTCCGGGAACTGGTTCGCTCCACCCGGTAGCAATCGAAGCAGCGGCGGAGGCAACGAAGCTGCTGAAGCCTTCG
>Ga0210401_10007105_pt1 | contig 11293 bp, 6 predicted proteins | sample IncBWH32MmetaG_FD_150866 | JGI IMG/M metagenome (GOLD analysis project Ga0210401, IMG submission 150866) | Forest soil microbial communities from Barre Woods Harvard Forest LTER site, Petersham, Massachusetts, United States - Inc-BW-H-32-M | ecosystem: Environmental > Terrestrial > Soil >... | reverse complement strand
ATGAAGAGAACGATTGTGATGTTGCTAGTGATGTGTGGTCTCTTAGTCGTGAAAACACAAAGTCAGGAGGTGGCGCCATTGAAACTGGTGCAGACTTACAAGCTTCCTGCGGATGTGAAGGGAAATTTCGATCATTTCGCAATCGATCTGGCGGGCAACCGGCTCTTCGCTACTCCGGAGGCGTACAAGGCCGTCCTGGTGTTCGATCTCAGGACGGGGAACATCATTCACAAGATTACTGGGATCGAAAAACCGCACGCGATCCTGTATCGCGAGGATCTGAAGCGCCTCTATGTCACAGATGGAGAGGCTGGTGACGTGAAAATCGTGGACAGCGATAGCTACAAGATTCTTTCCAGCGTGAAGCTTCTCGAAGACGCTGACTCAATCGGTTACGATCCCACCAGCAAATTCCTTTACATTGACAACGGTGGCGGCGACGTACATCAGACCTATTCCATGCTGAGCGTCGTGGATACGACCGCCGGCAAGAAGGTGGTTGATATTAAGGTTGATGGCGATACGCTCGAGGCCATGGTCCTGGAGAAGTCCAGTCCACGGATCTATCTGAACAACAAAGCCAAGAGCCAGGTGGACGTCATCGATCGCGAAAAGCGGACTCTTATCGCAAGTTGGCCGATCACCCTTGCCAAAACCAACGTCGCCATGGCCTACGACGAAGCAAATCATCGCCTTTTCATCGCCTGCCGCAGCGGAGGGATCGTTGTGCTCGACACCCAATCGGGCAAAGAACTGTCCGTCCTGCCGATCACGAAGGGTGTGGACGACCTTGTTTTTGACCCCGCGAGCAAGCGCCTCTACGCCTCTTGCGACGGCGATGTATCGGTTTACCAGCAGAACTCCCCGGATAGTTACAAGCTGCTCGGGAAAGTTTCCACCGGGCCACTCGCGAGGACGGCGCTTTTGGTGCCCCAACTAAACCGCTATTTCGTGGCGGTGCCACAGCACGGAACCACGAACGCCGAAATTCTGGTCTTCGAGGTGCACTAGCACCTCGAACAAGACGAGGAAGGGTGGGCGGTTCGCCCGCGCCCACCCGCCTCGCAAAATGTTTGTGCGAGAAAATGAGAAAACTTGTCAGAGCTGGACTTCACATCAATCATCGGCGGTGATCCCTGGAGGAACGCATGAAATGTCTCGGATGGATTGCGATGAGTCTGCTTGCACTTTCGGCAATTGTCTGCCCAGCGCAAGGGCAGACCGATAAGGTCATCGTGATTCGCGCAGGCCATTTATTTGACAGCAAGTCCGGCAAGTTGCTCGACAATCAAATTGTCCTCGTCAAAGACGACAAAATCACCGCTGTAGGACCGTCCGACTCTATGCAGATTCCCGCTGACGCTCCGGTGATTGACCTCAGCAAATCCACCGTGCTTCCGGGACTGATTGACGGACACACCCATGTATTCGGCTTCGGCCTCGATGGCATCAAGTCGGGCGGGCCTCCGTTTGCCAGTCCAATTAACGACACACGCGAATACCGCACCCTTCTTGCTCTCGCTAACGCACAGAAAGACCTTCGTGCGGGCTTCACCACCTTGCGCGATCTGATGAGCCATGGCGGCGGTTACGCGGATGTTGACATCAAGAAGGTCATCAACCGGGGCTACTTTCAGGGGCCGCGCATGCAGGTTTCCACCATGGGGCTGGTTGCAACCGGAGAAGGCATACTGGGCTCGCCGGAAGTGAATTTGCCGAGAAACTATCAGACGGTGGATGGACCGTGGGCCGCGCGGCAAGCCGTCCGCGAGCAGATCCATTATGGGGCGGACTGGATCAAGTTCCATTCGACCGCGGACTACGAATTTGAGCCCAACGGCGAACTAAACAGCGATCCGACCTTCACGAAAGAGGAAGTGGAGGCTATTGTCGACGAAGCGCATCGCCACGGGAAGAAAGCGGCCTGCCACGCATTCGGTGGCGAAGGTCTGCGGAACTGCGTCGAAGCAGGTGCGGACACCATCGAACATGCCATTGAACTCGATGAAGCCACTGCGGACCAGATCAAAAAGAAAGGCATCTACCTGGAGCTCACTGCATACCACTATTCCCTAAGCGACTACACGGCGCGCGATGCCAAATCCACCGGCGGAAAGTACAGCTTGCAGGCTCTGCGGGAAAAAAGCGGCCGCCTGGCAATTTCCCGCGGCCTCAAAATCTCCTTCGGCAGCGGCGTCGGTCCGTTTCCGCATGGTACGCAGGCCGCCGAGTTCGCCTACCTGGTCAAATACGGAATGTCGCCCAGCCAAGCCATTCAGACCGCAACCACAGTCGCGGCAGAAATGATGGGTTGGCAGGATCGGATCGGCTCCATTGAAAAAGGGAAGTTTGCCGACATCATCGCTGTTTCCGGTGACCCCCTGAAGGACATTACCGAGCTCGAGCGAGTAAAATTCGTCATGAAGGGCGGCCAGGTAATCCGGGACGATTCGAAATAGTTCCGGCTGCCCGGGCGGGTGTTTTCGCGTCGAGTAGTGCTATGATTTCCGCCTGCGATTTACGTTAGGAACGTCTGCTTATGCGCATCCTGCTGGTCGAAGACGAACGAAAGGTGGCCAGTTTCATCGCGCGAGCCCTGCGCGAAAACTCTTACGCCGTTGATATAGCGGAGAGCGGCGAGAAAGCACTGGAGCTCACCACGGACGTAACCTACGACGCCATTCTCCTGGATGTGCGCCTGCCGGGTCTTAGCGGCATTCAAGTCTGCCGCGAATTGCGCCAGCAGGGAATGGAAGCGCCGGTTCTGATGTTGACGGCCCGTGGCCTGGTCGAACAGCGCGTCGAAGGCCTCGACGCCGGGGCGGACGACTACCTCACCAAACCATTTGTCCTTGCTGAGCTTCTCGCGCGTGTGCGTGCTCTCGTCCGGCGCGGCCTGCATAGCGGCAACGCAAAGCTTCACTACGCCGATCTGGAACTCGACCGGCACCGCCGCCGGGCCACTCGCGGCAAAGTGGCTGTGCCCCTGACCTCCAAGGAATTTGCGCTATTAGAACTTTTCCTACTCCACGCGCCGGATTTGGTGACGCGCAGTGAAATCGTCGAGCATGTCTGGGATCGCCATTTCGACAGCGAAACCAACCTCGTCGAGGTCTACGTCAATCGCCTGCGCCAGAAGATCGATCAGAATCGCCCGGTGAAGCTGATCCACACCGTCAGAGGCATCGGCTACCGGCTCGGGGCGGTGGAACCGTGAAAACCAAAACTCTTCGCTTCCGGATGATGCTTCTCTTCTGTACGGTCGTCAGCGTGCTCCTCGTGGCCTCGTACCTGGCCTTTTGGGGATTGCTCGCTCACGAGATTCCTTCCCAGCTGAATCACCAGTTGCAGGAAAACGGCCGGCTTCTGATCGCCGACGTTGCCGCGGAGCCTTACGCCCATGACATTGAGCGCCTGGATATCCCCGGAGAATTTTTCGAATTGCTCGATGCGAACGGCCATGTTCTTCAAAAATCGAGAAATCTGCCAACGCCGATCACCTTGCTGCCTTTCGATCCTTCGGCGAGTCAATCCACATACCAGGTGGTGAATATCGGTGGAGACCAGTCCGTCCGCGTGGCAATCATTCCCTTCGAACAAGCAAACCAGAAGCGCTTTTTGGCCGTGGCCATTCCCACGTTCGGCACCAACCGGGTGCTGGACACGTTCGGGCGAATCGTTCTGATTTTGTTCCCCATCAGTTTGTTGCTTACCGCCGGAATCTCCATGATTTACGTGGGCCGAAGCCTTGCGCCGATTACGGACCTGACGCAGCATGCCGCTTCCATGGCCAAGCGCGTTACCCAAAGCCAGGGATTCTGGGAGCCGCTGCCGGTCACCACACCGCACGACGAATTGGGCCGGTTGGCTGAAACATTCAATGACTTGTTCCGCGGCGTCGACTCCGCGGTGCGGCAATTGCGCCAATTCGTTACCGATGCCTCCCACGAACTGCGTACACCCATCGCCGTTCTTCACGGAGAAACGGAACTTCTCCTCTCGAAGCCGCGCACGGCAGAGGAATACCAGAAAACGTTGTCCGTCTTCGATGATGAGCTGAAAAAGCTGACGCGGATGGTCGAGGGGCTTTTCACCCTTTCAATGGCCGATGCCGGGCAGTTGCACCTGGAGTCCGAGCCGCTCTACATCAACGAAGTTTTGGAAGAGGCTTGCGCGCTGGTTTCTTCGAGGGCACGAAGAAAGGGAATTGCGATCCTCCGCCAACTCGACCAGGAATTTCCCTACACTGGCGACGAAGCGTTCCTGCATCAGCTTTTCCTGATCTTCCTGGACAATGCGATCAAGTATTCCCCGGAGAAAAGCATCATTCATGTTACGCTCGAGCAAGGGGAAGGCACCATCCGCGTCTGCATTCAGGACCACGGCATCGGCATTTCCCCCGAACATTTGCCCTTCATTTTCGAGCGCTTTTACCGGGCGGCGCCCTCCAGCGCAGGCGATTCCCACAGTGGTGGACTGGGCTTGGCCATCGCCCAGGCAATCGTGCGGGCGCAGGGCGGGGCAATCGAATGCAGGAGTAATGTGGGTATTGGCTCAAGTTTTACGGTGGTTCTTCCCTTGACTCCTAGGAGCAAGATTGACGCTCTGGAGTCATCTAAACAGAAATTAATCATGGGTTAAGGCATCCCCGGCTCACATACACTAGGCTCCGCCCAACGTGGAGGTGGGTCTGTGTTCTCTCAAAAAACCGCTAGCTTGTATTTGTTTGGCCGCACGACCGCCGTTTTTCTAATGATTGCCATCTTTTTTTCTGTTCCCACCCTTGCCCAAGTCGCGGGAGGAACGCTCTCAGGAACAATATCTGACCCCAACGGCGCTGGAATTCCACAAGCGAAGCTGGTCATCAAGAACGTTGCGACTGGCATCGAACGAACTGTTACCACCAACGCTGACGGTTTTTACACGACGGTGAACCTGCTGCCCGGGTCCTACCAGATCGCAATTTCCGCAACCGGCTTCAACTCGGAGACGCGCCACGGCGTCACCATGACGGTTGGCTCGCGGCTCACTGTCGATATCACCCTGCGTGTCGGGACTGTCTCCAATAGAGTGGAAGTCACCGCTGCAGTCCCTGACGTGCAGCTTACAAGTTCCGACATAGGCGCCGTAGTAAACGCTACAACCGTCCGTGAACTTCCTCTCAACGGCCGCAGCTGGACCGACTTGGCGGCTCTCCAGCCCGGCGTGGAAACCATTCAAACGCAGCCGAGTTTCGCCACCGGGTCGGACCGCGGCAATCGCGGGTTTGGGCAGCAACTCACGATTTCCGGCGCTCGCCCGCAGCAAAATAATTACCGCCTTGACGGCATCAGCCTGAACGACTACGCCAATGGAGCACCCGGCAGCGTCCTTGGGGGCAACCTGGGCGTCGACGCCATCCAGGAATTCTCGGTTCTGACCAGCAATTATTCCGCCGAGTACGGCAAGACCTCGGGCGGAGTCGTCAACGCCGTCACGCGCTCGGGCACCAATGAATTCCACGGCAGTGCCTACGAATTCTTGCGCAATAGCGCTCTGGACGCGGCCAATTTCTTTGAAGCGGGACAACGATCCCCGTTCAAACGGAATCAGTTTGGAGGCGATGTTGGCGGGCCGATATACAAGGGCCGCACCTTCTTTTTTGCGGACTATGAAGGCATCCGCCAGTCCAAGGGCATCGCCAACTTCCTCTTTGTGCCTTCCGCGGCTGCGCGAGGAGGGACGTTGTGCTCGAATCCCGCGGGGGCGGACCCAGCGAACCCCTGCACGACATCTCAGGTCGTGGTGGATCCGATCGTAACGAAGTATCTGGCCCTCTATCCTGTGCCATTGCCCTCGCGACTTCTTGGAAACGGTGACACCGGAAACGTCACCTTCTCCGCCCAGCAGGTTATCAACGAAAACTTCTTCACCACACGCATTGACCACAAGTTCTCTGACAAAGACGCCTTGTTCGGCACCTACCTCTATGACCACACTCCCTACAGCTCCCCGGATTCCTTTGGAAACGTGCTCCTGAATACGCTCTCCTCCAGGCAGATTGTCGCTGTCGAAGAGACGCACAGCTTCACTCCTACCTTCGTGAATGCAGTTCGTTTTGGCTTCAACCACGAGTACGTCAACAACGATTCCAGCGTCAGTGCGATTAACCCGGCTGCGGCCGATAGTTCTTTGGGCTCTTTTCCCAACCGCAATGCCTCCGTCGTTAACGTCAACGGAGCCCTGACTTCCATGACCGGAGGCGTTGGCGGCCTTCCCACCTATTTGTACGATTGGAACTCCTACCAGGCCTATGACGACGCCTTCTGGACCAGAGGCACTCATTCCGTGAAGTTTGGTGTCGCCGTCGAGCGCATGCTTCTCCAGGCGACGGCCCTTACCGACGCGAACGGGATCTGGACATTTGGCAATCTGAAAAATTTTCTAACCAATGTTCCCAGCAAATTCGCAGGCGGCATCGCCAGTTCCTTGTCGCCGCGCAATTTTCGCCAAACCCTATTCGGCGCCTATGTGCAAGATGATTGGCGTTGGAAGCCCAACCTGACGCTGAATCTGGGCCTGCGCTATGAGATGACCACTGTACCCACGGAAACCAACGGCAAGCTCGTTAACCTCCGCAACCTCAGCGATCCTGCGCCCGTCTGCGGCGTAGCTGTGACCGGCTGCGCGGGTACTGGACAACTATTCTCGAACCCCACGCTGCACAACTTTGAACCCCGCGTGGGCTTCGCATGGGACCCCCTCCACAATGGCAAGATGGCCGTCCGCGGGGGAGCTGGCTTGTTCGATGTACTTCCCCTGCCTTACCAGTTCATTCTGCTGGAGACTCAGGCGACTCCCTTTTTTCAATACACCTCCGTCAACAACCCAAGTCCGGGTGATTTTCCCTCAGGCTTGCCCTCGCCACCTCCCGCAAACAAACTCCGTTCCACCTTCATTAATTCCAACCCAAAGCGGAATTACGTCATGCAGTGGAACCTCAACGTTCAGTATCAGCTTACCCCCAGCCTTGCTGCCTTGGTTGCCTATGTCGGCTCGCGCGGTGTTCACCAGCCGTTCCGCGTAGACGAAGCCGATTTGGTAATCCCGACGAAGACCCCCAACGGATACCTATGGCCGAAAGTGGATGCGCTCGGAAACATCTTTTCCGCGCAGTGTAACGCGGTTGACGCCAATGGCCCCCCTGACCCTGCGCAGTGCGCGCCGCCCAACACTATCAACCCGAACTTTGGCTCCATTCGTGGCATGTTTTATCAAGGACGCTCCTATTTCAATGCCCTCGAATTGCAGTTGGCCAAACGTTTGACCCACGGCTTTCAGGTGCAAGGCACTTATACCTGGGGCAAGAGCATGGACACCAACTCGGCCACTGTGGCGGGAGACGCCTTCGGTAACTCCATCTCCAGCCTCAATTGGTTCGACATGAAATTGACCCGGGGGCCCTCCGACTTCAACGTCGGGCACACCGTTGTAATCAACGGAACTTGGGAGCTCCCTTCGGCTAAGTCTCTTTCTGGCCCCGTCCGCTTGCTCACCGATGGCTGGGAGTTGGGCCTCATCTTCACTGCCAGCGACGGTGTCCCCTTCACTGCAACCTGGGGCACCGGCTCGGACCCTGCCGGAACGCTAAGCAGCGACGATTTTGCTTACCCCAACCGTTTGGGCGGCCCCGGATGCCAGTCCCTCACGAATCCCGGGAATCCATCTAATTACGTCAAGACTCAGTGCTTCTCCATCCCCACACTTTCGGATCCGCTGCTCTGGGCTCAAAACTGCAGCGCATTTCCACCGAGTGCTCAGCCGGTCCCCTCGGCGTCCAATCCAAACCCAGCTCCCGTCCCTGCTGTGTTCCCGCAATGCTTCAACCTGCGCGGCAATGCTGGCCGAAACATCCTGACCGGTCCGGGCATCACCAACCTGGACTTCTCCGTGTTCAAGAATTTCAAGGTGCACAGAATATCGGAAGCCTTCAACGTCCAGTTCCGCGTCGAGATGTTCAACATTCTCAACCATGCCAACTTTGCGCCCCCGGGCCCGGGCGACGGCAATACCGACATCTTCAGCGGGAACGGTTCCTCCCTGTCTCCAAGCGGCGGCGGTACTGCCGGCGCCCTGGTGCGAACAACCATCCCCGAGCGCCAGATTCAGTTCGCGCTCAAGGTCATTTTCTAGTCCTGGCGCAATGCGCACTGGAACAGTGCCGCTGCGCCGAACGGACAAGCGCGACCTGACCTGCGGCCGATTCCGCGGTTCCAAGTCCGTCGTGCATTCGTGGAGGGTTGCTCGATGAGCGTCTCAAACCTGCGGCTGTCACTTTTGGGGGCGGTTATCCTGTGCTCCACTCTGGCGATCGCCAGCCCACCGGACGGCGGCTATCACCTGCTGAAGAAGTACGATCTCGGTGCCGCGCCTGGTGGCAAGGAGTATTGGGACTACATTACCTTTGACGCCTCCACCCGACGCCTGTACATCTCCCACAATACGGAAGTGAAAGTGGTGGATGCGGATAGCGGCGCGATTGTCGGAAGCGTTCCTGACCTGAAGCGTGTGCATGGCATCGTGGTTATGGATGATTTGGGCCGAGGCTTCATCAGCGACGGCGGGGCCGATGAAGTTGTGGTGTTCGATCTCAAGACGCTGAAACCGACAGGTCACATCAAGACGGGCGGCAATCCGGATTGCATCATTTATGATCCGGCGTCAAAACACATCTTCACCATGAACGGAAAGACCAACGACGCTTCGGTGATTGATCCCGGTTCGTTGGCGGTCGTAGCGACCATCCCCATCGGCGGACGTCCGGAATACGCCGTTCCCGATGGCCATGGCACGATCTACGACAACGTCGAGGACAAGAACGAAGTCGTTGCCATCGATTCGAAGACCAATACCGTGAAATCTCATTGGCCGATCGCTCCCGCAGAAGAAGCCACAGCCATCGATCTCGACGCGCAGCATCACAGGCTGCTCATCGGCGGCCGGAATAAATTGTTGGCGATCATGAATGTGGACTCGGGCAAGGTTGTTCAGACATTTCCGATTGGCGCGGGCGTAGATACCAATATCTTCGAACCGTCGACCGGCCTGCTCTTCGTCGCCGCACGGGAAGGCACGCTGCATGTCTATCACGAGAATTCGGCCGACAAATTCAGCGAGGTTGAAACGGTCAAGACCGAGTTCGGCGCCCGCAACATGGCCCTTGACCCCAAGACCCACCAGTTGTTCATAGACACGGCCGACTTCACTCCAGCCGCCGAGCCGACGACGGAACAGCCGCATCCGCAGCCAACCCCGGTTTCTGGAACGTTTCGGTTGTTGGTCTACGGCCACTGAAGCAGAATCCCATCTGCAAGGAAGGGCGAATGCTATTCGGTTCTCGTTTCAGGTTCTCCGCTGTTGTTCTCGCGTATCTCGGGGTGATGTTCTGCGGGTTAGCGATTGCGAGCACGAGGCTCGCGCCCCCACCGCAGCAGGCGGATGATCGCCAGGCGGCGGCTCTCGATTTTGAAACTTATCGCACTCGCGTCGAGCCAATTTTCCTGAAACAACGGGAAAGTGGCGTGCGGTGCTACGACTGCCACTCCACCCTAAACACGCGACTTCGCCTCGAGCCTCTCTCGACAGGAAACTCGTCCTGGACGGAGGAACAATCCCGCAAGAATTTTGCCGTCGTATTGCAACTGACCACGCCGGGCGAACCGCTGAAGAGCCGCTTGCTTCTGCATCCGCTTGCGCCCGACGCCGGAGGCGATCCCGCGCACACCGGCGGAAAATTCTGGAAATCGCAGAGCGACCCGGAATGGCAGATGCTCGCCGAGTGGGTTCGGCACACAAGTTCGGCGCCATCGCCGGCAGCAACAGCATCGAATTCCTCAGCCAAAGGCGAACTCAATTTTCAGTTATTCAAAACCACTGTTCAGCCCATCTTTCTTAAAGAGCGGCCCGGCCATGCCCGCTGCTACGGCTGCCATACCGCCTCCAACCGAGTGTTCCATCTCGCGGCGCTCTCAACGGGCCTCGCCGATTGGACGGAAGAACAATCCCGCCAGAATTTCCAGAGCGCCTCGCAACTTGTGGTCCCAGGGAAGCCGCAATCCAGCAGGCTTCTGGTTCATCCGCTCGCGCCCGAAGCAGGAGGCGACGCGTTTCATTCCGGCGGGCGGCAATTTGCCTCTCAGGAAGATCCCGACTGGATGGTCCTGGCACAATGGGCGCGTTCCGCGTCCGTCCCCAGTACAACTGCTTCGCCTTCAGGCACTGCTGCTCGAATCTACATAACCAACAGCGCCGGCAACACGGTGGACGTGATTGATTCTTCGACCAATCAGGTTGTGCAGGTCATCCGCGGGATCGAGCTCCCCCACGGCGTCGTTTTTTCTCCCGACGGAAAGCGCGTCTATATCAGCAATGAATCTGAATCGATCGTGGATGTCGTGGATCGCGAGTCGGCCAAAATCCTGAAAAAGGTTGTTCTCAGCGGCCACCCCAATAACCTGACCATTACCAAAGACGGCGGCCGGGTTCTTGTCGGCATCCGGGAAGATCCCGGATCAGTGGATGTAATCGACACCAATTCGCTCGAGCGCACGAAAAGCATTCCCGTCGACGGCAGCGTGCACAATGTATTCGTCACACCGGATGGCAAATACGCCGTAAGCGGTTCCATTGAAAACAAAGCGGCAACGGTGATCGACTTGAATGTGGAAAAAGCTGCCTGGGAGATTAAATTCGATCGGGGCGTCCGTCCAATGGCATTCGAGGCGAACCCCGACGGTTCAACGCGCCGGATTTTCGTCCAACTCTCCGGCCTGAATGGTTTCGCTGTTGTCGATTTTGCCAGCCGCAAAGAGGTTGCCCGCATCGTTTTGCCGGAACAACCGGGAGGGTTTGGCACCGCCGAGGAGCGCCTGGGCACTCCGTCGCATGGCATCGGTGTCGCCCCCGATGGAAAATCTCTTTGGGTCAACAGCACGGTCGCCAATGCGATTTTCAAGTATTCGCTGCCCGATCTCCAACTTGTGGGGTATTGTCCGCTGCCAGTCCAGCAGCTCCTGAACCGTGTACCAGCGGGAGCCGTGCCCGAATGGATCACGTTCACGCCGGACAGTCAGCGCGTATATGACTCGAACTCCGGCGCGCGATCCGTATCGGTCATTGATGCGAAAACGCTCAAGTTGGTGGATGTCGTGAATGTCGGCGAGGTTCCCAAGCGGATCAACACGCTCACCCTGCCATAGTAGAAGTAAGGACTCTCATCGGGCATTTCCGAAAAGTCCGCGCCAAGATGCCGCGA
>Ga0210401_10007104_pt1 | contig 11294 bp, 8 predicted proteins | sample IncBWH32MmetaG_FD_150866 | JGI IMG/M metagenome (GOLD analysis project Ga0210401, IMG submission 150866) | Forest soil microbial communities from Barre Woods Harvard Forest LTER site, Petersham, Massachusetts, United States - Inc-BW-H-32-M | ecosystem: Environmental > Terrestrial > Soil >... | reverse complement strand
AAAGTTTGCGCGACATTGGCGTGCGGCAGGTCAATTTTATTAATGACCGGAATGATTTCGAGATTTTGCTTCATTGCCAGGTGCATATTGGCAACGGTTTGAGCCTCCACACCCTGGGCGGCGTCCACGATAAGCAATGCGCCTTCGCAGGCGCTCAAACTGCGGGAAACTTCATAGGCAAAATCGACGTGGCCGGGTGTATCAATAAGATTCAACTCATAAGTTTCGCCGTTGCGTGCCTTGTACAGCATCGTCACCGGATGGGCCTTGATTGTGATGCCGCGTTCCCGCTCCAAATCCATGGCGTCCAAAAGCTGGTCTTCCATATCGCGGGTAGCGATGGTTCCGGTACGGTGCAGGAGACGGTCAGAGAGAGTCGTCTTGCCGTGGTCAATGTGGGCAATAATGCTGAAATTTCTAATGTGTGCAGCGTCCATTATGATTCGTTAAAGCGTTGAGGTAACCCGTTTCCGCGTCGCTTCGACGCCCCAAGAGCTTGAAGCGGAAATTCGCACAACGGTCCGGCCCACAACAAATATCGAGCGCAACAGGATACCTTCAAATTGGTTGAAGAAAAGGAAATTTGAAGGCCAGGAATTCATCATTTACACGGTACGCAGACATTGTAGATTTCATCGCCAGTGAATCGTTACATCCCGTTGGCCGTCTGGGTCGTTGTTGTTTCGGCCATCATCTTTATCCCGCTAAAAATTATCGGCTACGGTTTTTTGCCGATGGATGATGCCTTGCGTCATGCGGCTAAAACCATGTCCTGGAAATCCTGGCAGCAAATCCTGGTAATGCGGGACGATTTCCCAATTGATCCCAGCCCCGGTTGGCAGAAAATCCTCGAATGGGACCACGATTTGCGCCGCGGCGATGCCGAGTCTCTTGTTATCTTTTCCGTCGTTTCGCTCATGTTTCTGGTGATGTTCTGCGGCGCCCTCTGGTTTCGCAGGCCGGAGGCCTGGCTCGCCGCTTTGTGCATCGCGGCAGTGTTCATTCCTGAATGCACGACGAGATTTGCGCGCGGACGGCCATATATCTTTACCGACGCCGTGGTCATCACGATTTTGTTTCTTTGGTCGTTGCCTGCAAAGAACCGGCAGCCCTGGGCTTTCATTTTTACGCCGCTCCTTGTTGCGGCCTCTGCCTGGATTCACGGGTCCTGGTATATGCTGGTAATGCCCGGGCTTGCGATATTGTTCGCCGGATGGTGGCGCGAGGCCCTGGCCTATGGCGTTTGTTGGATCGGCGGGAGCATTCTGGGCTGCGCGCTGACGGGCCACCCGATTGGCTTTTTGGTTCAATCGGTCCGGCATATGTTTGGAGTATTCGGCGACTTTGTCGTCAACCGCCAGCTCGAACCCGAATTGCACCCATCCAATGGCGCGGTGGAAGCCGTTCTGGGCGTCGCCGTGTTGCTTTTGTGGCGGGCGGTTTCGACAAGCTGGAACTCTCGTGTGGTGGCGAATCCCATTTTTGCGATGATGGCAATTGGATGGGTCCTGGGCCTGAAAATGCAGCGATTTTGGTGGGACTATGGAACCCCGGCGTTCATCATCTGGGTGGCGATGGAATTCCAGGAGCATTTAGAAGGGAAACTTGAATTCGATTCAGCAAAACGGCTTCTCCTCACCCTGGGCATTGCCGCAGCCGTGTATTTGGGATTTACGAGCGACCGCGACAGCCGTTGGACAGAAAACCTGACCACTGATTTCCTCACGCAGGACAATCCAAAGCTGGCGGGCTGGCTGCCGGAACCAGGCGGCATTATTTACAATTCAGACATGGATGTATTCTTCGACACCTTTTACAAAAGTCCGAAAGCCGATTGGAAGTATATTCTGGGCTTCGAATCCGGCTGGATGCGTCCGGAGGATTTGGAAGTGCTGCGAAAGTTCCAATGGGATTTTGGCGACGCGCGGGCTCTTGAACCGTGGGTGAAGAAGATGCGTCCGCAGGATCGGATGATCATCCATGCCCCCGGTTCGAGCCCTCCGAATCTTCCCGAATTGCAGTGGAATTACGCCGCCACCGAATTGTGGATCGGACGCCTGCCGCACGCCATTGACAATACGGCTGCCCCCACAAAATGAAAACAGCATGGGTCACCGGCGCAAATGGTTTGATCGGCAATTATATCGTAAAGGCCGCCCGGCCGTTTGGACCGCAATGGCGCCTGCGCCCGCTCACGCGCGCGCAATTTGATCTTCTGGATTTTGGCAGCGTCGAGCGCCAATTCAAAACGGACATGCCTGAATTGGTCATTCATTGCGCCGCAGTTTCCACGGTCGCAGAAGCGCAAAAGGATCCTGCCCTGGCCAAAAGGCTCAATGTTGAGCTCACACAGTTCCTTGCCGGACTGGCATCAGACGTTCAATTTGTCTTTTTTTCGACCGATCTGGTGTTTGACGGGCGCAAGGGAAACTACAATGAGAATGACCCTCCCAATCCGTTGCACATCTATGGTGAAACGAAAGCTGCGGCTGAGGAGATCGTTCTGAAGAATCCCAGGCATTTGGTTTTTCGCACCTCGATCAATGGCGGCATTTCGGCCGCCGGCAACCGCGGCTTTAACGAACAATTGTGGCAGGTCTTTCAGTCACAACGAGAAATGAAGCTGTTCACGGATGAATTTCGCTGTCCCATTTTTGCCGGTGAGACTGCCCGCGCCATCTGGCAATTGGTGGAGCAAAAGTGTTCCGGAATCATACATGTGGCGGGCGCGGAAAAATTATCGCGCTATCAAATCGCGCAACGGTTGCTCGAGCGGCGGCCGCACATCAAGGCGGTCATCGAGCCAGGCCTGGCGAAGGACTTCCCCGGCCCTCCGCGCGCGCTGGACGCATCACTGGATATCTCAAAAGCGCAAAAACTCCTCCCGCAGCCACTCCCTGGTCTCTCGCACTGGCTGGCGGCCAATCCCGCCGAGCCGTTTTAAATCTTGCTGCAATATTTAACCGAAACAACCAACATTTGAGCCGATTGAATTGTTTTTTCAAATATCTCTGCGTCATTGCTTCGCTGCTTCTTTGCTTTTCCATTGTGCCGAATGGCGCCGCCCAATTCTTTCCAGGGAAGACATGGCGCGACGTTAACGGAAACAGCATTCAGGCTCATGGCGGAGGCATCCTTCTCTATCGAAACGTTTATTATTGGTTTGGCGAGGACCGGACGCCGGACATTTACAGCGCCGTCTCGTGTTATTCCTCGACCAATCTCACGGATTGGAAGCGCGAAGGCGTGGCGCTATGGCGCCGGGATTTGCCGAGAGTCAACGGCCATCGCCCATTTGTTGAACGGCCAAAAGTCATCTATAATCCGGCGACAAAAAAATTTGTGATGTGGATGCACCTCGACCAGGACCGGTATACCTTCTCACGGGCCGGAATTGCCGTGAGCGACAACCCAACCGGCCCGTTCACGTTTATCAACGTAATCCGGCCGATAGCCGACACGAATGATTTTTCGGCAAGCGACCCCGCCGGCCAGAGCGTTTATGGCGGCACATTCCGTGACATGAACCTTTTCGCGGACGACGATGGCAAGGCGTATGTGTTCTACTCGTCAGCGGGAAATTGGACAATGTATGTGGTGCGGCTGAATCAGGAGTTCACGGGGCCGGAAACACCCGCAGTGGAAAACAAAACATGGGCACGCATCCTCGTCAGACAAATGCGCGAAGGGCCCGCGCCGTTTAAATGGCATGGAAAGTATTTCCTGATTACCTCCGCCTGCACGGGATGGGCGCCCAACGCGGCGAATTATTCGTCAGCCGACAATATCCTGGGCCCGTGGCAAACGTTCGGAAATCCCTGCGTTGGGCCAGGCGCTGATAAAACGTTCGGTTCGCAAAGCATGTCCATTCTTCCAGTCCCGGGCCGCGCCAATGACTTCATTTTCATGGCCGATAGATGGAACCCCGATGACCTCCCTGATTCCCGCTACGTCTGGTTGCCATTCACCATGCAACTGGACGGTACATTTGCGATACCCTGGCGCGACCGGTGGAGTTTTTAATTTCGTTTGTAGAACCGCTATTGTCATAGTAAAATCGTTAATGCGGTTTAGAAAGTTCTTCGCCTGTTTCACTCCCCTCTTGCTGCTGGCTTGGGGTGGCCAGTTCACCCGGGCAACCGGCCTGAATTGGCCTGCGAGCCAGTTTTTGCCGACGTTTTCAACGCCGACAGGGTCCATTGAGTGTATTAACGTGGATGGACTTCCGTCGGACGAAGTCGTGCTGTTCTGTTCGCTCGAGGGAATCGTAAATCGGACGCAGCCGCGATTGGCCTGCGTCAGCGCCGCGTCGGAAGGCGAATTTACCTGGATGAACATCCATAATTTGCCCCACGTAACGTTCAGTGGTTTCACGGCAATTACGCAATTTGCGACCAACGTCACAGGACTGGTCGTTTACGATACAAATCAATGGGACACGCTGAACCTGGCAACGACCATCGCGGGTGTAAAAAATGAATTGATTTGCGACGGAGCCCTGGTGCCCATGCTCACCAATGCTCCTTATAATCTGGCTGTTAAGGATGATTTGCGCGGCATGTTCACCAATAAATACCAGGTCTATGGATACCTCTACACCAATTATTGGTCCCAATGCACTCATCGCCTCATGGCAGGTTTGCAAACGAACAATTTCTGGTATCTGCGCGATTATCTGGTGGCGACAAAATGCGCGGTGGTCTGGCTGGACCCAAGCATTTCCGGGTCCCGGGATGCCTCTATCATGTCGCTGTTTTTGTCCGGCATGACGGCCGTCGATGGTGTTTATATTGGCTGGTGGCCAAATGAAGGCGGCGATTTGCAATGGATAGCAAATTACGGCATCCCGGTGATGGCCAGCGATTTGTTCGACAATGGAACGGTCTATGGCAGTGTCACGACGAATATTTCCATCCCGGTCATTCCCCCTGCGCCGCCGCTTCAAAATAAAATCTATGTTTCTGTCACGTTGAGCGACGGCGACAACGTTCAATATATGCAGCATACCATGTATCAAAACTGGCAAAGTTCCGCGCGAGGAAAAGTGCCCATCGGTTGGACGGTGCAGCCGCTATTGGCTGAATTCGATCCGGTGATGCTAAATTATTACTGGAGTACGGCCACGACAAATGATTGCCTGGTGGCCGGTCCTTCCGGCGCCGGTTACACGCGCATCAATTACTGGAGCGCGGGCAACGTCACGTCTTATTCAAAAGCGTCCAATCGTTATTTACAGCACACAGGCATCCGGGTCGCCACCATTTGGCTTAATGTTTCGAGCGCCACGGGAAACACCTACGCTACCAATTGTCCGACGCTGCTGGGGGCGGACGACCAGCAGGACGGTTACTTCATGAAGAGCTATAACGGCATGCCGTTTGCAGGATTGCCCGCCAATGGAAATTATGTCTCAACCAACGCAAATGCGTTTTTCGGGGCATCCAACCTGATCTATGCCGTTACCAACACCGCATCAACCTGGAACGGCTCATCGCCAATGTTCATCTCCGTGCAGGGCGACGCCTGGGACATCAAGCCCGCGGATTGCCAAACATTCGCCGGTTCATTGAACACTAACTTCGTCGTTGTGCGGCCGGACCAATTCTTTCTGCTCTATCGCGAGTCCGCCGGACTCGGATCGGCGGGTGCTTCTCCGTACGTTGCACAACAACCCGTCAGCCAATCGGGGGTTATCGGCACCAATGTCACCTTCCGTGTCATTGCGTCGGGCACCGGTCCATTGAGTTATCAATGGCAAATGAACGGCACTAATATCCCCGGCGCGATCGCCAGCAGCTATACAAAGTCGAATATTCAGACGACCGACGCCGGGAACTATCGGGCCGTAATTGCCAATTCTTATGGTTCGGTTACCAGCAGCGTTGCGGTGATTACCTTTGGCAGCCAGCCCATCGGCTTTAACGGAAACGGTATGAACTGGACCGCTAACCAAAATGCAGGCTTTTTGGTCTATGCCACGCCAACGTTTGGCGGCAACGTCGTGACCCTCACAGATGGCAGCGGCGGCGAAGCCCAGAGCGTTTTCTTCAATACCCCACAGTACATTGGTGCATTTCAGGCCGCATTTACGTATCAGGCCGGCGGCAACCGCGCCGCGGACGGCGCCTCCTTCTGCATCCAAAACGATCCTCGCGGACCCGCTGCCAGTGGCGGCGGCGGTGGTGGCCTTGGTGTGCTCGGCATTACGCCAAGCATAGAACTTGAGTTCAATCTTTACAGCGGCAACGGCCAAACCGTGGGCTACACTGTCCTGACTAACGGCCTCACCGGCGCTTCCGGCGCCAACGGCAACTATCATTCGCCAGGCAACGTCAATGTAGCCGGCGGCGATCCCATTAATGTAACGATCAACTACGCCAACGGCCAATGGGCATTAACGTTCACCGACGCCGTCGCGAACACATCGTTCAGCACTAATCTGACGGTGGGCGATTTAATGCAGCTTCTTGGTACGAATGCAGCATGGGTGGGATTTACCGGCGCTGACGGCGGTTCCACGTCGGTCCAGACCATCAGCAATTTTTCGTTTACGAGCCTGCCTTCAGCGGCCATTCAGCCCGGCGCCGGAAGCGTTATAATTTCATGGCCCGGCGCAACTCCCGGTTTCACATTGCAACAAAACGCGGATTTGAGCACGTCCAACTGGGCCAATGTTACCAATTCAACTGCTCTCACCAATAGCCTCAACCAAGTCATCATTCCGGCGACGACCAACATGTTCTATCGGCTGACGCTTCCGGGGAATTAGGTTTGTTGAAACGTTAAAATGTTGAAACGTTAAATCGGAGCGCGGCTCGTAATGGACATGCACCCGCCGGGCCATATTTGACGCACCACGCACTGCGCAGTCGAGGATGCGGACAATCTTCCGTTTTCCATCGATTCAGCTTCAACGCTTTAGTGGATTTATACGCCTACGCAATTACTCTTAACTTTTCCGCGGCGATCGAAAACTTTGCCGGCAACTTCCCGATTCCTTCTCCATCCAATTGAAACGCCGCATTTGCCTCACCGGATAATTCAAAGCTGGCCGCCCGGAACCGTTTCACCGTGCCTTCCGGCAATCTTAAACGCAGAAGCAAACCTGGTCCGCAACGCAGTAGCGTCGCGAAATCAGCGCGCGGAATAATACATACGTCCAACAGGCCATCATTGAAGTCCGCCTGAGGAAAAATTTGGAATTCGCCCCCGTAGAGTTTTCCATTTCCAATCAAAATCAATTCGCCGTTAAATGAGGAATTTGCGCCGTCCGAATTCTCAACCGCATGAATTAACGGTTTTTTTTCACGCGATGCCTTCAGCCCCGCCACCACGTATGCCAGCGGCCCGATTCTTTTCTTATGTTGCCAGCTCACCAGTTCGATCGCCCGCGCATCCAGCCCCGCCCCCGCCAGTTGAATGAAAAACTGTTTTTTGGCCCTTCCATTCTGCGAAAACTCCACCTGCGGCAAGTCCAGAATCCGCTCGCGTCCGCGTCGTAATACTTCCCAGGCATATTCCAGCTTCAACGGAATTTTCAAGTCCCGGGCAAACACATTTACCGTGCCGAGCGGCAATACCCCGAACCGGGTGCGTCTGAATCCGTTGGCATCTCCGATACCGTTGAGCACTTCGTTCACCGTGCCGTCGCCGCCTGCCGCCGCTATTGTGTCAAATCCGTCAGCGACGGCTTCAGCTGCCAGGCGCCGGGCGTCGCCCGGGGCCGCGGTGGCCTTGAACGCCGCCCGCCCGCTCATCTCATCCAGGTAACGCCGGAAATTCCGCGCTTTGTTCCCGCGGGCGGCCGGATTAAAAATCACGCAAATTGGCACGCGCCAATGATTTTGAGGCAGATGAGTTTAGTCGAGGAGAAAGCGACTAACATTTCACGCAGGAGTTCGCTGGCCACACACAGCCAAAAATACCAGTTGCCACCTGCCATTTTTCGGGTATTGTTGTCGTTCCTCTCGCCGTTTGGCGCGGGGGCAAACGGCCTTGGATTCCGTGCTTGAGTGAGCGCGGAGCGGCCACAACAACATCAAATATATAATCCCGTGTTCCGCGGGATGCCGCGCAAAAACAAATGATTTCGCGCGGTTCAACCAAAGGAAAATTGTGATAAGCATTGGAGTAAAAGAATTGTTGGATTCGGGTGTCCATTTCGGGCACCAAACGAAGCGCTGGAACCCAAAGATGAAGCCGTTCATCTTCGACGCCCGCAACGGCATTCATATCATTGACCTCTCGAAAACCCTCACGCAACTCGAAGCCGCGTGCGATTTCCTGGCAACAACCGTCCGCAAGGGCGGCAAGGTCATTTTCGTGGGTACCAAAAAGCAAGCGCAGCAATGCGTCAAGGACACTGCGAAGGAATGCGGACAATATTACGTTGTCGAGCGCTGGCTCGGCGGGACATTGACCAATTTTAACACCATCAAGTCGTCCATCAAACGGCTCAAAGACATCGAAAAGATGGACGCCGACGGTTCGTTGGCCAATTACGTTAAACAGGAGCAGGCCGTTATCCGCCGCGAAGCGGCGCGGTTGCAAAAATATTTTGACGGCATCCGCGCTATGGATAGGCTGCCCGCGGCGATGTTTGTCGTGGACATCAAGCGCGAGCACAACGCCGTAGCCGAGGCTCGGAAACTCAAAATTCCCATCGTCGCCCTCGTGGACACCAACTGCGATCCCGATCTGGCCGATTATCCCATCGCCGCCAACGATGACGCGATTCGTTCGGTGCGCATGATTATGGCCACGATCGGCCAGACCATTACACAGGCCGGTGCGGAATTTGAAGCGAAGCGCACGCGCGTCCCTGACAATGGTGAGAAATTTAATTCCGTCGAGGAGGTCGAGGCGGCCGCTGGCGATGACCCGACAACGCCGGAAAGTTCGCCCGCCCCGTCGAACAGCTGAATTGTTCGTTGAATTGAATTTTTAATCGCAAAGAATAACCACAACAATGGAAATTACTGCTGCAACAGTTGGCAAGCTGCGCGAAATGACCGGCGCAGGCATGATGGATTGCAAAAAAGCGTTAACCGAATCCGGAGGCGATTTGGACAAGGCCGTGGACTATCTGCGCAAGAAAGGCGCGGCCACAGCCACCGTCAAGGCCGCCCGCGAGGCAAAAGACGGTGCTATCGCCCAATACATCGCGCCCGGCGGAAAGCTCGGCGTGCTTGTGGAAGTGAACAGCGAAACGGATTTCGTGGCGCGCAACGAAATTTTCCTGGCATTCTGCGAGGAAGTTGCCCGCCGTTACGCGACCGAACCAAATCCGAATTTGGAGACCGAGCGTCAGGCCATGGTCGCAAAAATCCGGGAGAACATCAAAATCGCCCGCCACGCCAAAATGGAAGTCGTCGGAAACGGCATGATTGCCGGTTATATTCACACCGGCGCCAAAGTGGGCGTTTTGGTGGAAGTGGGCGCGCTCAAGGCCGAAACCATCGCCAAAGACGAGTTCAAGCAACTCGTCAAGGATATCACGCTGCAAATCGCCGCCGGGCACCCTCACGCCGTTTCCCGCGAGCACGTCCCGGCCGATGTAATCGCCAAGGAACGCGAAATCGCCAGCCAATCCGACCGCTTCAAAGGCAAGCCCGCTCAGGCTCTGGAAAAAATCCTGCAGGGCGTGCTAGACAAGTTTTATCAGACCTACTGCCTGGTGGACCAGGGATTCGTCAAACGCAATTCCGAAGTGAGCGTAAAGGAACACGTCGCCCAGGTTGCCCAACAACTTGGCGACGAAATCACCATCCGCCGTTTCGTCCGCTTCCAGGTCGGCGAAAACGCCTGAATCGAGTATCCAATTAGTCTTATACGACATATACGCCTTTAGGTCGTATTTTCCTTTGCTCTCAGGCTGTGGCCCGTAAACTGCTTGTCGAAGGTTCCTGGCAATGATCACAGAAATTGCATTTATTGGCACACCCGTGACCGATATCAAGCGGTCTCGTGAATTCTATGAAGGCGTCCTGGGGCTCAAACCTACAAAGGAGTCTGCGGGCGGCATGTGGGTGGAATACGACCTTGGGAATAGCGGAACATTCGCGATTGGCTGCTACGGCGAGGTGTGGAAGCCTTCGACTGATGGGACCTGTGTCGCGTTCGAGGTCGATGATTTGGATGCTGAAATTTCCCGCCTCAAATCCCGGGGCGTCAAGTTTGTGATGGAAGCAATGGACTCGCCGGTTTGCCGCTTTGCGATCCTTCCGGATCCCGACGGCAACCAGGTAATGATCCATAAACGCAAACCCGGCCATTGAAAATTCGCAGGTATTGAAATTTCTTTGTCATATCACTAAACTGACGATGTGATTGACGAAGAAACACTGGCGCAGATAAATGGCAAATATGCGATGCCACCGGACGCGGGCCCGGCGGGGATTGCGGCCCACGAATATGGATTCGATATGTCCCTTGTCGAAGCTTCGTTGAAATTAACTCCGGAACAAAGGCTGGCCGAACATCAGCCATCTCACTGTGTGACTCGACATTTTGCGGAATGCGCTTTTGCCGTGTAAAGCAATCCAATGTCCTTTTCCTTTTTAATTTTTAATTGTAATCATGTCTATTCTTGTTAAATCCGATACCAAAGTCCTTGTCCAGGGGATCACCGGCAGTTTTGGAGCCCGGCACGCGCAGCTTTCAATTGATTACGGCTCCCAGGTAGTCGCAGGCGTCACACCCGGCAAAGGAAGCCAAATGTTTGAGCATGGGGGCAAACGAGTTCCCGTCTTTGACACGGTCGCCGATGCCGTCCGGGAGACCGGCGCAACCGCCAGCGCAATATTTGTTCCGGCGGCCTTTGCCGCCGACGCAATTCTAGAAGGGGTGGACGCCGGGCTTGAAGTTGTCGTATGCATCACTGAGGGCATTCCGGCGCGCGATATGATTGAAGTAAAGCGTGCCATGGCGGGCAATACCCGCACCCGCCTAATCGGCCCGAATTGTCCGGGTATCGTCACGCCAGGTGATGGGAAAGATTCTCATGGTGGTTGCCGAATTGGCATTGCTCCAGGATACATTCATAAAAAGGGCCATGTCGGCGTCGTCTCTCGTAGCGGCACGCTCACGTATGAGGCAGTCTGGCAATTGACATCACGCGGGGTTGGTCAGAGCACATGCGTCGGTATCGGCGGCGATCCTGTTCCCGGAATGTCGCACCTGGACGTCATCAAATTGTTCAATGACGATCCCGATACGCGCGCGATGATTATGATCGGCGAAATCGGCGGCTCCGCGGAGGAAGAGGCGGCCGCATGGATCAAGAGCAATTGCCG
>Ga0210401_10007103_pt1 | contig 11294 bp, 9 predicted proteins | sample IncBWH32MmetaG_FD_150866 | JGI IMG/M metagenome (GOLD analysis project Ga0210401, IMG submission 150866) | Forest soil microbial communities from Barre Woods Harvard Forest LTER site, Petersham, Massachusetts, United States - Inc-BW-H-32-M | ecosystem: Environmental > Terrestrial > Soil >... | reverse complement strand
CAGGATGTTGAGGCGGTAGTAGAGGTCCTCGCGGAAGCGGCCCTCCGAGACCTCCTCCTGGAGATTCCTGTTGGTGGCCACGATGATGCGGGTGTCCACGGGCAGGGCCTGGTTGCTGCCCACCCGCTCCACCACCTTGTCCTGCAGGAAGCGCAGCAGGCGGCTTTGGGCCGAGGGGCTCAGCTCCCCGATCTCATCCAGGAACAGGGTCCCGCCCTGGGCGGTCTCGAACTTGCCGGGCCGGTCCACCACGGCGCCGGTGAAGGCGCCCTTGGCGTGGCCGAAGAGCTCGCTCTCCAGCACCCCCTCGGCCAGGGTGGAGCAGAACACGGTGACGAAGGTGCCGGTGGCCCGGGCCGAGCGGGCGTGGATGGCCTTGGCCAGCTCGCTCTTGCCCGTGCCGCTCTCGCCCACCAGCAGCAGGGTCTCGTTGGTGGGCGAGACCTTGCGCACGAAGTCCTCCAGCCGCCGCACCGCGGGCGAAAGCAGGCCGGCGAAGAAGTCCGGCCGCTCTACGTCCGTGCGCAGGCGCTGGTTTTCCCGGCGCAGGCCCACCACGGTGCCCACCTTGTCCAACAGGTGCTCCAGCTGGGCGTTGCTGAAGGGCTTGGCCAGGTAGTCGAAGGCCCCGGCCTTCACGGCCTCCACGGCGTTGTCAAAGCTGGCGAAGGCCGTCATCACCACGCAAAGGGCCCGCGGGTCCACCTTGCGGGCGAAGCGCACCAGGTCCAGGCCCGTGCCGTCGCCCAGGCGCATGTCCGTCAGCAGCAGGTCCCAGAGGCCTCCCTTGAGCTGCTCCATGCCCTGCACCGCCCCGTCCGCGGCGCCCACCTGGCAGCCCGCCTCCTCCAGGCTCAGCTTCAGGAGTTTCCTGATGTTGGCGTCGTCATCGACCAGGAGCACCCTCAATTCGCGTGAACTCACTAGGACTCCTCCTTGGGCCGGGCCACCGCCGGCAGCAGCACCCTGAACACGGACCCCCGGGGCTCCCCGGGGAAATATTCGATGGCGCCCTCGTGGGCCTCCACCAGCTCCTTGGCGATGGTCAGGCCCAGGCCCAGCATGCCGGCCGTGCGGTCGGCCGTGGGGCCCTGGCCCTGCACGTAGGGCTGGAACATGGAGTCGCGGAGCGCCAAGGGCACGCCCGGGCCCTCGTCCAGCACGCTGAGCTCGGCGTAGAGCTGCTGGTCCGCGACCCGGACCGTCACGGTCTGGCCAAAGTGGGAGACCCGCAGCGCGTTGCTGAGCAGGTTGGAGACCACCCAGCCGAATTTCACCCGGTCGGCCCGGCACCACACGCCCGGCCTGGTCTCCAGCTTGAGCTCGATGCCGCGCTCCTGGGCCAGCACCTGGAAGGGCCGCAGCCAGGCGGCGGCCTGGGCCCCCAAGTCCAGGGCCTCAAGGTTCAGGCGCACGCTGCGCACGTTCAACTGGCTGACCTGGACGAAGTCGTTGGCCACGGCCCGGATCCGGCGCAGGTCGTCCAGGATGCTGTCCAGCAGCATATGCAGGCCGGGCTCCATCCTGTCGCGCTTGCGGTCCATCAGCTCCGCGGCCGTGCCCAGGCTCTGCAGAGGGGTCTTCAGCTCGTGGGATAGCACGCCGATGAACTCGTTCTCCAGCCGTTCCCGCTGCTTGCGGCTGGCCTGCTCCCACCACTCCTGCAGGCGCAGGCGCAGCACCTCCAGCTCGCTGCTGTCGGCCTCGGGCAGCCGCAGCGGCTGCTCAAAGCTGCGGGGCCGGCCGATCTCGTCGCTGATCTGGATGAGGGGCCGCGACAGGCTGCGGGCCAGGCGCCGCGCGATCAGCAGGGTCAGGAGCAGGGTCAGGGCCATCATCAGCACCAGGCCGGCCATGATCACGTGGTTCTGCCGGCGGGCCTGGTCGGCCAGCCGCTTCATGCCCTGCTCGTTGACGGCCACGAGCTGGTCCAGGGCGTCCTGCATGTGCTGGTCGGCGCCGCGGCCGGGGTTTCCCGGGCCCCGGCCCGCCCACAGGCGCTCCACCAGGTCCACGTCCCCGGCCTCGCCCGGCTCGGTGACGTTGGCCCGGGCGAAAGCCAACTGCTGCTCCATGTCCGCGCGGGTCCGCGGGCTCAGGGGCCGTTCCATCCAGTCCCGGCGGATCTGGCTGGCGGCGCGGATGGAGTCGTAGTTGCGGCTGGCCATCTTCTGGAAGATGGTCGCGTCGATGCGCGCGGCGGCCAGGGACAGCGTGCCCAGGGCGGCGGCGTAGACGGCCACCAGCAGGGCATAGGCCCCGAAGATGCGGCGGCGCAGCGAAGGGAGTTTGACGGCCATGCGGGCCCAAAACAGAGGCGGCCCCGGGGCAATCCCCGGGGCCGCCATCTTAACGCCTTCGAGGCCGCCGGGCTATTCGAAGACCCGCACCGGCAGGATGGCCATGGGGATGCCCTCCCATTGCAGGCGGCCCTGCAGGTTGTTGGCGTTCTGGCTGTGCATCCAGCGCTGGTACCAGCGCTCCTTTTGGAACACAAACTTGGACCCGAAGACCACGCTCACGGGGTAGCGTTTCACGATCTGGCTGCACAGGCGGGCGGCCGGGGCCACCACCTCCGTGCCCATGGCCATCTCGTAGCTGGCCGGGATGTCCATGCGCCGGGCGAAGTCCACGTAGCGCTCCAGGCTCTCCCGCACGTTCTGCTCCAGGTGGTCAATGGCGTCGCTGCCCTTGAAGTTGCCGCTGTCCACCACGCCGATGCTCACGAAGACCGCGTTCTTGAAATGGCCCGGGAAGAAGACCTGGAAGATGGAGAACAGCGAGTGCAGGCCCACCCCGTTGTAGCCGTCCACCAGGATCACGGCGGTGGGCTGGGAAGGGTCCTGCTCCGCCGGCGTCGGCTCCTGGTCCATCACCAGGATGGAGAGCTGGTCGTCCAGGCGCTTGAGGCGGCCCTTGACGCCGTTGTAGTAGTGCTTCACCAGCAGGCAGAAGCCGATGACCAGGCTGGTGGCCACCACGGTGAGCCAGCCCCCGGCCATGAACTTTTGGTAGATCATCACCACCAGGATGCTGCTGCAGAGGGTCAGGCCGATCAAATGGATGTAGATCTTGCCGAACCAGCCCGGGTTTTCATGCCGTTCCAGCCAGTAGTGCCGGCTCATGGAGAGCTCGGTGAGCGAGAAGGTGATGAAGACGTTGATGGAGTACATCACCACCAGGGTCTCCACGTTGCCCTTGGTGTAGAGCAGGGCCGCGATGGAGGCCACGCCGAAGAGCAGCACCCCGTTGTGCATGGTGAAGCGCTCGCTCAGGCCGGAGAAGCGCTTGGGGAACCAGCCGTCCAGGGACATGTTGCTCATGACCCGGGGGCCGTCGATGAAGCCCGTCTGGGCGGCGATGACCAGCAGGCCGGCCTCGCTGGCCAGGGTCAGCCAGATGAGGCCCTTGGAGTAGAACGCGCCCGCGAAGATGCCCTCCCCGAAGACCTTGCCCGCCAGCACCGCGTTCATGGTCTGCCCCTCCACCGGGAAGACCCCGGCGATGAGGTAGGCCAGGAAGAGGCCGCCCGCGGCGATGGCCAGGGACACGGCCATGTAGCGCATGGTGATCTTGCCGGTCTGCACCTGGGGCGCCCGCAGGATGGCCAGGCCGTTGCTCACGGCCTCGATGCCGGTGTAGGTGCCGGCGCCCATGCTGTAGGCCCGCAGCAGCAGGCCCATCACGGCGAAGGCGCCGATGGCCCCCAGGTCGTTGTGCAGGCCCACGGGCACCGCGTTGGCCACCCCAGGCAGCTGGCCCCAGTGCATGCCGAAGGCGGCGGCCAGCAGGATCAGGTGGGTGATGACAAAGGCCAGGAAGATGGGCGCCACGGCCAGCACGCTTTCACGCACGCCCCGCAGGTTCATGATGATGAGGAAGATCAGGCTGAGGAACTCCATGCCCAGCTTCAGAAATTGCCACTGGGCCGGGAAGAGGCTGAAGAGGGCGTCCCCTCCCGCGGCCACGCTCACGGTGATGGTCAGGATGTAGTCCACGGTCAGGGCGCTGCCCGAGACCAGGCCGGCGTAGGGCCCCAGCAGGTGGCTGGCCACCACGTAGCCGCCGCCGCCGTTGGGGAAATGCTCGATGACCCGGCTGTAGGCGATGGAGATGATGAAAATGGTCAGCATGCTGGCCAGCACCACCAGCGGCACCAGGTACACGTGCTGCTGCAGCACCTTGAAGCTCTCCTCGGGCCCATAGGCCGAGGAGCTGAGGCCGTCCGCGCCCATGCCCACCCAGGCCAGCACCGGGATGAGGGCCACCTTGTGGAAGAGCCCGCTGTCGTGCAGGTCCTTGGCGTTGCCGATGAGGGCGTGGCGCAGGCGGTTCCACAGGCGGGCGTTCCAGCTGAGTCCTTCGTTTTCGTCCAAATCAGGGTGCAGGGTGGGATTGATGTTTTCGGGAAGATTCGTGCTCAAGGGACCTCCAGGATGGTCCCATTCCTAACGCAAGTTCAATGCCACTTCGTCCGACACAAACATTGGGGAATCCGGCTTAAAAATTGGTGATTTGGGCGTGTTTCGTTACATGTTGCAAGGCTCCTTACATAAAAGCGAAGGCCGCGCCCTGGGGCGCGGCCTTGCCTGATCCGGGTCAAAAAAGGCCGCTCAGACGCCTTCGACCGTGACCTTCACCATCTTGTCGCCCTGGCGGACGCCGCTGACCAATTCCATGCCTTCCAGGGTCTGGCCAAAGACCGTGTACTGGCGGTCCAGGAAAGGCTGCGGGGCCAGGCAAAGGTAGAACTGGCTTCCGGCGCTGTCCGGGTCCGGGGTGCGGGCCATGGCCAGGGTGCCGGTGAGGTGCGGTTTCTCATTGAACTCCGCCTTCAGGGTGTAGCCCGGGCCGCCGCTGCCGTTGCCCTTGGGGCAACCGCCCTGCACCACAAAGCCCGGGACCACGCGGTGGAAGCTGAGGCCGTCGTAGTAGCCCTTCTTCACCAGGTCCACGAAGGCGGCGCAATGGTTGGGCGCGTCGGCCGGGTAGAGCTCCACCTTGATCACGCCGCCGTTCTCGAGCGCGATGCTCACCACCGGCTTGGCACCTTCGGGCAGCGGTTCAAACGTCTTCAAAGCCATGCGTTTCCTCCAGGCGCGGTAGCCCATGGGCGCCGCGATGATCAAAACTAGGACAAGTAGATAGGCAGCCAAACTCGCCATTTTAGTCCAGGAAACCCTTCAGCTTGCGCGCCCGGGTCGGATGGCGGAGCTTGCGCAGCGCCTTGGCTTCGATCTGGCGGACGCGCTCGCGCGTGACGCCCTCGATGTTGCCGACCTCTTCCAGGGTGTGCGGGTATCCATTCTCCAGGCCAAAGCGCAGCTTCAGGACCTTGGCCTCGCGCTCCTTCAGGGTCTCCATCACCTTGCTGATCTGCTCCTGCAGCAGGATGTAGCTGGCCGCGTTGATGGGGCTGACCGCGTCCTTGTCCTCGATGAAGTCGCCCAGGTGGGAGTCCTTCTCCTCGCCGATGGGCGTCTCCAGCGAGATGGGCTGCTGGGCGATCTTGAGCACGCCGCGCACCTTGTCCACGGGCATGCCCATGCGCTTGGCGATCTCCTCGGGCATGGGCTCGTTGCCGGTCTGCTGCACGATGTCGCGGCTGGTCTTGATGAGCTTGTTGATGGTCTCGATCATGTGCACCGGGATGCGGATGGTGCGGGCCTGGTCCGCGATGGCGCGGGTGATGGCCTGGCGGATCCACCAGGTGGCGTAGGTGCTGAATTTGTAGCCGCGGCGGTACTCGAAGCGCTCCACCGCGCGCATCAGGCCGATGTTGCCCTCCTGGATCAGGTCCAGGAACTGCAGGCCGCGGTTGGCGTACTTCTTGGCGATGGAGACCACCAGGCGCAGGTTGGCCTCCACCAGCTCCATGCGGGCGCGGTAGGCGGCCTCGTTGCCCTCGTCGATGCGGCGGCACACGTCCTTGATGTCGGCGGCCGTGCGCACCAGGGCCTCTTCGCAGACCTTGGCGATCTTGCGTTCGGCCTGGTTGAACTGCTCCACCAGCGCGTCCAGCTCCTCCGGCCGAATCTGGGCGTCCTTGGCCAGCTTGGCGCGCTCGCCGGTCTTCTTGATGCGGGCCGAGGCCTCGGCCACGCTGGCGCCGCCCAGCTGGCGGTCCAGGCTGTGGATTTCCCGCTCGATGTGGGCGATGCGCTCGAGGAAGCCCTTGTAGGTGGACGAGAGGTCCTGGTAGACCTTGGGCTTGAAGGTCAGCTGGCGCAGGGACTCCAGCAGCTGGGTGTGCGATTCGTCGCGGGCCTTCATGGTGCGGCTGCGCTCGGTGTCGCTCAGGCCGGCCTTCTCCAGGGTCTTGATCGCGGCCTTCCAGTGCTTCTCCGCCGTCTCGACCTTGGTCAGGGCCTTTTTCACGTCCCCGGTCATCTTCTTTTCGGCCGCCGGCGGCACCTCGCCGTCGATGGCGTGCTTGACCACCTCGCTGGCCAGCTGCTTGCCCTTGACCACGCTCTCGGCCAGGGCCTTGGCCTGGTCGCGCGCCAGGGTGGCGCTCAGGATCACGTCCTGGACCTTGAGCTCCTCGTCCTCGATGCGCTTGGCCAGACGCACTTCCTGCTCGCGGGTCAGCAGCGGCGTGCGGCCCATCTCGTGCAGGTACATGCGCACCGGGTCGTCCGAGCCGCCCTCTTCGCGAGCCTCGGCGCGGGCCTTGGCCTCGTCCTTGGCGTCCTCTTCCTCGTCGTCGGTGCGGGGCTCGGCCTCGCCCTCCTCTTCCCGGCCGTCCGAACCGATGCGCACCTTGGCCTCGTCCTTGGCCCCGTCGCTGTCGTCGTCCACCGAGCGGCCCTTGTCCAGGACCTCGATGCCTTCCTCGCCCAGCATGGACAGCACGTCGTCGATCTGCTCGCTGCTCACCACCTCATCGGGCAGGGCGTCGTTCACGTCCTGGTAGGTCAAAAAGCCCTTGGAGCGGCCCTTGGCCATCAGTTTTTTCATGCCCTCGCTGGAACCGCCCTCGGTCTTCGCGGCCGGAGCTTCGCCTTCCGCGCCCTCGGCGGGGGCTTCGGCCGGGCCGGCCTCCTTGCGGGGGCGGCCGGGGCCGCGCTTGCCGGGGGCCTTGGGGGCGGGCTTCTTGGGCTTGGTGGTGGGGCTCATGCTTTTTCCTCGGGTCTGGCCAGGGGCCGTTCGCGCCGTTCCCGGCGCAACCCCTGGATGGCTTGCTTAAAGGCTTGCATCTGTTTCAACAGCTCGGCTTCGGCGGCCGGGTCGCCCTCGGCCTGGCGCAGGGCCAGGGTGCGGACGGCCACCTCGTGCTCCAGCAGCAGCTCCTGGCGCCGCAGGATCAGGTCGTGCAGCGACTCTTCGGGCGGCGCCAGCTGGGGCAGGCTGCCGTGGCTCAAGCGGCTCAGCAGGGCCTCGCCCAGCTTGTAATTTTCGCTGCCGTCGTCGGGCAGGGCCATCACCACCCCGCCGGGGGCGCGCCACAGCAGCTCGGCGGCCGCCTGGAGCTCGGGCGCGGCCATGCGCGGTTCGTCGCCCAGGTCCAGCTTGGCCTGGGCCACCAGGGGCGGGTGGACCACCAGCAGGTTCAGGATCTCCCGCTCCACCAGCACCAGGGACTGGGCCGCCGGCAAGGCCACCGGCTCCCGCGCGGCCTTGGCGGCCGGGGCCGCGGGCGCGTTGCGCTGCTCCCCGCGCTTGAAGGCGGCCAGGTCGGCGGCGGCGGCTTCGGCGCTCACGCCCACGGCCTGGGCGGCGGCCTGGAGCGCCGCGTCCAGCTCGCTGGCGCTGGGCAGGCGCAGCAGCAGCGGGAACACGTCGGCCAGGGCGGCGGCGCGCTGGGCCGGGCTGGGCTTGGCGCCGGCCGCGGCCAGGCCCACCTGCACGCAGAAATCGATGAGGGGCTGGGCCTCGTCCAGGGCCCCGCGCAGGGCTTCGGGGCCGTCCCGCCGCAGCAGCTCGTCCGGATCCTTGGCGCCCTTCAGGCGCGCTACCCGCACATCCAGGCCCGCGCCCAGCAGGGGCTCACCCGCCCGGCGCGCGGCCCGCAGGCCCGCCGTGTCCGCGTCAAAGACCAGCAGCACGCGGTCCACGTAGCGCTTGAGCAGCTTGGCGTGCTCTTCGGTGAGCGCCGTGCCCAGGCTCGCGACGGCCTGTTCCAGGCCCGCCTGATGGCAGGCGATGGCGTCCATGTAGCCTTCGCAGACCAGGGCCTGGCGGGTCTTGCCCAGGGCGTCCTTGGCCTGGACCCAGGGATAAAGCAGCCGGCCCTTGGAAAAGAGCGGGGTCTCCGGCGAGTTGAGGTACTTGGGCTCACCCGGCCCCAGGATCCTTCCGCCGAAGCCCACCAGCCGGCCCTTGGGGTCGTGGATGGGGAACATCAGCCGGCCGCGGAAGCGCGAATAGGTGCCGCGCTCGTTCTTCACGGCCAGGCCGGCGTCCAGCAGGTCGGCGGCGCTGTAGCCCTTCTTCTCCGAGGCGCTCAAGAGCAGGCGGCCGTCGTTGGGCGCGTAGCCCAGCCCAAAGCGTTCGCGGGTGGCGCTGTCCAGCCCGCGCTGGTCGGCGTAGTCCCGGGCGGCCTTGCCCTCGGCCGACTCCTCCAGGTTGCGGCGGAACCAGACCGACGCCAGCTCCAGCAGGCGGATCTGGCCTTCATCGCGCCGTTTGCGCTCGGCCGCGGCCTCCCGTCCGGCGTCGTCGGCGCCCTCTTCCGGCAGCGCGATCCCGGCGCGCTCGGCCAGCAGCTTGATGGCCTCGCCGAAGCCGGTCTTCTGGACCTTCTGGACGAAGGCGAAGACGTCGCCGCCCTCGCCGCAGCCGAAGCAGTGGTAGATCTGCTTGGCCGGGTGCACGTTGAAGCTCGGCGATTTTTCCTGGTGGAAGGGGCAGAGCCCCTTCCAGTTGGCGCCGGCCTTCTTCAGCGGCACCCACTGCTGGACCACCTGCACGATGTCGCTGGCCTGGCGGACCTGGTCGATGAATTCGGGCGTGAAGGCCATGGGGTTCCGCCTCGAAGGTCCTCTATTCCTCGCCCGGCGCCAGGGCCCGCCGCAACTCGGTCTCAAAGCGCCAGTCGTCCAGCTTGCGGTGGGGGGGCTTGTGGTCGATGTGCACCCCGCCCCGCCGCAGGCGCGCCGCCAGGGCCCGCCACTCCATCCGTTCCATCAGGTCGTGCTCGCGGAACCAGAAGCCGCGGGGGCTGAGCGCCGCCGCGCCCTTGGCGATGCAGACGCTGGCCAGCCCCAGGTCGCCCGTCACCACCAGGTCGCCGGCCTGGGCCATGTTCATCAGCACCATGTCCGCGGCCTGGGCCGCGGCGTCGGCCAGGTGCACGGTCAGCTTCAATCCGTCTTCGGGCCAGGGCGGCTTCTGGCTGGGGTTGTGCACCCAGACCAGCTCGGTGTCGTGCTCCCGGGCCAGCTCGATGAGCAGGTCGCGCATCCCCGCCGAATCGCCGTCCACGAGGATGCGCAAGGCCTAGCCCAGCTTGGCCTTCACCAGGCGGTTCACCATGCCGCCGTCGGCCTTGCCCTTCACCTTGGGCATGAGCGCGCCCATCACCTTGCCCATGTCCTTGGGCCCGCTGGCGCCGGTGGCGGCCACGGCCGCGTCCACCAGGGCGCTCACCTCGGCCTCGCTCAGCTGGGCCGGCAGGAAGCGCTGCAGCACGGCCACCTGCGCCTCCTCCACCTTCACCAGGTCCTCGCGGCCGCCGCTCTTGAATTGGTCGATGCTGTCGCGGCGCTGCTTCACGGCCTTCTGGATCACGGCGTGGACGTCCTCTTCGCTGAGCTCCTTGCCGGCTTCAATCTCGGCGAGCTTCACCGCGCTCTTGATGGAGCGCACCGCGTCCAGGGCCACCGTGTCCTTGGCCTTCATGGCGTCCTTCAACGCCGCATCCAGTTCCTGCTTCACAGGCATGATTCTTGCCCCTTTTTCGCGCCTTTAAAGCGCGCAAGGCGGGGACCCTGGGGGTCCCCGCCTTCCGGCTTTCTGCGCTTGCTTGCGGCGGTGAGGCCGCGGCTGGTCTAGTAGGCGCGCGCCTTGCGGCGGGCATGCTTACGAGCGGCCAGGCTCTTCAACTTACGGCGGACGCTGGGCTTCTCGTAGTGTTCGCGCTTGCGCATCTCGCCGGTGATTCCGGACAGCTCCACCTTCTTCTTGAACTGGCGGAGCGCAGCCTCAAAGGGCTTGTTCGGGTCGACCTTGATCTCGACCATGAAAAATATCACCGTCCTTTCGACCGAGGGCTTGGGGCCCTGGCGGCGTTCTTTGCTGGTTAAAGGATGGAAACTGTAACGAAGCAGGGGGCGCACGTCAATGTGGGAGCCCAATCCATTTCCGCTTATTTACCAGTGCTTTTCGTGGTTCAGCCCATGGCTCCCAAAGGCCGGCCGCCTAAAAGATGTACATGCAGGTGCCCCACGGTCTGGCCCCCATGGTCCCCACTATTGATGACGATCCGGTAGCCGTCCGGTTCCAGGCCCTTTTCGCGGGCCAAATCCGCGGCCACTTTGAGCAGGTGGCCCGCCAGCGCTTCCCTGCTTCCATCAATGTCCGGCGCGCCGACGAGGTGTTCCTTGGGCAGCACCAGCAGGTGCAGCGGCGCCTTGGGGGCGATGTCCGCGATGGCGATGCAGCGGTCATCCTCATAGAGCTTGGCCGCGGGGATGGATCCGCCTGCGATGCGGCAAAAGAGGCAATCCGCTGCCACGTCCGCTATTCCTCAAGCTCCGAGGCCGGGCTGACCACGTCCATCACCCAGCTGCGCATCTTGCCGCCCACCTTCTGCCAGTAGCCGCGCTTCACTTTCTCCAGGAACTCGTCCAGGCCCTCTTCCTTCACCAGGGCCACGGCGCAGCCGCCGAAGCCGCCGCCGGTCATGCGGGCGCCCAGGCAGGCCGGGTCGGCCTGGGCCAGGGCCACCAAGGCGTCCAGCTCCTCGGTGCTCACCTGCATCAAGCGGCTCAAGCTGCGGTGGCTGCGGTTCATCAGGTCGCCGAAGGTGACGGCGTCGCTGGCCAGCAGGGCCTCCTTGGCCTTCAGCACCCGGTCATTCTCGTAGACCACGTGCTCGGCGCGGGCCGCCAGCACGTTGGGCAGGGCCTTCTTGTAGCGCTCATAGGGCAGCACCTTCACATCGCGCAGGGCCTTGTAGGCGCTGTTCTTCACCTGCAGCAGCTTGAGGGCTTCCTTGCATTCGTCCTGGCGCTTGGTGTAGTCGCCGGTCTTCAGGCTGCGTGAGACCCCGCTGTCCAGCACCACCACCATGGCGCCGTCCAGGGCCAGGGCCACCTGCTCGGTCTTCATGTCGCGGGCGTCAGATCGGA
>Ga0210401_10007100_pt1 | contig 11297 bp, 6 predicted proteins | sample IncBWH32MmetaG_FD_150866 | JGI IMG/M metagenome (GOLD analysis project Ga0210401, IMG submission 150866) | Forest soil microbial communities from Barre Woods Harvard Forest LTER site, Petersham, Massachusetts, United States - Inc-BW-H-32-M | ecosystem: Environmental > Terrestrial > Soil >... | reverse complement strand
CAAAGACGGTTCGGTGAAGCAGGTTGAATACATGTCCGGGCCGCCGATACTAATGAAATCCGCCATGGATGCGGTTCGCCAATGGGTTTACAAGCCGACTCTGCTCAACGGCGAGGCGGTCGAAGTGGACACCACCGTCACGGTTGTTTTCGAACTGGGTGGCACTCCGCCGCAAGCAGCCACGGACAAAGCGCAGCCCCCGCCGTCTTCCCCACCGGCAACTTCGGGAGTGCCGGCCCGCGGCCAAGAGGCCAAGGCGTTTGACATTTCGCAGGAGCCGTACGTTTACGAACAAGTACGCGGAGCAATGCGGTACGAAAACGACGGCACCGGCGCGCTCGAAATCAAAGCGCGGGTCAAAGTGCAGTCGGGCATGGGAATCGAGAAAATCGGCCAGCTGGTCTTCGACTACAACAGCGCGAACGAGCGGCTGGATATCGTTCGGATCCAAGTGACGAAACCCGACGGTCGAACGGTAACGACCGGGACGGACGCGGTGCAGGATTTGAGCGCGCCGGTGACGCTGCAGGCACCGATGTACAGCGATGCGCGGCAAAAACACGTTAGCGTTGCGGGACTTTCGATTGGGGATACGGTGGAGTACGACGTCATCACCACCACCGTGAAGCCGTTGACGCCCGGCCAATTCTGGCAGACCTGGAAATTCATCAACGATGCTCCCTGTCTTGACGAGCAGGTTGAACTGAATGTCCCACGGAGCCGGTTACTTAAGATGAAGAGCCCGCCGGACGTAACGCCTGTTTTCCACTCGGAAGGCGACCGCGAGATTTACGTGTGGAAGACCAGCACTGACCACGCCGCAGACACTCCCCTGCCAGGGTTCGCAAATACGAAAGGCTTTGACCCGGCGGCGCTGCTGCGGGGCGTCCAGCCTCTGCCTTTCCGTAAGGTTTCGTTCAGCACATTCGAAAACTGGACACAGATAGGTCTGTGGTACTCGCATCTGGAACATGACCGTCGCGTGCCATCCGCCGAAGTCAAAGCACAAGCGGACGAGATCACGAAAGATGCGACATCTGATCTTGCAAAGGCGCAAGCCTTGTATCAGTGGGTCGCGCGCAACATTCGCTATGTCAGCCTCTCATTCGGAGTGGGCCGCTATCAGCCGCATTACGCGGCCGAGGTGCTGACGAATCGCTACGGCGATTGCAAAGACAAAGCGACATTGCTCGACGCGCTGCTGGACGCGGAAGGGATTCGCAGCTCGACGGCCTTGATCAACAGTAAATTCGATCTTGATCCGGACGTTCCCGCGCCGTCCCAATTCGATCACGCTATTTCATTCCTAGAGATCTGGGACAAGGATATCTGGCTGGATTCGACAGCGCAGGTGGCACCCTTCCAATATCTGCTGCCGCAACTCCGCGGCAAGGATGCGTTGGTTGTGTTGTCGGAGCAGGGGGCGAAATTGTGCAGAACTCCGGCCGATCTGCCCTTCTCGAAATATTATCGCCTTGATGTTGACGGCACCGTGACCAAACGAAATGTTGATGTGCAGATCGCGTTTGAAATGCGCGGAGATCTTGAGCTTGTGGCGAGGTCGGCAATGCTCAGCGCGTCGCCGAGCAAACTCGCTGAGGTGATGACCGCGGGCGCGAAACAGTCTTCGCCGGACAGCAGTGTCACCTTCACTGGCCTGAAAACGGCGGATCCCTTTGACACCACGAAGCCCTTCCGTGTGGAGGTTCACATAAACGGGGAGCTGCCCGAGACCTCGACGGCCTCTACGTCCGCTTCCTCCCAGTTCAGCAAGTCTGAGGCGGGCGAGGCATTGAAGCTGTTTCTTCCGGAACCACCGTCGCCTCCCGGACCGCTGTCGTTGTACGGACCAAAGGAAATGGTGTTCAAAGTAAAAGTGGACGCGCCCGACGCGAAGGAGTTCCCCACGATTCAGCCGGCGCACGTCACTACGGATTTTGCAGAATTCGACGCCAGTGGAACGGTGGAGGGCCATGTCGTTTCGATAGACCTGGATCTGAATATTCGAGCGGCGGAAATTTCGGCGAAGCAACTGTCGCAGTATAGGCAGTTTCGCGACGACGTGCTGGATAAGCTGACTAATTTCATGAAGAGCATCAAGAGCAGCACGGCGGCCACGAGTGCTGCAAGTTCTGCCGCAGGGCCGTCGCCTGCGGACTCTTCATCCCCCACGGATGAAGAGGAAGCGCGCCAATTGTACGCATCGGGCATGAAAGCGTTTAGAGCGGGCAACTACCACGCGGCGGTGGAATTGCTGGAAACTTCCACCGCTCGCGACCCTCACAACAGCTCAGCGTTCAACGATCTGGGACGCGCCTACATGTCCTTGAATGAGTTGCCGCAGGCCGTGACGGCCTTGCGCAAGGCGACGGAGGTCAATCCCGAAGATCCCTACGCCTTCAATAATTTGGGGCTGGCTTTGATGCGCCAGCGAAAGTTTGACGAAGCGATTACGGCCTTCAAGAAACAACTCGAAATTAATCCGCAAGACCGATTTGTTCATCCCAATCTAGGGCGTCTGTATCTGCAAACGAATGAATACGACAAAGCGGCGGCTGAATTTGGGATTGCTGCGCAGGCCGCGCCCAGCGACGCGGACATCGAGGCGAACCTCGGGCACGCGTACGGCAAAGCGAACCAGCCGGAAAAAGCGATGAAAGCCCTGGACCGCGCGCTGGAACTTTCTCCGGTGGCTTCGATGCAGAATACCGTCGCATACGAGATGGCGGAAATGAATGTGCATCTCGACCGCGCGGAAACTCTCGCGCAGACTGCGATAGCTAAGGTCTCCGCCGATACCAACACAACCGAGTTATCTTCTCTTACCGTTGCCGACACAGGCCGCATGTGCGAGCTCGCAGCATACTGGGACACGCTTGGGTGGGTTAAATTCCAGGCGGGCGAAATGCCGCAAGCCGAGAAATATATTGCCGCCGCGTGGGGACTGTGTGAGTTCACCGAGATCGGCGACCATTTGGGGCAGATTTACGAAAGAGAAGGGCGCAAAACCGACGCCATCGTTCAGTATGAGATTACGCTTGGGAAGCTTTACGCCATGCCCGAAACACGTCCCCGCCTGACCGCGCTACTCCCGCCAGGCACCGACATCGGCGCTAGAATCACGGAAGCAAGAAACAAACGCTCAGCCGCGCAGGGAATTAAATTCCCTAACCCAGGACGAGTGGCAGATAACGGAGAGCTATGGGTACTCCTGAAACCGGGTCCGACTGTCGAAGCCGTTCGATTCATCAGCGGCGGCGACACTATGAAAGCCACGGCCACGGACATCCGCGCAGTGCATTTCCCAGACACTTTCCCGGATTCAACTGCGGTCACATTGCTCCGGCGGGCTTGGGTCACCTGTTCTACCTTCACTCACGAATGTCATATTGGCCTAATCGCGGCCGATGCAGTTGTGTCGACGAAGTAATGGATTTTCGTGAGCCCCACTTTTTTTCGTTGAATTCTCCGAAAAGCGTTTGACGCGTCGTTAGGATGGCGGAGCGGGCACTGCATGCCGTGCTCCTACAACTTCGTGGGAGTACCGGCGAAATTGGAGCGCGGCGCGGGCTTGGCACCGGTCGCGTGCGCGCGGGGAGATTTGGGTGCGGGGTTACGGGGATTGGTGTTGGGCGGCGGCTTTTATGGCTTTTTCCAGGTCGGTGGCTATGCGGGATTTGGCAATGTAGCCGCGGACGCCGGCTTGGGCGGCGTAGCGGGCTAGGTCGAGGGACTCGAAGTGGGTGACGATGAGGATTTCGGTTTGGGGAGCGTCGCGGCGGATGAGCTCGGCGGCGGTCAAGCCGTCCATGGCGGGCATCGAGATATCGAGGAGGATTACGTCGGGCTGCAGCTCGGCGGCTTTTTTTACGGCGTCGCGTCCGTCCTCTGCTTCGCCGCAGACCTGCCATTCTGGGTGAAGAGCGAGCAGCATTTTCAGGCCGGTCCTCACAGTGAGGCTGTCATCGGCAATCAGGATACGAACATCCGCCATCGGTGTGCGCGCTCCGTTCGCACTGCCAAGTACTACCAGTACTCTATAAGCAGCGCGGGGAAATGGAAATCGGGTGTTCTGTGTAGTACCTGCCTGCGGCAGGTGGGCCTGCGTGTGGCAGGCGGGTCTGCTTGCTGGAGGCTGGCTTCTCCCGCAGCTGCGGGATCAGGATGACGACGGCTTAGCCGAGGAGGCGGACGCAGCTGAAGGGCGAAGCGGGTGCGCGACGCTGTTGCAGCGGGCGGTTCGCGAACCGCCCCTACGCGTAGGATGACGGCGAAGGGGCGGGCGAAAGTGGGGCGCTGCGGGGCGTGTTCGGCTTTGGCGCGGGTGAAATGCTGAGATATACTGCTAGGCCGGTCAACGGGCTGGAGCGTCTTGTGGGTGGCGTGCGCAATGCGCTGCGCGCGGCACGCTAGAAGAGGTTTTGCGGCTGTAGATTATATACATTTATATATTTGGCAATCCTATTCGCTCATAAGGCAGACTGCACACGGACAAGATGGCGAGCGACTCACGCGATTTGAAAAATACATCCACGGCCAAAAATCAGGCGGCGAGCGGAAGTGTATCCCGAGGTGCTGCGCGGAACGCGGCGCAGAACGTTGCGGTGGTGGGCGGATCGGCTGCCGGGCTGCTGACCGCTGCGGTGCTGGCGCGGCAGGGCGTGGGAGTGCGCGTGTTCGAGCGGATCGAGACGCTGGAACCTGCTGAGCGCACATTGATTGTGACGAACCGCATGCGGAGTTTGCTGGGGCGCGCGGCCGAAGGATGCATCGTCAACGAGATTCGGCGATTTGAACTTTTTACGGATGGGCGGTCGGCGACTTTTGAATTGAGGCAGCCGGATTTGATTATCGAGCGGCGCGCGTTGATACAAGGATTGGCGGAAGAAGCGCGGCGCGCGGGCGTGGGACTGGAGCTGGGGCGGCGATTCCACGCGCTGCATTCGAACGGGCGCGGGCTGGTGCTGGAAGTGGAGCGTTGCACGGACGGCAGCCGCGAGGAAATTCACGCGGATACGATTATCGGCGGCGATGGAGCGGCGAGTCGCGTGGCGCGGGCGGCAGGATGGTCGCCGCTAGAAACTGCGCCGCTGGTGCAGGCGATTGTGCCGCTGCCGAAAGACATGGCGCCGGACACCGCGCGAGTGTGGTTCGTGCCGCAGGACACGCCGTATTTTTACTGGCTGATTCCGGAGTCGCCGACGCGCGGGGCTTTGGGATTGATAGGGGAGACGGGGCCGGGAACGCGGAAACTTTTGGAGAATTTTTTGGAGAAGCGCGGGTTGACGCCGGTGGAATTTCAGGGCGCGCGGATTCCGGTGTACACGGGATGGGTGCCGGTGCGGCGGCAGGTGGGGCACGGGTCGGTTTATTTGGTGGGCGATGCGGCTGCGCAGGTGAAAGTGACTACCGTGGGCGGGATCGTCACGGGATTTCGCGGGGCGCTGGGCGTAGCGGAGGCGATTTTGAATGGCGGGTCGAGTGGCGCGCTGCGAAAGTTGCGGCGCGAATTGGATCTGCATCTTTTGCTGAGGCGTTCGCTGCACGATTTTCAGCAGGATGATTACAGCAAGCTGGTGGATTTGCTGAATGATCCGGCGAAGCAGTCGCTGAGCGAATATTCGCGCGATGAAGCGTGGAAAATTTTGTGGCGCGTTTGTTTGAGCCAGCCGCGGCTGATTTTGCTGGGTTTGCGCGGGTTGCTGACGCATAGCCGTTCCTTGCGCCGGTCGCGCGTCTAGGGCTTCGTGGCGGCGCCGACTGCTTGCGTGATTTCTTTCTTGCGATTCCTTCCTTGCGTGCTTCTGTGCGTTCCTGTTAATTCTGCGAATTTTTTGCGTGAAGGCTTCTAGCATGTACATCCTGGGATTATCGGCGATGGGGCACGATTCGGCCGCGGCGCTGCTGGGGGATTCCGGGATTGTGGCCGCGATGGAGGAAAGCAAGCTTGCGCGTACGCGGGGGCTCGAGGGAATTCCGCGCGAGGCGATTCGCTATTGTCTGGAGCGCGCTGGGATTGGTTGGCGCGACGTTGCGCATGTGGCGATTGCGAGCCGTCCTTGGCGGGCGTGGCAGAGGCAGGCTTCGTTTCGGGCGCGGTTGGCGCCGCTTGCTCTGGTTTCCAGCGGCTACTTCGTGAATAAGGCTTCAGGGGAGCTGGGTCGCGAGTTGAATAATGTGCGCATCGTGCGCCAGATGGCTGGAGCGCCGGACGGGCGTGTTGCGTCGCTTGATCATCATCTGTGTCACGCGGCTAGCGCGTTCTTCGGTTCGCCGCTCGAGCGCGCGCTGGTGGTGTCGCTGGACGAGAAGGGTGACGGGCGGGCTGGTTTTGTCGGCATAGGTGAGGGCACAGCGTTGCGCGAGGTTGCGTCGTTGGCCTTGCCGCACTCGCTGGCTTGGGTGTATTCGCAAGTGACTAAGCTCTTGGGATTTCGTCCGCACGCCGATGAGCACAAGACGCAGTGGCTGAGTATTCATGGCGAGCGCGACCGTGAGGCAGGCGGGGCGGCTGGGAGTGATGGGGAGTTAACGGATTTGTTTCTGGAGATGCTGCGGCGCGAACCGCGCGGGCCTGCGCATCTGAACGCGAAATACTTTCGGCACGGATTTGCGGGGGAGCTTTCGTTTACGCAAGAGTTTTATCGCCGGGCGGGGATTGCGCACGAGTCGGCGGTGGACGCGCCGGAAACGCGAGTGGTTGAGCCGTTGCGCGCGACAATTGCGGCTGGGTTGCAGCGCGCGTGCGAGATCATTTTGTGTGAATGGCTGGCGGCGCTGCGCGAGCAATTCAAGGAGCGATCGTTGTGCCTGGCGGGCGGGCTATTCTTGAATCCGTTGCTGGTGGCGGCGATTGAGGCGCGTGCTGGTTTTGAAAATGTATTTGTGCAGCCCGCGGCCGGGAACGAGGGCACTGCATTGGGTGCTGCTTGGTTCGTTTGGCATCATCAGCTGGGGCGCGAGCGATTGGCGGCGATGCCCGCGCCTTATTGGGGGCCGGCGTACAGCAACGAAGAAATCAAGAAGGTGCTGGAGAACTGCAAGGCCGCGTACCACTGGTGCGATTCGGACGAGCAGAAGCTTAGCGAAGCGGTACGGCTGTTGCAGGCGGGGAAAATCGTGGCGTGGTTTCAGGGGGCGGCGGAGTTTGGCCCGCGAGCACTGGGAAACCGCAGTTTGCTGGCGTCGCCGTGGGCGCCGTATGCGAAGGAAAATTTGAACGATTACGTGAAGCATCGTGAATCGTTCCGGCCCTTTGCACTGGCGATTCCCGCAGAGCGTTGCGCGGAATACTTCCAGTGTTCGCCGAACGGACGATTTCTCACCACCATGGCGACGGCCAATGCGGCCGGGCGCAAATTGCTGGAGGGACTGCCGCCGGGGTTTTTGCTGCGGGACAATTTGGTGCGCTTGCAGGTGGTACGCGAGATAGATAACCCGCTTTTCTGGAAACTGCTGCAGCGTTCGGGGGAAAACGCGCCGGCGCCGGTGCTGGTGAATACTTCGTTCAATTTATTTGGCGAGCCGCTGGTGGTGACGCCGCGCGATGCGGTGCGGAGTTATTTCTGTTCGGGGGCGGATGCTTTGCTGACGGGGAATTTCCTTTTGCAGAAGCGGTAGCGAGTCGGTGGCAATTCAAGATAGTAGGCCTGAGGCGGTAAAGCCTTATTGGTTTTGGCTTGTTAACGGCGGGCTGAAGAGTCTGTGAGCGAACGGCAAAATCGGAGCTGCAGCGGCTAAAGCCGCTCGGCTTCTGCGCGGTTTATGTTGTGGCCCTTCGATCCTGCCGCCGGCCGGCTCTCAGGATGAACTGAAGCCACGAGCCACAAAGATTTCCGAGGCCTCACACTGACTCTGAAGCCGTGGTCTGACGCAAAGAACCCGCGAATAGGAAATGATGCAAAACACTGACAATTCTTCGCTACGCAGTCAGCGGCGGCGCCGGCCGGGAATTGGTTTTGTGGTGATTTTGGCGCTGCTGGTGGTGATCGGCGTAATGGTGTTTCGCAACGCGGGGCACTGGTTGGTGCGCGAAGATCCCGTTAGCAAGGCTGACGTGATTGTGGTGCTGAGCGGTGGGTTGCCCTTTCGCGCGGAAGGCGCGGCGGGGATCTTTAAATCTGGATACGCACCGGCGGTATGGGTCAGCCGGCCAAGAGGACCGCAGGAGGAATTGGCCGCGCTGGGAATTCATTTTGTGGGGGAGGAAGAATACAACCGCGAGATCCTGGTGCAGGAGGGCGTGGCGGATTCCGCGATACAAATTTTTCCGGATGCCATCGCCAATACGCAGGAAGAAGTGGAGGAGATTTCGCGAGGCATGCGGCGGGACGGGAAGCACACCGTTATTATTGTTACATCGCCGCAGCACACGCGCCGGGTGAAGGCGTTGTGGCGAAAACTGGTCGGCGACGATCCGCGGGTGATCGTGCGAGCGGCACCGGGCGATCCGTTTGATGCGGACCACTGGTGGAGGAATACGCAGGATGTGCTGGCGGTGGCGCGCGAATCCTTGGGATTGCTGAATGTGTGGTCGGGATTGCCGGTACGGCCTCATTTGCAATGACCGTTGGACATACGCAACAAAGGTTACGATTCTCATAAGCGGGCCGGACTCCCGTATAATGTTTTGACTGTTTGGGTCGGTGTGGCTCAAGGCTAGTTCTCGGAGGAGCGTACATTGAAGATCTCGGTGATTGGAGCGGGTTACGTGGGCCTGGTGACGGGCGGATGTCTGGCGGGGTTGGGCCATGAGGTGGTGTGCACGGACAGCGACGCGGAAAAATTGAAAGTTCTGGAATCGGGGCGGCTGCCGATTTACGAGCCGGGGCTGGACGTAGTGATCGAGCAAGCGCGCAAGGAAGGGCGGCTGAGTTTTCGGGCGAATGCCGCGGAAACCGTTCAGGCAGGCGAAGCTATTTTTATTTGCGTGGGCACCCCGCCGCTGCCCAACGGGAGCGCGGACCTGAGCGCGATTGATCACGTGGCGCGGCTGGTGGCAACCGAGGCGCGCACGCCGAAGCTGGTGATCGAGAAGAGCACGGTGCCGGCGCAAACCGGTCAGGAATTGAAACGGGCGCTGGCGGTCTATGGCCGCAAGACCGGCGTGACTTGCCGGGTGGCGTCGAATCCGGAATTTTTGCGCGAGGGCACGGCGGTGGGGGATTTTCTGCATCCCGACCGGATCGTGGTGGGCGTTGAGGACGAGGTGGCCGAGAAGCAATTGAAAGAAATTTACCGGCCGGTGCTGGAGCGGACCTTTACCTGTCCGGTGCACAAAGGGAAATGCCCGGACGTGCCGCTGCCCGCGTGGCTGGTGACGACGATTAATAGCGCGGAGCTGATCAAGCACGCGTCGAATTCGTTTTTGGCGGTGAAAATTTCTTACGCGAATATGGTGGCTGATCTGGCGGAAAAGCTCGGCGCGAATATTGAAGAAGTGGTGCGCGCGGTGGGGATGGATCCGCGCATCGGACCAAGTTTTTTCCACGCGGGGATTGGGTTTGGCGGATTCTGCCTGCCGAAGGATTTGCAGGCGTTCGTGCATCTGGCGGAAAAATCGGGCGTGGATTTTTCGATGCTGAAGGAAGCGGAAAACATCAACAAGCGGCGGATTTCTCTATTTGTCGAGAAGATTCGCCGGGCGTTGTGGGTGGTGAAAGGCAAACAGATTGGCGTGCTGGGACTGGCGTTCAAGCCTAATACGGACGACATACGGTTCGCGCCCGCGATTGACCTGATCCACGAGCTGTTGAAGGAGGGGGCGCTGATTCGCGCGTACGATCCAGAGGCGATGGAGAAGGCGCGGCCGGTGCTGACGCAAATCGAGTATGGAAAAACCGCTTACGAAGCCGCAGAGGGAGCGGAGGCGTTGCTGATCGCGACGGAGTGGGAGCAATTCCGCAAGCTGGATTGGGAGCGGGTGCGCGAGTCTATGGTGCGGCCGTTGATTTTGGATGGGCGGAATTTGCTTTCGGGGAAAGAGATGAAGGGGCATGGATTTGAGTATCATTCGATGGGGAGGCCGGAGTAGTTTTCAAATCGTAGGGCGAGGACTCGGCCAGCCGCCTTATTCTGAGAATTCTCGACGATGCCTCGCTACTTTTCGTGTTGCCCCAGCTGCGGCGCCAGCGTTGACCTTAGGAAGGTTCCGATCCTGAGCTCATATTCTTTCTCCTGCCCCTTCTGCAGCGTGCCCATTCGAATTGCGGCACCCCGCACGGGAGCGTTTTGCGTAGCAAGTCTCGTTTTTTCGGTCGCGCTCACGTTCTACCTGGGATTCCGCAGTCTCACATTCGCGCTCGTAAGCATGGGGGTCTGGAGTGATTTTCGCGGTGTGTTGCGCCGTCATGGCTCTTGTTCGGCCAGCCACGCTCGAATCGCGTCCACCGAAAAATTCGACAGATTCGACTCTGCGATTGCGCGACGGTCCGCGCCAGTAAGTCCGATCTGGGCGAAGGATGCAAAGCCAGGGTGGGTCTGAGACCCACCCCTACCAATTCAAAATCAACGGCGACTGAGCGCGCCGGACGCCGGCGCTACAAAGTCAACGGCAACATCGCTGGTGCGGTTCTCACGCGTGGAGAAAGTCAAGAGAGAGCCGTCGCGAGGCTGACGCGATGGCAAGTTGGGGCGCAGCAAGCAGCGCCCCTACCGAGTATTCTCGTCCTCGGTAGTGTGTGGGGCGGGCATGGCAAGCCGTCGCACTCCAGAATGACCTCGCCGGACTGATTATTTTGCAGGGGTGGATTGAGCTACTTTTTCGCGGAAATATTCGTAGGTGCGTTGCAGGCCATCTTCCAGGGTTACCTTTGGCTCCCAATTCAGGATGCGTTTGGCTTTGGTGATGTCGGGGCAGCGCTGTTTGGGGTCGTCTTGGGGGAGCGGGTGGAAGACGATGGGAGTTTTGGCACCTACTAGTTTGCGGACGCGTTCGGCGAATTCCAGGATGGTGATTTCCTGGGGATTGCCGATGTTGGTGGGTTCGTGCTCGTTTGATTCCAGGAGCTTGTAGATGCCGGATAGCAGGTCGGAGACGTAGCAGAAGCTGCGAGTTTGTTTGCCGTCACCGTACACGGTGATGGGTTCGCCGACCAGAGCCTGGTAGAGAAAATTGGGAAGGGCGCGGCCGTCGTTGAGGCGCATGCGCGGGCCGTAGGTATTAAAGATACGGACAATGCGGGTATCGAGGCCGTGATAGCGGTGGTAGGCCATGGTCATGGCTTCGGCGTAACGCTTGGATTCATCGTAAACGCCGCGGGGGCCGACGGGATTTACGTGACCCCAGTAACTTTCCG
>Ga0210401_10007099_pt1 | contig 11297 bp, 7 predicted proteins | sample IncBWH32MmetaG_FD_150866 | JGI IMG/M metagenome (GOLD analysis project Ga0210401, IMG submission 150866) | Forest soil microbial communities from Barre Woods Harvard Forest LTER site, Petersham, Massachusetts, United States - Inc-BW-H-32-M | ecosystem: Environmental > Terrestrial > Soil >... | reverse complement strand
ACCCGCCATGACTCCTCGCATAGGTCTTCATGCGTTGATAGAGGAAGATTTTCTGACGCTCCATTTCCTTCCATGGCAAGATACCTGCGGCGTGCTAGGCTGATGACTATGCGGGCCGTCAGAACTCTGCCGGTTTTGTGGGCAATCCTGGCCACCTGCCTTGCAGGCCAAAACCAGAGAGACCCGCGGACTCCTCCCAACGTTTTCCTGATTACGATTGATACCCTGCGGGCGGACCATGTTCACTGCTACGGATACGATCGCATCAGAACGCCGGCGCTGGATGCGCTGGCCAAAGATGGCATCCTTTTTGCGGAAGCCTTCACGCCCAGCCCGATCACCAATACGTCACACACCTCCATCCTGACCGGACTGCTACCGAGCACGCACGGGGTGACAGACTTCGCCATACCTTTGGCAGGCGAGAATCAGACTCTGGCTGAGTTGCTCAAAAAGCAGAGCTACGAAACGGCAGCATTTATCGGTTCTGTCGTTCTAGACAGCAAAGAATTCGCGCCTGGGTTGGACCGAGGATTTGATTTTTATGATAATTTCCCGCACCCGGCCCGGACCAAATCGCGATGGGGCCGGCTGGAACGGCGGGGAGAAAATGTCGTTCAACATGCGAGTGCCTGGTTGAACGCGCATCCCGCGTCCCCGCGTTTCGTTTGGATCCATCTTTACGATCCTCATGATCCTTACGAACCTCCTCCACCTTATTCGGAAATCTACAAAGAGCGTCTTTACGATGGCGAGATAGCTTATGCGGATTCGGTTTTGGCGGGTTTTGTTTCATTCCTGAAAAAGCATGCCTGGTATGACCCCTCCATCATCGTGGTGGTGGGAGATCACGGCGAGGGCTTGGGAGAACATCGCGAGAAAACGCACGGAATCTTCCTCTATGATTCGACCACGCACGTGCCTTTGATCATGAAAGTGCCGAATCAGCGGACTGCGGGGAGAGTTGTGAAAGCGCAAGTGCGGACCTTGGATATCCTTCCGACTATCCTTGATCTGCTGCACATTTCTCCGCCAACGCGGCTGGACGGCGAGTCCCTCCGACCTTATTTTTCTGCCGGGCAAGACAGCGACCGGATCGTATTTGGAGAGACCGATTATCCTTTGCGTTTCGGCTGGGCGCCGCTTCGCTCCATTCGTGCGGACGGTTTGAAATTCATCGAAGCGCCTCGCCCGGAGCTGTATGACCTAACCCGCGACCCGCAAGAAGAAACAAATAACTACGCGCCGTGGGACGTGAGTGTGCAGAAGTTCCGCGCTATGTTGGCGGATGGGCGCAGGAAGGCGTCCCCGACTTCACCCTCCGCTCGGTCAATTCCCCAAAGCACGATCCATGAACTGAAGGCCCTGGGCTACTTGACTCGCGCGGACGACGAAAGCTCAACCAACTCGGCCGAGCCATCGTTGTTGCCCGATCCGAAGGACAAGATCGAGGAGCAGAACCTTCTGCACCAGGCGATGATCGCCTCCGAGGACGGGCGGTCCGGCGAGGCCCGTGCCACCCTCGAGAAAGTTGTGGAACTCGATCCTCAGTCGGTCGCGGCGCTCGGTCAGCTAGGGCAATTGGAATTGCAGATGAAAGACTACCCAAAAGCAGCGCACCATTTAAGCCTAGCGCATCAGTTGCGCCCGGGCGACTCGACGCTTGCTTTCGACGAAGGTAGGGCCAAGGAAGGGAATGGCGATCTAGCCGGTGCGAAGGAGGCGTTAGAAGTAAGTCTGACGCTCAATCCCGCGCACCTCGATGCGCGCTTGCTGCTCGGCAAGGTTGATCTCAAGCTGAAGGATCTGAAGGCTGCGGAAGACGAGTTTGAAGCCGCATTGTTGCTGCAACCGGAAAACAGGGAAGCTCAGCTCGGGATGGCAAAGGTGCAACTCGCCTCGGGGAAATTTCGTGAAACCGTGAAGCAATTGGAGGCGATGGAGGTCTCACAACCTAGCAACGCTGAAATTCTCGACCTGCTCGTGCAGAGCTACACTGCTTTGGGCGAAAAGGAAAAGGCAGAACAAGCGGGGAAGCGGGCAAACACTATGCGGAAAGATTCACGACCGTGAACCGGTTTATTGCCTGCCAGTGCGGCGATTATTTCTGCGCGACGTTTTCCTTTGAACCGTCGAAGATCTCGTTCAGCACATGCCCGCGCATCTGTTTCGGTTGCTCAATGCCGTAAACGTATAAAACCGTCGGTGCAATGTCGTAAACGGAGGCCTCGAATCCCATCAGGCGCAGGCCGTGCTTGATCCCCGGACCCATCGCAAAGAATGAGCCGGGCACATCGTCGCCGTCGGCGAAATCGTGCTTGGCGATTACGGGAGTCGTTTTCTCGTGATCCATGTGCGCGTGCAGATCGGTTTCTTCGAATTCGCGCAGCGGCTTGATACCATGGTCCGAGACGATAAAGACATACGTGTTATCGTCCGCATGCTTCAGAATTGTGCCCAGCACCTTATCGAAGGCGACGTACTGGTTGGGAAAGGCGTCAGTGCGAACGCCGTTCACCTTTGGGTTGTAGCCAACATTGTAGGGCGCGATGGGATAAAGCCAGTGGCCGGTACGGTCTTCACAAGATTGCACCAGCCAGGTGAAATCCGTGGAATGGTTGGTCAATAAATAGTCGAAGAGCTGCGTTTGCTGGTCGCGGATCAGTTGCACCTTCTTCAGCCAGGCATCGATGACCTCGGCTTCGTGCCCGTTTAAGTCGGCCGCCGACGGCATGCGCTCACAATCGATGTAAAAGTCGCCCACGTTCTTGAGCAGTTCTGCTTTCATCGCGGCGGGGTACACCGCGTCGCCACCTTCGACCTCTGAAAGTTTGGGGGCACAGAGAATGCCGTCTTCGCAATTCTTGCCGCGGGTCAACATGCCGCTGATCATGTAGCCGTTCACCGGTAGCACAGGGAACGTTGCTGGAACATTGGCCATCCCGACGGTAACTCCATTCTTCGAAAGAACGGACCAGAACGGTTCCTGCTTCAGCATGTTCGTGTTGGCGGTGATTCCGCCGACCACAAATCCGGTAACGCCATGCTCAGCAGGCTGTGTGCTGGTGAACATGGTCGAATAAACCCTGGGGCAGTTCGGTGCGTCGACCGTGCGGAGCTTGCCGTGTACGCCGTTCTTGATAACTCTGGCCAGGTTCGGGAGATCGCCCTTGAGCAGCAGCGGACGAATCACATCCAACTCCATGCCGTTGACGCCGACCACGATCACGCGAGGTTTGGGCTTGCCTGCGCTCTGGGCTTGACCGAGGAAAGACCCGGCCAGCAAAGGGAGAAGGAATAACAGTGCTGGAAACCTGCGCAACGCCATACGAAACCTCACCATTTCAACCGATGAAAACACTGGCCGCCACCTTAACTAGGCGCCGGCCAGCACACAGACTTAGTTCAATACTTCCGATCAGATCAGAACTCAATTCTCAACGCCAGCTGTCCGACGCGGTTCCCTCCGGCGTCACCGATGCGAGAGGCGAGAACCTGTCCGAATGTGCCTTGGCAAGGCGATCCCGCACACTCAGTCAGATTTTGGCGCGGATCATCGAAGTTTGGGTGGTTGGGGAGATTGGTAAAGCTGCTCTCGAACTTCAACTTAAACCTCTCCGTGAGCTGGAAGTCTTTAGCGAGCCCTAGGGAGAGGTTAATGGTTCCGGGGCCAACAAGCGACCCCACGCCGGCGTTGCCAAAACGGCCAACGACGCCGCCGTTGGTGAGGCTTGAGCAATTAAGCGTGTTGTTGGACAAGCCAGTTCCTGGGGCAAAGCCGGGACAGGAGAATACGTTCGGATCCCACCACTGCGTGCGAGTGTGGTGAACGTTGTTGGGATTGCCCCCAAGGTCAGGCCGGTTAAAGCCATTATTGGCGTTCCCGGAGGAATCAAACTGAATGAACGGAGTTTCGTAGGGGCCAGTTTGAACCAGGAAAATAGTGCTCAGCCGCCAACCTCCGACGATCCCGTTCAGCACTCCGTTGGCGTTGCCCAGAAGGAAGCGCCCTTTCCCAATCGGAAGCTCGTCGACCATGGTCGTGATCCAACGATGTTTTCGGGTGCCACCGACGTTGCCGTAATCCCCTCTCAAGTTGTATTGGTTCATCGTGTCGCCCGTAACTTCCCCGGAAAAATAGGAACCGGGCCACGATTCGGTGTCCGCCAGGTTGCGCGCCCAAGTCCAGGTACTTTGGAAGGTGAGCCCGTGGGAATACTTGTGGATTAGCTCGGCCTGCATCGATTCATAGGTGCTGATGGCGCCGCCGGAACGGCTCCTGACCTTATTCCAGGCTGGAAATGGCGTGGGCCCGGGTGTGCCATTCACAATGGGGGGCTGATTCAGATTCGGGGCCCAGGTAAGCTGGTCCCCGCGGTTGGCAATATACGACACACGCAGGGCGGTGTTGCCGTGGAGCAACCTCTCGACCGACAGGTTCCACTGGATGCTGTACGGATCTTTTTTGTTCAACTGATTCGCCGTGAAGAAGGATTGCGTATGCAACAGGAGCCCGTTGGGGTCTTGGACATTGGGGAACTGGAAGAACCCCGGGGAGCCAAACCCAGCATTTGAATAATTAGCCTGGAAGCCGTCGTGGATACCTGCCACGGAGAAAAATACGGCTCCCAAGGTCGTAACGTCGTAAATGCCGCCGCCGCCGCGAATCACCGTCTTATTGTCCGCAAATGGCCGATATGCAAAACCGACGCGAGGAGCCCAGTCTGTGTAAGTGTTGCGCAATTGTTTCGGCCACCCCGCCTGTTGCGAGGTCAGGAAGGGAGTGCAAACCGCCGGAGGTGGCAAGGGACTGGGATTTTTGTCGTTTGGTGTGTTGCAGGTGTTGACGGCCTGTGCCCACAGAGGTTGCGTTGCCGCCAGGGACCTGGGGTCCGAGGAAATGATCACGCGCCCTGTGATGGGAACGCTGGGATCGAAGTTGGTCAGGTTTATGGGATCGTACAAACCCGGCAACCTCGAAATCCTTAGGCCTACGTCCAACGTCAGTTTCTGAGTGGCTCTGAACGTGTCCGAGGCGTAACCGTAGTAGTGAGTGGTTGTGCCATCGATGTTCCTCGGTGGAGTATGGGTGACGTAGGTGTAATAGGGAACTCCAAGCAGGAAGTCGGCAAAGTTGTTTCCCGTGTACTGGCCATTAAAGAAAAAGTCTCCGTAGTCGTCCGCCGCCGACGACCCAGAGTACCAGGCAGTGATCAGGTGGATTTTGCGGAGATCGAAGCCAAACTTCATGGTGTGCTTCCCCTTGGTCCAGGTCAGGTTCTCATTGATCTGGAAGTTCTGGGAACGCTCCGGATTGGGCCGGGTGTGAACAATGTTGGTGATGTTGCCATTCCTGGGTTCGAAGACAAAGTCGGGGAAACCGCCGGGAGGGAAAGGTCCCAGTTGCTGGGGATTCAACCCCAGTTGTTGCATGAAGGCCGGTCCATCGATCGGGAAGGTCCCGTCATTCTGTCTGCGGCTGATTCCTCCGCGCAACTCATTCACCAGGTTTGAAGTAATAGCATAGTTGTGCGCGAGCACGATCTGATTGTCATGTTCGAAATCTTGTTCCGCAGGAAGGCCCAGGCCAGAGGCGCTCACAAACCTTTTGTTCTTGTACGTCCAGCGTCCGAACACGGCCTGCTTGGTATTAATGGTGTGGTCGATGCGAATGTCGAACTGATCGGAAACGATAGGATTGGGAACGTTTAGTGTGTGGTTGAAGGGCGCAAAATTGTCCACGCCCCCCTGGATTGGCAGCGGATAAAACGGGAGAATCGCGGTGGCTCTCGAATCGAACTCACCCGTTGGGATAATGTTGCCCGGATAGGGCGTTCCGTCCAGGTGGTGCAGTTGGAGGTGGGGAAGATTTGGATCCGTTTCGTCGCAAATCTGGTTTACGTCATAGTGATCGCAAAATTGGGAGAAATTGCCATTCCGCATGGCCTGGTTGGGTACTGTCTCTTGGCTGAGCGTTTGAGTCCGGTACCGCATGCCTTCGTAGTCGCCAAAGAAGAAGGTGTGATTCTTAAAGATTGGTCCGCCGAGGGACCCTCCGAATGTGTTTGCGCTTTTAGCAGCCTTACCCGGAGTGCCAACAACGAATCGCGTAGCATCCATGGCCGCGTTCTGAAAATACTCAAATACGGATCCATGATATGCGTTTGTGCCCGACTTGCTGGTCGTCGTAATGTCCGCCGGGCTGCCATATTCTGCTCCGCCGCCCGACCCCTGCACCTTCATTTCTGCAATGTTCTCGGCAGAGGGGAACATTTCTGTTTGCGGCCCGGAAAAGCGGATATTGGTTGTGCTAATACCATCCACCGAATATTCGGCTTCATTGGTCCCTGTTCCCTGGACCGAGATGCCGCCACTCTCGTCGCCCGTGACACCGGGGAGAAAAGCCAGCAAGGCATACGGGCTTGTGCTTCCAGCCCCGCGGTAGTTGGCCGGCAACCCCAACACCTCGGTGCTGGTGACGTTGGTGGAGATCACCTGCGTCTCCGTGTTCACCAGCTCGGCGTTCGCTTCTACCGTGACTTTTTCTTCCGCGCTGCCCATCGTCAGCTTCACATCGGCGCGCACAACCTGCCTCGCGTCAAGACGGACGTCCGTCAAAACCATATCTTTGAAACCGGTGGCCCTCGCCGAAACCCTGTAAAGCCCCGCCTTCATGTTTTCCGCTTGGTAATTTCCTTGGGCATCGCAGCGCACTTCGTGCGAGATGTTTTCGCCCTGGTTTGTGACGGTGATCACAGCGTTGGGCACCACCGCGCCGGAGGGATCGGTCACAGTACCGAGGATCGTTCCAAAAATGGACTGCGCGAGCGCAGTTGTGGCCAAACATACCGCGCACAGGACAATGCTCAGAGATATGACGAAAGGCTTGAATTTCATTAGAGGTCCCCCAGCCCGGCAATCGGCGTGCTCCGATACCGCACAAAATGAAACCGGTTACATATCCCCAGAAAGTGGGCGAAGCATATGCCACACTGGAAACAATAGTCAAGTCGAAAAAACGTAAATTCGTCAGTGTGTCTGGATGTAAACTGGCCCTCCGTCATGGATTTCGCAAGAAGGGTGTTGCCGTGGATTGTCTCTTTGACCTGCTGGGCGCAGACCACGACCCGGGTGCCGCTCAAGCCCCGCGCTCCATCCCGCCCGAATGTGGTCCTGATCACCCTCGATACTACTCGAGCAGACCGTATGGGGTTTCTGGGATGCGATCGTGGCCTTACACCGAACTTGGATCGACTGGCGCATCAGGCTACCGTCTTTTCGCGCGCCTATGCCCAGGTTCCGCTGACTACTCCTTCGCACGCCGGTATCCTGACCGGGACCTACCCGCAGTTCAATCACGTGAGCTATATGGGAGACCCGCTGGGCAAAGGGCTTCCGTTCTTACCCGAGATACTTCACAGAAACGGATACCAGACCGCCGCCTTTGTGGGGTCATTGGTACTCGACCCAACGAAGCTGGCTCCCGGTTTTGACAGGGGTTTTGACACTTACGATGCGGGGTTTCACCGTCGACGTGTCGGGGAAGACAGCTACCATAGCCTGGAGCGCCGCGGGCAGGAGGTGCTGGGTCATGCCGTCGCTTGGCTGAACAAGCGCTCAGGCGGGCCTTTTTTTCTTTGGATCCATCTTTACGACCCTCACGATCCATACACCCCCCCGGAGCCCTATCGCACGCGGTATCAGACTGAGCCCTACGACGGCGAGATCGCTTACACCGACTCAGTCGTCGGGAAACTCCTCAGCGAATTGCGGACCCGAAATCTCTTTGATGGCTCTCTGATTGCCGTCATGGCGGATCACGGCGAGGCGTTCGGAGAACACGGCGAAACGCACCATGGCATTTTTCTCTATGACGAGACGATTCACATTCCTCTGTTGTTCAAACTGCCTTACCAGCAAAGACCTGCGAGAGTGGACGCGCGGGCCGGATTGGTAGACGTCGCACCCTCCATTCTGGGCGCTCTACGTTTGCCCGTTCCGGAGGCCATGCAGGGCCAATCGCTTTTGCCTTTCATGAAACCGGGCAAAGCGGCTCAGTCCGCGGAACACACGGATTCCGCGTTGCCCCGTGCCATTTATTCGGAAAGCGGATACGGTCATCTCTCGTTCGGCTGGAGCATGCTGAAAGCTTGGCGAACAGGGAACTACTTGTACGTCGATGCTCCCGAACGTGAACTCTACGATCAAACAGTGGATCTCGGGGCGATGCACAACCTGGCTCCAGACCTGAAAGCTGTCACCGATACGGCGGCGGCGCAGATGGTGGAGTTTCGCCGCAAGACCGTAGCGGAGAGCACGGAAAGAACGCAGTTGACGGCGGAACAGACCGAAAACTTGCACGCGCTCGGCTACATGGGTTCAGATCCTGAAGCTCTCAGTGAGACCAATCGAGAGGCAGGATCAGATCCCAAACAAAAGATCGCCATTGCAAATCTGCTGTATGAAGCAATGGTTCATACCGAGAATGCAAAGTACCAGGAAGCCGTACCGATTCTCGAGGAGGTCGTGAAGCAGGAGCCTCGCGCACTCACGGCTTATTTGTTGCTTGGGCGCGCGTATGTTTCTCTTAAGGAATTTCAGAAAGCAATACCGCCGCTTCAACATGTGGTCGAGACGGCCCCTACCAATTCTTTCGCACGTTACGAACTGGGATGCGCTCTAGTAAAGACAGGACACTGGAACGAAGCCGCGCCCCAGTTTGAGGCAGCCGTTTCCCAGATGAACAGCTCGGCGATGATGCATTTTTATTTGGCGCTGGTGTATCAGCAGACATCGCGCAACGACGAAGCCCTGGTTGAGTTCAAGGACGCACTTCGCTGGGATCCGAAGAATTTTCCCGCCAGTCTTCTATTGGGTCGACTGTACATCAAACAGCAGAAATCCGAGGATGCAATTCCTCTTTTGCAGAAGGCCGCAGCGCTTCGCCCGGACGCCATTGACCCGCACCGGCTTCTGGCTGAAGCCTATGGCCAGTTAGGTCGAGAAGAAAGCGCGAGCCGGGAACTCTCAGAAGCAGAGCGCATTCAGGCGAACGGGGGCTCGAGACTTGGTACGCCGCCAGAAGACCATCCGGAAGACTAGTGATGACCTCAGGGCTCGAAGTACTTCCAAACTTCCGCGCGAAGAGCGGGCTTTGAAACCCACGCAAAGCGACCAAGATCCCGAACCGCCTGTTCGTATAGGGAACTTCCCCGCACCAAGGCAAGTTCAGCGTGGTCGCTGGGTTGCCGTACGTCGAGGCTGGACTTCTTGTAGCGAGGGTTGGGCGTCCATTCGATTTCGCCGCTTGCGTTGACCATCGGATACCAGGCAAGGCCCTTGCGCTTCCTGATCGCTTCATAGTCAAAGCTATATTCGCGGTCGCAAAGAGCGCCCAAAGCCATGAAATCTGAGGGGTCCGCGCTCATCGCAGCGTGAGCCCACGCGGGGGGTACCACAACGATGTCGCCGGGCTTAGCCAACACTGCATAGCAACGTCCGGGATCGTCCGCCGCGTGCTCCTGCATATAAACATAGGCGGCTCCGTCCCAAATCTCGTACACCTCGGGTGGAGACCAACCGCTATGCGAGGAGATGTGGTGCACATGTCCTTGGCTGCGCACGGGTTCGTCGCCGAGCTTTCCCGAGGCGTAGATCACCGCGCCGAAGAGGAGCATTCTTTTTTCGAGTTCGGGTCGAATTTCACCGCGGCCGATATCCATTACGATGGCATAGGCAGGATCTGGCCCGGTGCAGGCGGGGTCGCGCAAGCTTTGCCGAATGGAATCGAGCGAGCGCTTTTCAGGCTGCGGACCAAACGTGCCGGGTTCATAGCGAAATCCTAGAGGCTGCCGTACGGGAACTACTCCGATGCCGGGATCGAATTTCATACTGCGGCCGTCCTGACTGCAGCTCGAATGGTAGCGCACTGACCCATCCCTTCCGCAGGCCTGACGCTGTATCTTCCCGCTTTCGCGGGCACGATAAACGTCTCGGCATAGTGAATGTGAAACGGCTCGAAAGCCCCAGACGGAATCTCCACGATTGCCTCTTGTCCTTCGACGAGGTTTACAACATGCACGCCAGCGGACGCGTCGTGTTCTACAGCAGAACTAAACCAGTGCCTTCTGGTCTCGATGAACTCCAGTTCGTGCAATCCGGTCCTTTCTTCGATCCACCCACGGCCCTCGCTGATCTTCTCGATACGATTCAACAGATTCTTTCGCACCCATTCTGTGTCCCGATTCCATTGAATGTTGGCAGCGCCGTGTTCTAGGTGAATCGGGCGGGGGCGGCCATCCAGTCCCGGCCGGCCCCAATCCCACAGCTTGAAAGTGAAGATGTATGGCGTCGCGCTGATTTCCAAAACCATGCTATTCGCGCCAGAACAATGGATCGTACCCGCCGGGATAAGAAAGTGGTCATGCTTCCGAGCCGGCCACCGATTTACGTAATTCGCTGCCTCAAACGATGTGCCGTTTTCTTGTGCGCGGTGCAGTTCTCTGACCATCGCTGTTCGGTCAATACCCGCCTTCAGTCCCAGGTACACGCATGCGTCCGGCGCCGCATCGAGCAAGTAATAGCTTTCATCCTGCGTATAAGCCAGCCCGAAATTTTCGATGATGTATTGATTGAGCGGATGGACCTGCAGCGACAGATTGCCCCCCTGCATGGTGTCGAGGAAATCAAAACGAATTGGAAACTCCGACCCGAATCTCGCGTATACGCTGTCGCCGACCAGTTCACGAGGATGGTGCAGCACCAAATCCTGTGCCGGAATCTCGATTTTCACACCGGACATATCCAGCAAAAGGCTGTTTTCTTCCGGAACACAATCAAAGCACCACGCCTAGTTCGGCGGACCGTCCGGCAAATCACACACTTCACGCATCCACTGTCCGCCCCAGGGGCCGGGGTCGAAAAACGGTACTACCCGAAACGGTCGGCTCACTGTGGATCGAAGACCTGCCCGAAACGCTTGGCCAGTGCACATCTTGGGCGCGGCTGGATTGTTGGTATCCAGGAGATAGTCGATCCGGTCAATCAGAGGCTGCTTGATGCGGTCCGCTACACGCCAGTCGACAAAGAAGGCGCGCTTATATTTCGCCGCCGCGGATTCACCCATGTCTCTGGCCGTTAAGTTTCCGATCTGGTTGGCGCGCTGGCGCCGCTGGATTTCCCAACGCGCCAGATCCGCCAGAATCAGAACATCGGGTTCAGGAGCCAGAAGTGCGGTCCCCGTGCCAAGAATGAGGGTGACGCCCTCCGCCGATCGGCAGGACTGTTGGAGCTGTGCG
>Ga0210401_10007098_pt1 | contig 11297 bp, 17 predicted proteins | sample IncBWH32MmetaG_FD_150866 | JGI IMG/M metagenome (GOLD analysis project Ga0210401, IMG submission 150866) | Forest soil microbial communities from Barre Woods Harvard Forest LTER site, Petersham, Massachusetts, United States - Inc-BW-H-32-M | ecosystem: Environmental > Terrestrial > Soil >... | reverse complement strand
CTCGATCGTAAAGACCGAAGGAAAAAGCGTGGGCGTCATGTTCCCTTTGCCTTTTCGGCGGCTTCCCGCGCCAATCGCAACGCTTTCAAGCGTTCGCGATTTTCGTGAAACGCATTTTGCGCCTTTTCATGCTCGCTTACGGCTTTCTCAGTCTTGACCTGCCCGAATACTTTCAGCGCCTCACGTTCGGCTGGCGTGGCCCGTCGTTTGAGCTTTTGGTCGTTCATCTCGTCACTTCGTTGCGATTCTCGGTGGGCAGAAAGGTAGCGCGCCGATTCATGAGACGAAAGGGGGCTATTTCCCTTCGCTTCCGTGGTGCGCAACTCGGGCCGCATCTTTCTGGCGGTCAGTCAGCGCCAGCGTCTGCGTAAGAGGGAGAGGTAGGCCGGGATGGGTTTGAGCCGGCGCGGTCGAGAGAGCGCCCTTCGGCTCGATCCTTCCCGCTCTCTGAGGCTCCCCCCATGACGATCATTCCCGCATCCGCGGCCGCTGTTGCGGCTGCGCCGCTTCCCGTTGCGCCCGCTTCTCTGAACAAGGCCAGCGCGATCGCCAGCGCCGCGCAAGATCTTCTTCTGCATCTAGAGCGCGGTCAGTGCGCCGATGCTGCGCGCGGCGATGGAAAACGCCTTTCGCGCCTCCGACGCCGATGGGACTGGAAGACGGCCTACGACGCCTGTGAAGCAGCCTCCGTCCTGTTCCTTCACAAGTTCGGTTCGGCCATGCGCGCGCGTGCCGATTCGCCAAACGCGATGCTGCCGATGCTGGCAAAGATCGCCGGCCTCCTTCCAACCCACACCCGCCGTTCCGAAGAAAGCGAGGCGCTTCAGCAGTTTAGCACACCCATCGCGCTTGGTTTCGCGGCGAGCACCGCGGCCGCGATTACGCCTGCCGATGTTGTGCTGGAGCCGTCGGCTGGCACGGGCTTGCTCGCCATCCTTGCCGAGCTGTCAGGAGCCTCGCTCGTTCTCAACGAGTTTGCCGAAACCCGCGCTGGAATTCTTTCACTTCTCTTTCCCGGCATCGCCGTCACGCGCTTCACCCGTCCTACGCGCTACTTGCAGAGAGCTCCGATTGCATATTGATCTTGCTTTGTTACCATGGTACATCGATAACATGAAAGACATAGTTCGCACCCAAACCGGCGTTCGCATCGAAAGCCGTTTGTTGAAGGTACTTAAGGCGCTCGCTAACGAGCTCGAGATATCGCTCGGCGATCTCATCGAAGGCATAGTTCTTCATGCTTTTGAGGGGAAAGCGCCATTTTCTCCCACGACACTGAAGCAGATCAAGGCTCTCAAGGGGGTTTATGGGCTCGATCTAACCGCCAAGGATGCGCATAAGCTGCGGGAGAGCGGTGATGAATGATATCGAGGCCGAGCTTAGCAGATTTGCGGAAGGCGAGTGCGATCCCGCCAACTTTCCTCATCGCGAACACGTACGAATGGGCGCTTCGAGATGCTGCGCCGGCATTCCTTTCCAGAAACCGTCCTGCACTTCTCGCACGCGTTGCGCAAAATGGCGATTCGTGGCGGCCGACCAGACGCCTACCACGAAACGAGAGCTATGCCTGAATCTGGGTGATGGGGCCGATCAGGCGGCGTGGCTTTGCTTGGTCGGAACGACCTCGATGCCGTCGGCGAATCTGACACCGGCGACGATCTTCGGCAACTGATTTGTGCCCTTCAATCGACGCCAGGTTTTCGCGGCTGCCTCGATCAGCTTGAACACCATCAGCCTGGCGGTCTGTGGTGATAACGATCCTTTGGTCCGAACCGTCCTGTGTCGTACCGTGGCGAACACGCTCTCGATCGGATTCGTGGTCCTCAAGTGGACCCAGTGCTCGGCAGGAAAGTCGTAGAACGCCAGCAGGTCGGCGCGGTCCTTGATCAGGCAATCAACAGCACGCGCATATTTGGCGCCGTATTTCTCGGCGAAGGTATCGAGGGCAAGCTCCGCGACAGCCCGGCTCGGCGCCATTGAGATGTCCTGCAGAGCCTTCTTCATGCCGCTCTGCACCGAGCTCGGGACCTTGTTGAGCACGTTGACGGTCTTGTGCTGCCAGCAGCGCTGGCGTCGCGTGCCGGGGAAGACCTCGTCGAGCGCCTTCCAGAAGCCGAGGGCTCCGTCGCCGACCGCGAGTTCGGGTGCGATCTGCAGTCCGCGCCGCCGGATATCGATCAGCAGTTCGCGCCAGCTCTGGGCGCTCTCGCGCACGCCGACCTGGAAGCCGATCAGCTCCTTCTTGCCCTCCGGCGTCGCGCCGATCAGCACCAGCATGCACTCGCTGTGATCCTCCATCCGAGCCTGCAGGAACACGCCGTCAGCCCAAACGTAGACATAGCGTCGTGCCGACAGATCGCGCGCCTGCCAGCGCTCGTACTCGCCCTGCCATTGTGCCTTCAGGCCCGAGATCACCGATGGCGACAGGTTCGGCGCATCCTTGCCGAGCAGTGCCGCGAGCGCCTCCTGGAAATCGCCGGTCGAGATACCGCGCAGATACAGAATCGGCAGCAGGGCATCCAGGCTCTTGGTCCGCCGCGCCCACAGCGGCAGGATCGCCGAGGTGAAGCGGATCCGATCGGCGCCGCTCGCGCCACGGTCCCTCACCTTGGGCCGGGCGACCTCGATCGCGCCGATCCCCGTGGCTATCTTGCGCGCCGGGCCATGGCCGTGCCGCACCACCCGGGCACGACCATCCGGCAGCTTCAGCTCCGCCGTCGTCTCCAGAAATGCCTGCAGTTCCATCTCGACGGCCCGGACGAGCAGATCACGGGCTCCGTTGCGCAGAATTTCTGTCAGTGGATCGTCAACCGCAGACGGCTGACGAAAGGGCAGGATGTTGGTAGTCTCGTTCATGGCGTATCGCTCTCCTTGAGAGGTTCTGGCAGGCTCGACACCCGCCTCGATACGCCGCCTCTCTCAACCCGTCATCACCCAGATTCCTGCATAACTCCACCGTGAAGGCTATGCGCGCTCCCGGTTTGAGCACGCGCCAGCACTCGGCAAGCGCTAATTCCGGCCGAGGAACGTGATGGATTCCGAAGCTTGATACGACTGCATGAAATGCGCTGTCGGGATACGGGAGGTCCTCGGCGTCCCCTTCAGTCACAACGACTTCAGGATGGGTGCTGCGGGCAATACCGACCATTTCGGCCGAAAAGTCCAGACCGTGCGCAATGGCGCCGCGCGCCGACGCGGCAGCGGCGAGTTGGCCTGGTCCACACGCCACGTCGAGCACATGTTGACCGGGCGAAACTTCAGCGGCTTCCAGCAACGGTGCAATGTAGGACGCTGTCGCGTGAGCAAAACTGTTTCCGTAGCTCGAAGCGGCCCGTTGCCAGCCGGCATGCTCAAAGGCGCGGATGGCCTCGGGTCTAAAACTCATAAGTCAGCCCGTGCTTAGAAAACTCATCCACGCTGGCACTTAAACAAATCTTTTGAAGCGTGTCGAGACATCGGGTTCCCTTGTGACCCTTCCGGGGTGGACTCAGGAAGCGCCATCGAATCGGGGCGTGGCGCATGTCAACTTTTAGCCCGAGGCGTGGCGCCGTCCCTCAAGCGGCCGGCATCCGTATGGGGCCTAAGGAGAGAGTGTCGGTTCTGTTGAGTCATTTTGCCACGTCACCAGATTGCATTTGCGGCATGGAGAGCCCCTTGCTCGGCTGCGCTGAGCGGTCAAGCCCCAAAGCCGCTTGCGGCGCGCCGAAGGCGCGGGGCTTGACGGCGAATGCGCAGTCCGAGCCATCATAATTGTTGCCGCGACGTAGCAAGCGCTGTTCGCGGCACTGTGGATTGACTATTGCGGGGGCCCTCTCTCCTTTCACCGACGTGAGTAGTCTTGCAGCTTGAAGATCGGCACGACTGGTCCGAGGGGAGCCTGCCATCGGGGCGCGGAAGTCACGCCACAACCTTGTATTCGGTCGATCCGTGTGTGTGTGGATCGCACCATGATGCAGTTATGCGCATCGTCGGCAAAGCTCCGGGGTGGCAGGCCCAATCTTCACAGCGGCATTTGAAGCCATGGGTTTTACGTCGGGACACCGCCACCTCGGATTTGTCGGCAGCCCTCCTTGCATGGGCTGCCAAACCGTTTGTCCTATCGTTGCTCTCCTTCCATGCTGTCGTTCATGACGCTGGACGTAACACGACGCCGTGCGGAACTTCGTCCCTCGTAACGAGACGCCAGAGGGCGATGAGCAGCTTGCGCGCCAGCGCCACGATCATCGTCTTGCGTGTGCTGGCGCGTCCGTCGGCGGTTCGCGCCGCGAACCAATGGGCCAGGGCGCTGTTCTTTTGGAACCTGACAAAACGCCAAGCCAGCTGAATCATGCCGCAGCGGACGCGGACATTGCCGGCGCGCGCAAGACCCCGTTCGCGTCGACGGTTGCCGCTCTCGTCGGGCGAGCCAGTAAGGCCGGCGTAGCGGGCGACGGCCTTGCGATCGCGCCAGTGGCGCGAGAAGATCTCGTTGACCAGCATGTCCGCCGTTTCGATACCAGCGCCAAAGACACGGGCAATCAGGCGGACCATCGCGTCCGGGCTTTTCGTCTCCGCGGCAGGAGCCACCGCGAGCTTGCGCAGGCGTTCCTGTTCGACCGCGCGGATCTGGTCGCGTACGAACCGTAGCCGCGCGAGATGACGGCGCAGTTCAGAAAGCGTGTTTTGCGGCAATGGCGTGCCTTCTGCCGTGCGCAGCTCTTCGAGCCCTTCAGCAAGCTTGCGCTTGGTCGGCCGTAAAGAGCGAATGCCGAAGCGGGAAAATATCGCCTTGATCTGGTTGATAATCCGCGTTTGCTCAGTGACCAGATTCTGGCGCTCGCGGTTCGGTCGCCTCGCGTCCTCCTCCTCGATCGTCGGGATGGCCACCATGCTGCAATGGCGCTTCTCGCCGCGCAGCCAGCCGAGAAAAACGCGCATCAGAAGTTCCGTATCGAGACGATCGGTCTTTGCACGCCGGTGTTCGCGCGACACCGCGATGCTGGTGGGATGGATGACGTGGGCCTCAACATCGCGCGCCCGCAGCCAACGCGCTAGCCAGAACCCGTCGCGGCCAGCCTCAAAGGCGACGACGATACGCTTGATGTTGTGCCCAGCCTGGCCGGCTTCGCAGCGCCAACGATGCAAGAGCTTCAGCAGCATTTCCTCTTGGGCATCGAACTTCTTAAGAGGTTGGCGTTCGATGCCGGGAACGAGCGCCGCAACCAGCCACTTCGTTTGGCTCATCTCAATTACGGCGACGATTGTGCTATCTTGCTCAAGAGCGGTGAGGGACCTGCTCGCGTCAAAACGAAAATGTTGCGACATGGGTGAGCTCCATGGGTAGCCGTTGAACAGCGACCATGCTGCCATGTCCTCGCCGCTCGCCCCATAGCATCTTCACAATAGCAGCGCGAAAGCGGACATCACGGTGGGTCAAAGAGATTGACGCATCGCAACACAACTACAGCGAGCCATTATCAGAGCTAGGGAAATGGGCGAGCGCACGAAGCCGCTCTGCGCAGCCTCCTGGAGTTCGGGCTTCTGGCAGAGGGTGGATGCTATGGCGCAGCTTATGGGCATGAAGTAGTCTCGTATCCAACAGCCGGTTGGCGGAACGAGACTCTTGTTTCAAGACTTTTTGAGACGTAAGGGCATCGCATGGCACGGTCATCAACGATAACGAGCATTTTGGAATTACCATACAGCCGTCGTCGATTTATACGTGTTTCTGATTCCTGCACCTAAAAGAAGACGCCTTGTGGATGGGGCCAAAGGCAGCGCAAAATTGCTCGCTGTAGGTACAGGTTTAACAGCAGCAGGTCTTTCAGCACCTGTGCTCATTCCGACATTGACAATATTGCGCCTGTCGCAGGACTTGGATTGGGCGCGCTAGGGATTTATAGGCTCATAGTGAACAATAAGCGCTTAGATATTTTGAATGCAAACCCGTCACTCGTTTCAAACGTTGATTTTCCTATCGGGCACCCTGTACCTAATCGCCCCGAATGGCAAGCCGCGGCCAAGGCCCTGTTGCTAGTGGTCGAATGCAATGGTGATCCGCTACTTGCCTACATCGGTGTGATGCGCGCCCTGAACGCCGGCAAGTTGCTCGAGCCAAAGCCGGCGCGAAAGAAGGCCACGAAGAAATATAGGGTGGTCAGATGACAGCCTTTGTTTACGTCAACACGAGCAAACAGATCGGCGATCCCGACCATATCAAGGTGTTCGCAAATCAAGATGCCGCGGAAACATGGTTCGCGGAGAACGATCCGGAAGGCGTCGCGTTCGAATACGAGGTTCTTGAGTGAACCGCACCCGCCCCGATGAGCAGGGAATCAGGCCCGACTGATAATGTTCACAATCAGTTCGCTCGGAGCCGGTACCTTCTCGTCCAGATGATGATCCGGCGCCACGGGCGGCGCGTCAGTGACGAAACCCAACTCGCGCTCGCGCTGGCGCAGCCAGTCCTTGGTAGCGCGCCGCCGCGCTTCCTCACCGTGGTGGGCGGTATATTTCGCGTCCAGGGGATTCAGAACGGTGGATTGCTTCAGCATCGGTGGCTCCTACTCAAGCCCCTCCACTCAAGTCCCCCCCCAATCCAACTTGATATAAGTTCCAAAGCAGCGGATCGCAAGCGCGCCAGGAAACGCAGGATATTCCGATGAAAGCGGCGAACGGAGCCGCTAACGGCCGACGCCAAGCAGATGGCGGTACCCAACCGCCGTCATCCATTGGGCGCGCGCGAGATGGCTGTCGAATGCCCGTCGTGCCCGGTCGGCGTCCTGGTCCGGATCGATGTGCAGGACCATCCGGACAACATGGCACCAGTCGGCGCCCTCCGCGTCAGCGTTGAGAAGGCGGAGGTAAGTGATCAAGTGCTCTTGGTCGTATGGTGTGAGCGCTGGATCAGAAGGAGCCAGATCGGCGACAGCTGGATCAAGGGGAGGCGACTGCATCGATGCTCTCGCGGTTAGAATTTGCACCTGGATCGTCGTCGTTCGTTCGGCCAAAGTCACCTACCCGATTTGGTAGATGGGGAGCAAAAAAGTGGATCTTTCGGCGTGCAATTTGGTGGACGTGTTTTTACGTCAAGTTTATCGGACCGCTCGGCAACCTGGTGATTACATTCGGGCAAGCTGAAGCGGCGCTCCTCGAGCTCGGAGCTATCGCCGAAAGTTGGTGACGGCAGGAATCGGAAAGGCGGCATATCGTGGGGGTGCTTGACGCCTCCACTTCTCCACCGAAGGAGCGATATGCCGTGTAACGCTTCCAAGATTACGAAGGTCTTTTTTCTGCTCGTGCCTATTGGATCCGCCGAGGTCGCGATGCAAGTCCGCCGAAATAGGGCCAAAATAGTCCTGGCGCCCAGCGTGGCGGAATGACCCCGCAGCGTCGTGACACAACATGAAACACTCTGTGGCACATGCGAGCGTGTCGGGGCTGTCGCAGCTTGCTAGCAGCCAGTGTACCGAGGATCTCGCCCCTCGTGCATTTCTCGCAAGTACGCCAAGCCATACTCCACTAGATGCATGACATCGCGCTGACCGGCGGACTGTAGGCTCTCAAGATATCGGATCATTTTTCGCCGTGATTCGGCGGTTCGCTCGGCATCAAGGGGGCGGACCAATTGGTAAGCGTCCAAGACGCGATCCGCGACCTCATTCATCGCACGCCCCCATCAAAAAAGCTGACGGCAATGCACCATTTCGGATTTTGGCCGTCAACGCCAGAAAGGGGCTTGAGGACCGAAGCCCATCCTTTTCATGGTCCCTTGCGTGAGTCCAGCAACACCGCTGTTGCGGATTCGGTCCACGGCCCCCGGAGTTGTGCGGGCGAAGGCCGTCGGACCGTGGCGAGGGCGACAACAAAAGAGCGCCCGCCATTTGCGACGGGCCCCAAGTTCAGGGAGGAGCCGCACGATAGGTTGATTCACGGCTGTGTTGTGTGGCGCCGTTCACACACTAGCAATACGCACGTCAGACGACCCACAGGCGCGGACCGCAGCCTTCCTGTTCATCTGTTCTCGTGCCGCAGTTTTGCACAAAATGTCCACAGGCGGATTGCAACAGATCGGCCACGAAGCATGAACGTGACACGGGACCGTTAGCCCTATGTCAACCTCCCGTCGCCGTTCTGTCACTGAATCGAAACAAGGGCTCGGAAAGCGTGTCGCCGTTGCCACAAGCGCTTCGAAAGAACCGCATTCCAGAAGCCGCCATTTTTCTGCAGCGACAAAGCCACCGTGAACGTCGAGCTTCTAGGCGGCGCTGTGTTAGCGCGCAGGTTCGTTTAAGGATTGAGTTCTATGTTTGAGTTGGCCGCCGCGCTTATCGCGCTGTTCAGTGCCAGCATTTTTCTGGCGCATGCAGTCGAAGCCTATTACTCTAAATGAGAAGCGCGGGGCCGAAGCCCGCGCGCCCTCGCTGCTGGCTATCGCGGTGATCTCGCGCGCGCAGCGCTAATGTCCGCTTGCACCTGCGCGGCTGTGCCAGTCGCGGGCTCTCGACTTGGGGGTAGCTCATTGAGGTTCTGGGCCCAAGGCGCCGCGCCTGATCTAGCCGTCGAGCTCGGCGTGGCTTGATTGGAACTCGCGCAAGCAGCCACAACAGCGCCCACGAGTGCTACCGATCCTATGCGGACCAATGTGTGGGCGACCTTGTGCATCTTAGCCGCACACTAGAGGCAAGCGGTCTCTAGCCGGAGGCGCGATTTGTCGCGGCTCCGATTCGAGCCATGGATGCTTTCGCTAGGTTGGTACAATGAAACTCCCACTGGCGTGCGGCGCAGCGGCGGGAGCTGGTCTCGGTCTACAGGGCATTGGCCTGACGCGCACTTTACCGGGCCTTAATGACGTTGGCGTACCATCATGTCATGAAGATTAGCGACAACATGAGCGCGGTGATCAAGGGTCTCCAAAAGGACCACGGCCTGCTGGCAGCCTATTTGGGGGCAACCGATAAAATCGATTGGCGGGCCCTCCAAAAGCGCGTGCTGATTGGCGAGGCGCCCAAGCCGAGCGCACCAGGCATCAACTGCACCGCAATTGCCTGAGGTTGCGCGCAGCCGCGCTTCTTCCTCGCGGTGGCGGTAGATTGCGCGTCCAGAGGGTTCGGTAGGGTGGATTGCTTCAGCATTGTCGGCCTTCCCTAACTGGTCAGATCACGAATCCCCCTAGCCCCTTGTCGTCATCGCCACCGTATTACTACGGACTCCAAGGTATTTTATTCCGCCGTCAGGTAATTCATGCGAGCGTGCATTGGCTGGCGGGCATCGTATTTTTTTGATTCGTTGGAGTTTGAGAATGAGTTCGCTCCGGAAGCGCATCGCCGCGTACGCCAACGCGTCTGCTAAACTCCTCGCTCAACTGAATGAATTAGACGAGCTGCGTGAGCAGGTCAGAAAGGCAGAACGATCCCTCGCGATGGCCAAGCCATTGAAAAGACCCGTCGGCATCAGCCAGCGGGTCCTTGTAGCTAGCGCCAATTCGCGCCAGTTCCGTCCGTCGGCCTAATCTCGAAGCCGGGGATAGCGTACGCCCTCACTGCAGGCGCCAGAGCCCGCGGGCACGCAACCAGTCGGCGCCAAGCAGATGGCGATATCCGACCGCCGTCATCCATTTGGCGCGCGTGAGATGGCTGTCGAACGCGCGCCGTCCGCGGTCAGCGCCTTGGTCCGGATCGATGTGCAGGACCATCCGCGCAACGTCGCGCCAGTCGGCGCCCTCCGCGTCAGCGTCGAGAAGGCGGAGGTAAGTGATCACGCGCTCCTGGTCGTACGGTGCGAGCGCTGGGTTACCCGAACGCTCCACTTCGCACGGTCTGCGCAAGGCCGCCGCGACTTACTTGGCAGAGCAGGGGGCGACCGATCATCAGCTGATGGCTTGGTTCGGCTAGGGTGCCCCGCGCTGTGCCAAGAGAGCTTCGGCGCGAGCAAGGTCCTCGCGTGTCCTATTGTTGAAAAACGCGTCGATTGATAAGGCGGCCCGATAGGCCACGATCGCTTCGTCCAGCCGGGCGGTGCCGCTCTCACGCTTGCCGAGGCTCAAGAGTGCGGCGCCGAGGTTGTTCTGGGTCATGGCCCACTGCAGCGGTACGCGCTCGCGGGTGCGCTCGCCAAGTGCCGCGCGGAAGGCAGCGACCGCCTCCTCGAGGCGGGCGGTGCCGCTCTCGCGCTCGCCGACTATTTGGAGCGCGTTACCGAGGTTGTTCTGGGTCATGGACCATAGCAGCGGTACGCGCTCGCGGGCGTGTTCGCCAAGCGCCGCGCGGAACGCAGCGACGGCCTCCTCGAGGCGGGCGATGCCGCTCTCGCGCTGGCCGAGCGTACTGAGCGCGGTGCCGAGGTTGTTCTGGATTGTGGCCCATTGCAGCGGTGCGCGCTCCCGGGTGGATTCGCCAAGCGCCGCGCGGAAGACAGCGACCGCCTCCTCAAGGCGGGTGGTGCCGCTTTCGCGCTCGCCGAGCGTCCTGAGCGCGTAGCCGAGGTTGTTCTGGGTCATGGCCCACTGCAGCGGTACGCGCTCGCGGCTGCGCCCGCCAAGCGCCGCGCGGAAGGCAGCGACCGCCTCCTCGAGGCGGGCGGTGCCGCTCTCGCGCTCGCCGAGCCTGAAGAGCGCGTTGCCGAGGTTGTTCTGGGTTGTGGCCCATTGCCGCGGTACGCGCTCGCGGGTGTATTCGCCAAGCGCCGCGCGGGAGGCAGCGACGGCCTCCTCGAGGCGGGCGGTGCCGTTCTCGCGCTCGCCGAGCCTCAACAGCGCGTAGCCGAGGTTGTTCTGGGTCATGGCCCAGTCGAGCGGCACGCGCTCGCGGGTGTATTCGCCGAGTGCTGCCCGGAAGGCAGCGACGGCCTCCTCGAGGCGGGCGGTGCCGCTCTCGCGCTCGCCGAGCGTCCTGAGCGCGTTGCCGAGGTTGTTCTGGGTCATGGCCCAGTCGAGCGGCGCACACTCACGGGTGTATTCGCCAAGCGACGCGCGGTAGGCAGCAATGGCTTGCACGAGAGCATTATTCTCGCCGAATTCATCGCCTTGGCTAGAAAGTTCAAGGGCGTGATTGTTCAGGAATCGTCGTCGCTCCTCCGGATCCAACCTGGCAATGAGGTCGGCAGCTTCTAGTACCCACTTTCCCTGGGAAGTGAGTCATGATTCAACATCGGGATGATACCCGAAGCCAGAGAAGTCCACCTTTCGAAGAAATGCTTGAGGAACGTTGCCGCTCACCGGTGACATTGCAGCGCGATTTGAAGCGGGCACGGATCGTTCTTTTGGCGGCTGCCGGTCGCAGCACCCGATCGATCGCCAACGAGGTTGGGTCCAGCCGCGG
>Ga0210401_10007097_pt1 | contig 11297 bp, 10 predicted proteins | sample IncBWH32MmetaG_FD_150866 | JGI IMG/M metagenome (GOLD analysis project Ga0210401, IMG submission 150866) | Forest soil microbial communities from Barre Woods Harvard Forest LTER site, Petersham, Massachusetts, United States - Inc-BW-H-32-M | ecosystem: Environmental > Terrestrial > Soil >... | reverse complement strand
CGCGCCGGATTATCCGCCAGATCGTGGAACGAACCGACGGCGTGCCACTCTTTGTCGAGGAGTTTACGCGGGCCATCGTCGATTCCGGTGCGGTCCCGCTCGCGGCTGAGAGCCCTGTGCCGAGCGGGCAGTTGCCGGATCTGGTGCCGGCAAGTATTCACGATTCACTGATGGAGCGCCTTGATCGTCTCGGTCCTGCCAAGCGCGTCGCCCAGATCGCCTCTGTTTTCGGGAGGCGCTTCAACTACGAAGGCATTTTCAGCGTGCTGCCAGGTAAAGGCCAAGCGCTGAAAGACTCGTTGCGGGCGCTCGAGAGAGCCGGGATCGTGTATCGTGGCGAGGAGTCTCAAGGCACGGTCTTCACGTTCAAGCACGCGATGATACAGGAAGTCGCCTACTCCTCGTTGCTCAAGGAGGAAAGGCGAGAGCTCCATGCGCGGGTCGCATCGTGGCTGCTCCAGGAAGCCGCCATTGGAGAAAGCAGCCAGCCGGCCGTGTTAGGCTATCATTTTGCACGCGCAGGCAACATTCCGGAAGCGATCGAGGCCTGGCTTCAGGCAGGCAAATCCGCGCTCCGCCGCTCTGCCACCAAGGAAGCCGTGGCTCATCTTCGCGAAGGCCTCTCGCTGATACCCAAGATGCCAGCGTCGCCACGGCGCTTCGAGGCTGAAATCGCACTGCAATCCAATTTGGCTATGGCGTACACGGCCAACGCCGGCTGGTCCGATCCGAACGTCTATGGCCCCTACAGTCGTGCACTCAAGCTTTGCGCGAACCATGGCACCATTCGCGAGAAGGCGACGGTGCTGTGGGGAAGCACCATAGCCAAGCTGGTCAACTGCGAGCTCACCAAGGGCCTCGAACACGCGCAGGATTTCGTCCGGCGGGCAGAAGAGTGGCGCGACGACGAGGCTGCCCTCATGGCCTACACCGCTGCTGTCATCGCAAATTTCTTTCTCGGTCGTCTGGAGCAGGCGAGTGAGCTCGCGGCTCTGGTCAGCGCTCGCTACAATCCGCGCGAGCACGGCAAGCTGGTCCAGATTTATCAGCATGATCCATTGATCGTATCGCTCGTCTATTCCGGACACATCGAATGGTTGTTGGGCCGGCCAGGCCGGGCCAGAGAGTGCTGCGTGACGGCGCGGCAGCTCGCGAACGAGATCGGGCATCCGTTCATGCTGGCTTTCGCCTCCATTCTTGGCGTCTCCGATCACTGGTATGAGGGCGATCTTGCGGCTAACCTTGCCAGCGTAAAGCGCGGTCTGAAGGTCGCTGATGAGTATGGCTATCCGATGTACCGGGTCATCGGGCCGTTGTGGGCAACCGCTGCGTTGGCGGCGCGAGGCCCCGCGCCGGACGTGCTCGAACAATTATGCGGCTTGCTCGATAAGCTGCCCGCCGAGAACCGCTGCATCCAGATGCCGCTCTATCGAATTCTGCTCGCCACGGAATTCGGACGGATCGGACAGACCGAAAGGGCTCGAAACTTCGCTGCTTCGGCTGAGTCCCTGGTGAAGCAAACCGGCGAGCGCTGGGCTGCTCCCGAGATCTATCGGATCCACGGCTCGCTGCTGTGCCGCGAACCATCGCGAGACGACCGAGCTGCCATGCGCTTGTTCAAACGCTCGCTTGCCTCTGCCAGGAAGCTCGGGGCGGTCGGTTGGGAATTGCGCACGGCGATCAGCATCGCGCGCCTGGTCAGCGCCGGCGAGAGCGCATCCGGACGCGCCGAAGCGCGAGAGCTGCTGATATCGACCCGGGCGAAATTTGCATCCGCGGAAACGTCCCGCGATTTGCGCGAGGCTGATGACCTGACGAGAGTGTTGGACTAGTGCCAAATGACCCTCGGCTTGTTTGGTCTACTCACATCTGCGATCCCAAAAAACGGATCGCCGAGAGGCTCGGCAGGAACGTATAGGCGCCGCCCCGCGTCCAGACAAATCGCGGCAATCCCCGCAGCCGGATCGTGCCGCCGGATTTGAGCGGCAAGTCGAACCAGCTCGCCTTGGGATCATTGGCGCCTACGATCGGATCGTTGGAGCCGGTGATGTGTGGATCCTGCAGGCTGAGGTTCAGCCAGTCGCAGGACATGGCCTCGAACTGGGCGCCGAGGCTGGCTCCTATGAAGTTGCCGAGCAGGCCCCGTTCCGGCTCGGGCTTGTCCCGATCACGCTTCGCCGGATCATAGGCTGGTCCATAGGGCATGCCACGCCGAACAAGGCGCCGGCTGTTGTTCGCCACGCGTTGCACGATCTGACCGCCCCGCGGATTGCAGCGGCGAATATGGGCTCCATAGGGGCAGCGGGACTCACGATCATAGTCAAAATTCGCCTGATTCACCTCGGGATCAGGCGCATCCGCCGACAGGGCCAGCGGCGTTCCATCGCGCCATCGGCCGCACAGGTTGGCGGCGACGATCTCGCGCAAGGCACCATGACGGCCTTCGACCGACATGATTTGGCCGATTTTCGCTTCGGCGTCGGGCGGCAGCAACTCGTCGACTTGCGGGTGCTTGAGCAAATCGGATGCGGCCTGATCGAGATACTCCTCGAAGGCGACCACATCCTGCTTCAACACGCGAAAGGCGTTGAAGGTGCCGTTGTGTCCCAACGCCGCGGGTTGAGGAACGCGCCACGTCAAACCTTCCAGGTTGGTGGGATGTCCCAGCAACACGGTGCCGAGCGGGGCCCTGGGTTGTCCATCGGCATGGCGCTGCGGGTCGTGAACTCCCTCGAACCTCGGCTGCATGATGTTGTCGCGATAGCCGAAGTGAACGAAGTCGTTGTGGAAATTGTGGCCATCGCGCGTGCCAAGCAGCGTCAGGGCGTTTCGGTCGAGGGCGCGCTGCTGCACCTGGTCCAGTTGCCTGACATCTTCCGCGTAGACCGTTGCGATGATATGGATCCGCCCGGGCTGATCGAAGGGCGGTGGCCAGGTTTCCGGCGCGCTCGGCCCGACATCCCCGAGCTTCAAGGCGCGGGCGGTCATGCCCTCGATGAATTCGTTGGGGAACATTTCAAGCGAAGAACTCGGCGTGCCGAGGGCGCGCAGTCCCTCGTAGGTCAGGCCAATGTTGAAACAGGTGTCCGGCTTGGCTGCCCCCCAATTCCCGGTCGTGATCTGCGGAACGCCGTGGTCGCGGCCGGATATGGAGGCGGCGAGCCAGCGCCGGGCCGCGATGCGATCGGCGACTTCAAGAATGAGGTAGCGCACGTGCGGCTTGCGATAGCCACGCAAGATGTTGCCCTGCAGATCAGCGAGGTCGAACATGGCACTCACCAGCCTATCCCCAGTTGTTTGCGGACCTGAGCCACCGAAAATCCCGGATAGGCGCGGTAGCCGCTGCCGAGCGAAACGTTCGCGTTGGCGCGAAGCTGCAGGACCATTTTGCGCGGCAGCAGGGTCAGATCGTCATTGCCGGATGCGGCCCTGTCTCCATTCAAGGCTTCCTGGTCTCTCAGAAAATCGGTGGCGGTGTCCGGCACCTGGTACAGGTCACGCTCGTGCACCCATTGGATGAACGCCTCGGCCTTCTCCTCGCAAGGGATCACGTCGTCTCCGCCTTCGACAAGTTTGACCACGGCGTTGAACACACCGCCGATCGTGGCGATGAAGTCACGAATGTAATTGGTAAAATCCCCGTCATAGACGGAGAGCATGCAAATATTGTCGCCGATGATGACGAAGCGCGCGAAGTGCACCGTGCCGACATTGTTCAATCCGGCAAATATCGCATCCTTGTTTTGCGCGATCGCCAGCGCGGCTTCCGCTCGTCCGATCGGTGACTTGATCTTGAGCGGCATGATCAGATTCATCATGCACTGGACATTGTCATCGTGCTGGAACGACGGGTGGGGACCACCGGGCAGAGGCTTCACCGGCGTCCACCACGCCCAGAACGGCACCAGGGTCCATGACGCCACGCGCTTGAACAGGGGGCGCTGCGGCAACCCGTCCACAAAACGATCGAACCAACCTTCGTCACCTGGCATCAGCCTAACTCCACCTGAAGGGACACCCGCCGCGCATTTCACGCGAGACTTCATAGGCGCCCAGGCGGGCCTCGAGGATGGGATCCCCGGAGACTTCGATGCCGGGCGCGAGACGGCAGGGATTGAAACTGATGCGTTCGCCAGCCGCTTCCTGATCCTCGGGGACCTCGGTGAGTGTAAGGGTGCCCATGACGACCCGGATTCGCGTCGCCGGCCACGGCTTTGTAGGATCGTCGAGCGCATCGCCCGCTTCGCCGATCGTCATCATCAGCATGAATCGGGCCGGCCACCGCCGCAGACGGTCTTCAAGCTCCTCGCGCAGATATTTGTCGCGCGGCACCTCGGTGAGCTTGGTGTTGCGAACGCCTGCGACCGGCTGCCAGGAAAAGCGAACCGGGCGGCGAACTCCATCGGGAGCTGTCACCATGAAGGTGTGGACGGCGTGATAGCTCGCGCGGGCATAGCTCACCGGTGCGCCGATGAGACCGACCTGGAATACGCCCAACTGGGCGAACCGGTGCCGGTTGGCATAACGGAGTGCTCCCGCATCGACGCTCCTGGTTTCGTTCGGGTACGGGTTGCGAGCAGGCACCTTAAGCTGCAGGATGTCCAAAATCTTCCGCCACGGAGATCGTCTTGGATACGGCTCGAGCTTCGCGACCTCGGAGAACTCGAAAAAGTCCTCGACATTGCGGACGAAGAATTCGCCGAGCGTCGTGGCGATCAGATCGCTTCCCCTTCCGTCCGAAAGGTGGAAGCGTGTCGCCATTCCCCGAACGTCGGACCACCCATCATGCTGCTCCAGGCCCCCCAATCCGTTGGAGAATCTCACCGACACGTCGACGGGCTGTCCGTTGAAGTGCTCTGCGATGCAATAGGTGCGCGCCACGTCCGACGCCACGAACTTGCCCTTCACGCCCATGCCGATGGTGTGAACCGGCCTCCTCCCGGGGACTGGCTCCGGCAGATTGTCGATGATGACCTGGACGAGCCGCTTTGCTACCGGTGCATCGACCATGTCCTTCTCCATTATGGACGGACCGCCGAGGCTGCCGTTGCTGCACCCGGTGGGTTAGTGTTGTCGATCAAATTGAGCCCGTGCCCTTCGCCAAAAGGTTACATTCGGTCGCCGGTCGGATATGTGACATGGTTCACAAAGTTAGCCGATCGAAGCGCCGCGCAACTCTAATCGAAAAGCAAGTTCGTGTCTTGTTCCGGATGTAGCCCGTTGCGGAGCCGGTTCGCATCTGCTTGATGATTCCTCAAGACGGCTTCCGGAGCAACCCATGCGTGTCCTCGTCGACATCGGTGTAGCGCTGTGGATCGGCGCCGATTTTTTGCGATAATTCATATGCGATTGCGCACCCGTACAGGGCCGGTTTCGATGTTAGATTAGAGGAGGACATCGAAAAGAGGGCTCCTTTTGACGACCTTCGAATGGATCATTGCGCTGCTGCTGGCCGCCGTCGTGCTGTCGGCGCTGGCGCGCCGGCTGGCGGTGCCCTACCCGACCTTTCTCGCCATCGGCGGCGTGCTGCTGGCCTTCGTGCCATCGTCACCGTCCTGGACGCTGGAGCCTCACCTCGCACTGGCGCTGTTCGTCGCGCCGGTGCTGCTGGATGCCGCCTACGACACCTCGCTGCGCGATCTCCGGCGCAACTGGATTCCCGTCTCGACCCTGGTCGTCGTCGCGGTCGGTCTCACGACCGTCGTCGTCGCGGTGCTGGCGCATGGGCTGGTTCCGGACATGCCGTGGGCGGCTGCGATCGCGCTCGGGGCCATCGTGGCACCGCCCGATGCTGCGGCCGCGACCGCCATCCTCCGCCAGGTCAAGCTGCCTTATCGGATGCTCAAGATCCTCGAAGGCGAAAGCCTGCTCAACGATGCGAGCGCACTGCTGATCTATCGGATCGCGATCGGGGCGTTGGCGGCTGAGCATTTGAGCTGGCGCCAGTTCGCACCTGCGGTCGTCGTCGCCTTGGTGGGCAGCCTCGCATTCGGCTATCTCAGCGCCAGACTCTGGATGCAGGTGACGCGACGGGTCGGCGACGTGCCAAGCGCGATCATCCTGCAATTCGCCGGCACCTTCACGGTGTGGATCGTCGCCGAGCACATCAACCTTTCCGGAATTCTCACCATCGTCGCCTACGCCTTCACGATCTCGCGCGCCGCGCCAGCACGCACCCCTGCGCGCTTGCGCGTGCCGTCCTATGCGGTGTGGGAAACGGCGGTCTTCATCCTCAACGTGCTGGCCTTCATGCTGATCGGCATGCAGCTTCGGCCGATCTGGAGCAGGCTCGACGCACTGGTGCGGTGGCAATATTGCGAGGTGGCGGCCTGCGTGCTTGCCGCCGTCATTGTCGCCCGCATCGCCTGGGTGCTGCTCTACGGCACCACTCTGCGGACGCTGATCGCGCAGGGGATCTTCCACCCGAGAAACACAATGGCAGTGCCGACAGTGAAAGGCGGCATCGTGACGTCCTGGTGCGGAATGCGCGGCATCGTCACATTGGCTGCGGCCTTTGCGCTGCCTGAGGATTTTCCCTCTCGCGATCTGATCCTGTTCACGGCGTTTGCCGTCGTGTTGGGATCACTGATCATCCAGGGGCTGACACTGCGACCGCTGATCCTGGCGGTGAACTTGAAGGAGGACAACTTCGTTGCCGGCGAAGTCGCCCGTGCGCGCTCCGCCGCCTATCGCGCCGCGCTCGACGAAATCGACGGTGACCCGTCCGAGGAAGCGGACATCCTGCGGCTCGAATATCGCGCACTGCTGTTGCGCGCGGAAGGCGACCCGGACGGCGGCATCGCGAGCGGCGAGTTGCCCGCGGATCCGCTGCGCCGGCGCGCGATCGGCGCCGCGCGCCGCTGCATCTTGCAGCTACGCGAGGCCGAAGACATCGGCGACGACGCCTTTCACCAGCTCGAAGAGGAGCTGGACCGCGCGGAGCTGAGCGCGCAGGCCGGCTGAGCTCGCGCCGCGGCTATTGCCGCTCGATGGCCAGCAGATGGTCGAGCCGCTCGCGCATGGCCTTTGGCAGATCGAAACCGGGCCGGCCGAAGCCCGCATTGCGCCGCGCCAGATAATCATCCTGCTCGTGCCTCAAGTCGCGAGCCGCGCGCGCGTCCGTGGCGGCGGCACGCTCGATCAGCCTGGTGTTGGCGGCAGCGATCTCGCGATCGAGATTGGCGAGTTCGGGCGTGGCGCAAATTGCCTTCTCGACCGGCCGACGCGCGGCCGCGCAGTTGAAACTCGGCTTGTTGATGACGGCCATCAGCGCGCCCTGCCGCTCGAGCTCGAGCGCCAGCGACCTGAAGTTGGCTTTCGCCGCCGCATGCGCCGGATCGAGTTTCAGCGCCGCGGCGAAATCCTGCAGCGCCTTGGGGCGGTCGCCCTTCCTCCGCCAGAGCTCGCCGCGCGCGTTGAAACTGTCGGCAAGCCGTGGGTCGAGCCGCAGCACGGTGTCCAGATCGCCGATCGCGCGATCGATGTCATTCCTGCGATCGAACACCCTCGCACGGGCCAGCAGCGCCTGAAGACGATCGTTCTTCGCGGTCTTGTCATTATCGATCAGCGCGCCGCACGCGGCCAGGACAGCGTCGTCGTCATTGGCGGCCGCTGCGTTGACGCACGGCGCGGGGTCGAGCCGCAGGTCGCCGGCAGGCTCGCTGCCGACGGCGTGCGCTGGCGCCACGGCACCCATCAGCAGCAGGACAACAAGCACACCGCTTCGCATCGACCGACCGGCAAAACCTCAAAAATCGATGCGACCATAGCAGGGCCGCCGGCTCGGACCACGGCCGTTTTGCGGCGAGGGTTTGCGGCAATTTGGGTGAAGTCGGCGTGATATCCGCGATTCTACTGGCCTGCCTTGCAGGTAATACCGCCATCGACGACCAGCTCGATCCCGGTGATGTAGCGCGATTCATCTGACGCCAGGAACAGCGCCGCGTTGGCGACATCGAAGGCGTCTCCCATATGCCCCATCGGCACCTGGGCGTCGCGGGCCCGCCACATCGCTTCCACGTCGCCCTTGGCGTAGCTCGCGGCCAGCCCCGCCGAGTGCTCGACCATCGGCGTCTTCATCAGGCCCGGCAGGATGGCGTTCACCCGCACGTGCCTGGCGGCAAATTCGACCGCTGTGGTCCGCGTCATCTGGTTCATCGCCGCCTTGCTGGTGCCGTAGCTGACATAGGACAGGCCCATGTGGCGGATCGAGGCGATCGACGAGATGTTGATGATCGAGCCGCCGCCCTGGCTGACCATGACCGGGATGACATGCTTCATGGCGAGATAGGCACTCTTGAGATTGACGGCGAAGACGCGGTCCCAGCTCGCCTCGGTCACCTCCACCACGCTGCCCATCTCGGCGATCCCGACATTGTTGTCGAGCACGTCGATGCGGCCGAACACCTTCAGGCAGGCCGCGATCATCGCTTCGACCTCGCCGGCCTGCGACACGTCGGCGGTGAAGGCCACGGCCTTTCCCCCTTCCTTCGTGATGATGCCGACCGTCTCCTCGGCGGCGGCCGGATTGCGATCGACGCAAAACACCTGCGCGCCCTCGCGCGCAAATGTAACCGCGGTCGCCTTGCCGTTACCCCAGCCAGGACCGATCGAGCCGGCGCCAACCACGACAGCCACTTTTCCCTTCAGCCGGTCCATCAACGCCTCCCGATTTTTCCAATGATCTGCAGGCAGCCACGCCGCCGCCGGCCGGACCAAGCGCATTGGCCGAACGGCGCCGCAAGGTCAACCCGTCCGAAAAGATGTCGCCACGCGCTCGGCGGGCACTGGCCGGAATTTTGCCCTCCGCGTAGTGTTGATCCCTCAAGAACCGGCCCGCCAGAGGCCGCTTCTCCCCGGGGAGACGCCACGATGAAACTTGCTCGCGCCATCCACATTCCGCTGGCGGCGGCTGCTTTGCTGCTGCCGCTCGGCCTCGCCACTTCCGCCTCCGCAAAGCCGTTCATGATCGTCGGCCTGGACGAAAAAATCCTCTGGGACGATGACGGCAAGCCGATGCTGGCCGCCGACGGCAAGGACCAGGTCCTGATCGTCGATCTGGCCAATCCCGAAGATCCAAAAATCGTCGTCAGCCTGCCGCTGAAGAACTCGATCGTCGGCCCGCCGGTCAACCTCGACATCGATCCCGCAGGCACCGTGGCGCTGGTCGCCGACTCCATCGACGACGTCAAGGATGGCGACAATTTCAAGCAGGTGCCGGACAACAAGATCCATGTGATCGATATGGCGGCCAACCCGCCAAAACTCGCGGCGACGCTGACCGGCGGCAAGCAGCCCTCGGGCCTGAGTTTTAGCCCGGACGGCAAGATGGCGTTGGTCGCCAATCGCGGCGACAACACCATCAGCGTGCTCTCGGTCAACGGCACCGACGTCAAGATCACCGACACCGTCGCGATGCCCGACAGCGTCTCCCAGGTGGTGTTCACGCCGGACGGCAAGCGGGCGCTGGCGACCCGCTTTCCCGCGCACAAGCTCTCCATCCTCGATATCGCCGATGGCAAGGTCACTTACAGCAAGATCGACCTGCCGACGGGACAATGGCCGTATAACGTCGTGGTGTCGCCGGACGGCAAGATCGCGCTGACGGCGGACAATGGCGGCTCGGGTTCCTCCGACGGCAGCGTCGACACCACGAGCGTGGTGGATCTCGAAGCCAATCCGCCGCGCATCATCGATCGCGTCGTGGTCGGCGACGGCCCGGAAGGAATGGCGATGAGCCCGAAGGGCGACGTTGCGGTCGCCGCGATCCTGCGCGGCTCCAACGCCAACAAGAAAGCGTACTTCTACAACAAGAACGGTTCACTCTCGATCCTGAAGATCGACGGCAAGAAGGTGACCAAGACACAGGATATCGAGGTGGGCGGACTGCCCGAGGCGGTCCTGGTCACGCCGGACGGCAAGTACATCCTTGCCGGCAATTTTTTGACGGAGGATTTCTCGATCCTGAAGGTCGATGACGGCAAGGTCACCGATACCGGCAAGCGCTTCAAGGTGCCGGGCCATCCGGCCTCGGCGCGGATGGGGCATTGAGCAAAGCGTCGCGGCACGCGGCATCCACGATCGTCATTCCGGGGCGATGCCGGCAGGGTCGCGCGAAGCGTGGGCCAATGGCATCGAACCCGGAATCTCGAGATTCTCAGGTGCGCAATTGCGCACCATAGTTCGCCAGCCTTGCTCGCGCCCCGGAATGACAGCGGAGGTTGAGATGAACCGCTCAGCCCGCCGTCACTGGAACGTCATCTCCTGACACTTGGTGATGTCGGAGCCGAGGCCTGATGCGATGGTAATGCAGCCGCGCAGCTTCTGTTGGGTCGTGTCCGCGACCCAGATCGAATAGCCGCCATTGCCGAAGAACGAATTGGTGTTCGGCGGTTCGGTCTCGGTGGCGTCGAAGTCATAGTTGGAATCGTTGTCGAACACGCGCTGCTTCTTGGAGCAGCTGCCGTCGGTCTGCACGTTCAACACTTCCTTGTTGTCGCGCGTCAGCGACAGCGAGACCTGGCAGCGGAAATATTCCGAGGTCTTGGCGTTGAAGAGATAGGTATAGGACTTGCAAGTCGCGGTATTGAGCTTGCCCGCGGCAAGTCCCCGGCTGCAGGCGATCCGCTGGTTGTTGCTGAGCTTGAAGTCGTCGGCCCGGGCGGAAACCAGCGTCAAAAGCGATAGCGTAAGACCGAAAGAAAGCTTCACGACCTGATTCATTCGAATCATCCCTGTCCCTATTTTCTTCGACGACGGTTCTAACCCGAAAGCGGACGATAGACGCAAGGCGCTTGCGCGGAAATCGCAAAGTCGTCGGACGCGCATGATATTGTGAGGACGTATTGACGGGCAAATGACGTTCGTGATTTGTTCAAGCGATCGGATGATGGAGGTTGAGAATGACCGGATTTGCAACGAAGGCCCTTCTGGCTGTCGCGGCGCTTGGCGCCTCGACCACGCTGGCATTCGCGCAGGCAGCCGAGCCGTGGGAGCTGAAGCCGGACATGGGCTATGCCTACGGCAAGGATGGCAAGACGCTCGCCTACAAGATGGGAACCAATCACGCAGGTGATCTGCTGAAAGGGGCCAAGAAGGTGCCGAAGGGGACCTTGTTCTTCATCGGCGCGAACGGGCAGCTTTATATGCGAAGCGGCCCCTATCTCGAAGGCGACGGCAATTTCAAGTTCGGCCCGGACTGAGCCCGGCTATGGGAGTGAAGCTGGCTGTCGGATGGGACGCCGCCGCTGCGCCGCCGTACCCTTTTCCCTCGCGGGAGAGGGACCCGAACGCGGCGC
>Ga0210401_10007095_pt1 | contig 11298 bp, 7 predicted proteins | sample IncBWH32MmetaG_FD_150866 | JGI IMG/M metagenome (GOLD analysis project Ga0210401, IMG submission 150866) | Forest soil microbial communities from Barre Woods Harvard Forest LTER site, Petersham, Massachusetts, United States - Inc-BW-H-32-M | ecosystem: Environmental > Terrestrial > Soil >... | reverse complement strand
TTCAGCGCCTCGCGCAACCCGAAAAGAAGGTTCGTGGCCGGCGTATATGGGAAAAAGCCCGTCTCATTCTGCTTGAGCATGTCCTGCCAATCCCAATAGGATCGCGGCAATTTTGCAGTTTTACTGGCAGCGAGAGCTTTTTGGGAAACCGCGTTGAAGCCGAGGCCCGGAGGCACCATTAGTCCTTTTTGGGAACCGCAGACGGTAACATCCACTTCCCATTCGTCCACGCGGAAATCGATGGATCCCAAAGACGAGATTGCGTCGACGATCAGCAGGGCGGGATGGCGCAGGCGGTTCAAGACGCGCCGGAGTTCCGGTATGCGGCTGGTAACGCCGGTCGAGGTTTCGTTGTGCACGCACACGACGGCTTTTACAGCATGGCGCGTATCGGCGCTCAGCCGCGCTTCGAGGTCGGCTGCGGACGCGCCGCGCCGCCAACTTCCAGGGACGTAATCGATATCAAGGCCGAGCCGTTCGGCGATTTGGCGCCAGACATTTGAGAATTGACCCGTCTCGAAAATAATTACGCGATCACCGGGAGAAAGCGTATTGACCAGAGCAGCTTCGCACGCCCCCGTTCCGGATGAGGGATAAACGATGACGTGGCCCCCGGTCTGAAAGACGTCGCGCAATCCTGAAAGTACCGCCAGTCCGAGCTCGGCGAACTCCGGTCCACGGTGATCGATCACCGGCTGGTCCATGGCGCGCAGGACTCGATCGGGAACGTTTGTAGGACCGGGAATCTGAAGGAAGTGACGACCTGTATGAATCATTTCACCCTCAAAGAAAGATTAAGTCACTCTGGAAACAAAGGCTAACGCTCTTGCGTTTATATCACATCAACCGCTGCATCATGGGGACGAGACACACTTTCGGAAAGGCGCTGCCCACGACAAAGAAATATGGGCGACCCCTCCCCCATTTTTTTGTAAGTGTTGATTACAGAGGTTTTGAGTTCTTTGTTTTTGGAAGTGCAGATTTCAAAGAAGTTATTGTGCGGCTTTTGCGCAAGTGCAGAAACTGCAGGACTTGTGTTTGCGAACCGGCGAAATGGAAGACAATTGCCATCGCATTCGAAATAAAACCGTCTGGTAGTTTGGGATCGGGAGTAGGAATGTTTTTTGCGGACAATCAACAAGGGTTTAAAGCTTCAAAAGGCGAACTCTAGATCCCGAAAGCACTCAAAGGGAACCCTCATCGCGCGCGGGCTCAACCACAGATACACTGGGCGATCCCTAGGCTTAGCTAGCACACACGTACATCCATTGTACCGCGAGGGTCAAACGGCCTCGCAGGCGCGGATAAGTTACAATGCTCAATCCTCGAGAGGAAATTCCATAAACTGCGCACGTCAGGAGAACAAACATGCAGGAGACCCCACAAGAATATAAGCAACGGATTTTCAGCTATCTTGCCGAAAACGACCCGCTGAAGATTCAGTCTGCGACGCCTACGAAACTCGAGCGATTAGTTTCGCGTGCGTCGGCGGCAAAATTGCGCAAACAGCCTGCACCGGGGAAATGGGCGATTGCCGAAATCCTGGCTCACATGGCAGACACGGAAATTGTGTTTGGTTATCGGATTCGCACGATCCTCGGCGCTCCCGGCACTCCAATACAAGGGTTCGATCAGGATAAATGGGCGCAGGCCATGAGTTACGGCAAATCGGATCCCCGCAAATCGCTGGAACGCTTTACTGCTTTCCGCAAAGCGAACCTCGATCTCCTGAAATCACTCTCCCCTACGCAACGGAAATATCATGGCATGCACTCAGAACGCGGCGAGGAGTCGATTGAGACCATAGCCAAGCTGTGTGCCGGCCATGACATCAACCATCTGAGACAAATCGAGAAGATCCTTTCGCAATAGCGGCGCAAAAAAGCCTCGGGTCTCCCACGCCTTTGTTATCGCGAAAGCTGTACTTTCGCTGTGGCGTGGGCCGACCCGAGCTACAAAGGGTGCAAGCGTTTTGAGGGGCTTAGAGGCATTTCGGCTCGACGGGACACCGATTTTTCAGCGCGGTTACGATACGGCCTTGACGGAGTCCATCAAGCCGAAGAAACCTTCGGCGAGCGTCGGGTGGATGTAGACAGCGCCTTTCAGCACCGTGTACGGTGCGCCAACCAGCATCATGGCGCCGAGAATTTGCACGATTTCGCCTCCCTCAATGCCTAAGATGGCGGCGCCGAGGATGCGGTCCGTTTCCGCATTGACAATCAGCTTCATGAACCCCGCGGTTTCATCTCGCTCGATGGCACGCGCCACGCGCGACATTGCGTAGCTGCCCATTTTCAGCTTTTGGCCTGACGCGCGAGCTTCCTTCTCCGTCATACCAACGCGGCCAAGCTGCGGGTCGGTAAAGAGCGAATACGGCACGTACCGATCGGCGATGCTCAGATTCTTTTGCTCTATCAAGTTGCCAAAGACAATCTGATAGTCGTTATAAGAAATGTGCGTGAAGGCCGGTCCGCCCTTAACGTCGCCGAGCGCCCAGATACCGGCGACATTCGTCTCCAGCCGCGAATTCACTTTGATGTAGCCGTGTTCGTCGAACTCCACGCCGGCTTTGTCCAATCCGAGCTGATCGGTATTTGGCCGCCGACCTGTGGCAACCAGGAGATGAGAGCCGGTGATGGTTTCTCCGTGGCCAACGGCTTCGAGCGTCAAGGCGATTTGTCCTGCCTTTTTCTCGACTTGCACTGCGTTGGAATTCAGGCGGAATTCAATTCCTTCGGCTTCCAACGCCTTCTGCAGTTCTTTCGCGATGTCCTCGTCTTCGCGTGACAAAAGCTGAGAGCCTATGTGCACGATCGTCACGCTGCTGCCGAAGCGCCGGAACATCTGGCCGAACTCGAGGCCGATGTAGCCACCGCCGAGAATCAGTAGATGCTGCGGAAGTTCGCGCAACTCCATCAGGGATTCGTTGGTCAAATAGCCGACCGTATCGAGGCCGGAAAGATCGGGAGGATAAGGGCGTGTGCCCGTATCGATGAAGATGTGCTCGCTTTGCAGGACGTCTTTATCGACTTCAACCTCGTGCGGCGACCGAAAATGTGCGCGGCTGCGATAGAGGTGCACGCTGGGATGCTTGATGACATTCCGTTCCTGGTTGCCGCGGAATCGCTGCACGACAGCATTCTTTCGGTCCACCACAAAGGAAAGATCCACTTCGACGCGGCCGGTGTGCACGCCCCAACGCGCAGCGTCCCGCGCGTAATGCGCGACTTGCGCGGAGGCGATCATTGTTTTCGTGGGCGTGCAGCCGGTGTTAATGCAGGTGCCACCGAGGTGCGATTTCTCGATGAGAGCAACGGTCCAGCCGCGTTCGGCGAGGGCATAGGAAAGCGGATTGCCCGCTTGTCCGGAGCCAATGACGATGGCGTCGTACTTTTTCACGTGCGAACGATGGCCGACATTTTGCCGGGAGGGAAGCTAGCCGGCTGTATTAGCCTGCTGTACCTCTTCCCCGATGATCTGCACGGACGAGTTTTGCGCCTTCGACCATCGCCTGCAGCTTCCTGAACGCAACGTCGCGAGGCAGATATTTCATTCCGCAATCGGGCGCGACCAACAGGCGATCTACGCTGACGAAAGGCAGCGCTCGCCGAATGCGCGCGGCGACAATCTCGGGCGTCTCAACTTGATGCGTGGAAAGATCGAGCACGCCGAGGATGATGGTTTTGCCGCGAAGTTTCTCGAGAATGGAACAATCGAGAGAAGATTGAGCCGTCTCGATGGAAATCTGATCCACGGGCGCTTCGGCTAATTCCGCGAGGAAGGAATAGCCGGAGGGGCGCTCGTGAATGATCGCGGCATATCCGAAACAGAGATGCACCGCGGTGGTGCCCTTCACGCCGTCGAGCGCGCGTTTGAGAACTTTGATCCCATATTGACGGGCCTTTTCGGAACGCGCCTGCATGTAAGGTTCGTCCATCTGGACGACGTCAGCGCCCGCGGCAAAAAGGTCTTTGATCTCCTCGTTTACGGCGGCGGCATAATCCATGGCCAATTCTTCGTCAGATTTGTAGTAGTCGTTCTGCGCCTGCTGGGCCATGGTGAAGGCGCCGGGAACGGTGATTTTGATCTTGCGGTTCGTGTTGGCGCGCAGGAATTGCAGATCGCGGACTTCCACGGGGCGTTTTCTGCGAATCTTGGCTGTGACGCGCGGCACGGGATTAGGATGGCCGCTGCGGTCGAGTGCGGTGCCGGGATTATCGATGTCCACGCCTTCGAGGGCGGTGGCGAAACGATTCGAATAGCTTTCGCGCCGAGCTTCGCCGTCGGTGATGATATCGAGGCCGGCACGCTCTTCATCGCGGATCGCGAGGATCGTGGCGTCGTCCTGAGCTTGTTCCAAGAATTCGGGAGCGACGCGCCATAATTCTTTCGCTCGAACGCGCGGCGGGAAGCGGCCGGCGAGTTTTTGCCGATCGATCAGCCAATCGGGCTGCGGATATGAACCCACGAGCGAAGTTGGTAGCAGTTGTGTTGTCATGGTCGTCGTTGTGTAGGGCGGATGCCACCGCGAAATGCGCCTGCGAGCACTGGTGGCGCTCGAGAGCGCGGCAATCTTAGCACTTTTGGCTTGGCGCAGCGGTCCAGCTCCGCTGATTACCCGAGGGCCATCGTATACTCGCATGCGGCCAGCAGAAGATGCGCAAATCAACAGCGAATGAGCCGCAGTTTCGAGCCGCAAGCGACCAATCGCTTCTGGTTTACCTCGGCGAAGAGATCGCGCTTGAAAACCATCAGCGCGTGCTGAAGTTGCTTCGTCTGCTGCAAGCTGAACCCATCGACGGCGTACGTAATCTGCATCCCGCTTATAGCTCACTCCTGATCAAGTTTGATCCGCTCCGGCTTGACCACGACAAATTGCAATCGAGATTAATTCCCTACCTGGGCCGATTGGATCGGGAACCGCTTCCGACTCCTCGGCAAATCGAGATTCCCGTGTGCTACGGGGGAGAATTTGGGCCCGATCTGAACGACGTGGCGGAGATGCACGGAATGACCGCCGCTCAGGTGATCGAGTTACATTCGTCCCCGATTTATGTCGTTTACTTTCTTGGGTTCGCGCCGGGCTTCGCTTATCTCGGAGGATTGCCAGCGGCTCTTGCCTCCTCGCGGCTAGAAACACCGCGGGCAAAAGTGCCGCAGGGCAGCGTGGGAATTGGCGGGAATCAGACCGCCGTGTATCCATTCTCAACGCCAGGCGGATGGAGACTGATCGGACGCACACCTTTAGAAATGTTTCGGCGAAATGCCGAGCCAATGAGTCTTTTGCAGATCGGCGATCAGGTGCGATTTCGGACGATTTCCGAAAAAGAGTTCGCGGAGTTAGGCGGCAGATGAGTGCCCTCATCGTTGAGGCGCCGGGCTTATTTACGACGGTGCAGGACTTGGGCCGTGAGGGATTTGGCCCGATCGGCGTCTCGGCTTCGGGAGCGGCTGACCCGATGTCGCTGCGCATCGGGAATCGGCTGGTGGGCAATTCCGAGGGTGCGGCGGCACTGGAAATGACGCTCGTCGGCGGTGCGTTTACATTCGAGCGGGCCGTTGTTATTGCGGCGACGGGAGCGGACTTTGGACCTTCGTTGGATGGCATGGCGCTCCCCATGTGGACGTCGATCGAGATACGCGCGGGCCAAACCCTGAAGTTCGGCCATTCGCGTTCCGGAGCACGCGCTTATTTATGTGTTCAAGGGGGAATTGCCGTAGAACCCTTCCTGGGAAGCGCGTCGACTCATGTGCTTAGCGGCCTCGGCGGCTTCGAAGCCAGGGCCTTACGCAAGGGCGATCGAGTTGAACTCGGCGTAGCTAATTCTCTCTTTCGAAAACGATCACTATCGGCGAAGGCGATGGAAAACCTAAAGCCTCGCAAGATGATCCGAGTTACCGATGGACCGCAAAGCGATTGGTCCGCCGAATCGTCGTGGAAAACGTTTTGCGGGAATGCATTTCGGGTAAGCGAACAATCGAATCGCATGGGTATTCGTCTGGAAGGTCCGCCAATTTCGCCCAACGCCTCACGAGAAATGATTACAGAGGGAGTCTCGCTGGGCGCGATTCAGGTGCCTCCTTCGGGCCAGCCGATTATTCTTTTCGTCGAACAGCAGACGACCGGGGGCTATCCTAAAATCGCAAACGTGATTTCGGCCGACCTACATTCTCTCGGCCAGCTCCGACCGCGCGACGAGATCCGGTTCGAGCGTGTCGAAATGAGCGAGGCACGTTCGTTGCTGATTCAGCAGGAAGCGCTGCTGACTTCAAAGGAGATCATTCGGGAGTGAAGTCAATCGACTTGAATTGCGATATGGGCGAGATGCCGGATGCCATCGCCGACGGCACTCAGGACGCACTCATGGGCTATTTGACTTCTGTAAACATTGCTTGCGGAGCGCACGCCGGGGACGAGGCCACCGTGAGGAAGACGATTGAGCAGGCGATGCGAAGGAAAGTGGCAATTGGCGCCCATCCGGGTTATGCCGACCGCGCGAATTTCGGGCGGTTGGAACTCGATTTGTCAGCGGATGAAATCGCGGAGAGCGTATTCGAACAGGTGACGAAACTCGGCGAAATAGCCGCGAACTGCGGCGCTCGCCTGTCTCACGTGAAGGCGCACGGCGCGCTTTACAATCAGGCGGCGAGGGACGCGGCGGTCGCCGACGCGTTCGCAGATGGCGTGGGACGATGGCGACGCGATGTAATCCTGGTAGGCCTCGCGGGATCAGTGATGCTCGAGGCCTTTCGTCGCGCGGGGTTTTCCGTTGCAGCGGAGGCGTTTGCGGACCGGAGATACGAGCCGAACGGCTCGCTAAGATCGCGCAAATTCGCGGACGCTCTAATTCTTAATCCTGCGGACGCGGCCGCACAGGCGCGACATATTGCTCAAACAGGCAGAGTTGCTGCGTCAGACGGTAGCGAAATTCGAGTGGAGGCACAGACGATTTGCATTCACGGAGATACTCCAGGAGCCGTGAAGATCGCTGCCACCGTTAGCGAGCACCTGAAGAATGCAGGCATTAAGCTTCGTCCGCTTGCACCGGGGCCCTGACCGCTGCGATTTGTTTCGCCGCGAGCGCCCAATCCAACTTCAGCCAAGTAGCTTCCGCAACCAAATCGGCCAAATCATACCTTTGGCTCCTGAGGAACAAGCGTAAACAGCAAGTCCCGAGCTTCCACGTGCTGGCCGGGTGTGACGTGGATTTTGCCAACGCGGCCGGCGACAGGCGCGTACACATTCGACTGCATTTTCATGGCTTCGAGCGTGAGGAGCTTGGCATTGCGGGCGACGGGCTGGTTCAGCTCGACCGCGATTGAGGTAACCATGCCCGCAGTCGGCGCGGGCACTTGCCCAGGGTCTGCCGAATCCGCCTTGGGATGCGAAGGCGCCACAATGCGCAAGGCGCGATCACGCACGTTGATCTCGCGCGGCTGACCATTCAATTCGAAAAACAAGGTGCGCGTGCCGTCGGGATGCGGTTCACCGATGGTGAGGAATTTTATGACCAGAGCCTTGCCCGCTTCGATCGAGACGGCGATTTCCTGGTCCGGGCGCAGCCCATAAAAAAACGGTGGCGTGGGCAGAACGCTCACGTCGGCGTAGGTCTGACGAAACTTATCGAATTTGAGGAAAACGTCGGAATAGAGAAGATAGCTGAGCAGTTCGTCGCGGCGGACGGGCCGGCCAAGTTGTTTTTCGAGGCGCTGTTGCGCCTCTTTCAGATCGATGGGTTTAAGCTGGGCTCCCGGACGTCCATGTTGCGGTTCCGCGCCATGCAGAATGATCTGCTGAACTCTCGTGGGCCAGCCATCGGGAGGATTTCCGAGACCGCCCGCGAGCATTTCCACCACGGAATTGGGAAATGCCAGATCGTGATTCACGTCCAGGGTAAGCACGTCTTGCGGGCGCATTTCCTTGGCCATGAGGAACAAAGTCATGTCGCCGACAACCTTGCTCGAAGGCGTGACCTTGACGATGTCTCCGAAGAGCCTGTTTACGTCCGCATAGGTGCGTTCGACTTCATGCCAGGAACTGCCCAGGCCCATGGCGGCCGCCTGTTCGCGCAGATTCGTGTATTGGCCTCCGGGAATTTCATGCTCGTACAAACGCGCTGATCCAGCGCGCGGCGCCGAATCGAACGGCAAATAGTAATCCCGCACGGTTTCCCAATAATCGGAGCACTCGTTAAGCGTCTCGACATCGAGGCCGGTTTCGCGTGGCGTATGACGCAGAGCCTCGACGATCGAATTCAGATTGGGCTGACTGGTGCCGCCGCTCATGGCAGCAACCGCGGCGTCGGCTACGTCCACTCCCGCATCGGCGGCCTTCAAGACCGAAGCCGCATTGATTCCACTGGTGTCGTGGGTATGAAAATGGATCGGCAGGCCGATCTCTTCGCGCAGAGCCTTCATAAGTTGGTAAGCCGCGTAAGGCTTGCAAAGGCCGGCCATATCCTTGATGCAAAGAAAATGTACACCCAACTTTTCGAGCTGTTTGGCGAGAGCGACGTAGTAATGCAATCCATACTTGGGGCGCGTAGGATCGAGCAGGTCCCCCGTATAGCAGATCGCCCCTTCACAAACCGCACCGGTTTCGAGCACAGCGTCAATCGAGACGCGCATGTTTTCGATCGAATTCAACGAATCGAAAATGCGAAAGATGTCGATGCCCTGGGTTTGGGCTTCGCGGATAAATTCCGTGATTACGTTGTCGGGATAAGACGCATAGCCGACGGCGTTCGCGCCGCGGAACAGCATTTGAAAGCAGATATTGGGAATTCGTTCGCGGAGTTCCCGCAGGCGCTGCCAGGGATCTTCGTGCAGGAAACGCAACGCTGTATCGAACGTGGCGCCGCCCCAGACTTCGAGGCTGAAAAGCTGAGGAAGGCGATGCGCTATGGCATCGGCCGTCTCGAGCAGATCGTGGGTGCGCACGCGTGTTGCGAGCAAAGACTGGTGCGCGTCGCGGAAAGTGGTGTCGGTCAGCAAGAGGCGTTCTTCGGCGCGAGCCCATTTGGCAAATTCGCGCGGGCCTAACTTCCGCAGTAGCTGTCGCGTTCCGGAGGGAACCTCGCCTTTTTCGAACTGTGGAACGACAGGATCACCCAACGTTTCCGGGACCTTCTTGCCCTTCACTTCGGGATTGCCGTTGAGGATTACGTCGCCGAGGTAGTGCAAGACTTTGGTAGCGCGGTCGCCGCGGCGAGGAAGAAGGAACAGTTCCGGAGAATCGTCGAGGAAAGAAGTGGTGACCTGGCCCGAGCGAAAACGCTGGTGGTTCACCACGTTCTCGAGAAAGGGAATGTTCGTCTTTACGCCGCGGATGCGAAATTCACGCAATGCGCGGTCCATGCGATGGGAGGCGCCATCGAGGGTGCCATCCCAGGCCGTAACTTTCACCAGCAGCGAATCGTAGTAGGGCGCCAGCACTGCGCCGGCGTACGCGGTGCCCCCATCCAGGCGAATTCCAAAACCCGCTGGGGAACGATAGGTCGTGATCTTGCCGTAATCGGGGGCGAAATGATTCTCGGGATCTTCGGTGGTGACGCGGCATTGGATGGCGAAGCCGTTCAGCGGAACCGCATTCTGTTTTGGAAGCGAGAGCGGTTCATCGTGCAGCGAATGACCTTGAGCAACGCGAATCTGCGCGCGTACCAGGTCGATGCCGGTGACCATCTCTGTCACCGTGTGCTCCACCTGGATGCGGGGATTGACTTCGATGAAGTACCACTTCTTTGTATCGACGTCGAAAAGAAATTCCACCGTCCCGGCGTTGCGATATCGGGCTTTCCTCGCCAATTGCACGGCCGCCGAGCAGAGCTCGACGCGAAGCGAATGAGGAAGATTCGAAGCGGGCGCCACTTCCACCACCTTCTGGTGGCGTCGCTGCACTGAACAATCGCGCTCCCATAGGTGCAGGATATTCCCGTAGTGGTCAGCCAGGATTTGGACTTCCAGGTGGCGCGCGCGGGCAAGATATTTTTCGAGGAAGACAGAGGGATCGCCAAAAGCTGAGCGCGCTTCGTTTTGCGCCTCTTCGAGGCGGCTATCAAGGTCCGCCTCCTTGGTGACGACGCGCATGCCGCGTCCGCCGCCTCCCATGGCGGCTTTGATCATTAAAGGAAATCCGATCTTGCGGGCGGCCTTGCGAGCTTCGGCTGCAGACCGCACGGGCTCTTCTGTTCCGGGCAACGTGGGCACGCCGGCCGAGGCGGCCAGATGGCGAGCAGCGGTCTTATCTCCGAGCAATTCGAGCAATTCCGGCGTGGGGCCGATGAACGTGATCCCCGCCTCACGGCAAGCGCGCGCGAAAGCCGGATTCTCGGAAAGAAATCCATACCCGGGATGGATGGCGTCTATCTGTTTCTCGCGAGCCAGAGCAACAATACCTGGGATATCGAGATAGGCCTCGACCGGGCCTTTCCCGGCGCCTATTTCGTAGGCTTCGTCCGCTTTGAAGCGATGAAGGCTAAGGCGGTCTTCGTGAGAGTAAATGCCGATGGTGTGGAGATTGAGCTCGTTGGCGGCGCGGAAAATGCGAATGGCAATTTCGCTGCGGTTCGCAGCTAACAATCGCCGAATGGGCCGCAATTCAGGCGCCGAGCTCCGGGGCTTTGTACTCTTCTTCACAAAAGGGAGTATTGTAGCGCGGCAAGACTAAGTCGTGCTTAGCGGAAACTGGAAGAAAATGAAAATGATCTTTGGCGTTTGCTTGTGGCTCGCGCTTTTCGCCTCTGCTGGATCGACGTCGTTCGGGCAATCCTCGCAAAACTCAGGCGGCGACGCGGGCTGGACTGTGCGACTCGATCAGATACGCCAAGTGGCCGGCATGATTCCGGGACGGCGTGCGTTGCGGATTAATGTGTTGAAATTCGCGGAGAGCCACCGATCGAAGAAGTTTTCGGTTCAAGGGGCGCCCGACGAACCCAGCATCCAGGCGCGCACGGTCTTTCAAGTCGTTTTTACAGACGGCACGGTAATGATCGATTCCGGCATGGACGAGCAGGTGCATCGGTTTTTTGGGCGCGGAGCCGTGGAGCCGTATTATCCCGACGCGGCAAAACAGGTTGAGCAGGCGCTTCGAAAGGCAAGGGCGATCATCATCACTCATGAGCATGGCGATCACGTCGCAGGTGTGATTCGCACGCCGTTTGTCGCTGAACTGGCTCCGAAGACGCTTTTAACGCGCGCCCAGGTTCAGGGACTGGAGACGAATCCACAAATGCCGGAAATCAAGATCACGCCTGAAATGGCCAGCCGCTATAACGTGGTGGATTACGAGAAGTATCTTCC
>Ga0210401_10007092_pt1 | contig 11301 bp, 6 predicted proteins | sample IncBWH32MmetaG_FD_150866 | JGI IMG/M metagenome (GOLD analysis project Ga0210401, IMG submission 150866) | Forest soil microbial communities from Barre Woods Harvard Forest LTER site, Petersham, Massachusetts, United States - Inc-BW-H-32-M | ecosystem: Environmental > Terrestrial > Soil >... | reverse complement strand
GGGTGCACCGCGGCCGGCGCGCTGACCAGGGCGCCGCCGTGGCCGGCGTGGTCGGCGCCGATCCGGATCCCGCCCGCCGCATCGATCCGGGCGAGCCGCTGCCCGCCGACGATCGACACGTACTGCGGCGGGTCCGGGTCGGCCCGGGCCGCCGCGACCCGGTCCAGCGGCGCGCGGCCGGTCAACGTACCGCCCCGGCCGGGGACGATGATCGTGTACAGCGTGGTGCCGTATAGGTAGAGCTGGTTCCCGCCCGGGTTCCACTGTGGCAGCCCGTATTGCTGGGTGCGGCCGGTGGCCAGCTGGGAGATCTGCCCGAAGGCCGCGCCCAGGCCAGCCTGCTGGAGCAGGTTCCCGTTGCTGTCGGTGATGACCGCTTGCTGGCTGCCGGGGCGGACGGCCAGCCGTGGCCCGGGGCAGACTCGCCCGCACTGCCAGGGCATCCGGATCCGGGCCGCCTGGCCGATCCGGGAGTACTGGCTCAGATTCCACAGCGTGAGCAGGTCGCCGGACGCCGACACCAGCTGGGTGTCGCTGCCGCCGAGGAAGGCCAGCGAGGTGACGAAGATCGGCTCAGCGCCGGGGTAGGACCTGGGCCGGCTGGCCGGCCCGGCTGCGGTGATCCGGGACACGTGGATGCCGCCGGCATCCTCGGACGCGACCCAGCGGCCATCCCGGCTGATGGCCAGGGCCAGCGCGAGCCGACCGCCGAGCCGGGCCCGGTCCGGCGGGGTGGACGGCTGATGCACTGACCACACTCGAAGCGCCCGCCCGGCGGCCACGTTGCTGTAGGTGGCCAGCGTGCCCGCCGGGGACAGCGCGTACGCGTAGGCCGGGAACTTGCCCAGGCCGAACACGTTGTGCGCGGAACCGGACACGGCCAGCCCGGGCAGCGTGATGCGCTGCCACGAGCCGTAATACCCGTTGAAGGCGACCAGCCCGGAGTCACTCGGCACGGCGATGCCGGTGACCGTGGTGGGCCGGCCGCGGGACGGCGGGCGGAACCCGGTCAGCTCCCGCTGGGCCCAGGTCCGGCCGCGGCTGTCCAGCACCTCGAGCCGGGGATAGGCGGCGAATGCGGCGAACCGGCCGGACGGCGACACGCCCACCGCGGTGAACCGGTGCCCGGACGGCGCCGTGTTGGACTGCACCACGCCGCCCGGCCGCCACACCCTGGCCTGGGTCCCGGCCGCCGCCGCGATCGTGGTCCCGTCCGCGCTGACCGCCACCCCGCTGACCGGGCCGTCCAGCCGGCCGACCGTGGCCCGCCGGAAGCCAGGCAGGGTCCAGCGCTGCACCCACCCGGTGGCGGTAGCCGCGACGATCAGGTGCCCGTCCGCGGCCGTGGTGACGGCCGACACCGGCCCGCGGGCCTGGATGAACCGCTGCACCTGCGGGTCGGATTGCACCACGGCGAACAGCGCGGCCCGGGTCTGCGGGTTGCCCGGATCGAGCTGGTAGGCCTTGGCCGCGAACAGCTGCGCCAGGTCGGGGTGCGAGCCGGTCAGCGAGATGGCCGTGGAGGCGAGCTGGCCCGCGGTAGCCACGGTCTCCTCCCGGAGGGCCCGGTCCCGCTGGCCCTTGGCGATGACCGCGGCGGTCACTGCGACGGCCAGCAGGATGACCAAGGCGGCCAGCGCGGCGGTCACCGACCGCATGGTCCGGCGTCGCTGCCGGATGTGCTCGCCGATCAGCGAGTCCTTCGGCAGCTGGCGGATGGTGGCGGCCAGATCGGCCACCGCATCCTGGAACCGCGGGTCAGCCGAGCGCAGGCTGCTCTCCTGGTCTCGCGCCCAGCGCACGTCGACCCAGCGCGGTTCCTGCTGGAACGCGTGTCCCAGCGCCTCCTTGGACAGCGCGGTGCTGGCCGCCCAGTCCAGGTCGCCGGCCCTGGCGTCCCAGACCAGCTCGCCGTCGGTGACCGCGATCAGGATGTGACTGGCTGGCCGGTGCTCGCGCCACCAGCCGATCTCCTTGGCCACCCAGTGGGACTGGGCCGATTCCGGGGAGGCCATCAGGATCAGCCAGCGCGAGTTGTCCAGCGCCTGCTCGATCGTGGTCCACAGGTGCGGGGACGCGGCCAGGCTGGTCTGGTCCCGGAACACCCGCAGCGCGCGGATCTGGTACCAGGGCTTGGCGAACCGTTGCAGTTCCGCTTGCAGCCGGGCCGCGATGACCGCGTCGAGCCGGTGGCTGTACGAGATGAAAGCGTCGTAGCCGCGCGCCTCGGGTGCCACCACGATCCCCCCGGTGCGGTGTGCGCAGATTCCCCGGTACGCCCGCTTGGCCAGCAAGCGTCACCGAGGGCTTGCTACAGGCTACAGGCCGTCCTATTCACGGTGAAGCTGATGGGAGCGGCATCGCTGCTGGTCCAGGTGCGGGTTGATGGTCGCGGTGCAGAGCGCGGGTAATGAGTCGCCCAGGTCGGCGGCGCATGCCAGGCTGGGTAGCGCGATGGGCACACCGGGCTACACGGCGGCGCGAGGGGCGATGCGGCTCCGCGCCAAAGGCGCGCGCCGCCGACTGGACAGTGCAAGGGGAATGGGGAGACGGGCGGGGCGGAGCGAGGAACGAGCGACAAGCGACGAGGGAAGTCGGCAGTGAAGGGGGACGGGGAAGTGGGCGGGGCGTCGGAGGCGCAGGGAAGCAGAGAGCCCGGGCTCAGGTTTGCTGAGCTGCTGCGGCAGTTGCGCACCGAGGCCCGGCTGACCCAGGAGGAACTGGCCGAGGCGGCCGGTCTGAGCCCGCGCTCGGTCAGTGACCTGGAGCGGGGTATCAACCGGACGGCCCGCAAGGACAGTGCCCAGCTGCTGGCCGACGCTCTGCAGCTGAGCGAGGACGTGCAGGTGCTGTTCATCGCGGCGGCCCGCGGCCGGGCGCCGGCTGCGGAGGTGCTGGCCGCCCGGCGTGCCGCCGCGGTGCCCAGCGCGGCCGCCACCCGGTCCTTGCCCCGTGATATCGGCGGCTTCACCGGCCGTGAGCCCGAATTGGCACGGCTGCTGGGCACGCTGTCCGACGCGGCCGACGGCGGACTGGTCGGCATCCACGCCATCGACGGGATGGCGGGCATCGGCAAGACCACGTTCGCGGTGCACGCGGCGCACCGGCTGTCCGGGAGGTTCCCGGACGGGCAGTTCTTCCTTCCGCTGCACGCGTACACGGCCGGGCAGGCCCCGGTGGACCCGGCGGACGCGCTGGCCAGCTTGCTGCTCACGGCCGGCGTCCCGGCTCAGCACATCCCCCCTGGCCTGGAGGCCCGGGCAGGCCGCTGGCGGGACCACGTCGCGGGCAAGAGAATCCTGCTGGTGCTGGACGACGCGGCCGGGCACGAGCAGGTCCGGCCGCTGCTCCCTAGCACAGCCGGCAGCCTGGTCCTGGTCACCAGCCGGCGCCGGCTGACCGCACTGGACGACGCGGCGGTGATCAGCCTCGACACGCTGTCGCCCGGCGAGGCGGCGGCGCTGCTGGGCCAGCTGGCGGGCCGCGCCGAGCTAGCCGCGCCAGACGGCCCGGCCGGGGAGATAACCCGGCTGTGCGGCTACCTGCCGCTGGCCATCGGCATGCTGGCCCGGCAGTTGCGGCACCACCCGGCCCGGACCGGCGCGGAACTGGCCGCCGGGCTGGCCGCCGCGCGCGACCGGCTGGCCGTGATGCGCACCGAGAACCTGTCGGTGGCTGCTGCTTTCGACCTGTCCTACCAGGAGCTCACTGGGGCCCAGCAGCGGCTGTTCGGCCGGCTCGGCCTGATTCCCGGGCCGGACATCGACGCGTACGCCGCGGCCGCGCTGGACGACACCAGCGTGGCCACCGCCCGCAGCCAGCTCGATGAGCTCTATGACCATCATCTGATCACCGAGCCGGTGCCCGGCCGTTACCTGCTGCACGACCTCCTCCGCGAGTATGCCCGCGCGCTCGCGGCCGGCCACGCCGCGGAGTCCCATGCCGCGGTCGCCCGGCTGGTCAACTACTACGCGCACGTGGCCGCGGCGGCCAGCCGGCACATCGCCACCTGGACCACGGCCGGCGGCCGGCTGCCGCCGACCAGCCCGCCAGCCAGCACCCCGGAGCTGGCCAGCTCCGCTGAAGCCGCCGCCTGGCTGGATGCCGAGCGGGCCAATCTGCAGCTGGCCGTGGGCTACGCCGCCGCCCAGGGCATGCCGCTGCACGCCATCGCCATCGCCGCCGCGATGGGCGGCTTCCTGCGCGCCCGCGGCCACTGGGACCAGGCCGCGGGCCAGTATCGGACCGCCCTGGTCGCGGCCCGCCAGGCCGGGGACCGGTCCGGTCAGGCCGGGCTGCTCGACGAGCTCGGGCTGCTGCAGCAGCTGACCAATGACTACCAGGCCGCCACCGCCACCCTGGCCGAGGCCATCGAGCTGTTCGGCGAACTGGGCGACCTGCCCAGCGAGGCACACGCGCGGAACCACCTGGGCCTGGTGCAGATCGACATGGCCGACTACCCAGCGGCCGCGGCCAACCACCGGCAGGCGCTGGCGCTCGCCCGCCGTGCGGGCGATCAGCTGGCCGAGGCCGTCTCGCTCATCGACCTGGGCCTGGTGCGGTTCCTGACCGGCGACTACCCGGCCGCCCTGGCCAGCTATCAGCAGGCGCTGCCGCTGGCGCGCCGTCTCGGTTCGGCGTTCGACGAGGCCGACGTGCTCTGTGAGCGGGGCGCCGTGTGGCGGCTGACCGGGGACTACCCGGCCGCGTTGGCGGACGAGCAGCAGGCCCTGGACCTGTTCCGCCAGCTCGGTGACCGGCTCGGCCAGGCCTGGGCGCTGGACGAGCTCGGCCTGATCCAGCAGCTGACCGGGGACTACCCGGCCGCCGCGGCCAGTGCGGCCGCGGCCATCGAGCTGTTCCGCGACCTGGGCGACCGGCATGGCGTGGCCAAGGCGCTGAACAGCCTGGGCGAGCTGTCGTTGCGGACCTCGGCCGCCGACGAGGCAGCCCGGCAGCACGGCGCGGCGCTCGCGCTCACCCGGGAGCTGGGCACCCCGCAGGAAGAAGCCCGCGCGCTGGAGGGAATCGGCCGCAGCTGGCTGGGCCGGGACCCGGCCGAAGCGGCCGCGCGGCTGCGCCAGGCACTCGCGATCTACCAGCGCATCGGGGTGCCGGATGTCCGGCGGGTCCAGGACACGCTAACCGGGCACGGACTATAAGGCGCCGGCCCGGGTCAGTAGCCGCGCGGCGCGGCGGCCAAGCGGCGGCGGTCGTCTTCCACGCAGGCGGCGTTGTCCGCGCCTGCGGCGCTGCCCTGGAGCAGGCCCGGGGCGTTGAGCAGCGTCCACAGCCGGGCACCCACCCGGCGGCTGCGGCTGCTCCGACGGCTGGTCTCGGCGAGCATCCGGGGAGCTCGCCAGACGTGCGTTCCGGCCATTGTCTCTGCCTTCCTGTGTCAGCTGGTTAGCTCCAGCCTGGCCAGCTGACGGGGCAGGGACCACACGTGCCGGCCCACAGGACTGGCCACAGGATTGGCCGGGTGCACGATACTCGGGGGTGTGCAGCCGTTGGCCCGCCATCTGCTGCGGGCGAAGGATCTGGCCGACGCCCGCTACTTCGAGCCGCTCACGGTGCCGGATCTGGCCCGCGCCGCGGGGGTGTCGGCCGCGCACTTCAGCCGCGAGTTCCGCCGCGCGTTCGGCGAGTCGCCGCACCAGTACCTGCTCACCAGGCGGCTGGAGCGGGCCGCCGCGCTGCTGCGGAACACCGACCGCCCGGTGACAGACATCTGCTTCGATGTCGGCCTGACCAGCGTCGGCTCATTCACCACCAGCTTCCGGCGCATCTATGGCACGTCCCCCAGCTCGTACCGGGCGGGCTTCCCGCCCGCGCGGCGGCACATCCGGGTGCCCGCTTGCGTGGCCCAGGCCTACGGCCGGCCGCAGAACCGCACGTTTCGAGAAGCCTAAGTGGGCGGCGGGGCCGTAGCGTCTGGCTCAGACGATACGAGGGAGACAGCAATGACCAAGATCGCCAACGCGCAGTTCTGGGTGCACGACCAGGACGAGGCGCTCGCCTTCTACACCCGCAAGCTCGGCTGGGAGGTCCGGGCCGACGTGACGATGGGCGAGTGGAACTTCCGCTGGCTGGTGGTCGGCCCGCCCGGCCAGGAGGACACCGGGCTGGTGCTGATGCCCATCCCCGGTGCGCCGATGCTCGACGCGGAGAGCAGCGACCAGCTGGGTCAGCTGGTGGCCAAGGGGGCAGGCGGCACGCTGTTCCTGGAGACCGACGACTGCCAGGCCGCCTACGACGAGCTGTCTGCCCGCGGCGTGGCGTTCAATGACCCGCCGACGCCGCAGCCCTACGGCATCGACACGTCGTTCCGCGACCCGTCGGGGAACAACATCCGGCTCACCCAGGTGCTCGAGTTCTCCCTGGACCGGCACTGACCGGCCGGTGGCCGGGCCGCCGCCTGGGCGGCGCCCCGGCCACCAAGGCCGACAGCCGCTCAGCACGCTATCAGCGGCCTTGGTACTGGCAGGAGCATCCAGCTGCGATGCGATGAGTTTCGGCGCCGGCCGGTGTCAGTACTAGTAAGGATCGGTGCCAGCCGGCCCGGGAGGAGGGTGCGGGATGAGACAGCTACAGATCAGCAAACAGCAGCGTGCGGCCAGCGCGTGGCGGCGCACTCAGGTGGACACTCTGCTTCCCCTGGACCCTCGCGACCCGGACATCGTCCGGGCCAAGCAACTGCAGCGCCAGCGGCGCTCAGCGCGGTCGTAGCCGGCCGAACGCCGGGCTCCGGTGGTTGAGTGGGCTCATGGAGCTCGTGAAGCCGCGGCCGCTCCTGCCGGGCGACCGCATCGGCATCGTCTCAACATCTTCACCAGTGACGATCGGCGAGCTGGATCGGCTGGCCGCCCGTCTCAACGATCGGGGTTACTCGGTGCGGGTAGCCGACGGGGTGCTGGACCGGGACGGCTACCTGGCGGGCAGCGCGGAACGGCGGGCGGCGGGCGTACGGCAGATGTTCGCCGACCCGGAGGTGGCGCTGGTCATGCCGGCCAGCGGCGGCACCGGCGCCGGCCACCTGGTGGACCTCCTGGACTACACGCTGATCCGGGCGCACCCGAAGCTGTTCACCGGGTTCAGCAACCCTTCGGTGCTCAACAACTCGATCCTGGCGGCGGCGGGTCTGCCCAGCGTGCATGGCGTCACCGGGTTCCAGTTCTTCGGCTGGCCAACCGCGGACGAGCCGACCGAATCGGCGTTCTGGCGGATGGTGTCCTGGCCGATCGCCGGGCTGGAGGTGACGGGCGCGGACTGGCGGGTGTACCGGACGGCAGGTCCGGCGGTGTCCGGCCCGGTGGTGGGCGGCAACCTGTGGGAACTGGTGGCGCTGGCTGGAACGCGCTGGATGCCGTCCACGTCGGACGCCATCGTGCTGGTGGAATCTGTGCACACGACGTTCGAGGAGGTGGACCGGCTGCTCACCCAGTTGCGGCTAGCCGGGGTGTTCCAGGGGATCGCCGCCCTGGTCGTCGGGGCGCCTGCCGACTGGCCGACCGACGAGGCCCCGGACGATAGCGCCGACGAGCTAGTGCTGCGCTGCGTCAGAGGCCAGTTCCCGGTCATCACCGGCGTCGAGTTCGGCCACCAGCAGCGCAAGATCCCGTTCCCGGTCGGCTGTCGCGTGGAGTTCGACCTGAGCGGCCAGCGGCCGGTGCTGCGCTATCTGGAAGATCTCGTCAAGCCCTGGTACTGAAAGCACCCGGCCCAGGTTCAGACCGGCAGGCCTCATCCGGCGCCAAAGGCGCGCGCCGCCGACTGGACTGAGGAGCGAGGGAGCGAGGAACGAGCGACCGAGCGACGAGGGAAGTCGGCGGGTCTAAGCGCGCCGGCGGCGCAAGACAAACGGCCAGCGGAGGCCGATACCGACGTGCAGGATTATGCCGGCCCCGATGAAGCTGAGCGCCGCGGTGGTGACCCAGTCGTCGGGGGTGGCCCGGATCCACGTCACGCCGTCGGCGTAGCCGGCCAGGGCGCGGTTGAGCGCCAGTGCGACCAGCGCGGCCAGGGCCAGCGTGACGGCGCGGGCCGGCCCGGGGGGCAGCCGGGTGGCCGGCCAGCCTTCGAACAGCATGGCCACGATCAGCACGCCGCTGATCACGCTGCCGCAGACCGCGCCGATGGTGTCCGGCGGCCAGCCCGCCAGGTTGCGCAAAACTACATATGTAGCCGCACCCAGGCCGAGCACCAGGGCGTTGCCGGCCAGCAGGCGGGCGGCCCGCCGGGGCAGCAGGTTGACCGGCCAGCCGCGCAGGCCGATGAAGAAAACCGTCTGCCAGACGCCGACCGCGATGAGCGCCGCGCCGAAGTCCGGCGCCGCGATCGGGCCGCCGGGGTTGCGCAGCCCGGCCGCGGCCCGGACCGTGGGCGGCACCGCATCCAGGTTGACGAACAGGAAGTAGGCCCCGGCCCCGGCCGCCCAGGACAGCGCGAGCGCGGCGACGCCGCCGCGGAGCCGCCCCAGCCCGTCCAGCGGCCAGCGCTCGCAGACCAGCGACAGCTGCAGCATGGCGGCGAACGCCGCACCGGCCAGCGCCAGCGTGGCCGGGAACGTCGTCGGCACATGCGGGCCCGGGTTGGGCAAGAACACGCCGCGGATGTCGGATCGTTCCACGACCGCCTGGCCCGCGATTGTCAGCACCACCGCGGCCACGACGACCAGCGCGGTGTCGATGAGGCCGGTCCACGGCGTGGTCAGCTTGGACCCGGGCCAGTCGTTCCACCAGAACGCGACCATGGCCACCGCGGGCAGCGAGAACGTGGCCAGCGGGCCGAGGATCAGCAGCGCGGTGGCCGTGCCGCCGGTGCCCAGGGCCAGCGCGAAGAACACGACGGCGCCGAGCAGCAGCCCACCCAAACCCAGCCAGGGCTGTGTTTGCCCTGCGCCTCCGGCGCGCTTTACCCGCCGACTTCCCTCGTCGCCCGGTCGCTCGTTCCTCGCTCCCTCGCTCCTCAGTCCAGTCGGCGGCGCGCGCCTTTGGCGCGCCTTTGGCGCGGTCATCCGGGTACCGGCTAGGCCGGGGCTGGGCTGAGCCCAGCCAGATGTGGCAGCAGGTGCTCGACGGCGATCGGCAGTTCGCGGGGCCGGTAGCCGGTGGCGTGGTAGACCGCGTTGGCCACCGCGGCGGCGGACCCGACCTGGCCGATCTCGCCGACGCCCTTGACCCCGAGCGGGCCGGTGACGTGGTCCTCGACCTCGATCAGTTCGACGTCGACGTCGGGTGCGTCGGCGTTGACCGGGACCAGGTAGTCGCCCAGGCTGGCGTTGGCCCAGCGGCCCACCGTGGTGTCCATATGGGTGCCCTCCAGCAGGGCCTGGCTCATCCCCCAGAGCATGCCGCCCATCAGCTGGCTGCGCGTGGTCCTGGGGTTGAGCACCCGGCCGGGGGCGAACGCGCCGACCATGTGCCGGACCCGGACCAGGCCGAGGTCGGCGTCCACGGCGACCCGGGCGAACTGGGCGCCGAACGTGAGCAGCCCGTACGGGGTGTCCAGTGGCGGCGGATCCCAGCTGCCCAGGGCTTCGGCGTCGGCCATGAAGTGGCGCTGCATCAGGCTGGCGTAGCTCTCGCCGGTGCCCGTGTCCCCGGCCAGCGTGAGCCGCCCGCCCTGGGCCACCACGCTGGCTGGATCGGCCCCGTGCAGCGGCGACTGGCTGTCCCTGACGGCCAGTGAGATCAGCTGATCCCGCACCGCGGTACTGGCGTTATATACGGCGGCGCTGACCATCATCGCGCCGTTCGAGCCGACCGGTGAGCCAGCCGACGGGAAGCCGGTGTCGCCGAATTCAAGCCGCACGTTGGGCAGGTCGATGCCCAGCCCGTCCGCCGCGACCTGGGTCAGCACGGTCGGCATGCCGGTGCCGAACTCCTGGGTGGCGGTCTGCACGACCGCGGTGCCGTCGGCGTACAGGTGGGCCCGGGCACGCTGGGTGTGCATGAAGAACGCCACCGGGTAGGCGGCCGCCGCCATCCCGGTGCCGATCAGCCAGTTGCCGTCCCGCTCGGAGCGCGGCTGCGGGTTCCGCCCGGCCCAGCCGAACCGCGCCGCGCCGCGTTCCAGGCATTCCGGCAGCCCGTAACTGGACCACGGGTGGCCGGTGTTCGGGTCGGTCTCGGCCAAGTTGCGCAGCCGCAGCTCGATCGGGTCGATGCCGAGTTCGCTGGCCAGCTCGTCCATCGCGCATTCCAGCGTGAACACGCCCAGCGCCTCGCCCGGCCCGCGGGTGAACGTGGGCGTCATCGTGTTGCCGCGGACCAGCCGGTGCACGCCCTCGAACGCGGGGCTGGCGTACAGCTGGGAGGCGGCACCGAAAGCCGGCTCGGCCCAGTCGTCGAACGGCGACGTGACCGAGATCTTGTGGTGCCGGATCGCGGTCAGCGTGCCGTCCCGCCGGGCACCCAGTTCGACGTGCTGTTCCTGCTCCTCGCGGTGCCCGCAGGAGGTGAACATCTGGCCCCGGGGCAGCGCGAGCCGGACCGGCCGCCGGACATGCTGGGCGGCCAGCGCGGTCAGCGTCACGTGCGGCCAGACCATGGCCTTGCAGCCGAACGCCCCGCCCACGTATTGGGTCAGCACCCGGATCTTGGACGGCGAGATGCCGAGCTGCGCGGCCACGGTCAGATGCACCGCCTTGATGCCCTGGCAGGAGTCATACAGGGTGAGCTGGTCGCCGTCCCACACGGCGGTGGTGGTCAGCGCCTCGATCGGGTTGTGATGGTTGGCCGCGAACCCGAACGCCGCGTCGATGCGCAGGTCCGCGGCGGCCAGCCCGCCGCCCGCGTCCCCGCGCTCCAGCCGGCCCGGCATCAGCCCGCCGAACAGCCGCTCCGGTTCGTAGGCAGCTGCCCGCCCCTGATCGATCGTGCTGATGAACGCCGATGCCGCGTAACTGACCCGGACCAGGGTCGCGGCGTAGCGGGCTTGCTCAAGGCTGTCCGCCACCACGATCGCCACCGGCTGGCCTGCGTAGTGGATCTCGTCGTCCTGCATCGGGAAGAACGTCTCACCGGGTGCCGGGCCGCCGACCAGCGACGGCAGCAGCGGCACCCGGTTGACCTTCGGCATGTCCCGGGGGGTCAGCACGAGCAGCACGCCGTCGGCGCGTTCCGCCTCGGCCGTGTCGATCGCGGTGACCTGCCCGGAGGCGATCGTGGCCCCGACGATCTCGGCATAGGCCAGGCCGGGCAGCGCGAACTCACCGGAGTACCGGGCCGTGCCGGTGACCTTGGCCGGGCCGTCCACCCGGGGAATGTCCTGCCCGATCGCCCCGGTCATCGTGCCGCT
>Ga0210401_10007089_pt1 | contig 11303 bp, 4 predicted proteins | sample IncBWH32MmetaG_FD_150866 | JGI IMG/M metagenome (GOLD analysis project Ga0210401, IMG submission 150866) | Forest soil microbial communities from Barre Woods Harvard Forest LTER site, Petersham, Massachusetts, United States - Inc-BW-H-32-M | ecosystem: Environmental > Terrestrial > Soil >... | reverse complement strand
TGATGCAGCCCGCCGTGAGGCGCTCGAGGCGCGCGCGAAGCGGATCCTCGAGGCGGCCGGGTATCGCAGGATCGAGACACCGACGTTCGAGGCGACCGAGCTGTTCGCGCGCGGGGTGGGGGAGGCCACCGACATCGTGCAGAAGGAGATGTACACGTTCACCGACGGCGGCGGCCGCTCGCTGACGCTGCGCCCCGAGGGCACTGCGCCGGTATGCCGCGCGTACGTCGAGCACGGCATGCACAAGCAGCGGGCGCCGGTGAAGCTGTGGTACATGTCGAGCTTCTTCCGCTACGAGCGCGCCCAGGCGGGCCGCCAGCGCCAGTTCTGGCAGGTGGGGGCCGAGGCGCTCGGCAGCGAGGAGCCGGCGGTGGACGCCGAGTCGATCGTGCTGCTGCGCGCGCTGCTCGACGAGCTCGACGTCAAGGACGTGCGCCTGCGCCTCTCCTCGCTCGGCGGCGCCGACGCGCGCGCCGCCCACCGCGAGCGCCTGCAGGCGCACCTGCGTGCGCACGAGGCGCAGCTCGCGCCGGAGGTGCGGGCGCGGATCGAGCTGAACCCGCTGCGGGCGTTCGACTCCGACCACGCGGGCACCCGCGCGGCGATGGCGAGCGCGCCGCGCCTGCTCGAGCACCTGAGCGCCGCGGACGCCGCCCACTTCGCCGAGGTGCGCGCCCTGCTCGACGCGGCGGGCGTCGCCTACGAGCTCGACCCGACGCTCGTGCGCGGCCTCGACTACTACACCCGCACGGTCTTCGAGCTGACATCCGACGCGCTCGGCGCGCAGAGCGGCGTGGGCGGCGGCGGGCGCTACGACGGCCTCGTGGAGCAGCTCGGCGGTCCCCCGACCCCGGGGATGGGCTGGGCGATGGGGATCGAGCGCGCGCTGCTCGCGAGCGCCGCCCAGCCCAGCCGGCCGGCCGCGATCGACCTGTTCGTCGCGTACGCGCCGGCGGGAGCGGGAAGGGAAAAGGATAAGGAGGAGAGGGATGGGTCGCCCGCAGCGCCCCCGCTGCCTGCTGCCGCGAGCGCCGCGGCGGCGGCGTTCGGGCTGCTGCTGCAGGCGCGTGGCGCCGGTCTGCTCGCGCGGATGGAGCTGGCCGGCCGCTCGCTCAAGAACCAGCTCGCGCACGCGGAGCGGATCGGCGCCCGTTACGTGGCGATTCTCGGCGGGGCCGCCGGGGCGGAAGACCCCGACCCGGACGGGGCCGCCGGCGCGACGCTGCTCGAAGACACGCAGGCGCGCACGCGCGAGGAGCTGCCGACCGGCGCGGTCGTGCACGCGGTGCTGCGCGGCCGCGGCTCGCTGTAGCGCCGCCGACCGCGCCCCGCCCGCCGCGCCCCCGCCTTGCACGCCGCCGCCCCGGCCGAGCGCCCGGCCGCGAGCAGCCGCCCCTGGAGCCGGCCGCCGCGCGGGGGTTGGTCTGCTGTAGACGCACACTGATCTTGCGGATGACTTGACAGAATGGCGAGACCCGTCTATAGTGGCGCGTACTTCCTCACTTGGGGGGAGTGAGGGAAAGGGTTTCACAGATAGGAGCGGGCGCGGGTCAATTTACCCTGTGCCCTCCCATTACAGGTGAGTTCGCTCGGCATTTCGGGCGGGGCTCATAGTTAACACAAATGAGGGAGCTGTTTTTCGTGGGTTCTCGCGGGGACTTCGCATGCCCGTCGGCGCTTGGCCCCGGGGGCGAGGCGAGAGGAGCGGGGGAGAGGTGAGCGTCGTGGCCATGCGCGAACACAATCGCGACCGCAGGGCACGCGCCGCCGCCGCGCTGGCGTCCACCACCTACGCCGGCGCGGCGGATCATGCGATCGCGGCCGACAGCGTGCCCGACATCCAGCGCGCGCGGGTCCTCGCGGGGATCGTCGAGGTCGCGCGCGAGCACGGCGTCGCGCGCGTGACGGTCGCCCACATCGTCGCCCGCTCGGGCGTCTCGCGGCGCACCTTCTACGAGTTTTTCGCCGACCGCGAGGCGTGCTTCCTCGCCGCGATGGAGCTCGCGCTCGAGCGCGGCGCGGCGCGGGTGGTGAGCGCCTACGAGCAGGCCGACGACGCCCCCGCGGGCGACGAGCCGGGCCTCGCCTCGCGCGCGGCGATCGCGTGGCGCGAGCGGATCCGCGCCGGGCTACGGGCGCTGTTGGAGTTCCTCGACGACGAGCCGGGGCTCGGCGGCCTCTGCGTGGTCGACGCGCTCGGCGCCGAGCCCTCCGCGCAGGAGCGCCGCGCGGAGATCGTGCGCGTGCTCGTCGACGCGGTCGACGCCGGCGCCGGCGAGGCGCGCGCCGGCCTCGCGCCGACGCGGATGACGGCGGAGGGCGTCGTCGGCGGCGTGCTCGGCGTGCTGTATTCGCGGATCACCGAACGCGACCCGCGGCCGCTCAGCCGCCTGCTCAGCCCGTTGATGGCGATGATCGTGCTCCCCTACATGGGACCGAGCGCGGCCGCCCGCGAGCACGCGCGCCCTTCGCCGCGCACGCGCAAGCGCTCACAGCAGCCGGTGGTGAACCCGCTCGAGGGTCTCGACATGCGCCTCACCTATCGCACGGTGCGCGTGCTGAGCGCGCTCGCCGAGCTGCAGGGCGGGGGCGCCCACCCCAGCAACCGCCAGGTGGCCGACGCCGCCGGCGTGCACGACCAGGGCCAGATATCGAAGCTGCTCGTGCGCCTGGAGCGGCTCGGCCTCGCCGAGAACGCTGGCATGGCGCGCGGCGAGCCGAACGCCTGGCGCCTCACCGCGCGCGGCGGCGAGGTCGAGCGGGCGATCCGCGAACAGGCCGGCCCCCGTGGGACGGCCGCGATGACAGGCGCCGGGTCAGGTCGGCGCCGCCTTCGGGATAGGAGACCGTATGATGATCGTTGACAGGCGGGCGGGGATGCTCGCGGGCCTCAGTGGGCCGTCCGGGGCTTGGGCGAGCGGTTGGAGTCGCTCGCGGCGCGCAGCGGTCGTGACCGCGTTGCTGAGCGCCGTGCTCGCCTGCGGGATCTCGCTGGTCGTGACGGCGGCGGTGGCGCACGCGGAAGTGTGCCCGAATGCGGTTTTCCGCAACGGCCCGTCCTCGCGGCTGCCGGAATGCCGGGCGTATGAGATGGTGACGCCGGTGTACAAGGAGGGGTTTAGCGTATCTTTTGACGCTGACAATGAAGCTGGGTCGCGGGTGCTCGGCAATAGCCTTGGGGATTTCGCGGGCGCCGAAAGCGATGCCTTGGATTTGGTGTATTTCAACAATATTGATCCATTTGGACTACTTGGGTCATTTTACGAGTTCTCACGTGGCGGATCTGGGTGGGAAGCCGAAGCGGTGGGCCTGCCCACGTCGTTGTACTCCTATCCTGCGGTGTTCGCGACCACCCCGGATCTGAGCGAAAGCCTGTCGGTTGCATTACCAAGGGCAGCGCACGCTGCGCTGGAAGCGGAAGGGCGGACTTTCACAGGCAGCAACTACCCGGCTAGCTTTTATGTGCGGCGCGGCAGCGGCCCGGTGAGCGAAATTGGGCCTATCGCTCCGCCGTCGGCGCGTTCGCCCGGCCATGAATATTTCTATTTCGCAGGAGCGTCGCTCGACCTTTCCCATGTGCTTTTCGGGCTGAAGGAAGATTATTGGCCGGGCGATGAAACATCAGGACGCGGTTCGCTGTATGAGTACGTGGGGACTGGGAATGTGGCGCCGATGTTGGTGGGGGTGAGTGGGGGTGGCGGCAGCACGAGCCTGGTCAGCCGTTGCGGTACAGAGCTTGGCTCGCTGCAGGTGGGAGAAGCTAGGGAGACCGGCGATTCGCAGGGTGCGGTGTCCCCTGATGGGTCGGTGATCTTTTTCACGGCGTTGGCGTGCGGCGGCTCGCCGCCGGTGTCGGAGATCTTCGCGCGGGTGGACAGCGGCCAGGCCGACGCTCATACGGTCGCGATCTCCGAGCCGTCGGTTCAGGATTGTGCGGAATGCGACACGGAACCACGTGTGCTCGCGGGCGCGACGTTTATCGCTGGCTCCGAAGATGGGTCCAAGGTCTTCTTCATGACCACGCAACCGTTGCTGGGGCACGACACCAGTAACAATTTGTACGAGTACGATTCCGATCTTGAAGCGGGTCATCGGGTTTTGCGGGTGTCGGGTGGGGATGCGGCGGTTAGTGCCCACGTGGAACAGGTGTTGCATGTAAGCCGGGATGGGTCGCATGTGTATTTCACGGCCGGTGGGATGTTGACAGAATCGCCGAACAGTCGCGGTGAAAAAGCGCAGGGTGGGCAGAGCAATCTGTATCTGTATGAGCGTGATGCGCAGTACCCCGCTGGACGTATCGCGTTCATCGCGCCGGCTGCCATTCTCATTGAACGACAAGGCGGGAATAACGAAGTGGTAGAAGAGACGAACGAGGGGTTCTACGAGGATTATGGGCTGGAAGTTAGGGCATCTGAAAATGGGCGGTTCCTCGTGTTCGGAAGCTATGCACATCTCACGCCCGACACGTTCGGTCCCGCGCCACAGGTGTTCGAGTACGACGCGCAGACGGGTCTCTTCGCGCGTGTGACGCGAGGACAGAACGGCTTCAACGACGACGGCAACGCGAGCGGCCTGAGTGGCCTGGGGTCTCCCGGCTCTAGTGAGCTTTACGATATTCAGTACGCTTATCTGGTTGCGAACAACGGCGCCGTGTTCTTCAGTTCGGATGCTTCGCTGGTGCCGCAGGCCGTGAGTGGGCAGACGGAAGTCTACGAGTACCACGAAGGCGCGGTGAGCCTGATCTCCGATGGGCAGAGCCCGTCGGGCTCGGAACTCAAGTCGATCACCCCATCGGGTCAGGATGTGTTCTTTGAGACCCCTGACCAGCTTGTGGGACGTGATGTCGACAATCAGGTCGATATCTATGATGCTCGTATCGATGGTGGGTTTCCGGAACCGCCTCCAGCGGCGCCGTGTGAAGGCGAAGCGTGCCAGGGCACGCCGGCGGGGGCGCCGGTGCTGCTTTCGCCTGGCAGCGAGTTTCAAGCGGGCGGGGAAGGGGCGACCTTAAATGCCGCGCCTGCGCCCGCGCCCAAGGCATCGAAGCGGACACCGCAGGCGAAGAAGCACGCTCGCAAGGCTAAGCGTGCGCGAAAATCAACTCAGTCCCACAAGGGGCAACCGAAGGGAAAGCGCGGAGGCGTGCGTGCGGTCAGGCGGGCGGTCCGTGGAACAGGTGGTAGGGGTGTGCGGGAGGATGGTCGATGAGCGTGTTGATGAGAAGGATTTCATCGCTTCTGGTGGCCGGTCTCGCGCTGGCGGCATTGAGTGCATCACCGGCGCCGGCGGCGTCGTCGGGTCCCGGCTATCTGATTGAATCCATGGCGAATCCCACGGTCTTTCCCGCGGCGTGCACGAGCGGCTGTCGCTATACGGTCACGGTCGTCAACTCGGGCAGCGCCGCGACCGACGGTACCCCCGTCACGATCCGCGACACGCTGCCGGCGGGGATGACCGCTCAATCGGTCTCGGGGGAAGTGCCGGCGCAGGAAAGCGCGGAAAGGAAAGGCCCCCCCATCCTGCTGCACTGTGGCCTCGAAGGCGGGTCGCCGTACTGCACTTACAGTAGCGGCGTCCTGCCGGTGGGGGAACTGCTCGTCGTCGAACTCTATGCCACGGTTCAGCCGGGCGTGTCGGGGGTGGTCACGAACGCGGTGCAGGTGTCGGGTGGGGGCGCGTCGCCGGCCGCGGCGAGTTTTCAGAACACGGTCGGGGGCGCGGCGCCAGCCCCGGGCCTGAGCGGCTTCTCGTTCACGTTGACCGGCCCGGAAGGCGGGCTGGACACGCAGGCGGGAGATCACCCGAACAGTACGATCGCCAACTTCCAGTTCGTGAACAAGTGGAACGGGCCAGAAAGCGAAAGCAACAGGGGCGAAAGCACATACTCCTCGGTGCAGGCGGCCAAGGACGTGGTGGTCGATCTCCCTCCGGGGTTCATCGGGAACACACAGGCGGTGACGAAGTGCGACATTCGACAGCTCGAACCATTGGACAGCTCCGCGAGAGGACCGGAATGTCCGCCGGGCAGCGCGGTGGGCACGGTCAGCCTCAATTCTTTCGGCGAACAGTATTTCGGTGACCACAACGTTGCGCTCGACCTGAGCAACCCGGTGGTGTACAACATGGAACCGGAACGGGGTTACCCGGCTGAGTTCGGGTTCAACGTGTCGGGCCACGCGGTTCTGCTGTATGCGACGGCGGTCCCGTCGAGCGACGGGTATGTGTTGCAGGTCTCCTCGCGCGGGATCGTGGAAGCGTTCAATTTCGATGCTTTCTCGTTCACGTTTTGGGGGGTGCCTGGTGAAGCGTCGCATGATCGGTGGCGTGGTGGTGTGTCGAGTGGGTTGGCGGCGACGGGGTTTTTGGGTAATCCGGTGGATTGTTCGGGTGGTCCGTTGGTCGCGACGGCGATGTCGGATACGTGGCAGGATCCGGGGCGCTGGACGGCGAGCGGTGAACCGGATTTGAGTGATCCGGCGTGGCGGGTGATGACTTCGACGGTGTATCCGTCGATCACGGGTTGTGATTTGTTGCAGTTCGATCCGGCGTTGGAAGTGACCCCGGAAGTGACGCAGGTGGATGAGCCGACGGGGTTGGGTGTCACGATCCGGGTGCCGCAGGCGCCGTTGTTGCCGCCGAACCTGCTGACCCCGGAGTTCAAGGACGTGACCGTCACACTGCCCTCAGGGGTCTCGCTGTCGCCCTCGACGGCGGATGGGCTGCAGGCGTGTAGCGCTGAAGAGATCCAGATGCAGTCGCGGTTGGCGGGGTCCTGTCCGGATGCGTCGGTGTTGGGGACGGTGCGGGCAACCACGCCGTTGTTGGCTAGTCCGCTGGAAGGCCGGGTGTTTTTGGCGGCGCCGGGGTGCGATCCGTGCAGCAACGCGGACGCGGCTGACGGGAACATGTATGGGATCTATCTGGAATTGGCTGGGGAAGGCGTGGTGGTCAAGCAGCGCGGCACGATCTACGCGAACACCGCGACAGGGCAGTTGACGAGCACGTTCCAGAACGCTCCAGAGCTGCCGGTCAGCGAACTGCTCGTGCATTTCAAGGGAGGGCTGCGCGCGGCGCTCGCGACGCCGCAGAGCTGCGGCCAGTATGTGACGACGAGCGACATTACGCCGTGGAGCACGCCGATCACGCCGGATGCGGCGCCGTCGTCGGTGTTCGACGCGAGCTGGGATGGTGATGGGGGGGCGTGTCCTGGTGTTTTGCCGTTCGCGCCGGTGTTGAGTGCGGGTACGTCTAATCCGAATGCGGGGCAGGAAAGCCCGCTGACGTTCACGTTCGCGCGTCAGGACCGCGAACAGGACATCGCTGGTATCCAGGTCACGACGCCCGTCGGGCTGCTCGGCTCGCTGTCAGGGATCCCGTTGTGCGGCGAGCCCGCGGCCGATCTCGGTACCTGCCCGCAGGCTTCGCGGATCGGGAGCGTAACCGTCGCGGCGGGCGCCGGGGGGCACCCCTTCTACGCGCAGGGCACGGTCTACCTGACCGGCCCCTACAAGGGCGCGCCGTTCGGCCTGTCGATCGTCGTGCCGACGGTCGCGGGCCCGTTCAATCTCGGTAATGTCGTGGTCAGGGCGAAGATCGATGTCGATCCGCAGACGGCGGCGTTGACGGTCACGACCGACGCGTTGCCGCAGATCATCGATGGGGTGCCGTTGCGGCTGCGGAGCGCGAACGTCACGATCGACCGCCCGCATTTCATCGTCAACCCGACGAGCTGTGCGCAGCTGTCGATCGCGGCGACGCTCAGCGGCGCGCAGGGCGCCGTCTCGCACACGAGCGTGCCGTTCGCGGTCGCGGGGTGCGCGGGGTTGCGCTTCGCGCCGAAGTTCACGGCCACGACCACCGCCCACCCTTCGCGTGTGGACGGTACGAGCTTGGACGTGAGGCTGGCGGTGCCGCTTGGTGCGAACTCGAATCTCGAGCGGGTCGGTGTTGAATTGCCTAAGCAGTTGCCGGCGAGGCTCACGACGTTGCAGCATGCGTGTCCTGCCAGTGTTTTTGAAGGGAATCCTGCTGCGTGTCCGGTTGGTTCGCGGGTCGGGTATGCGCGGGCGAGCACGCCGATCCTGCCGGTCCCGTTGATCGGCCCGGCGTATTTCGTCTCGCACGGCGGCGCGGCGTTCCCGAACCTGGTGTTCGTGCTGCAGGGCTACGGGGTCCGTGTCGATGTCGTCGGCTCGACGTTCATCAGCAAGCAGGGGATCACGAGCAGCACGTTCTCGGGGATCCCCGACGTCCCGGTCTCCACGTTCGAGCTGTATCTGCCCCAGGGCCCCGGGTCCGCGCTCACCGCCCTCGGCAACCCCTGCGCCCACCGACTGCTGATGCCGACCACACTCGCCGCCCAAGACGGCGCACAGGTCAAACAAAACACCGCCGTCAAGGTCACCGGGTGCACCACCAGGAAAGCCAAAGCCACCAGGAAAGCCAAGAAGAGCAGCGCACACACCTCAAGACATCGCGCTAAAGGCGGCTCTGGGCGTTCAAAGCAGGAGAGGACACACCGATGAGGATGACCAGACACCGCACGCTGAGAGCCATCGCGCTGGTCGCGCTCACCGGCGCCGGCATCACCCTGCAGTGCCCCGGCACCGCGCTCGCGTTGAAAACACGTCCGCAGCTGCCCTTCTCGCCGTTCGGGTCGTTCACCGGGGCGACGGGTATCGCGGTGGATCAGGCCAACGGCAACGTGCTCGTCGCCGACAGCGCCGCCGACGAAGTACGGGTGTTCGGCGCCACGGGCGGCAGTCCTGCGGGCGGGGCGGCCGGTAGTCTCACGGGGGCACAGACCCCGGCGGGAGCGTTCAGGTGGGGGGCTGATGACTCGGAAGGCCACGAAATATACGTCCATCCGGCGGGCGTCGCGGTCGACAATGCGTGTGCGCAGCATGGGCTGAGCGGTGCGGCGTGCACGGCGTTCGACCCGTCCAACGGCGCGATCTATGTCACCGATGTGTTTCACGATGTGGTCGATAAGTTTGTCGTCAACGCGGCGCATGAATACGAATACGTGTGTCAGTTCACGGGCTTCGGGTTCGCGGGCACGGCGTGCTTGAAGAACGAGCCGACCGTGCAGGCGACACCGTCGGAAGGAGCGTTCGAGGAACCGGACGGCGTGGCTGTCGATCGGGAAGGCAACGTGTACGTCGCCGACGGGGGCTTCGATGAAGGCATCGTCGATGAGTTCAACGCGGCGGGCGAAGATGTACGCAGAATGAAAAGCAAAGAAATCCGTCGCCTGCAGGACATCGCTGTGGATGGCAAAGGTGATATTTACATACACGCATACGGTAACTACAGAAAAAGAGGGGAAGAAGGGTATCCGTCTTTTAGCGAGATCGAGCTGGTGCGCAGCGGCTTCACCGGTGGCATCGAAGGCGAAACCAACCCACATTTCCACACGTACATGGGTCCGGTGGGGGTGGGCCCAACGGGCTTGGCGTTCGACTTGGCCAGCGCCCGCCTGTTTATTGGCTATGCAGCACTTCAAGAAAACACATTAGAAGCAAGGCAGGTTGAAGAATACAACGAAGCCGGTGAATACCAAACATCGTTTGGATTAAGCGGCAGGGGTATCGCCGTGAACGAAGCGAGCGACGATGTGTATGTCGCGAACCAGGGTTCGATCAGCGTCTTCGGGCCGGTGGTGGACACCCCATTTCCGGTGACCGGCTCGGCGTCGAATGTGTCGACTGCTGGTGCGACGGTCGAAGGGTCGGTGAACCCGGAAAGCTCTACGCTTGCGGCCGAATGCGAAGTGCAGTACGGGCCGACCGAAGCTTTCGGCTCGTCGGTGCCGTGCGAACCAGCGAACGTGGGGACCGGTGAAACGGCTGTGCCGGTGACCGCGCACCTGACGGGGCTGCAGCCGGGCCTAACCTATGATTACCGCGTGGTGGCGCGCAACGAAGAAGGTCCCGCGCCGGGAGGGGTAGGGTCGTTCACGACCAAGCCCGCAGCGCCGATTGTGGTCGGTGAGGCAGCCTCATCGGTCACTCCCGGCTCGGCGGTATTGGGCGCGACGATCAACACGCTAAACATCGGCATTAGCTATCACTTCGTGTACGGCCTCACGAGCAAATACGGCACGAGCATCCCGTTGAGCGACGTCAGCTTGGCGGCGAGCCGCGAAGCCACGCCGTCGGTCTCGCTGGAGGGGCTGCTGCCGGACACGACCTACCACTTCGCGGTGATCGCGACGAGCGCCGGCGGAACGACCGTCGGACCGGATGCGACGTTCTCGACGGCCGCGCCGACGCCCCCTGTGGTGGGCGCTGTGGCGGTGGGCGGGGTCACCCCGGAAAGCGTGGTGCTGTCGGGCAGTGTCGATCCGCAGGGCGTGGCGACGGTGTACGAGCTCGACATCGGGCGCGACACGAACTACGGCACGCGGATCTTCGGGGAAGCGGGCGGCGGTGTGGGGCCGCAGAGCGTGTCGGTGAGCCTCGCGGGGTTGGCGGCGGGCAGCACCTATCACTGCCGGCTCGTGGCGAGCAACGCGTATGGGACGGTCTACGGCCCCGACCAGACGTTCACCACGCCGGGTGTGCCCGGGTCGCTGCTGGTGTCTCCGGTGTCCCCGCCGCTGGTCGGTTTGCCGCCGCTCGTGTTCCCGACCGTGGGCGAAAGCCTCACGCATCCGCAGGCGGTGTCGGGGCGGACTGCGCACAAGGCCAAGCAGGCCGCTCGCAAGGCCAGGCGTAGGCGCAAGCGCGGAGGGAGGGCCGGGCGCGCTGCTGCGAAGGCGCGCGGAGCGACTGGTCGTGATCGTGGTCGTACAGGGAGGCGTGGCTGATGCGTGAGAGCGGTTCTGATCTGTTGGGAAGCGGGCGGCGGATGTTGGCGCGGGCTGTGCTCCTGGCGTTGGTGATGGTGGTGGGTGTGTCGTGGGGTGCCGGTTCGGCGTATGCAGGGTCTCGTCATGATTTCTTGTTCTCGTTTGGTCCGGGTGGCCCTGGGTCGGGGGCGTTCGTGGATGTTCAGAGTGTGGCGGTGGATGCTGCGGGGGATGTGTATGTGTATGACGTGGGCGCCGGCGGTGGGTCGGTGTATAAGTTCAACGCGGCGGGTGAGCCGGTCAAGTTCTCGGGGTTGTCGGGGAACGTGATCGAAGGCGTCGGCGGGTCGGGCAACGCCGAAAACGAGATCGCGGTGAGCTCCGCGGGCCCGACCGCGGGCGATATCTATATCGCACGTTATGCTGGGAAAATCGAGGTCTTCGCGGCGAGCGGCCTGCCGTTAGGAGCACTGGAAGGCGGTGGCCCGGGCTTGGGCAGCGACTCGTGCGG
>Ga0210401_10007087_pt1 | contig 11306 bp, 11 predicted proteins | sample IncBWH32MmetaG_FD_150866 | JGI IMG/M metagenome (GOLD analysis project Ga0210401, IMG submission 150866) | Forest soil microbial communities from Barre Woods Harvard Forest LTER site, Petersham, Massachusetts, United States - Inc-BW-H-32-M | ecosystem: Environmental > Terrestrial > Soil >... | reverse complement strand
CCGACAATGCAAACTTTTTTCATTCCTCGCACCGCCGTCTGGCGGCGGGGGTCGCCCATCGGGTCGCCGAGACGGCGGCGCTACACTCGCCTTTCCACTTTTACCAAATTCTTGGTTTGACTGATCTCCTTTTCCACCATCGCGCGAAACAAACTATCGGCATTGTTGAACGAATCATCGATCACAATCCCACGGGCAAAAAGTGCATCCTGCAATGCCGCGGAAATCGTGTGGAGGGGAGCGGCTCCGCCCTCGCCCATGCCCTTGGCTCCGCTGTAACTGTGCGGCGACGGAGTTTCTATGTGGTCGTATTTCACCTTTGGCATATTCATCGCCGTGATGGGCGTGTAGTCGCTGAAGGTGCCGGTTAGCATATTGCCAACCGCATCGTACACACAATTTTCCATAAGTGCCGCGCCGATGCCGTGCGCAGTTGCGCCATAGACTTGGCCTTCGACGATCGGTGGGTTAATCACGGTGCCACAATCATCGACCGCGACATAATCCAGAATGCGGGGAATAAAAGTGTCGCGCTCAATTTCAATCACAGCGATGTGGAGCTGAGAAGCATAGGTCAGTGTCAGGCTGCCGTATTTTTTCTCCTTATCCGGCACTTTGAAAGGCGCACGCCAGATGTAACGACAATTCAGCGTGAGCTCATACAACTCGGGCGGCAGCACTGCGCTGTTCACATTGACGATATTTGCCAGCCCCCAGTAATTGACCGATTTTCCGCTGCTCGTGGCGCGAATCTCAGGACCCTGCTCGCCGGTGCGGAATTCAAGATCGTCTTCCTTGGTTTCGAGAAGAAATGCAGCCAGACGGCTTATTTCTTTTCTCAGTTTTTGTGCAGCCCCATGAACCGCAGAGAGCCCAGACACAGCGAATTGGCTGGCATAAGTTCCGGAAAATCCGGTGTGGACGTTGCGTTCAGTGTCGAATCCGGTGCGCACCGTAATACGATCGGGGTGAATATTCAGCACGTCGGCGACGACCTGCGCCGCGGTCGTTTCGTGTCCCTGGCCCTGGGGGCAGGAACCAACTGAAACCACGACTTCGCCATAAATATCCAGCTTGCAGTTAGCCCCTTGCGAGTTGCCGGAAAACGGCGCGCCGGGATTCACGATCTGCGATTGGCCAAAATTATTCGTACCCGAATCGAGCGTAGTGCCGATGCCAATTCCGATCAGCCGGCCTTCTTTGCGTGCCGCGGCCTGTTTGCGTTTCCATTCATCCCAGCCGATGCGCTCTTTCGCCACTTGCAGCATTTTCGGGTAGTTTCCTGAATCGTAGACGCAACCATTCGGCGTCGTGTAAGGAAACTCCTCGGGGCGAATGTAGTTGCGCAACCGGATCTCATCGGCGGGAATTCCAAGCTCATGCCCGCAAATGTCGATCACGCGCTCCAGAAACCACAGGTGCTGCATGCGTGAATACCCGCGATTGGGGCCGACCGGACACTTATTCGTGACTGCCTGTATGAAGTCGATGCGCGCATTCTTGAAACGATAAACGCCAGGAAACACCTGCGACCAGATTACGCAGCCGAGCGGCTCGTACCGAGGGTAAGCGCCGCAGTCATCAATATGCCGTGCCACCAGCGCGGTGATAACTCCGTTCCTGTCGAGCGCAACGCGAGTATTGCGAAAGGTGCGTTCGTTGCCGTGGGCGCTGGAAGTAATGTGTTCCGAACGGGTCTCAACCCACTTGATCGGCCGCCCTCCTGCTTTCTTGGAAGCCAGCGCGCACACGGCCATCTGCGGATAGCTGGTGATCTTGATGCCGAAACTGCCGCCGATATCGGATGTCTCCACCCGTATGCGATCGATATGGACCCCGAGGTGCGCGGATAAGAATTGAATTGCGAAAGATGGGAAAGAATTATTGCACTCGTAATAAATGCGGTCGTCCTTCGGATTCCACTGCGCGATGACCACGTTGTTCTCGAGCGGCGTGCTGGAAAAACGGTGGAAATGCATCTTCTCGATGTTTACGATGTATGCTGCCTCACTAAACACCTTATCGACATCTCCATATTCGAACACCCCATTCCAGACACGATTCGTGCCAGCTTCGTTGTGCAGGATGCTTTTATCCGTCAAGGCCGTTTCCGCGTCCACTATGGGATCGAGCGCTTCATATTCGATTTGCACCAACTCCGCAGCGTCATCGGCCAAGCTCGGAGATTCGGCCACCACAGCCACTACGGGCTCGCCCTGATAACGCACTTTGGAAACAGCCAGCGGATAATCTTTGATCTTGCCGCCAGGATCCGGCGCGATTTCGATGAATGGCTGCGTCTGCGCCGCGATCTCAGCACCACTTAGCGTGCAAGCCACTCCCGCGAGTGCCTCGGCGGCCGAAACATCGACGCTCACAATCCTCGCGTGCGCATAGGGTGAGCGCACGAATCGCAGATACATCATCTCGCGCAGCTTTATGTCATCGGCGAACTTGCCGCGCCCGCGCAGCAATCGATTCTCTTCCTTGCGCGGAAGCGCCTGCCCCACCCAATTTGTAGCAACATCCTTTTTACTCAACCCGTCTCCTCACATAGCGCCAGCGTCTCGCCGGCTGTCGCGACGGCATCTCGCCGTCGCACCCCTCAAGCCATCGCCGCCTGCAATCCATCAATCAATTTCTGAACCTGTTTTTTCCCCAAAGGTTCCAGCAGGCCACCAGCTACCGATGCCAAGCGGCCAAAGATCTGCGCCTCACCCTGCCATTTAACTTTCGTGCCGTTGCCACCGTCGAGCGGCGACAAATCAAAGCTCGCCGTAAGCGACACATTGCCCCCAGCCATGCTTCCCTGGCCTTTATACAGCGCCCGCTTCGTACGCTCGGCCTCCACCAGTTCCATCTTCACTTCGGCGGTGCCTTTGATATATGAAATACCGGCGTTTACTTTCACCGTGAAGTGAGTCGAGTCCTGTATCGACAGGCCTTGAAAATCCGGCAGCAGCGCAGCAAATTTGCCGGGATCGCTCAGGAAGTCGTAGGCCTCTTCGGGCGCGCGCTTCACTTCAAATTCGCCGGCAAACTTGATTGCCATCTTTCAAGCACCTTTCATGTTCTGCGCCGCCACTTGAATCGCCTTCAAAATATTTTGGTACCCCGTACAGCGGCAAGTATTTCCTGCGATCGCTTTGCGTATTTCCTTTACGTTTGGTTGTTTATTCTGTGACAACAACTGCAACGCCGATAGCATCAGCCCCGGCGTGCAATACCCGCATTGCAATCCGTAGCAATCGCCAAATGCTTTTTGGATCGGATGCAGCTCACCGTTATTTTCAAGGCCCTCGACTGTGAGAATATCCGCGCCGTCGGCCTGCACCGCGAACACGGTACATGACTTAACCGCTGCACCGTTCATCAGCACAGTGCACGCGCCACAGTAGCTGGTGTCGCAACCTACGTGAGTTCCAGTGAGATCGAGGTCTTCACGCAGCAGCTCAACCAATAGTTTGCGCGGCTCAACTGAACGCGAATAGGGCTTTCCGTTGACTTTCAACCGTATCGAAATGTTTTCAATGCGGTCAGACATGGATCACATTACGCATAGATGTGACTCGCCTCAACCTGCTCGCCATGGGCCCGGCGCACTGCAATATCAATCGCCCGCTTTACCAGAGCGCCGGCGAGAGTGCGCTTATACTCGGCCGAACCGCGCATATCAGATTGCGGATCGGCCGCCGCCCGAGCCGCTTCCACGGCGCTCGCGACTGTTTTCTCGCTCAGCGTTTGCCCACGCATAGCAGATTCGGCATCCCTCACTCGGATTGGAGTCAGGCCAACGCATCCCAAAGCGATCGCCGCATCCTCGCAAATATCACCCTCCAAAGTAAGTTGGACCGCGGCACTCGCTGTCGGATAGACGGGAGCAGACCGCTTGAAGGCCAGATAAGCGCCGCCGCTTCCTTTACGCGGAATTTTAACTGCTACTTCGTTGACTAACTCGTCCTGAGCCAGATCGGTCGTGTATGCATCCTTGACAAAGTCCGTGACAGAAATCGTGCGCTCCCCCTTAGTGCCAAGACAGCGGACTTCCGCAGTGAGCGTGAAAAGTACGGTCGCCCAATCGCCGCTGGGATCGGCTTCCGCCAGCGAGCCGCCAATCGTACCGCGGTTGCGCACTTGCACATCCGCAATTCCCGCCGCGCAATCGTGAAGAATAGGTATTCTGCCAGCCACAGCGGAGGACTCGATCTCCGCATGCCGGGTCAACGCGCCGAAGCAGAGATTGCCATCGTTTTCGTTAACGTAAGACGTGCCAGGTATAAAATTCAGATCCACGAGATGGATTGGATTCGCGAAACGTAACTTCATCAGTGGGATGAGGCTCTGTCCGCCGGCCAGCAGCTTGGCGTCTTGTCCAAGCTCGGCCAGCATGGCCGTGGCCTCTTTTAGAGAACCGGCGCGATGATAGTGAAATGCTCGCGGATACATTGGTTCTTTTCAGCCCTGCACGAACCCGCTCGTCGACTCTTAGGAGCGAAGAAAAATTAGCTAATCGAAGCCGCGCCGGGCCAATAAGCTTAACAAACGAAATGGTCTCACGACTACCCGACAAAAAATAAAAAATGGGCAAGGGCGACGCCGTTTCGAAATTAATGCTCTTAATGCTTTGTCCCGATTTTCCGGTATTCGCTTCGGAAATACAGGAGCGGCGACCCCGGGCGCACAACCACGTCCTCCACCTCCGCAATAAAGATCGTGTGGTCTCCCGCATCTTGCACAGTGTGTAATCGACACTCTAGATAAGCGAGGGCATCGTGCAAGACCGGCGTACCGAGCTCCGTGCGGTCGAAGCGAGCCCCCGCCTCTCGCTCAGCGTGACGGTGAGTCGGGTTGGGATCGGCATAATACTGCGAAATCGCATTCTGATGTTCGGCCAGCACATTTATTCCAAAACGTTTCTTGGCATGCAGGTGAGCGTGGGTGCGCGCCTGGTGATCAACGCAGACCAGCACCAGCGGCGGATCTAGCGATACCGAGGCAAATGCGTTGGCAGTCATGCCGTGAACTTCATCTTCGAAGTCGACGGTGATGACCGTAACCCCAGTGGCAAAGCTGGCCATCGCCTTGCGGAATTCAGTCTGCGTAACCGCCATGAGAGATTCGCTGGGTAATCGTGGTCCGGACTATGCCTCGGGCTCGATATAGATTTAGCTCTGCGTACCGCACTTCAGAGTTTTATCACGTCCCCAGTGCCGGTACCCAATAGCGTCCTCCAGGTCTTTCTAATGTAGAATTTCGTCATTGTGGGTGCAGGACAAATAGATTTGATCGATTGCCCTTCGAGTGCCCGAGTCGAGTCACTGCTCTCGGAGGCGGCGCTCTCCCGGGAATGTGCTTGCAAGCTAATCAGCTGTTCAGACAACCAGCTTCCGTTATTGCTCTCAGCTGCCGTGGCGGCAAGGCAAAATTTTAAGCCAGGCATCGTGACCTATTCCCGCAAGGTTTTTATTCCTCTCACCAACCTTTGTCGCGACTACTGCGGTTATTGCACCTTCCGCCGCGATCCCGGCCAACCAGGCGCGCACACCATGACGCCCAATCAAGTACTGGATGTGGCGCGTGCGGGCGAAAAAATGGGATGCAGCGAGGCGCTATTTAGTTTGGGTGATAAGCCTGAACTCGTATTTCATGAGATGCGCGAGACTCTGCGCTATCTCGGATATAAATCCACGCTCCATTACCTCGAGGCCATGTGCGAATTGGTGCTTCGCGAAACCACGCTGTTGCCACATCCGAATCCTGGTTTGCTGAGTGCGGAATGGATTGCGCGCCTGGCGAAGGTTTCTCCAAGCATGGGCTTAATGCTCGAAACCACCAATGCCTCGCTTCTAGCAGTCGGTGCAGCCCACGATAACGCGCCCGACAAAGTTCCGGGCAAACGGCTGCACACGATTGAAGAAGCGGGCAAACAAAATGTTCCATTCACTACGGGCTTGCTCATCGGCATTGGCGAAACTGTTGAAGATCGCGTGGACACGCTGCTTGCGATTCGCGACCTGAATCGCCGCTACGGCCACATCCAGGAAGTAATCATTCAGAATTTTCGCGCCAAGCCCGAAACCCCCATGCACGACTCACCCGAACCCACGCAAGGGGAAATGATGCGCACCATTGCCGTCGCGCGCCTGCTCATGCCAGAGGTCAACATTCAAGCCCCGCCCAACCTTTCCGCTCCGTATTACGATGATTTCCTCGACGCCGGCATCAACGACTGGGGTGGAGTCTCGCCACTGACGCCGGATTTCATCAATCCGGAAAAGCCCTGGCCGCATCTTGAACACCTGAACTCGCGAACCGAAGCGAAGGGATATCGCTTGCGTCAACGCTTGCCGGTCTATCCTGAGTTTGTGTCGGCGCTGACTGCAAAACCGGGCTTACTTTCTGACAAAATCGCTGCCGTCGCGGACCATCAAGGCTATGCGCGGAGACTCGCATGATCGTCGTGCTCACAGGCGGCACAGGTGGAGCAAAATTTGTTGAAGGTTTGCGCCAAGTTGCGCCGGCGGATCAATTCACCTTCATCGTGAACACCGGAGACGATCTGGAGTGGTGGGGACTATACGTCTCGCCCGACTTGGATTCGATCACCTACGCCATGGCTGGCCTGCTCAGCAAGGAGCGCGGCTGGGGTGTAAAGGGCGACACATTCTATTGTCTGCAGGCCATGGGCGAACTGGCTGAGCCTATCTGGTTTCATGTGGGCGATCGCGATCTCGCGGTGCACCTACTCCGCTCGAAATATCTGGCTCAGGGAAAAACTCTGAGCGAGGCCACAACAGCAATCTGCGACAAACTAGGCGTCTCGGCGCGAATCCTGCCCATGAGCAATTCGCGGGTCGAAACCAGAGTTGACACACCTGTGGGCGAACTCAGCTTTCAGGAATATTTTGTGCAGCGCTGGTATCAGGACCCGGTCAAATCAGTTCGTTTCGCCGGTTCGAGCGATGCCGAACCCGCACCCGGCGTAATCGATTGCATCATGTCTGCCAGCGTCGTGATCCTGGCTCCGAGCAACCCCGTCAGCAGCATCGGCCCAATCCTTGCAGTCGCCGAGATTCGGGAAGCACTGGGGAAAACTCAAGCAATCGTTGGCGCCATCAGCCCCATCGTCAACAACGCCGCAGTGTCGGGCCCCGCCGGCGCTTTGATGGCTGCGCAAGGACTGCCTGTTTCGATTGCCGGGATAGCGAAGGCATACGAGGATTTCCTCGATGTTCTAATCGCAGATGTACGCGACCAGGAAGCCGCCAAGAAGTTGGTTCGCCCTGGTCTCCGCGTACACTGCACTAACACAATCATGCGTACCGCCGAAGATAAAGCCAAACTGGCGCGGACCGTACTTGCCTTGCTGGGTGCCGAAAGCGCGCGGGCGGCAGACATCTCATGATCCTCATTCCGGTGAAGAGCCTCGCCAATGCTAAACAGCGCCTGGCATCGATGCTCGATCAACCAACTCGTACCCGCCTGGCTCAGGCCATGCTTTTTGATGTGCTCGAAACGCTGCACACGTGTGTCAGACCGACCGAAGTCAGCATCGTATCCAGCGATCCGTTTGCGGTCGAACTCGCGCGGCGATTCGAAGTCCAAATCATTCCTGATCACGCAACTCGTAGTGAGACCGATGCCATCGAAATGGCAACCCGGTTCTGCGAGGAGCAAGGGATCGACAGTACGCTAGTGATTCCGGCCGACATTCCCCTGATCCAGGCCTCCGAGATTAAAAGGATTCTGGAAGCCGCGCCAGCTGAGGGTTCTGTGCTCGTCCCCGCCGCCGACGGTCGCGGTACGAATGCAGCGTTTCGACGTCCCGCGGGATTATTTCCGCTGCGTTTTGGAAACGACAGCTTCAAACCGCATCTCGCCGCCGCACGCGCCACCGACAAGCCATGCGTAGTTATTTCGCTTCCCGGAATCGCTCTCGATATCGACAACCCTTCCGACCTGCACCAACTGGCGGAAGCCCCCGGCGAAACCCGCGCCCAGCGCCTGATTCGCCAGTGGGACCTGACTAGTCTTCCCATTGCAGCAAACGAATGACTGAACTAGCCATGCCACGTGTAGGGACGGGCGTCTCGCGAGCCTGCGTTGAGCGAATCGAAGGGGCTAGGCCGAGCAAAGCTCGGCAGCGCATTCTCGAACGCAACGTTGTTCTCAACCGATCGTCGTACTTTTTCGTAAACGAGCAAGCGAGCATGGCAGGCATCGGTCAATCACGCGAAATGCGCATCATCCCTGTTTCGCTGGACGACGAAATCCGACCGGGTGACTCCCTGGCAGAAAAACTTATCCAGGCTCTGCAGCATCTGAATCTGTCGCTGCAAAAAGGCGACATCCTGATCGTGAAACACAAAATCGTCTCCAAGGCGGAGGGCCAACTTGTTTCCCTGGAAAAAATCACTCCCTCCGCCGCATCGCGAGCATGGGCGCGGCGTTACAAACTCGACGCTCGCGTAACCGAAGTGGCTCTACAGGAAAGCAAGCGAATAGTTCGGCGCAAACGTGGCGTCCTCATCACCGAAACTCGTCACGGCCTGATCTGCGCCAACAGCGGCGTAGACGCTTCCAACGTCGACGGAGGCGACCACGCTCTGCTCCTCCCCAAAGACCCCGACGCATCTGCCTCAAAGTTGCATCGCCAGCTGAAAAAGCGACTGAAGCTTTCCATCCCGGTCATCATCACTGATAGTTTCGGACGGCCGTGGCGCGAAGGTCTAACCGAAGTCGCAATTGGTGTTGCCGGAATGAAAGCCTTGCACGATTATCGCGGGCAACGCGATCCGCACAGCTATCCTCTCCGCGTCACTATAGAAGCTGTCGCCGACGAGCTGGCTTGTGCGGCAGGCCTGGTCTGCGGCAAGCTGGCGCGCACGCCAGCGTGTATCATTCGAGGGTTCGCTTATCGGCCTGCTCGGGGGCGGGCTAAGGAATTGATTCGTCCAGCCGCGAACGATTTGTTTCGTTGATGTCGTAAGGAGAATTGTATGACGCGCGCTCTCGCTCCTTCAGAATTAGAAAACTTTCCTTCGCTCGAGTGGGCGGACATCGCTCCTCGCATCAGCGGCGAAACCCGGTCAGCAATCGAACAAGTGATGGAAACACTCGACGGCGGCACGCTCAGCCGCGAACAGTGCGGGCTGCTGGCACAGGCCGAGGGCGATGATCTTCTCGGCCTGCTCGTTGCCGCTGATGCCTTACGCCGCGAGTTGGTAGGAAATATCGTTACCTATGTGGTCAATCGCAATATTAATTTCACCAACATTTGTTTTGTCGGATGCAAATTCTGCGCGTTCAGCCGCGGTCCTCGCGAATCCGACACCTATTTTCTTAAGCTGGAACAAGTCGCGCAGAAGGCCGCGCAAGCCTGGCAAATTGGCGCCACCGAAGTTTGCATTCAAGGCGGCTTGCCCCATGGCTTGCCGCCGTTTTACTATCGCGACATCCTGCGCGCAGTAAAGCAAGCCGTTCCCGGCATGCACATTCACGCTTTTTCGCCAATGGAGATCGTTTACGGCGTGGAACTCACCGGCCTGCCGCTGAAAGATTATCTCCAGATGCTCCACGACAGCGGCCTCGACACTCTGCCGGGTACGGCCGCCGAAATTCTCGACGACGACGTTCGCTTTGTGCTTTCGCGCAACAAGCTTTCTACCGAGCAATGGAAAGATGTCATTCGCACCGCGCACGCCTGCGGCATTCGCAGCACGTCCACACTAATGTACGGACACGTCGAAACACCCGAGCACTGGGTCAATCAACTTTTGCTGTTTCGCGAAATCCAACAGCAAACCGGCGGCTTCACCGAATTTGTTCCGCTCGGCTTCGTTCATCAGAACACTTTGCTCTTCCATCAAGGAATTGCGCGCTCAGGTCCAACACTCGCAGAACACCTCAAAATCCACGCGCTCGCGCGAGTTCTGCTCGCCGGCGCCATTAATAATATTCAGGTGTCATGGGTAAAGCTCAATCGTAATCTATCTCAGCTATGCTTGCATGCCGGAGCCAACGACTACGGCGGAACCTTGATGGAAGAAAATATCTCCCGCGAAGCCGGAGCCACAGCCGGGCAATACACCAGCCCTGAAGATTTTCATGCGCTCATTCTAGAGGCTGGCCGTATTCCTGCCGAGCGCAACACCGTATACACAAAAATCAATCTCAAACTACAACCAGAAGCGTTCAGCTGCGAGCACTTGCTCGAACCGGAGTTTGCGTGACCCTACTTCCATGAGCGCAGACCGGCCCATCGCGGTTCTCGGAGGCACTGGACCCGAAGGCTTCGGCCTGGCTTTGCGCTGGGCGCAAGCCGGAGAGACGGTGATCGTCGGCTCTCGAGATGCCAGGCGCGCTCAGGATACGGCTGAAAAAATTAAACAGAAAGTCGGAGCCAGCGCACAAATTTCGGGCAGCGAAAACATCGCCGCTTGCAGTGCCGCGGATTTGATCGTGCTCACAGTTCCGTTCGAGGGCCACGCAACTCTGCTCAAACAAATCAAACCGGCGATTCGGCCCAACAGTATCGTGATCGACGCCACTGTGCCCCTTGCCGCAAGTGTTGGCGGCCGCGCGACCCGAACTCTCGGCGTGTGGCAAGGCTCCGCCGCGCAACAGGCTGCGGAACTTGTGCCCAAAGATGTTTCGGTGGTAGCCGCTTTTCAGAATCTGGGAGCGGAGTTGCTGAACGCCGATGGCCCGGTAGATTGCGATGCGATTGTCTGTGGCGACGATCCTAATGCCAATCAAGTGGTGCGCAGCCTGGCCAAAAAAATTTCCGGAGTACGCGCAATCGATGGCGGCAAATTGGAAAACGCCCGCATCCTGGAGCAGATCACCGCCTTATTGATCGGACTAAACATCAGGCACAAAGGCCATTCCGGCATTCGCATTACCGGCCTGCCTCCATCGGCATACGAAGTTTTGTAGCGCCGGCGTCTCGCCGGCTGTCCCGAGGGCATCCTGTCCTCGGAGAACGAACGGTGAATTGAAAGCTACAAGAACAATCGATGAACGACTCTCCCAACTCGCGCCCAGCCATTGAATTCCGTAACGTCGCATATAAAGTGAACGGCGACAGCGGACGCGAACTGCTCCACGACCTCAACCTGGAAGTGCAGCGCGGAGAAACCCTAGTGCTGCTGGGCCGCAGTGGTTCCGGCAAGACCACCACTCTCAAACTCATCAATCGTTTGCTCACTCCCAGCAGCGGAGAAATTATTGTCGAGGCGCGCCCGACGAGCGATTGGGACGTAATCCGCCTGCGCCGCATGATCGGCTTCGTAATACAGGAGGTT
>Ga0210401_10007086_pt1 | contig 11306 bp, 13 predicted proteins | sample IncBWH32MmetaG_FD_150866 | JGI IMG/M metagenome (GOLD analysis project Ga0210401, IMG submission 150866) | Forest soil microbial communities from Barre Woods Harvard Forest LTER site, Petersham, Massachusetts, United States - Inc-BW-H-32-M | ecosystem: Environmental > Terrestrial > Soil >... | reverse complement strand
AGTGCCGCGTCCACGTAGACCGAGTCCGCGTCGAGGCTCTGCCGGATCATCAACACACCCTTGCGGTGGGGCACTCCGCCGAGACCAATGAATGAGATATTTGCCGAGAGCGTCACGTCGCCGGACATTTTCTTCCACGCGAATTGAAAGTCGTCCTCGGCGGCCCACATATTGTTGCCGCTTCCTGTGATCGTATATGTTTTGGTCGAAGCGTCGTAATCGGTTGAGCCCGGGTGCAAGACTGTTCCCACATCCCCGTGGCCCTCAAACATTCCAACGGGCCCTGCGGAAGTCTGGGATTGAAGACCACTCGATAATGCAAACAAAACAAAGGTCGCCGCAGCCGCGCCGACTATCATGACTCTCATTTTCAAGGGGTCACCTTTACCATCACGACTCCGTGCGAAGGCACCTTCGCTCCATACATGCCCGCAAATCTTCCCAAATCCTTCTTCATCCACAGATCGCGAACTCCCGCCGAAAGATGCGCGGGATAGCCCAGTTCTTCCCACGAAACTGAGATTTGTGTTTCATCAATGCCGCGATTGAACAAAATCACGGCGCGGCTGCCATCCCTCAGCTGCTTGGCCCAAACTTCGGTGTCGCCATCCTTCCGTACGCGCCTTCCCTGCATGCCCAACGTATCCTGGTTTACCGCGATCGCTTCCCTGTTTGTCAGGATCTCCTTGATTTCCGCGGGCATACTCTTCAGATCATTGCCGGCCATCAACGGCGCGGCCAGCAAACACCACAAACTGAAATGAGATCGATATTCCGTGGTGGTCATCCCGCCGTTGCCGACCTCCAGCATATCCGGATCGTTCCAGTGGCCGGGGCCTGCGTAAGTTTCCAATCCATCCTGCGTGTCCACAATCTTCACGAAGCTCAGTGCCTCCTTCTTCGCGCAATCCCAGCAATCGCTGATATCTCCCGTAGTGCGCCACAGATTTCCGACATCTTTAGCCCACAACCATGGCTTCGCGGTGCCCCACTCGCAGATGCTGAAGACGATCGGGCGGCCCGAAGCTTTCAGGGCATCGCGCATGGTGCTGTAGGCCCATTCCGCGTTGGCTTTGCCAGTGTGGCACCAGTCGTACTTGAGGTAGTCCACTCCCCAGGCCGCATATTGCAGCGCGTCCTGATATTCGTGGCCGCTGCTGCCCAGGCGGCCAGCGCATGTTTTCACGCCAGCGTCGGAATAAATGCCAAACTTCAAGCCTCTCGAGTGAACGTAGTCCGCGAGTGCCTTGATTCCCGAAGGAAAGCGCTGCGCATCCGCCACAATATTTCCGCTGGCATCCCTGCTCACCTGCCAGCAGTCGTCGATCACCACGTATTCGTAACCGGCGTCTTTCATCCCGCTGCTGACGATCGCGTCGGCTGCGCCTTTGATCAAATCTTCGCTCACATTGCAGCCGAATTTGTTCCAACTGTTCCAGCCCATCGGCGGGGTAAGAGCGATACCATTGTCGGAAGCCTCCGATGGTGGCACGTTGAGAATTGCAAGACAGCACACAGCCAGATAGCAACAGCAAACTTGCCTCACGAACTTTCGCACAGCGATCACCTCATCCTCGGGATCAAGCCTCAACGCGACAGAGCGCGGCCATTCTATTTGGCATCACCACCGAGTGCTACTACTTTTCGGAAACGAACGTTGAATCCGTTGTAGATCTCACGGTTTCTTTGCGGGCGCCGGCCGGATCCGCTCGGCAGGAACAACTCCCTGCCCCTCTGACACAGAGTAAAATTGATCGGCCGACAGATCGCCAAACGTTTCGATTTTCCCGGAGGGCCAACGAATTTCCACGCTGTCGATTTTTTTCGCCGCGCCCAACCCGAAATGCACGCGCAAGTCGTTTTGCGAAAGATAGCTTCCACCGCTATGGATCTCGTCTGTCTGCGTCATGCCGTCGGCCACGATCTTGACACGCGCATTCAGTGCCAGCCGGTTGCTCTTCGTCCCCGCAAGCTCGAAGCTCACCCAATGCCGACCAGGCACGCCGTGATTTTTTAAAATCATCGGCGCGCCGTCGATGTCGGCCACTACCACGTCCATGTTTCCGTCGTTGAAGAGATCGCCGACAGCTAGCCCGCGGGAGACTCGCTTTTCCTTCAGCGCAGGTCCCGCCTGATCGCTGGCATCGCAAAACGTGCCGTCGGTCTGGTTCAAATGCAGCAGCTTAGGTTCGCGGTATCTCGCGCCGGAAGGCAACGTGTCCACCTGTGGGTAAACGTGCCCATCAACCGCGATCAAGTCGAGCCAGCCGTCATTATCGAGATCCACGAAAGCGGTTCCCCATTTCACATACGGCAACGAAGGAAGCGCCGTACCCGACGCGTACGAGACATCCGTGAAGTTCCAATTGCCATCGTTGCGATAGAGAAGATCATTTTCGTCCGAAAAATTGGTGACGTATAAAGAAGGGCGTCCGGTATGCAGATAGTCACCGACCGCAATCCCCATGGAAGCTTGCTCGGAACCGTCCTCACTCACTGCCGTGCCTGATTCCAACCCGATGTCTTTGAATTTTCCGCCGCCCTCATTTTTGTACAGAAATTTCGGCGTCGAATCATTCGCCACATAGATGTCCGGCCGGCCCGTGTTGTTGAAGTCGGCCCATATCACTCCCAAGCCGTAATAGCCGTTCGGATCGCTCACTCCCGCGCTCTTCGAAACATCCGTGAACGTGCCATCGCCGTTGTTGTGAAACAACGAATCGCCCGCGCCCTTTAGTCCTCGCGGGCCACACTGCACATCGATCCCCCTATATTTGCAGTTGGGAGAATTGCCGAACCCCGGCAGATCGTTCAGATGGAAATCGACGTAGTTTGTAACCATTAAGTCTACAAAACCATCGCCGTCGTAGTCACCGAACGCAGCCCCAGTGGACCAGCGCCCGTCGACAACGCCAGCCTTAGCCGTAACATCGGTAAACGTACCATCGCTATTGTTGTGATACAGTACATTTCCGCCGAGACATGTCACGTAGAGATCGGGCCAGCCGTCGTTGTCGTAGTCCCCGACCGCTCCGCCCATCGCAAAGCAGGGCGTGCCAATTCCAGCCTTTTCGGTCACGTCCGTAAACGTTCCGTCGTGATTGTTGTGATACAGCGCACCGCGGCTCTTCTCTCCTTTGATGGCCATGTCCACGCTGGGAGCATTGGTGAAATAAATGTCCAGCCAGCCGTCTCGATCATAATCGAGCAAAATCACGCCACCGCTCATCGATTCCACGATGTATTTCTTCGCCGGATCGGAAGTGTGCTTGAACGTGATGCCGGTCTTGGTGGTAATGTCTTCCAGTTGTGGCACGGGCCGCCCGCTGCACTTAGCAGACTTAGCCCCCGGCGGTGGAGGTGGCGGCGTGGGATGTCCTCCTTGGGCCGCGGCAAGGTCCGCGCCCAAAAGCATCATCAAAAGCGCCTGGGCGTAACGTTTACATCGTTCTGTCTTCAATTGTTTTCCATTGGAAGATCGCCTCAGGGGCTTTGCTGCGCAGGAGCGGCGGTGCGCTCGCGCTGTTTGGCTTTCAACTCTATTGGGGCATCACCTACGGTGCCGATCACGTACCCGACGAACGTGAACGCCACCGGATTCAGGATCTGCTTGCCGCTCTCCCCGGAATTGCAACCCACACCGGGTACGATGTTGGGTCGGTTGTTTGCGGAGTAACCGTCAGCCGTCAACGAGTTAGGCGTGCTTCCGAACGCGCCATTCGCTCCGTTCGTAAATACGCCCACCGAGGGTCCTGACGTCACACTGATGATACCGTTGAGTTCCCATCCGCCGACTGTCTGCTGACCATATTACTGTGGTTCGTCTCGGATGGAACGCACCGGTGCAATTTTCCGTCTCAAGCAACGTATATTCTATGGCGGGTCGTAGGAATCTATGATATTTGGAAGGGCACACGCTCCCGCAATTCGGGTTCGCAGAATCGCAGTTAATGCTGTTTTGGCTTATTGCGTACGTTAACGTCGTACGGCACCCATAACTATCTGGACGTCTTTTGACCTAAACTTTCGGGGGTTTGGCTGGCATGACCTACCCAATGAAAAAGAAGCCCGGCTCACAAGGCGAGCGAAAGGTCACCCTCAAGACCGTCGCCGCCCACTTGGGCCTCACCCCGGGCACTGTCTCCGCTGCGCTCAACGACTCTCCCGCCGCCCGCTCTATTCCCGAGCGCACCAAGAAACGCATTATCCAGGCCGCCAAAGATCTCGACTATCGGCCCAACTACTTCGCCCGTTCTCTCCGCCTACAGCGCACGTACACGATTGGTGTAATCGCCGAGGAGATCGGCGACGCCTACGGTTCGCTGATCATCAGCGGCATCGAAGAATATCTGCGAAAGAACGACTTCTTCTTCCTCACCGTGATTCACCGCCACGATCCCAAGCTTCTCCACACTTACGCGCAAATGCTGGTGACCCGTGGCGTCGAAGGTTTCATTACCACGGACACGTCAATCACCGAAAAACTAGAACTCCCTACCATCGCCGTCTCCGGCCATCGCCGCGTAGAAGGTGTCACGAACGTTATCCTGGATCACAAACTCGCCGCACGCCTCGCGCTCACACACCTAGCGGAGTTGGGTCATAAAGATATCGCCTTCATGAAAGGTCACCCCTCCAGCTCCGATTCCGCCGTCCGTTGGGCCTCCGTCTGTGAAACTGCTGCCGACCTCGGCGTCGCCATTCGCCCGGAGCTTACCGTTCAGATAGACAGCACCATCTCCACGCCCCAACTCGGTTATCCCTTCGCCCAACACCTCCTTGCCCGCAAACAGCCTTTCACCGCCCTGTTCGCCTACAACGATATCTCCGCGATCGGCTCCATCTGGGCCCTCCGCGAAGCGGGCCTGCGCGTTCCCGAAGACGTTTCGGTCATGGGTTTCGACGACATCCCCGCTGCCGCCTTCAACAATCCCGGCCTGACCACGGTTCGTCAGCCTCTCGAGCGCATGGGGCAAATCGCCGCCAAGACATTGATCGACCTAATTGAAGGCAAAGTAGAATACGTTCCCGAAATCGCCATCGAGCCCGAATTTGTCGTCCGCGCTTCGACCGGCCGCGCTCCCGTCCACGTTGCACGGCCTGCCATTACAGATATCGACCAATACTCGCAAGCCCCTAGTCGCCTCTAAAACCTCACGGGCCCTTTTAGTCCTCTTCAATCGCATTGATTTCGCGCCAGCTTCACCCCACACTAGATCGCGATCCATTTTCTCGCGCCGACATGGTTAGCCTCGCTTTGTTTTCTCTCTGAGCCTTCTCCTATCCTCATCCTCTGGCTGGGATCCTCTTCCTTCCTCCTTGCACAACTTTCTACGGGCGACCATCTCGCCGAACCTACGGAGATGTTTTCAAGACCGCCCGGTAGTTCACCGTGCGGATCGCCAGCAGTTCACGTACAATTCCAACGCCTTAACGGCAACCAATATGAACTCACTGACCCGACGTGGTTTTATCGAAAAGCTCACTACTATTACGGCCGGGAGTTTCCTCGCCGCGAACACGCCTGCTGCTCTCGCTGCGGGACAATCCACTCCACACGTCACGTTCCCCTCGGCGCCACGCGATCGTATCGCTGTAGCCTCCTATCCATTCCGCGCCTACATCAACGTTGCCAATAACCGCAGCCGCGACCCCAAACTCCCCGGTATGGATCTCACTCAATTCCCGTCCGAAGTCGTAACAAAATTCGGAGTCCACAACATCGAGCCGCTCGCCCAGCACTTCCTCAACACCGATTCAGCCTATCTCGACACCTTTCGCAAAGCCTTGCAGGACGCGAACGTGCATGTCGTGGATATTCCTACACACGTCCGGCAAAGTTTCTACGACACCGATCCCGCCAACCGCCAGAAGGCGATCGCTGTCTCAAAAACCTGGATTGACGTAGCCGTCGAAGTCGGCTCCCCAAGCATCCGTCCACACGTAGCGGCCACGTCCAATTCCGCGCCAAACGTAGAGCGCGCCGCAGACAGCCTTCGCGAAGTAGCTGACTACGCCGCCCAGAAAAACATCGTGGTCACCCTGGAGAACGACGATCCCATCAGCGAGGAGGCCTTTTTCATCGTCAAAGTTATCGACGCCGTTCACCACCCGTACCTGCGCGCCCTACCCGACTTTGCTAATTCCGCCCTCACCGGCGATCCCGATTTCAACTATCGCGCCGTCCAAGCCATGTTCGAGCGCGCCTACTGCATCTCCCACGTAAAAGATGGCGAAGTCGACGACCACGGTAAACAATTCAACGTCGACCTGAAGAGGACCTTCGATATCGCGAAGTCCACCAGCTATCGCGGGTATTTCTCCATGGAATTCGACGCTCCCGGCGATCCCTACCCTGCCACCAAAAAACTCATCGAGCAAACCCTTCATTATCTCTCGTAGTCTCCATCACGTCGCCCATTTGTCCCATTTCGTGTCTCGCGGCGTTTGTTTTCACAACGCTATAAATTGCCTTTTTTGAAGCGCCTTTGCTTTCAAATTCAGGTGGCGAAGCGCTCGGCGGCGCGTGCTTTGGCTTTCGCGGCTTCCTCTTCACGATTCTTGGGCGGGGCGGTCGTTTCGAGCGAACGTAGGAGGCGATTGGAGATGGCGGCAATGTCGTCAATGGCCGCGTGGAAGGCTTGCTCATTTGCTTTGGAAGGCTTATTGAAGCCCGTAATTTTCCTAACAAATTGGAGCGAAGCGGCGCGGACTTCGTTATCGGTGACCGGAGGTTCGAAATTGAAGAGGGTTCTTATATTTCTGCACATGACCATCAGCTCGCTTTTCGTAGAAGTACCAACGCGCGCAGCTCCGGATCGCGGAAGTAAAGTCCGACCCAGAGGAGCAACGCGGTCCACAGCCGGGATTTGGAGATAGGAGCTAGATTTTCGGTGCCTGGCATCAACTTCCTCCCTCACTCTCGTGAGAATTCCTGGCGAACAGGCCCGGGCAAGTTGGGGCGCACTCCTCCGGCTTCAGGGTAAAGCAGTGCTGCGCCCCAACGGCCAAGATCCCGCCAACTCTTACGGTTCGATCGATTCCGCGTGGCTTGACTTGGGCACGCGCTAGGCGCTCACAGTCGAGGCGGCTTGCTCGCAGTTTACCATCCAAGGCATGCCGAACTGGTCGGTGAGCATGCCGAACCGAACGGACCAGAAGGTCTGCGCGATGGGCATCTGGATCGTGCCGTTTTCGGCCAAGGCGGCAAAGACGCGCTCCGCTTCGGCGGAGTCCCTGACGCTGACGGAGAGGCTAAAGCCTTGAGGCGGCGCATGGTGCTCTGGAGGAGCATCGGAAGCCATCAGCACCGAATTGCCTACGTTCATCCGGGCGTGAATGATTCTGTTCTTCTGATCGGGAGCAAAATCCTTGGCGGCAGGAGAGTCGCCATAGGTCATCAACCCGTGGATTTTTCCTCCGAACACTTTTTCGTAAAACCTCATCGCAACTTCGCACTGGCCGTTGAGGAAAATATACGGAATTATTTCCATGAGAACTCCTTGTTGACTCGAGATTTAACTGCGAAAGCGGTTCGTTGCGTTCCTACACGCCTCAGAGAAAGCAGATTCCTCGGGCCCACCTCGCCTCCGGACTGACAATAATCTGCCATTCGCGATGCGGCGAAGTCTAGCCTCCGGCCATCGCGCCTACGATCAAGAAAGGCTCGGTGCCCCTCGCTACAGCAGTGGGCAACGGAGTATCCGGCGGCTCGAGGGAATAGTCTTCCTCGCAGGCGAAGAAACGGACGAAGGGGCGGCGTTCCTGGGTGACGTGATCGCGAATCGTGCCTTGCAACACCGGATAACGCGCTTCGATCGCGTCGAGGACGGAGATAATCGTTGGTTGCCCCGCATCATTAACCTTCACTTCGACCTGCACCTCGCCGCTGACTCGGGCCAGCGTCTTCAAGTGCGCCGGAAGCAGAACGCGGATCATGGCAATGTCTGGACCTCGACGGAAAGCACCGCCGGGAAATTCTGAACGATTGGAGTCCAAGTGTCACCCCCATCGGAGGACCCGTAGACCTGGCCGCCGGTCGTTCCGAAATAGACGCCGCAGGAATCGAGGGAGTCAACCGCCAAGGCGTCGCGGAGCACGTTGACGTAGCAGTCGCGCTGCGGGAGCCCTTTCGTCAGCGGCTCCCATTCGTTTCCGCCGGACTTGCTGCGGTAGACGCGGAGCTTGCCGTCGGGAGGAAAATGCTCGGAGTCACTCTTGATGGGGACGACGTAGATGGTTTCCGGTTCGTGCGCGTGCACGTCGATGGGGAAGCCGAAGTCGGTGGGCAGATTGCCGCTGACCTCTTGCCAGCAGTCGCCGGCGTTGTCGCTGCGCATAACGTCCCAATGCTTTTGCATGAAGAGTATGTCGGGACGTGACTTGTGCATGGCGATGCAATGAACGCAGTGGCCGACCTCGGCGGTGGGATTTGGTATGCCCTCGGACTTCAGGCCCTGATTGATTGGCGTCCACGTTGTGCCTGCATCATCACTGCGGAATGCGCCTGCGGCGGAGATGGCGATGAAGATGCGATTCGGGCGCTTGGGGTCGAGGATGATCGTGTGCAAGCACATTCCGCCCCCGCCCGGGTGCCACGACGGACCGGAGCCATGGGTGCGGAGTCCGGGAAGTTCCTCCCAGTTCTGCCCGCCATCGGTGGTGCGGAATAAAGCGGCGTCTTCCACTCCCGCATATGCCGTATCGGGATCGGTTAGCGAAGGCTCGAGATGCCAAACACGCGCGAATTTCCAGGGGTGCGGCGTTCCGTCGTACCACGTGTGCGTGCCGGGGACACCGTCGTACACGAATTTATTGCCGACGGGATCCCAGGTTTTGCCGCCATCATTCGAACGCTGGATCAGTTGGCCGAACCAGCCGGTGGACTGCGAGGCGTAGAGGCGGTTAAGGTCGGCGGGAGATCCCTTCACATGGTAGACCTCCCAGCCGGCAAAATGTGGGCCGCTGATGTCCCAGCGTTCGCGCTTGCCATCGGAAGTCAAGACAAAGGCGCCTTTGCGCGTACCCACCAGTAATCGTACACCGCTCATTTTTTACTCCTTCGCGGAATTGGGGTCATTCTTCACATCTATGACGGTGTCGCTCGAGTTGGTGCCCGACGGCTGGCGCACACAAAGCTACGCACAGTTTTCGTGCGTAGTGTGAACTCGAGCGGTGGGAATTGCCATCCTGAAAGCGAGTCTGCCAACATCACTTTTCAATTGCAAGTTAAAATATGCTACCGTGGAACTATGCCCAGCAATAAGACCAGCGTAAAGCGGCGGTCCGGGTGTCCGCTGAATGCTTCTGTGGAGATGCTGGGGGACCGCTGGTCGCTGTTGATTATCCGCGACATGATGCTGCGGGGATTTCGCAGCTACAAGGAATTTCTCGAATCCTACGAAGGAATCGCGACGAATATATTGGCGGACCGGCTACGGAGGTTAGAAGCGTATGGAGTGATCGCGCCGGAGCGAGATCCGTCGGACGGACGGAAGGTGATCTACCGGCTGACGGTGAAAGGAATCGGCCTTGCGCCGGTGATGTCGGAGATGGTGCTGTGGGCGGCGGCGCATGAGGATACCGGCAATGAAGCGCTGGTGAAGGAGCTACAGAAGGACAAGGAAGGATTTATCGCCGCATTGCGGGAACGCTGGGCTAAAGAGAATCTCCCTTCGACGGCGAAACCAGCCGGGAGCTAAGCAGCAGTTTCGGCGACGGGGTGAGGCTCGCAGGCTGAAGCTTGTGCCATAGACCGACTCGGCGATCGCCAGTCGCAATTTCTTACGGACGAAAACTCTTCTGGTTTTTCAGGCGCGTTAGTTCCAGCTCGTCGATTTCTTTTTTCTGGCGGTCGGCTTCCCGTTGAGGCTCCTGTTGTTTGTCGAGTTTTGCGGATTCGACGAGGGCAAGTTCCGCTTCGGTATTGAGGCGCTTGGCAGAAATCACCAGATCGAAGTCTCCCGAGAATGAGGAGCGGACCAGGTTGACGGAAGTTTGTGCGTCTTCCCACGAAGCAATGAGCTCGGCGTGCGGGTCGATGGGCTCATGTTTTGCAGACTCGCTGGGTGGCGCTACGGTAGACGGTGGTCCATATTTCGCGGAAAGGGACTTCACCATATCTTCGCGTGTGAGCCCTTCGGTCGAGCTGCGATCGTAGGTCACCGCGATCTTGTAGAGTTCGGAGTTGCAGAAGGAAAAGTGAATTTGTTCGACGGTATCGGGCCGGTACGGCGTGCCGGTAAGGCTCGGCGGCCACCACGTCAATTCCTGAATCAGCGCGGGACGCGCGTTAATCAGTTTTACCTCTTCGGGCCTCTCCTCCGTGTGCTTCAGCACGGTGGTCAAGCTGGTGCCCAGGGAAAAGACGCGGTACTTGGACAAGTCCTGCGCTCGGAGCGTGGGGACCGTCACAAAGAATAGGGCAAGAAAAGTAAGCGATACACGTAGCGATTTCATTTCATATTCTCCGAGAATTCCTTCAACTCTACTTCGCGGTGGCGTATTGGACTGTTCCATGAGGCTCGCCACTGCTGGTCCCGGACTCTGCCGCACGGTCGCCTGGGGCTCGTGGGACGAGGGCCTTGGAAGGAACGAGAGCCGAACTTTCCTGGATGTGGCGCAAATGGGAGACTGTGCGCAGGAACGGAATGCCGAGAAATCGCTTCGAGACGATGGCTGTGACTTCGAGCGCGTTAAAGTTCTGGTGTTCTTGCTTCGCGAGGATCTGCTTCACGGCCCTGCGCAGAGTTCGAAGACTGGCGCCGCCGAACACCGTCGCGCGCGTTTCGTTGGCGCGGTAGAAGAAGTTCCAATGAGCGGCTTCGACGCTACGCGTGAACGTCGAGCGATCCGGACTGGTGACGATCTGCCAGCCGGGGAAGAAAGCGTTACTGGCGATCGACAAATTCGGGGGGAGAGTGGTGGCGTCTCTGATAAGGATGACTGTGTTTTTGTTGTCGTCAAACATTTGGGGGCTCCAGTTCTTGAGAGAATTGCCGCGGGAGAGCCGGGCCTCGACGAACCGGCTCTCGCGGTCGGTTAACGAGGCGACAGTCCGGCGACCGGCTGGGAAAGGGCCTTGCCGATCTCTGAACCGATCACCTCACCGGAAACGACTAGTTCAACGCGGCGATTCTGCTGGCGGCCATCCGCCGTTTCGTTGGACGCGATAGGCTGATTCTTGCCGAAGCCTCTTGCGCTGGTCGAAGATTCCGGCACGCCTTGCTGGGTCAGGTAGCTCCTGACGCCTTCGGCGCGCTGCTCGGAAAGATTCTGGTTGAACTCTTCCGACCCAACGCTGTCGG
>Ga0210401_10007085_pt1 | contig 11307 bp, 12 predicted proteins | sample IncBWH32MmetaG_FD_150866 | JGI IMG/M metagenome (GOLD analysis project Ga0210401, IMG submission 150866) | Forest soil microbial communities from Barre Woods Harvard Forest LTER site, Petersham, Massachusetts, United States - Inc-BW-H-32-M | ecosystem: Environmental > Terrestrial > Soil >... | reverse complement strand
GCGCGACCCGCCCCCGCCGCCTCCTCCTCCCGATCCTCCCGACCGGTCCCCCGACGACCCTCCGCCCGAACCGCCCCGCGCTCCACCGCCTCGGTCGCCGCTTCCACCCGATCGCCCTGCTCCGCCTCTGTCTCCCGAGCCCGCAAAACTTCCCCGCGAACTCAAGCTGCCGACCACCACGGGTTTCGTCGTACGCCCGCCGACATCCAGGCCAGCGCGCACAAAAGTTCCTTTGCCATAGTCATAGCTGATCCTGGCTTCAGTTCGCTTCCCGTCGCCGGATTTGCCCTCCCCCAATTTGGCGCGCGCCGCCGTGTCGGCCAGCAATCGCCCTTCGATCCTCGGCTGCTCCGCCTTCGCAAGTCCCGGATTCGCACCCGCGCGAAATACTTTCGGAGTTGCCGCTAAAGTCTCAACTTGTATTTTGGAGTTGTAGTCGATCCGTTCCAGATGCTCGCCGCCCTTCGCGATTTCCACCGTGAAAATCCCGTGCTTCAGATTTATCGGCGGCTTGTCCTTTTGGTCGGACGGGTGCACCGGTACAAATCCCGTTTTCTTCCCGACTCTCACCCAGTGAATGGGATGGTGCGGCCTCCTGGGCCGAACGACAATGTGATAGCGGTGATTCCGATAGATCCACCGGGCGTAGTGGCAAACCGGCCAGCTCCAACCCTGATGCAGTTGCCACGCATAGGCTTCCGCAGTAAGCGCGCTGTACTCTTCCGGCGTCGTCGCCACCACATTCTTGGTGTACCACGATGGATACGGACATTCAGCCACCAGCGCGCGGAAGCTAACCGCCGTGGGCACAAACGGTGTTCCACTCCTACTCGCACCGCTCGTCTGCGCCATCGCGGGTCGCTGCGGCGCTGCTGCCGTTTCCGGCGCCGGCTCTTGCGCCGCCGCTGCTGCAGTGAGCGCATCCCAGGTTTCCGGCGACGGCTCCCAACACATCCCGTAAGGTGCGCAAGCGGAAAACGTTCCGCTGGCATACATGTCCGTCAGGCCGGGGATCGGCGAGCTAAGCCCCGACGCTTTTAATGCCGCCTGCATCGCCGCAGTTCGCGCGTCGTACCGCGCCGCCACCCACTGGTCCCAATCATTCAGCGCGGTTGATTCTCCGGCATCACCGGTTCGTGCCGCTTGCCCATCCGCATACGTCAGCGTCTGCCCCTTCGCAACGTGAATTTTTGTCGGACCGTTTTGCCCGAAATCAAATCCCGCGTCTGCCTGCGGCGTGAACACCATCCCGTCCAGGTAGCTGTCCAAGCGCACGAAAGAACTTTCCGGGTAAATGACTCGAAACTGGCCGATCGGCACGTCAACGATAAAAAACTCGCCCGGCACCGTTTTCACTCCGGTGGTAATCGTTCCAGACACCAGTTCCAATCGAGTTAGAGGCGTGCCATTGGTCGCCGTCAGCCGCTCGAAAAGAACCACGGAGTTCTCCGCCACATAAATCACCGAGCCGCGTTCAAATTCGATTTCGGCTCGGCCGTCGGCGCCTGTCGCCAGCGCATAATTTTCCGCGATGGGCAGGTTCACGTCCGCCTGTTCCCACGGCTTCTTCAAATTGGGCTCTTTCGCGTCTCCGCGGTTGAAACGCACGTCGCCTTGCATGTAACTGACGCGCACCAGTTGCGGCTCGCTCTGTGCCGGCGCCGTTGCTGCCGCCGCGGCCGCCGAGGTGGGAAATAACGTTGCGAATATCGCTAGGAAGAGAACTGCGAGGTGACCGAAAGGCTTCATACGCATCCTCCCCGCAAAGCATTTCAGGTTCTGCTACGTGTGACGGATGATAAGCTGCGCGCGTTTCATCGGAACGACGAATCGGTCATCAAGAAATGCGCCGCCCGGTATGCACCAGCACCGGCGAGCCTTCGGCAATAAACGCGGAAGCAGGCGCACGGCGCAGAATTTCGCCGAAGCCCGCGCCATAAAGCGCTCCGGAGTCACCCTCAAACCGCGCGTTCGTACTCACCCACGCGCGCCACGGCTCGTGCGACACGCGATACTCGATCGTTTCGCTCGCGCTTTTCGCCGAATAACCCCAGTAATGTTCCGTGATGAAATTTTCAATCGAGCCTTCCGCCACGCGCGCCGGTTCGCCGTGCGCTTCAGCGCTCAAACGGTACGGCTCGCCGCGCCAGTCCCAACCATATTCCGCCGATATGCCGTCCGCCCCTCGCTCGATGCGATGTTCCATCGGGCAAGCATCATATTTTTCGCCGTACATCAGCCGCGCCAGGCCAGCAAGGGCCACGCGCGGCACCAATTCGCGAATAAACACCACACCCCGGCGCTCTTCGCCGCCAGCCTCGCGCCGGCGCACATAAAAACGCAAATTCACTTCTGCGAAATTGTTGTGGAAGGGAACCGCGAGGAATCCGTAAAGCTTGGTGCGCAGAAACTGAAATCCCACGAGGCTTACAAACGTCCGCCTCTCAAACATATCCAGCTCGACGCCACTCGGAACATACTGCCGCAAAATTGCGGGCTCAACTTCATAGTTCAACATCACCAGGTCGCGCCACTCCGCCGACAAAAAGACGCGGCGCTCCGTCATCAGTACGCAACAGTGAAGCGCAGGCCCTGAAAATGAGGTTTTTCGATCTCATCCACCACGGCCACCGCAAAATCCTCAGCGGAAATGTAGCTCTTGCCCTTGTCGTCCACCAGCAACTGATCGGTCCCGGTCCGATATTTTCCCGTGCGCGTGCCGGGAGCGATCGACGCCGCAGGGCTCACCGCCGTCCAGTCGAACTCCGCCATTCCGGCCTTGCGAAAAACGTCGAGCGCCTCGCGATGCGCCAGCGAAACCGCTTTCCACGCGGCAGGGAAGTCCGGCGTATCCACCAGCTGCACGCCGGGTTGCACTTCCAGGCTTCCCGCGCCGCTCACCACGATCAGCCGAATCGGTTCCACGCGGGTCAACGCCTCGATCAGCGAATGCGCCGCCTTCACCACCAAATTTGCATCGCCCTTCCCCGCGCCGAATGCGCTCACCACCGCGTCGTGATCTACTGCCGCGGACGCGACCGTCTCCGGTTTGAAAATGTCGCCGGTGTGATAATCCAATTCCGCGCGATGCTCCCCGGTGCCCGACGTCTCGCGCACCAGACACGTCACGTGATGCCCGCGATTTAGGGCTTCATGCAATATTCGCTGCCCGATCATTCCGCTCGAGCCGATCAACATGATTTTCTTCATGGCATGTTCCTTTATGCAGGCGTCTGGCCCGTTCCAGCATATATGATTCTGGAAATGGCGAATCGGTATATTTGCGTGAGCTGCGAATCACGCTCGAAGGTCGCCCCAGGGCCGCTGAAGGACCGCCCAAAGATCAGCCTACGCGAAGAGGTGCGGAAACCCTCACCGCGCCAGAAGGGAACCGCGCGCTAACCCAGTCCCGCTTCCGCTTCGCTCACCGAAGTATAAGTGTCAAACAGCGGCGCGATCCCCGTCAACTGCAGTACGTTGTGCACGCGATGATTCAGTCCCACCAGCGCCAATTTCCGCCCCGTTTTGTGGCAGGAAACAAACGCGCGAACCAGCGCCCCCACCGCCATCGAATCCACCATCGGCACGTCGGTCAAATCCAGGATCAACCGCGGCGCATCGGCCGCCGCGACCGCATCCACAAAAATTGCCGACGCGCCGGACGTGAACGCGCCCTTCAATTGTAAAATCTGCTGTCCGGCACGGCTGCTCGGCAGCGAAAGCACACGGAACGATTCAGGCGACATGCCGCGCATTCTATTCCACATTCATCGTGCGAAGCAACGAACCTCCCGCGCAGTTACCCTCGTGTCATTCACGCGCGCCTGCCTTTGATTTGCATTCTGGTCGAGGTCTTCAGGCGGATTGCACCCATCAACGAGGACGTACTGAGAGGACTTTACTTCGCTTCAGGAGGAGCCGGCGCAGCAACCCCATTCACCGCTTCGTTTTCCGTATCATAAATCTCAAACACCTTGATCAAGCGTGTCAATTCCAGCACTTCCCGCGGATGCTTGTTCAAACCGTACAGCGCGAACGTATTCTTCAAAGTGCGCGCCAGCTTCAACCCTTCTACCAGCGACGCCACTCCCGCGCTATCAATGTAATTCACGCCAGACATATTCACGATCACGCGCTGCGTACCTTTCTTGTTCAGCGCATCCATCAAGACTTTGCGAATTTCCGGCGAATTATAAAGCGTCACGTCGCCATTGATATCCACGATGGTCGCGTGCCCGGATTGGCGTGTGGAAATATTCACGAAAAATGGCCCGTGCTGTTTACCATCGCCGCTCCTGCCAGCCTATGCCCGCAAGCGCGCCAAGCGAAGCAACTGTCAATTAAATAAAACACCACGGCGCCTGAACGGGTAGGGGCAACCCTAGGCCTTTTGTAGCATCACGTCCGTGGACTGAACCACTACCGCAACCGTATCGCCAACTTGCAAATTCATTTCTTCGACGCTGCGTCGCGAAATCACGCTTTCGACCTGGTGTTCGCCGACTGACACCACCACGTGGGCCATCAGATCGCCGATTTGCAATTCCTCGATCTTGCCTATCAGGCGGTTGCGTGCCGAAATTCTCATGCCGGGATGATACCTTGCGCGCAAGAACCTGTCGAGCCCGAGATTGCAAATGCACCCAGATTTCGCGCGGCGGATTATTTTTGGCCCGTGCCTTAGCATGTTCCTTAGAATGTTTCTCAGCCTGTTCCTTAGACTATTCTAATGACACGATCCCGCTTCCCTACACTTGTGCCCGGTCAACTTCAACTTGGTCCTTTTCGCCGGCGCCGCAAGCAGCGGAATCCCTCCGCCCAGCAGCACCGGAATCACTGCGACTTCCACGGTATCCACCAGTCCAGCATCAAGTAAGCTGCGAAACAGCAACCCGCCGCCGAACAACCATATGTCCTTGCCCGGCTTGTCGCGCAGCACGGTCACGGTTTCTTTTTCCTTCCCCGCTACAATGGTCACTTCCGGAAAATCGCTCTGCCGCAGCGTGCGCGAAAACATGATCATCTTCGTACCCGGCACCGCTGCCTACCCATGTTTCACCATGAACTCAAAGGTTGCGCGTCCCACCAGCAATGTGTCGAACTGCTGGAAAAGGGTGCCGAAGTCCATCTCCGGATCGCCGATGATCCAGCCGAATTCCCCCTGAGGCCCGGCGATGTACCCATCCAGGTTCATCTCCACCCGATACCGAATTCGTCGCACAGCCACCTCTCGGACGTTCGAAATCCCCCGGGGCCGCGATTATCCACCGCCACCTCCGCAAAATTCTTGCTAAAAGTTCGCCCCGCCGGCGCGCCGATTACCGCACAAGCCTCGCTTCCTGCAATGCCCCCCGAACGCTGCCCTCCGCAATATCTTTAACGGCACACCCCGCCGCTAACTATTGAGCACTCAGCACATACTTGCTACCGTTGTCAGGTGTCCATCCATCCAGACGACCTGCCGCCGCAGAATCGCCGCCGCAGCAAACGTGTGCACGTGCGCATTCCCGTTTTGGTACGCCTCCAGGACTCCAAGAAGAATTCCGTTGAAGAAAAGACCCACACCATCATCGTTAATTCTCACGGCGCGCTGATCCTCCTCGCCACCAAAGTAAACGTCCAGCAAATCGTCCGCGTCGAGAACGTCAACACCAAGGAAGAGCTGCTCTGCCGCGTAGCTTGCCTCGGTTCCAGCTTCATGGGCAAAACGCAAGTAGCCATCGAATTCATAATGCCAGCCCCCAAATTCTGGCGCGACCGCCCCGCCTCCGAACCCGCACCAGCCCACCGCTAATCTTCGCCACTAACCCCTCGCGAAATTTTTCCTGTTGCTTTCCCAAAGGACGTGTGCCATCCTTCCTATTGGAATCCCATATGACGGCTCTATGAAGCAAAAAACAGATGTCCCGCAAGGTACGCTAGCGTTGATGGTCCTGAAAACTCTCGACGTCCTAGGTCCGCTTCACGGCTACGGCATCGCCCGCCGCATCGAACAGATCAGCGGCGACCTGCTGGCCGTCAATCAAGGCACACTCTATCCCGTGCTGTTGAAGCTGGAGCAGGAAGGCGTGATCGTCTCCGAATGGGGCGCCTCCGAAAATAATCGCCGCGCGCGCTTCTATCGCCTCACGCGCGAAGGCCGCAAGCAACTGCAAGTCGAAACGCAGGATTGGCACCAAACCGCTGCCATGATCGAGCGCTTCTTCGCGGCCAAAGCGGAGGACTTGCCATGAAATCCCTGAGGCGTTTTTTCGCGCGACTCGCCAATTCGGCGACCCGGCGTGCGCATAACGAGCGAATCAGCGAAGAGATCGAAGAGCATATCGCGCTGCAAACCGCAGAAAATATTCGCGCCGGTTTATCACCCGATGAAGCGCGACGCCAGGCGATCCTGAAATTTGGCGGCAGGGAAGCGGTAAAAGAAGACTACCGAACCCAGAACAGCCTGCAATGGTTCGAAAATTTCCTGCAGGATGTACGTTTCAGCTTCCGCGTGCTGCGTAAATCTCCCGGATTCACAATCATTGCGATCGCGACGCTCGCGCTGGGAATCGGCGCAAACGCTGTCGTCTTCAGTGTGCTGAACGCGCTGATCCTGCACCCGCTGGATGTTCCGCAGTCCGAGAGCCTCTATCAAGTCATGCGCGGTAAGGACAAAGCCGGCAATCAATCCTTCCCAGACTACCGCGACCTGCGCGATCGCAACCGCAGCTTCGATCAGCTCGTCGCCTATGACGCGGCTATAGCAGGCTTCGATACCGGCGGAGATCCATCCAGCGCCTGGGTCGAGCTTGTCACCGGAAATTACTTCGAGGGATTGCGCCTTCATCCCTATCTCGGCCGTCTCATCCACCCTTCTGATGAGCATGGTCCGAACAGCGCCCCGTACATCGTGCTCAGCTATACATACTGGCACGTCCGTTTTCACGATGATCCCAGCGTGATCGGCCGTGTCGTTCAGGTGAACAAAAATCCGTTCACGATAATCGGTGTCGCGTCCCCTGAATTCCACGGCACTCTCGTATTTTTCTTTCCCGATTTCTTCGTGCCGATTGTGAATCGGGAACAAGTGGAACAGAAAAACGCAATGGACGACCGCGGCAAGCGCTGGGTTTTTTCGGTGATGGGCCATTTGAAGCCGGGAGTCACTCCGGCACAGGCGACCGCAGATCTGAATTCCATCGGCGCCGATCTGCAAAAAAGTTATCCCAAAGAAGATAACGACATGTCCTTCACCCTCGCCCCTCCCAGCCTCTACGGCGATTACCTGGGTCGTCCGATGCGCGCATTTCTGACGGCGTTGATGCTGCTCGCAGGATTAATCCTAATAGCCGCATGTACCAACCTCGGCAGTCTGTTTGCCGCGCGCACCGCTGACCGTTCCCGCGAAGTGGCTCTGCGGCTCGCGCTGGGAGCCGGCCGCTTGCGCATTCTCCGGCAGCTCTTCACCGAAGCCATTCTGGTTTCACTGGTCGGCGGTGCCGTCGGTTTATCGGGCAGCGTGATGCTGGTGCGCGCTCTGAGCCTCTGGCAGCCGTTCACAAAGTATCCCATCCATCTCCAGGTGAATCCGGACGCGAATGTCTACGCCTTGGCTTTGCTGCTGGCAGTAGTAAGCGGATTAATTTTTGGCGCGGTCCCCGTGTGGCAGATACTACGTACCAATCCGAACGAGGTGATCAAGGCAGGGTCAAGCGGCAGGGCTGGCCGCGGGCTTACTCTTCGCGACCTGTTGCTCGTCTCGCAGATCGCGATCTGTGCGCTGCTGGTCACCTCCTCGCTGGTCGCTGTGCGCGGGTTGCTGCGCTCGGTGCACAGCAGTTTCGGTTTTGAGCCGCAGAACGCAACCCTGGCCGACGTGGATCTGAGCATGGCCGGTTACCGCGACGACCAAATGCCCGCGATGCAAAAGCGCATGCTCGATGCCGTGGAGGCAATTCCGGGCGTCGAGTCTGTGGGACTGGTTAACCCAGCGCCGTTATATGCAGGCTCGGCCAGCGCCGTTGTGTTCACCGACAAAACCACAGACCTCCGGCCCGCGAATGCCGCTGCGGAAGTCTTCTTGTACAAAGCGTCTCCGGAGTATTTCCACGCAGCCCGCACCATGCTGCTCTCCGGACGAAGCTTCATATGGCACGACGACAAAGACGCGCCGCGCGTGGCCGTAGTCAACGCCGAATTCGCGCGCAAAATATTTGGCTCCGTCACCGGCGCAGTCGGCGAATATTACAAAATGGAGGACGGCACGCGTATCGAAGTAGTCGGCATCGTGGAAGAGGGGAAATATCACAGCCTCACAGAAGACCCGCAGCCCGCCATGTTTTTCCCCATCCTGCAATCACCGTCGAGTGAGACGTGGATGGTCGTGCGTTCGAGCGACGCCGGCGCAAACGCGCTGCGCGCGAACCACGACTCGCAGCAACTGGTCCCAGCCATCCGCGACACTCTGCGGAACGTCGATCCAGCCCTGCCGGTTTACGTACAAACTTGGACCAAGGAATTGGACCATGCGCTCTTCGCCCCACGCATGGCAACGCTATCGCTCGGAGTACTTGGCATGATGGGCGCGCTCCTCTCCGTCACGGGCATCTTCGGAATGGCCGCGTACTCGGTAAGCAAGCGCCTCAAAGAATTGGGAATTCGCATCGCGCTAGGCGCGCAGCGCAAAGAAGTGTTGCAAGCGGCTCTAGGCCGCGCGTTCAAGCTGCTAGCGGTTGGCTCCGCCGCAGGCCTGCTTCTGGGAATTTTGGCCAGCCGCGTCCTGTCTTCCGTCGTATATCAAGCAACTCCCCGCGACCCGGTAGTCTTGGCCGGTGTAGTTGTAGCAATGCTGCTCCTGGGTCTTGTAGCGACGTGGATCCCAGCCCGCCGCGCGCTCTCAATCGATCCGGCGACACTGATGCGCGCGGAATGAACCACCGCTTCCTTCCGCCTCCTCTACACTCCGCCGCTACCTCCGGCGTTAGCCACGGTAGGGGCGCTGCTTGCTGTGCCCCAGCTTGCCAAGATGTCAACACCGCAAGCCTTTGATTTGCTCGCTCCCAAAATCACCACCCACCACTCGATCGCCGCGACATCTTTAATAAATCATGTTAGAATAAAACTTCCGCTCTTCGAGTTTTGCAGTCCTTGCGCGCCTCCTTGAGCGTGTTTGGCGTCACGGCACCGCGCGTTCTTTTTTCCTTTCGCGGCACGCATGCAGCTTCACTCTGGGGTTTGCGCTGGTCTTACGCCGCAGCGACGGTAGTGGTTTGCTCAGGGGGAGAATCACCATGAAGAATCTCTTTGTCGGCAACATGAGCTTTCAGACTACTGCGGACGATCTGCGCGCTCTCTTCGAACCCTTCGGCCAACTCGCCCGCGTGCACGTCGCCACCGACCGCGAGACCGGTCGCGCGCGCGGTTTCGGTTTCGTCGAAATGCCCAACGACGCCGAAGCGGCCAAAGCCATCGCCGCGCTCGACGGCAAAGACGTGGGCGGCCGTAATCTGAAAGTAAACGAAGCCCGCCCGAAATCTGAATCCGGCGGCAGCGGACCGCGCGGCACACGTGGTGGGAGCGGCAGTGGTGGCGGTGATCGCGGCGGCAAAGATGGCGACCGCGGCAACAGCGGAGGCCCCCGCGGCAATACCGGCGGCGGCCGCAAGGAAAGATTCTCGAACGAGGATTATCGCGAAGTCGCGCGCCAGCCGCGCGAGCCTCGCTGGTAACACCGCATCCGCGCATTTCGCCGGATGCGAAATCGTCCATAACTTCTACCCCTTCAGGAGATCGTAATGACGACAACATTCAAGAAGCGGCAAAAGGAAATGAAGCGCCAGGATAAAGCCCGCGCCAAGGCGGAACGTCGCCTCGAGAAGAAAGTTGATGGAGTTCCCGGCGGCGTCTCCGACGACGGCATCGCCTGGGACGAGGGCGTCGGCACTCCCGGCGGCCTGCGCGTCCCCGAATTTCTGGACACGCCCGAAGACGGCTCCGAGCCCGAAACCCAACACTAGCCCATCCCACGACCCCGAACCCGCGCGCTCTGACGCTCCCGTCGCAAAGTACGGATGTCTCTCGACGTGTCCTCGCACCCTTCCAAGCTCGAAACTCCGCCGCACCGCTTTTGGCTTTGTCGTGGAATTTGTAGCGGCCGGTTCAGTTTCATCGCACCGGGCAGCCGTTGCTGTTGCTTTGCAATTGTGGTGTCTCCGACGACGCTCGTGTCAAGGAACTATCTCGTAGTCAAAATCACTGCGAGAGGGTGCCCCACCCTTCGGTTTTTTGAAGGGTGGGGGTTTAAATGGCACACCACCGACTCCCTATCTCTGCTGCTTGCCGTCGCCTTTCTCTGCGTTCTCTGCGAAGCTGTGAAAAAACCTAACCCCAAAAATCGCTTTGAAACCTCTTCTCAATTAGAAGCTCTGGGAGCGATGATTCGGTCATCGCTAGACATTTTCCTTGTCCAAAAAATGTGCAAAAAACAAGGCAAATAGGTTTTTTCACAGCTTCTGCTCCTCTGCGGTCATTTTCCGCCGAACCGTTGCTCTTGCCTCCATGAACATAACCGCAACTCCCCGCGCATTGCCTGGTTGAATCACGTGTTATACTCTGCTTTCGGCGTATTCCACGCGGTCCTGTTCTCCGCCGTCCAGGCAGTCACAGATTCGCAGCGCACAAGGAGCACCGGAATGGGCATTGAATTTCAGGAATTATTCAACTGGATGCGCCGCCGCAAAGTTTTCGCCACCCTCCTCGTCGTCTGCACCCTCGCCATCGGTATCATGATCGGCACGATAATCTCCGGCCACGCGCAGGCCACCCATGACCAGACCGCCACCGGCGCCACGCTCCTAGCTGTGCCCGATCCCATCACCCTCTCGAACGCCTTCTCCACCATCTCCAAAAAACTCGGCCCCGCTGTCGTCAACATCTCCACCACGCAAGTAATCGAAAAACCCAAAGGCGGCAAGACGCCCAAAAAATTTGGCGATCCCTTCCAGGATTTCTTCGATCGCTTCTTTGACCAGCCGGACAATAGCCCCGACGCCGAACGCAGCCTGGGCTCCGGCGTAATCGTCGACAAAAAGGGTTTCATCCTCACCAACGATCACGTAATTGATCAAGCCACCAAAATTCAAGTCGCTCTCGACGGCGACGCCACCAAATACAATGCGCGCGTGATCGGCTTCGATAAAGACACCGACCTCGCTGTCGTCAAAATTGACGCCGACCACGACCTCCCCGTCGCCAAGCTCGGCAATTCCGACGGCGTGCAAGTTGGCGACTGGGTTCTCGCCATCGGCAGCCCCTTCGGCCTGAATT
>Ga0210401_10007082_pt1 | contig 11312 bp, 7 predicted proteins | sample IncBWH32MmetaG_FD_150866 | JGI IMG/M metagenome (GOLD analysis project Ga0210401, IMG submission 150866) | Forest soil microbial communities from Barre Woods Harvard Forest LTER site, Petersham, Massachusetts, United States - Inc-BW-H-32-M | ecosystem: Environmental > Terrestrial > Soil >... | reverse complement strand
GGAACCTGAATGGCGTTCTGTCATTCAATTCTGGAACAGCTTTCGATCTAGGAAGCGGTAAAGACATTGCACAGACGGGCAATTACAACTACGGCAACGGATATGGCTACGAGCGAGCTAACATAGTTGGTAACCCATATCCTGCCAATAAGGGCCCCGCCGAGTGGATTAACGTGGCCGCTTTTCAGACACCCGCTTTGGATACGTTTGGGGACTTAGGCCGAAATTCGCTTCGCTCCGATTGGAACAAGAATCTGGATCTTTCGATCTTCCGCCAATTCCCGATAACAGAACGATTTCGACTGGAGTTTCGCTTCGAGACGTTTAATTTGACGAACACCCCCGTTTGGGCAATTCCGGTCACGAGCTTGGAGTCACCAAATTTCGGGTCGGTGACACATACCGCGAACGTACCTCGGCAGCTACAGTTCGGACTCAAACTTTACTTTTGAGCGCTGCGAGATGACAGCGTTATAACGATGTTGTATGGCGGCGGGCGTGCCCAACTGAGACGGCGAGTGCGCCCGCCCGCCTTTTCTCACGGGAATTGCGCGCGTGCGCAAGTTTGTTAATCTGACCCGCAGGAGGAACTCTTCTAGCGCTACACTTTGTGTAGCTGAAAGCTTGCTCGGCCGTTGAGGACGATTTGGCGCAGGTAAGAGTCGACGGACCGAGTTGGTTGACGGCCGCACGACAAGCAAACCTGAAATCTTGGGATGTACGGAGTGGGGATACAAACCGCCAGACTTCCGCTGTCGAAGTTGAGTGTCCTGATGACCTTGACGGGCGCAATTTGCCTAGCTGCACAGAACTCGCCGCCGGCCCGTGGTCCAACTGCCGGAGCCGCAGCGACGTTACCGAAGTCGTGCCTGGTTCGAGCCGGCGCTTCCGAAAAGATATCGGCTCTTCTGGAGAGCGTTCAGGATCGTCCCACAGCAGGCGCCTATAACACGCTGGGAGTTCTGTACGCCCAAGCCGAGCGTCTCTCGTGCGCCGTCCCGGCTTTCGAAGCTTCGCTGAAGTTGGAAAATCAGAACTGGGAAGCTCACTACAACCTGGCGCTTGCGCTTCTAAGTCGGGGGGATCGAGCCGGAGCCGAGAGGGAGCTGCGGACTGCCATTCAGCAGAAACCGGATGCAGTCAGTTCCCATTTCGCGCTCGGAACTCTGCTTGAAAGCGAAAGGAAATTAGGACAGGCGGAAGAAGAATTTCATCTGGCTGTGAAGATTGATCCGCATTTCACATCCGGCGCAATCAAGCTTAGTCAAGTCTTGCTGAAAGAAGGCAAGCCGCAAGCGGCAGTCGGGTGCCTGGAAGATGCGGTCAGGCAGGCGGCGCCCGACCAGCTTGAGTCGGTGCAGGCGGCACTGGGAATGGCGTACGCCGAAAACGGCGAGATAGAACGGGCGATAACGACGCTCAAAAATCTCGTCGCCTCTCACCCCGATTCCGCCGATGCCCATTTCAATCTAGGGTCGCTCTATGCCAGGGACGGCCAGTCAAAAGACGAAGAAGCTGCGGTGCCAGAATTTCGCGAAGCGCTTCGACTTGACGCAGGTATGGATGCCGCGAGACTTGCGCTGGGGCGAGTGCTGGTGTCCGCACACAAGTATTCCGACGCTGCTCCCGTTCTTTTGGAGTACACCGATCGCCAACCGAAGGATGCTCAAGGCCTCTATGCCCTGGCGTTGGCATACCAGGGGCTGAACCAAACCGACGCGGCCGTCAATGCTCTGCAGCGCGCTTCCGTCCTTGATCCAAAAGACCCGGCAATCCGTTTCCAACTCGGAATGTTATTGACGAACACCGGAAAAACAGATGCAGCCATCAAGCAGTTTGAAGCTGCGGAGCGCATCAATCCTTCTGATCCCCAGATTCACCAGCAACTTGCGTTGTTGTTGGGGAAAAAGGGCGAACAAGAACGCGCTCGTGCCGAAAGGGCTAAGCTGGCTGCCCTGAAATCTGATAGTGACAAAGAGAATGCAATCGCCAGATTCAATGAAGAGGCGAACCACTATCTCGCGGCAGGAAACGCGAAGGCGGCTGCGGAGAGGTATCGGAAGGCCCTCGAGCTCAGTCCTCGTGACGCCAAACTCCGATACAATCTGTCGCTCGCTTTCGACAAGATGGGTGACTTCGGTTCCGAGCAGAAAGAACTGGAGAAAACCGTCGAACTGGATCCCAATCTTGCGGTTGCGCAAAATCAGCTGGGCTTGCTTGCTTTGCGGACTGGCCAACGGGAAGAAGCGGAGCGACAATTCAAGAAGGCGTTGGCGATTGATCCCACGTTCTCCGAAGCGCAGAGCAACCTCGGAGTGCTTTACAGCCAGCAAGGCAAGAATGCAGAAGCTGCGTTGCTGTTTCAGCAGGCGATAAAGAATGATGCCAACTACGCCAAGGCTTACGTCAACTATGGCTTGCTCATGGCGCAACAAGGAGCGTTCGCGGAAGCCGAGCAGCAATTTCGCACGGCCATAGCAGTCGATTCAAATTATGCGGACGCTTACGCCGCATTGGGAATGCTCCAGGCCAAGAGTGGGAGCGGAGCCGAGGCCGTCAAGAATTTCCAGAAAGCGGTGATGCTTGAACCGGGCTCCGCGCCGGCCCACCTTAACTTGGGGATTGCGCTCGTAGATCAGTTCGACCGGCCCGGCGGATTTAAGGAGTTTTCTGAAGCCGCCCGATTGGATCCCAAGCTCGCCGCTGCCCATTGCAATCTGGGCCGCTTCTTTTTCGAGACGGGCAAATACGAAGACGCGGACGTGGAACTGAAAAGCGCTATTCGTTTACAGCCGGACTACACGAATGCGCTCTATTTCCTCGCGCTTACGGCAAAGCAGGAAAACCAACCAGAGCGGTCAACCGAACTTTTGCGGAGAGTCGTCGCGCTACAGCCGGATAACGCGGATGCGCAATATCTCCTCGGTCAGAATCTGGAGCATTCGGGCGACAGCTCTGCGGCCATTCAGCATTGGAAAGCGGCGGTTCAGGCTGACCCGAATCATTCCCAAGCCCTGTACAACCTCGCCAAGTCTTTAAACAAAATCCATGATCCCGACGCGAAGCAGTATCAGGATCGCTTCGATGCGCTGCGGAAGAGCCAACAGATCGCGGATCGCGTTTCGGAGCTGGGGAACTTTGCGTTGGAAGCGGCCAACGCGCAGAATTGGCCTCAGGCTATGGAGCAAATGAACGAGGCCATTCAGCTTTGCGGCAACTGCGCACAAAGCGCTCACTTGCACAAGAATCTAGGCTTGTTCTATGGCCGAACCGGGAACATCGGCGAGGCCGAGAAAGAGCTGCGTACTGCGCTGCAGTTGGCTCCCAACGATACCGACGCACAAAACGCGTTAGCAATGCTTGAGCGCGCGCATGAGGAGCAGGTCAAGTAGATTTGAGGCTTGAATCGAAATGGGGGACTTTTCTGAAGGGTAACTCAACCACTTTTCGCCTCGACGGCAAACTTGCCGTAGTCACGGGAGGGGCTAGCGGAATTGGGCGCGCGGTTGCGCAAAGATTTGCGAGTAGTGGTGCCTGCGTCCGCGTGCTGGACATCGACGAGAACGCCGCTCAAACGGTAGTCGACGAAATCGCCGCTGCCGGGGGAGACGCGAAAGCCTATCGCTGCGACGTGTCCCAACGGGACAACGTGGAAGTTGTATTCAACAAAATATCTGAGGAAGAGCACCTCTACATCCTGGTAAACAACGCCGGAATCTCTCATGTTGGCAACCTGGAAGGCACCTCGGAACAAGAGTTTGACAAAGTTTTCTGTGTCAATGTGAAGGGCATGTACAACTGCATGTATGCTTCGGTGGCTCACATGAAGGCCAACGGAGGCGGCATCATTTTGAACATGGCATCCATTGCCGGCACCTCGGGCCTCGTGGACCGTTTTGCTTACTCCATGAGCAAGGGCGCTGTTGTCGCCATGACATACTCGGTGGCCAAGGATTACCTGGCCCATAACATTCGCTGCAATTGCATTTCGCCGGCGAGAGTGCACACACCCTTTGTCGATAATTTTCTGCACCGTAACTATCCAGGCAAAGAACAGGAGATGTTTGAGAAGTTGGAAAAATCGCAACCCATTGGGAGAATGGCTCAGCCTGAGGAGATCGCCGCCCTTGCTCTTTTTCTTTGCTCGGACGAGGCGTCGTTCATCACGGGCTCGGACTACCCGATCGACGGCGGTTTCCTGAATCTTCGCGGCTAAGATTTCAATTATGGCTGCGAGAGGAACGGCCGAGCTCAGGGCTGGACTGCGCGCTTCACCAGGATCCGCAACTCATGAATCTCTAACTCACGAATCCGTAACCCATGGATCTGCAACTCAAAGATAAAGTCGTGCTGGTGACCGGCGGCGCGAAAGGCATCGGCGCGGCCATCACCAAGATATGTGCTCAGGAAGGCGCAATTGCAGTTGTCGTTGATCGGGACGTGCCGGCCTGCGAGCAGTTGCATACTGAACTCACCGCCCAAGGTGTGCAGACCAGTTTCATTGCCATGGATCTTTCATCCGCCGAAAACTGTGAGGCAGTTGTTCGGCAAGTGATTGTCACCGTCGACCACATCAACGCGCTGGTGAACAACGCAGGAATAAACGACAAAGTCGGTCTTGAGCACGGCAGTCCTCAGGAGTTTCTTTCTTCCTTGGAGCGCAATCTTCTGCATTACTACAACATGGCGCACTACGCCCTCCCACACCTGAAGCGGACTCGCGGCTCGATTGTCAACATCAGTTCGAAAACGGCGGTCACTGGTCAGGGCGGCACATCCGGATACGTTGCCTCCAAGGGCGCGATCTTAGGCCTGACCCGCGAATGGGCGGCCGAGTTGCTGCCCTACAGTATCCGGGTGAATGCGGTCATCCCTGCCGAAGTGATGACCCCTCTCTATCAACAGTGGCTTGACAGCTTCCCCGATCCACAGGAAAAACTGAAGAGTGTGGTTGCCCAAATTCCTTTCGGCAGACGGATGACAACCCCTGACGAGGTTGCGGCAATGGTCGCCTTTCTCATTTCAGAGAAAGCTGGACATATCACAGGACAGCACTTGTTCGTCGATGGAGGTTACGTGCACTTGGACCGCACCTTGACCTGACAGGAGGGATATGACGAAACCGTCCGCACCAATTACGGAGCGTCGCTACGTGGTGCCGCTGATCCTTGTCACCAGTCTGTTTTTTCTCTGGGCATTCGGCGTCAATTTGAACGATATCCTGATCCCCCACCTGAAGAAGGCATTCCACCTTACGGACTTTCGGTCCTCATTGATCCAGACGGCGTTTTTCGGAGGATATTTTCTTGCAGCTCTGCCAGCGGGCTGGCTGATGGAGAAGATCGGCTACAAGCGGGGAATCCTGGTCGGCTTGCTGACCTGTGCCGTTGGAGCTCTCTTGTTCATTCCCGCGGCGTCGGCGAGAGCCTACCTTTTTTTCTTGTTCGCCCTGTTTGTGATGGCGTGCGGTCAGGGAGTTCTGGAAGTTGCGGCCAATCCGTATGTGACAATCCTAGGCCCTCCAGAGAGCTCAGAGCGTCGATTGAACCTAGCCCAGTCCTTCAATTCCGTCGGCGCCGTCGTCACCCCGATTTTTGGCGCTGCTTTCATCCTCTCCGGAGTGGAGTATTCGCGCGCGCAGTTGTCCGCAATGACTCCCGTCCAACTGCAAGCTTACGAGGCAGCCGAAGCCGCCACTGTCAAGGAGCCTTATCTAGTGATCGCGGGACTCTTCCTGGCGGTTGCCGCGCTCATTTTCTTTTCGCAATTGCCAGAAGTCCGCGAAGAGGATGGCGATGAAGAAACATCGGTCGCAGCCACGGGTCTTCGGGGATTGTGGCCGTACAAACATTTGCTGAAAGGGGTTCTTGCGCAGTTCTTCTATGTGGGCGCACAGGTCGGTGTGGCAAGTTTTGTAATCCGTTTTGCGCAATACAGCATGCCGGGGCTGCCGGAGAAACATGCCGCGAACTATCTGAAGTTGCACCTGCTGGGATTCATGCTTGGCAGATTTGCCGGCTCCGCGATCATGAAGCACGTCGCGGCTTCCCGCCTCCTTTCATTGTTCGGAATATCAGCATTGACTTGCCTCACAGTCGTGCTAGTCGGAACCGGCGTAGCTCCTATGTGGGCGTTGGTCCTGCTCGGGTTCTTTCACTCCATCATGTTCCCGACTATCTTCGCCCTCAGCCTCAAGCATCTCGGCCCACACACCAAGCTGGGATCTTCCTTATTAGTGATGTCCATCATTGGCGGCGCCGTTTTCCCGGCCGCGATGGGCTACATCTCGGATATGAGCAACATCCGCTATGCATTTCTAGTTCCGTTCTTCTGCCATCTCTATGTACTCTATTTCGCGGCGCGAGGCTACCGTCCGGCTCTGGATTTGCCGAAGGCGCCGGAGCTGCGGAGCGTTCCGGCCGCGAACTAAAGATCAAGGTCGAGGACAAGATATGCGCGTGAAAATACTGCTGAGCACATGGGTAGCTGGAGCAGTTCTGGGGTCTAGCGCGGGCACGCTGCGGGCGCAGTCCGCGCAACCTTCGACTGGAACTGCAACTCCCAGGACCACAGAGCAGGTTTACAAAAACATTCAGGTGCTTAAAGGATTTCCATCCGACCAACTCATTCCCGCCATGCAATTTGTCGCGGCATCCTTGGGAGTGCAATGCGATTTCTGTCATCTGGAAAACGCGTTTGAAAAGGATGACAAGGAGACCAAGCAGACCGCGCGTAAGATGATGCGCATGATGTTCGCGATCAATAAAGACAACTTTGATGGTCAGCAGAAAGTGACCTGCTACGCTTGTCACCGGGGCGCCCACAAACCGGTGATAACGCCAATCGTCAGCGAGGAAGAAGGCAAGTTCGTTGCTGAAGAAAAGATGCTCCACGATGAGGCGAATGCCAGCCCGCCGAGCGCAGATCAAATCCTTGGAAGGTATCTGCAGACGGTTGGTGGCGTCGACGCTGCGGCCGGAGTTTCAACTCGCATCCAGAAAGGGACATTAACTGTAGGCTCGGAGCACTTTCCTATCGAAGTCGTCGCCAAAGCGCCGGATAAACGAGTGACCACGGTGCACTTCCCCGGAGGTGACAGCGTCACGGGCGTTAACGGCGATGAGGGCTGGCTGAGCACGCCCGGTCGCTCGGTTCACGATATGAGTCCCTCCGAGGTGGATGCTGCCAGAATGGATGCGGAACTGTTTTTCCCCGCCAGCCTGAAGCGGCTTTTCAAAGAATTCCGGGTGGAACCGCCAGAACAAATCGGTAGCCGAGAAGCCTGTGTTCTCGCGGGAACAAGGGACAATTTGCCGCCGGTGCAGCTTTATTTTGATCAGCAGTCAGGTCTTCTGGTGCGTGTCTTGCGTTTTTTGGAAACGCCGCTAGGCCGCAATCCCACGCAGATTGATTATGGAGACTATCGTGACCAGGGTGGCGTGAAGACTCCGTTCCGCTGGACCATCGCCCGCCCCAACGGGCGCTTCACCGTTGAAATCGAACAGATGCAGCAGAACGTTCCCATCAACGACGACAGATTTGCTCAACCGGCAGCGCCGGCGTCACCGAAGCAGCCGGGCGCCATGTGAACACCTTCTCCCGACCGGGCGATGAAGCACGCAATTGCAGCGGTAAAGGTGGCGTGTCGAAAAATGTGAGTTGCGACGTCGATTCGCCGCAACTCACGGGTACGTCTAGATTGCAGCGACACCATTAAATCCGACGTTCTTCGGGAGTCCGCCCACGGTTCCGAGATTCGTCAGGGTGCCATCGGACTGGATACCGAAGATGCTAATCATGCCGATCTCGCCGTCGAGACTGTAGAGGAATTTTCCATCCGAACTGATCGCGATATCCAGATTCGTAGCCCCCGTTGGGTTTGTCCCGACAATGGTTCCCGGTAACGCCGTCAACGTCCCATTCTTGCCGATGGTAAAGCCGGAGATAGTGGAGCTGCCGGCGTTAGAGGTGTAAACCCATTCCCCATTTGGGGTAACCGCGTTCCAGCATGTTGCCGCCCCCAGAGTCGGGACGCTGGTGCTAATCGGGGAAAGGGTTCCTTTGGAAGAAACTGCGTAAGATGAAATGGCCGATGCGTTTTGGCCTCCACTGGGACCGGTCTCAACCACTACCGCTGCTCCATTCGGAGCAAAGGCAACCGAGAAAGCTCCAGGACCCACACTCGAATTTACGACGATCGGTGACAACGTGCCGTTACTCTGCACGCTGAACACATCGATGTCGTTCGTTTCTCTCTCAGTGACGACCAGGAATTGGCCATTGGGACTGAACGCTAAAGACGCAGCCCCCGAGGTGTTGGTGCTTAGGAAACTAAGAGAATGGGGAATCTGCTTGAGTCTTCCGTCCTCATCGACTCGAAAACCGACCACGTTGCTGCTACCGCCAGTGTTGAGAACATACACGAGGTGTCCATGCTGGGCCACTGCGTTGGGCTCACTCCCTCCTGAGAGTTGCTTGTCAGACAACGACAAGTCCGAACCGTGAACCTGAAACACTGAGATCTCTCCGCTGCCGGCGTTGACCGCAAACAGCAGGGTGTGCTCTTGGCTGAGGGTTAAAGAACCTTGCGATTCCAGCGGATCGTTGTTGCCACCACTGCCTCGGCCGCCCGTTGCAAATCTCCGGCCTTCTTGCAATGAGCCATCCGCTGCTCGCTTAAAAGAGATGATTTCATTTCGGTCAACGGCATTCGTCATGACGAACACTGCTCCTGCACCTTTCGAACGCTCATCCTGTGCATTGCTACGGGTAGAGGAGACGATAACGATTGCCAGCGCGATCATCCAGAGAATGTGAACTGCTTTGCGCATTTTCCAACTCCTGTATGTAGTTTGTGTCGCGTGCCGAACCAGACCAACGCTGCAACGTTTATCTTCCGGTTCGGCTGCGCGCAAGCATGAGAGCCATGACGCGGAAGGAAGTTTCAAACTTTTTACAAACCCTTGCTTAAATGTGCGCGACCTCTGATGCAACGGTTCCCTCTCATTCCGCGAAACAAGGGCACCTGCAAGGGAAGGGTGTGCCACTCTGAAGTGAAGCCCCGAGCCACACCCATCCCCCGCAAATTTGTTCGATTGCAGAATCATTTTTTTATTTGGGAAGCAGAATGGTTTCCACAATCGACTCTGCTACATTCGTGCCGAGATCTTTGCCAGCGTTGTGGTCGGACCGGAAGTGCTGGCCGGCATAAATTCGGCTCAGTCCCGCCTCCAGTGCAGCAGCCGAGAAGCTGGTGAAGTGACGCTTCACTCCCTGCAGCGACTCGGAGGTGACATCGAAAGTGAACCGATCACCAAGCTCGGACTTCAGAACTTCAGCTCCGGCAAAACTGATGGCACTGTGGGCACCGGGGTACGAAGGGTCAGGAGCGGTCTTGGTCGGCAATGGAAGCCAATTGGGATCGGGCTTCGTGTTGGGATTGCCGTCATCGGCGGCCAACTCAATCGCGGTCACGGGCCGCCAGAACTGGTAGTTGTACTTAGCCTCGAAGAAGGCAATCGTAGTGTCAGCCAAACTGATGTTCAATACAGCAAACAGCCGTGCGCTGCGGGCCAGCCCGAGGTGATGTCTCAACGCCGCAGTCTGCGCGATCTCATTCCAGAAGTCCTGAATGTTGCCATTCCAGAAATTTCCAATTAGGGTCTGCTCCGAGGTGCGAGTTTTGCTGGTGATGAAACCCAGACTCTTGACTTCATCGAAGACCCTTGTGTACTCGTCACTGGTCAGTTGCGGCGGTGGTCCGGGACGAAATTCATCGGCACGCGCCAGGGCAAACGGAGTAACCTGGGGCCATTGCGTGAAATCCGCTGGTGCGAAATTAGGAGCCGTGAATTGGTAGTCTCCCGGCTGATTTCCAGGAATATAAGGAGGTGGATTCACGCTCGCTCCGTCGGTGCTGCGGAACGCCAGAATCTGGGCGGCAACAGTTTGTCCGACGGTGACACCGTCTGTCTTATCCTGTCCCTCCGGAATCTGCGCCAGATCCTGCTGAAGCTCAGAGTCGAGTGTGGTCTGAAAAGTTGGGTAGAGTGCGACCAGGACGTCATGCGCCGCTTGGTCTGCCGCAGCTGGTTGTGAAGCCAGTCGCGAGACGTTCGAGAGGCGGACCATGTAGGGACTGTAGGTTCCGTCGATGTTGTTCACCGCGTCAAAGATGGAAGCATGCAGAATGGCGAAGCTGCGAGTCGAGTGAATGGTGGGAGGCTGAGCGCCGGCAGTCCGTAGGATCACCAGGAGAGTTCGATTCCACTCGATGACCGGATTGACAGATGTAGCGGGGTTTTGTACGGATGGCTGAGCACTTGCCGCGATCGAAGCTCTTGTGACTTGGGCCTGAAGACTGGCACACATGAGCGCAAGAGTGACTAACGTCTTAGACATGTCCATATTCCTTTGTTTCGGATTTGTGCCCGACCAGGTACGACATAAATCGCCGCGGTCTGGCACTCGCCCTATAGAACCTGACACGAAGCAAAATATTCCCGATCGTGCTGTGAAATTACCAAACTTTTTGCTTCGCGCTTTCTTGTTCCATGGATGCAGGTGCGGTTGAAACATAACATCTCTGATTGTTGACCTGGATCATCAACCACCAGTGGTCATGCGAGCGTGGAAATGAGGCGGGCTGACATTTATTTCGGCACGGCTTCGATGATGCTCTGCGGTGCCATAGTTGGAATGATTCTCGTGAACTTGAAACCGGCGGGGCCGAGCAGAGCACAAAACTCAGCCTTGGTGCGTTGCCGTCCTCCGTTCATCACCAACATATTCAAATCGAGAAGCTTACTAAGACATTTCGCACCGTTTTCCGGCACAACCATATCCACCAGCAACACACGGCCAGTCCTGGCCATGGCTTGGCGACAATTTCTAAGGATGGCGGCTGCCTGATCATCGTCCCAATCGTGAATCACCCCGCACAGCAGATATTCGTCGGCTCCGACTGGAACCGAATCGAAGAAATCTCCAGCGATATATGCACATCGTCCTCCACGTGTCTTGCCGTTAAGCTTTTGATTTACTGTTTCAATAGTTACGGGCATATCAAGCACTGCGCCTACCATCTCCGGATTCAAATCCAGAATCTTCCGCAGGAGTGTTCCTTCACCTCCCCCGACGTCGACGATGGATGAGATTCCCACAACGTTGTAGGCCGTCAGGATTGCGTAGGCCAGCATCGACGAGACGTTCGTCATGCCTTGATTGAACGCGTCAGCGGCGGTGGCATTTTGCTGCAAGTAGGCAAATAGGCTTGTTCCGAACATAGTGTTAAACGCTGGCGATCCGGTTTG
>Ga0210401_10007080_pt1 | contig 11313 bp, 10 predicted proteins | sample IncBWH32MmetaG_FD_150866 | JGI IMG/M metagenome (GOLD analysis project Ga0210401, IMG submission 150866) | Forest soil microbial communities from Barre Woods Harvard Forest LTER site, Petersham, Massachusetts, United States - Inc-BW-H-32-M | ecosystem: Environmental > Terrestrial > Soil >... | reverse complement strand
AAAGACATCCGCAAGAAGTATTGGCAGGGTCAAGACACGCTGCGCCAGGGATTTACGACGCTGCCGTCGAAAGCAAGATCCGGCGACTGAGCCAAATTAACGCGGATTATCACGGATTGGTTTCGCTATGGACCAACGAACACGGCGCGCAATTCGCATCGCAATGCTTGCGCCACTCAACACGAAGGAGTCTGATTCATGGATCTAAACCTCACCGCCGACGAATTACAGTTCCGCGACGAACTTCGCTCCTGGCTCGCCTCGAACGTCCCGAAGGACTGGAACGAGTGGCGCGAAAAACCCATCGAAGAATCGTTCCCCTATCTGCGCGCCTGGCAGCGCAGACTGCAAGAAGGCCGCTGGGCCGCCGTTTCCTGGCCCAAGGAATACGCAGGCCGCAGCGCAACCCTCATGCAACAAGCGATTTTCTGGGAAGAAATGGCGCGCGTCGAAGCGCCTCCGATGGCCAATTCGCTCGGCCTCGGCCTCATCGGTCCCACAATTATCGCCTACGGCACCGAAGCGCAAAAACAGCGCTACATCCCGAAAATTCTCAGCGCCGAAGAAATCTGGTGCCAGGGTTTTTCCGAGCCGAACGCCGGCTCCGATCTGGCCGGTCTGCAAATGCAGGCAGCCCTGCACGGCGATCACTATGTCGTGAACGGCCAAAAAGTTTGGACGAGCTACGGCTGGGTTGGCGATTGGTGTGAACTCGTCGTGCGCACCGACGCCACCGCCGCGAAACACAAGGGCCTCACCGTCCTTCTCGTCGATATGAAATCTCCCGGCGTGGAAGTTCGCCCGCTGCGTCAAATGACTGGCGAATCCGAATTCAATGAGCTTTTCTTCCGCGATGTGCGCGTGCCTGCCGAAAACGTTCTCGGCAAAGTGAACGATGGCTGGAACGTCGCCATGAGCACGCTGATGTACGAGCGCGGCTCCTACGGCGCGCGCCTGCATCTGATTTTCAAACGTTACATCACGCGCCTGATTGAACTCGCGCGCAACACGCAGCGCAACGGCTGTGCCGCCGCAAAGGATCCGATCATTCGCCAGAAACTCGCGCAGTGCAGCGCCGAAATTGAAATCATGCGCTTTAATCAGATGCGCGCTTTCAGCCGTGTCACAGCGACCGGCGTGCCCGGCCCCGAGGGCAGCATCCAGAAAATTTTCTGGAGCGAGCTCAATCAGCGCCTGCAGCAAATCGCGCAGGAAATTCTCGGGCCGTACGGGCAATTGCTGGCCGGCGATCCGCGCGCCATTGACAACGGCATGTGGTCCTACGCCTATCTGCGTACGCGTGGAAATACTATCGAGGCCGGCACTTCCGAAGTCCAGCGCAACATCATCGGACATTTTGTTCTCGGCCTTCCCAGAAGTTATTAGGCCAAAAACCAAGAAGGGGAACATCCATGCAATTCGGATTGAGCGAAAGTCAGGAATTCCTGAAAGATAGTGCGCGCAAATTCTTCGCCGGCGAATGTCCCAGCGCGGAAATGCGCCGCCTGATGGAAACGGACACCGCCTTCGACGCCGCGCTTTGGTCTAAGCTCACCGACCAGGGCTACACCGGCATCATTTTTCCCGAAGCCTACGGCGGTGTCGGCCTAGGCAAAGTCGAACTCATGCTCCTGATGGAAGAAGCCGGCCGCGCGCTGCTGCCCGGCCCGTTTTTTTCCACCGTCGTGCTGGCCGGTTCAGTCATCGACGCCGTCGCCTCGTCCGCACATAAACAAAAATATCTTGCGCCCATCTGCCGCGGAGAAACTCGCTCTACCGTCGCCATCCTCGAAGCGAATGCCAGCTGGAATCCCCGCGACATCCAGCTCACCGCCAGCAACGGCAAGCTCACCGGCGAAAAATATTTCGTCTCCGACGCCGCCGTCGCCGACGTCATCATTGTGGTGGCGCTCAACGGCGTGTTCGCCGTGAACTCCAAAGCCCCCGGCCTGAAGATTTCTCCCATGACCGCGATGGACCTCACGCGCAAGCTCTACGTCGTCGAATTCAACAATACGCCGGCCGAAGAAATCGGCGCCACCACCAATCTCGCGCGCGCTTTCGACGTCGCCACCGCCGCCATCGCCGCCGAATTGGTCGGCGGCATGCAGCGCACCCTCGACATCACCGTCGAATACGCCAAGACGCGCAAACAATTTGGCAAACCCATCGGCATATTCCAGGCCGTGCAACACCAATGCGCGGACATGTACTTGGAAACCGAGAGCTCACGCTCCGCGGTGTACTATGCCGGATGGGCGCTGGAGGAAAATTCCCCGGACGCGTCAACCGCCGTTTCCATCGCCAAAATGTACGCAAGCGATGCCGCCCGCACCGTGGGCAATCGCGGCATCCAGATTCACGGTGGCATGGGCTTCACCTGGGAAAACGACGTGCACCTTTATTACCGCAGAGCCAAAGGCTCGGAAACGGCATTCGGCGACGCCACTTTTCACCGCGAGCGCATTGCCTCCGCCGTCATCGATTCCGGCACCGTCTCGGCGAAAAGCGCATAAATCCGCAAACCAAGGATTCTCTCGATGAACGATCTCGTCCAACTCACAAAAGAAAACGGCATCGCCGTCATCACCATAAATAATCCCCCGGTCAACGCGCTAAGCCCCGGCGTCCCGCAAGGCATTTCCGAAGCGCTCGATCAAATCGCGCAAGACGCGAGCAGCAAAGCCGTCGTCCTGATCGGCGGCGGCCGCACCTTCATCGCTGGCGCGGACATTAAAGAATTCGGCAAAATGACTTCCGGCAAACCCCGCGGCGAGGGCCTTCTACCGTTTCTGCTGAAAATCGAAGACAGCAAAAAGCCCGTAATCGTCGCCATTCATGGCACAGCTTTCGGCGGCGGCCTCGAAGTCGCCATGGCCTGCCACTATCGCGTCGCCGTTTCCAGCGCGCAAGTAGGACAGCCCGAGGTAAAACTCGGCATCATTCCCGGCGCGGCCGGCACGCAACGCCTCCCCCGCCTAGCAGGGGTCGCGAAAGCCGTCGAAATGTGCACTACCGGCAATCCGGTAAAGGCCGCGGACGCGCTGCAGTTCGGCATCGTTGACCGCATTATCGAAGGCGATCTTCTTCCCGGCGCCATCGCGTTCGCCCGCGAAGCCGCCACCAAGCCCGCTCCCAAAACGCGTGAGCGCAACGACAAATTGGGCAATGCCACCGAGAACGCTCCGATTTTTTCCGCCGCGCGCGAAACGGTCGCAAAAAAACAGCGCGGCCTGCTTGCACCCGTCGCCGCGATCAAAGCCATCGAAGCCGCCACAATATTGCCATTCACGGAAGGCTGCCAGGTCGAACAAAAACTTTTCACCGAGTGCCTCTTTTCGGACCAATCCAAAGCGCTCATCCACGTTTTCTTCAGCGAGCGCGAAGTCGGCAAAATTCCCGACGTTCCCAAAGAAACTCCGCTCCTTCCCGTAAAATCTGCGGCGGTCGTGGGCGCGGGCACCATGGGCGGCGGCATCGCCATGGTTCTCGCCAATGCCGGAATTCCTGTGCTGCTAAAAGACGCGGACCAGCTCGCACTCGATCGCGGCCTCGCCACCATCCAATCCAATTACGCCAATTCCGCAAAACGCGGCCGCTTCACGCCGCAAGAAGCCGAAGAGCGCTTCAAGCGCATCACCCCCACGCTCTCGTATGACGATTTCAGCAAAGCAGACCTGGTAATCGAAGCCGTCTTCGAAGGCATGGCCCTGAAAAAAGAAGTCTTCAAAGAACTCGACCGCGTCTGCAAACCCGGCTCCATCCTCGCCAGCAACACTTCCACGCTGGATATTGACGAAATTGCTTCCGCCACCTCGCGCCCAACTTACATCATCGGCACGCATTTCTTCAGCCCCGCGAACGTGATGCGCCTGCTCGAAATCGTTCGCGGCAAAGCCACCTCACGCGAAGTGATCGCCACCTGCATGCAACTTTCAAAACCACTCGGCAAAATCGGCGTGCTCGTCGGCAACTGCCGCGGCTTTGTCGGCAATCGCATGTTCGGCCCGTACCGCCGCGAAGCGCAGTTCCTTGTCGAAGAAGGCGCCTCCGTCGTCGCCATTGACAAGGCTCTCTCCGATTTCGGCATGGCCTTGGGACCTCTCGCCACCGGAGACCTTGCCGGCCTCGATGTCGGCTGGCGCATTCGCAAGGAATATCGCCACCTCGAAAAGCCCGGCATCCGCCAGCCGTTCGTCGAAGATAATCTGTGCGAGCTAGGCCGCTTCGGCCAAAAAACTGGCGCCGGCTGGTACCAGTACGATGAACAGCGCCGCGCGATGCCCGATCCCGTTGTGGACGATTTGATCCGCAAATGGGTAACCGTAGCCGGAATCCCGCAGCGCGAAATTTCCGCCGCCGAAATCGTCGATCGCTGCCTCTACGCTCTCGTCAACGAAGGCGCGCGCATCCTCGAAGAAGGCTACGCCCTGCGCGCATCAGACATAGACATCATTTATCTTAACGGCTACGGCTTCCCCGCATATCGCGGCGGCCCCATGTGGTATGCGGACACGGTCGGCCTAAAACAGGCTTACGCGCGCATCTCTGAATTCCACCGCCAGCACGGCGAGATCTGGCAACCGGCTCCGCTGCTGGCGCGCCTGGCGGAACAAGGCAAAACCTTCGCGCAATTTGGCAAAGAAGAAGGCGCGGCTGTCTAGTTTGCACCAAAAAATACCTGCGTTGTCATCATGAGCGGAGCGAAGGATTTGCTTTTTCACCCCGTCGCCGCCCAAACCATCGCGTACGACCAGGGCCTGGACCTGCGCAATTTTCGCCGTCACAATATCCCGGTGACCCAACCTTGAACGGACAACCAACCTGACCATGGGCATCCTCTATCTCGTTCGCCACGCGCAAGCCTCCTTCCTCGAGCCGAACTACGACAAACTATCGGCGCTCGGCGAAACGCAATCACGCCTTCTCGGCGAATATTGGGCGCAACGCCAAATCGCATTCGACCGCGTCGGCGTCGGCCCCTGCGCACGACAAAACGACACCGTAAAGCTCGTAAGCTCCGCCTGCCGCAAATCGGGCCTGAATTTTCCGGAAACTCAAACGCTCGCGGAATTCGACGAATATCATGCGGAAGACGTGCTCCGCAAAGTTCTCCCCGGGTTGCTGGAAAAAGACCAAGAAATCCGCGAGCTCCACGCCGCGTTCCAAGCCGCCACCAATAACACCGCGCAACGCGCAGCCTTTCAAAGATTATTCGAAGCCGTCATCGGCGATTGGGTTCGCGGCGTGACACGTGCAGAAGGCGTCGAGACCTGGCAGGAATTCTGCGCCCGGGTAAATTCCGGCCTCGTAAAGTTCCTCTGCACCGAAAAACATGGCGAAAAGGTAGCAATTTTCACCTCAGGCGGCCCCATCGCGGTCGCCACTCAGCGCGCTCTGCTTCTCTCGCCCGAAACCACGCTACGAATGACCTGGATGTCGCGCAACTCATCCTGGAGCGAATTTCTTTACAACGCCGAGCGCCTCACGCTGAGTAGTTTTAATATTCACGAACACATCGCGGATCCCGCAATGCTCACGTATCGCTAGGGAGTTTTTTCGATGAGCGACTTCCTCGATCAACCGACCACGATCCGCTCCGGCGAAGAACTCCACGTAGCCACGCTCGAACCCTATCTGCGCAATCACTTTCCCGGTGAAGCAGGCGCCCTTGAAGTTCGCCAATTTCCCGCCGGCCATTCGAATCTCACGTACTCGCTTCAGTTAGGCGCCAAAGAATTAGTTCTCCGCCGCCCGCCCTTCGGCAGCAAAGTCAAATCCGCCCACGATATGAGCCGCGAATTCCGCGTGCTCTCGAAACTTCACTCGGTTTACGGCCCGGCTCCCGAAGTGCTTCTCTACTGCGATGACGATTCCATCATCGGCGTACCCTTCTACGTGATGCAACCGGTCCACGGCATCATCCTTCGCAGAAAACTCCCGCAGGGACTGGATTTCTCGGCGGAAAAAGCGCGCCGCCTCAGCGAATCCTTCATCGATAATCTCGTCCGCCTGCATCGCGTGGATTTTGCCGCCGCGGGCCTCTCCGATCTCGGAAAGCCCGAGGGCTATCTCGAACGTCAAGTCCGCGGCTGGACCGAACGCTACTACGGCTCGAAAACGCACGATTATCCTGAAGTGGAGAAGCTTTCCGCGTGGATGCAACAGCACATGCCAGCCACCAACTCCGTTTCGCTGATCCACAACGACTACAAATACGACAACGTCGTCCTGGATCCGAGTGATATCACGAGAATCGTCGGCGTGCTCGACTGGGAAATGTGCACCATCGGCGACTCGCTCAGCGATCTCGGCACGGCACTGGCGTATTGGGTGGATAAAACCGATCCGCAGGAAATCCATCAAGATCGCTGGGGACCCACTACGGAAGAAGGAAGTTTCACGCGCGCAGCAATCGTGCACCACTACGCGCAAAAAACCGGTTGCGATGCCTCCCACATCGCCTTCTATCTAACTTTCGCGCGCTTCAAACTGGCCGTGATCGTGCAACAAATTTATTATCGCTACCACCAGGGCCTCACCACCGACGCCCGCTTCGCCACGATGCCCACAACAATCCAAATGCTCCTGCGCGCCTCCCTGCACACAGCCCAATCGGGCCAAATCTAACGAGCGATCTGTCATCCCGAGCGTAGCGAGGGGTCTGTTTTTTGCGGTCACGCCGCGCAATTACAGGTAGTACCGAACTATCCACTCCGCCACGCAACCGGGTTTTTCCGTCCCTTCAATCTCCACCGCCACGCTGTAAATCGCTTCCAGTGAATCAGTAATCTCCTTGCACGCCAACAATCCCACTCGCGCGCGAATCCTCGACTCCGCCGGCACGGCGGCGGGAAACCGCACGCGATTCAATCCGTAATTCACCGCCAGCCGCAGTCCGCCCTCAATCCGCATCACCTCATGCACAAAATGCGCGATCAATGAAAGCGTCAAAAATCCGTGAGCGATCGTCCCGCCATAAGGCGATTCCTGGCTCGCCCGCGCCCGGTCCAGATGAATCCACTGCCGGTCTTCGGTGGCGTGCGCGAATTGTTCGATGCGCTCTTGTGTAAGGCGAAACCAATCCGTCACGCCAATATCCCTGCCCACAAATTCTTTCAGCGCTTGCGGATTTTTCAAAAGGAGCGGCATCGAAGATTTTCCCGTCCCGCTTTCGCGCCTAAATCGCACATTCGCACGCCTTCACTAAAATTCACTTCCCCGCCGAAGTTCCGGGCGGTTTCCCGCCCTTCGCCAGTTCCCACTTCGCGATCGATTCGATGTGCACTTCATCGGGCCCGTCCGCCAATCGCAAAGTCCGCACCATCGCCCACGCGCTCGCCAGAAAAGTATCCTGCGAAACTCCCGCGCCTCCGTGCGCTTGTATCGCGCGATCCAGCACGCGCAAGGTAATGTTCGGCGCCACCACTTTGATCATCGCAATCTCCGCCCGCGCCGCCTTATTCCCCACCGTGTCCATCATGTGCGCCGCCTTCAGCGTGAGCAGTCGCGCCTGTTCGATCTCCATGCGCGATTCCGCGATTCCCGCGCGAATCGTTCCCTGTTCCGCCAGCGCTTTTCCGAACGCCACTCTCGCCCGCGCGCGCTTGCACATTGCTTCCAGCGCTCGCTCCGCCACTCCGATACAACGCATGCAATGATGAATCCGCCCCGGCCCCAGCCTCCCCTGCGCAATTTCGAATCCGCGGCCTTCGCCCAGCAGCATATTCGCCGCCGGCACGCGCACATTTTCGAAATCAATCTCAGCGTGCCCGTGCGGCGCGTGATCGTAACCAAATACTTTCAGCATGCGCACGATCTTCACGCCCTGCGCATCCAGCGGCACCAGAATCATGGACTGCTGTCTGTGCGTCGCGGCCGCAGGGTCGCTCTTGCCCATGAATATCGCGACTTTGCAGCGCGGATCCCCCGCTCCCGATGACCACCACTTTCGCCCATTAATAATGTACTGCTCTCCACTCCGCACGATGCTCGCCGCAATGTTGGTCGCATCCGAAGACGCCACTTCCGGCTCCGTCATCGTAAAGCACGAACGAATTTCCCCGGCCAGCAGCGGCTTCAGCCATTTTTCCTTCTGCTCCGCCGTGCCATAACGCGCCAGCACTTCCATATTCCCCGTATCCGGAGCCGAACAATTGAAAATCTCCGGCGCCATATGGCTGCGGCCCATGATTTCGCAAAGGGGCGCGTACTCCAGATTGCTCAGGCCAGCACCGCTGGGATCATCCGGCAAAAATAAATTCCACAATCCTTCGCCGCGCGCCTTCACCTTCAGCTCTTCGACGATGCGCGTGGGCGTCCACGGCTCGCGTGCCGTTTCTTCCACGAACCGCTGCTCGTTCGGATACACGTGCGCGTCCATAAAATTCCGCAACCGCTGTCGCAGTTCCCTGGTCTTCGCGCTGGGCTCAAGGTTCATACGCCGCTGCTATTTTCCCGTGAAGACCGGTGCGCGCTTTTCCACAAAATGCGCCACACCCTCTTTGAAGTCTTCGCACCGCAAACTCGCCAGCATTTCCCGCTCGGAAATGTCGAACGCTTCGCCGAGCGTCTGGAACATCGCCTCATGCACTTGCCGCTTGATCACGCGCAACGAACGCGGGCTTACATTCGACGCCAGCTCCACCGCGTATTCCCGCACTTTCTCCTGAAACACATCCTGCGGATACACCTGATTCGCCAGGCCCATGCGAAACGCCTCGGCCCCGTCAATCAATCTCGCGGAAAACAGCAAATCCAGCGCGTTCGCGTGCCCCACAAGGCGCGGCAACATCCACGCCATTCCGTACTCGGCAATCAACCCACGCCGCGCAAACGCGGTGCTGAATCTCGCCGCATCCGAAGCGAACCGCAAATCACAATACAAAGCAATTACCAATCCCAAACCCACCGCCGGACCGTTGATCGCCGCAATCACCGGCTTGCTCAGCGCCGGGAAATACGAATACTTCTTCCGAAAATCCACACGCGCGCCGTCGACATCGCCTTCGCCGGAACCCGCGCCAGCCTGCACCGCCTGAGCCCGCTGCGCCGCATCGAGTCCCTTCGTCGCCACCGTGCTCAGCAGCGACATATCCGCGCCGGCGCAAAATCCACGGCCCGCGCCCGTCAGCACGATCACGCGAACATTCTCGTCGCGCTCCGACCCTGCCATCGCGGCGCGCACCTCTTGCTCCATCACCGCAGTCCAGGCGTTTAGTTTGTCGGGCCGATTCAGCGTAATCGTGGCCACCCGCTTGGCCACCTCGTACATCGTTTCTTGGTTTGGCATGGTGAGCCGGATTATATACAATGGCGGCCGTGTTAGTAACATTCATCTGTGTGTGACTATCTCATTCCATGCACCCTTCCACTTTCCTTACTGCAGCCAGGTCACGCACCCGGAGACTTCATGCCCTTCGTTGAAAATCAAGCCGCCAAAATTTATTGGGATGAACAAGGTTCGGGCGAACCTCTGCTGCTCGTCATGGGCCTCAGCTATCCCTCGTATATGTGGCATCGCACGCGCCCGTTTCTCGCGCAACAATATCGCACCATCGCTTTCGATAATCGCGGCGTCGGCCAAAGCGACGCGCCCCCAGGCGTCTATTCCATCGCGCTGATGGCTTCAGATGCGGCTGCAGTTCTCGATGCCGCCGCCGTCGCGAGCGCGCACGTGTTCGGAGTCTCCATGGGCGGCATGATCGTGCAGGAATTCGCGCTGCAATATCCGCAACGTGTGCGTTCGCTGATTTTCGGTTGCACGAACGCCGGAGGTCCCGACTCCGTGCGCGCCAAGCCCGAGGTGCTGCAACTCCTAACGCGCCAGGGCATGACGCCTGAGGAATCCAACGAAGCCATGATCCCGTTCATTTACGATGCCGCCACTCCGCGCGAGCGCATTGACGAAGACATGGCCATCCGCATGAAGTGGTATCCGACTCCGCAAGGATATATGGGCCAGCTGCAAGGGATTATTCAGTGGGAAGCCTATAGCCGCATCGCGCAGATCACTGAGCCGACGCTCATCATTCACGGGGAAACCGACCAGCTCATTCCCGTAGCGAACGCTCGGCTAATCGCCGAACGCATCGCCGGGGCGAAACTCGCATTGATCCCGCGCGCCAGCCACATCTTCGAAACGGACCAACCAGGCGTAGCCCTACGCCTAATCCAGGAATTTCTAGCCACGCAACAAGAGCGAGCGCACCCCTCCCAACCCAGCGTTTGATGAGGTAGATGTTCAGCCAGCGAGATTTGCCGCAGCAGGGTTTGACTTTGTAGCGGCCGCCTGCTTTTCAGGCGGGCGTAGTTGAATTTGCCTTTGAGGTTGTACTACGAAGTTGCCCTTAAATCCGAAGGGCTACAGAACTATTACAAAAACGTCAGGGCCGTTGGCCCGGCGCCTTCCCTATCGCAGCGTTCGTAATCGCCGTACAATTCGCCGTCGGCACAACGTGCGCAGCAGCCGCCGGCGACGAACAAGTCTGCGTCTTGCTCGCCGAACGAATCACCACAGCCGCCACCGTCACGGCCACCGCGGCGCCAACTCCCACCGCCGTCACCCCCGCAACTCCCAGTCCGCCAACGGCTCCGCCGGCACCTCCGCTCACGCTCGTCGTGGTGCTCATTTCCGTAACCGTCACAGGAGTCGCCGGCACCGGCGGCGTAGGAGCCGCGTTAAATTGCACGCTCGAAGATTCGCCCGCGCCTACGATCACGCACGGCCCCAGCATCCGGCCGTTCTTTTCTTTTTTCTGTTCCTCACCGCCCTGCGCGCCTTCCTGTTCTTCTTTTTTCGTCGCTTTGTACGAGCAGAAATTCACTTTCCCCTCGTAAACCACAATTCGGGTCGTGTCTCCCTGCGAATCCAGGGCGAAATCGGTTCCAACGACACCCGCAACTCCGGTCGGCGTGCGAATCTGAAAGCTGGCGTTGGGCTTTACCTGTTTCACGGCGTTCGCGCGCACGCGCCCGTAATTCAGATCGAGTTCCGTCTGCTGCGCTCCGCCATCATGTTTCGTCACGGTCAAATTCGAATCCGAACCCACGCTGAGCACCGAGCCGTCATCCAGTGCCACGCGCGCGCGCGCCAGGTGGCCGGTGTTGATCACGTCGCCCCAGTAAACCGCCTCGGAAGTGGAAGCAGGAGTCTGCTGCGGTCCGCGAATTACGTTCACCACCGGGAGGACAGCAGTGAGTTTCCCGGCATGTTGGGGCTGCGTCGCCTGTTTCGCTTGTCCCGCCACGTCAGCCGGAATCACCAGCAGCAAACAGATCAGCAGCGCGGTCAGACACGTTAGTGGATGGCGG
>Ga0210401_10007079_pt1 | contig 11314 bp, 8 predicted proteins | sample IncBWH32MmetaG_FD_150866 | JGI IMG/M metagenome (GOLD analysis project Ga0210401, IMG submission 150866) | Forest soil microbial communities from Barre Woods Harvard Forest LTER site, Petersham, Massachusetts, United States - Inc-BW-H-32-M | ecosystem: Environmental > Terrestrial > Soil >... | reverse complement strand
GGGAGATTATTTCGACGTGTTCCCGTTGAGCGATAACCGTACGGCCTTTCTGATCGCGGACGTTTCCGGCAAAGGTTTGGGCGCTGCGCTTCTCACTACCATGCTGCAAGGCGCCCTTTCGGGGATGACGATGGGAGCTAATCCGGCCGACGTTTTTTGCCACATCAACCGATTCTTGTGCGAGCACTCGGAGGTCGGTCGCTATGCCACGATGTTCTTCGGCATCCTCGATCGAGAGGGCCGCTTGGAGTTCGTCAATGCTGGGCATCTCCCGCCGCTCCTCCTTCGTGCCGGTGAGGTAGACGAGCCTTTCACCGAAGGCGGCTTTCCCGTGGGTCTGATACCGGATGCAAGCTACGTCGCTTCCTGCGTGGCACTCCGCCCTGGCGACACGCTTGTGCTGTACAGTGATGGCGTGACCGAAGCCATGGACCCGGACCATGAGATGTTCGGAGTATCTCGGCTGCGCGAACTTCTAGTCGGGAAGCACGAAGCGCCTCTGGAGACTCTTAAGAATAGCATTCTGGAATCTGTGCAAGCGTTTTCTCGCGGTGCCAGTCAGGCGGACGACATCACACTACTCATTGCCCGTTATCGAGGCGCTACGAATACCTCGAACGCTAATCCCTCTTCAGAAGCCAGCCTAAGCGCATACCAGTGAAGGCTGTGCGCCCTCGGGGAATTGGTATATACTCCCGCCCCACTGGAAGCCCAAAACGACGAACCAGTCTGGACTAGAAGGGTACCTCCGGAAAAGTTTCGAGAAGGAGATATGCACCTATGGCTCTCAAGCTAGCAACCCACGAAGTAGATGGCGTTACCGTCCTGGTGCTCGATGGTCGCATCGTGCTCGGTGAGGAGACTAGTAAGCTGCGTGAAACTGTGAAAAATCTGGTTTCCGAAGGTAAGAAGAAGCTTGTTCTCGACATGAAGAATGTCACGATGATTGACAGCTCGGGTCTCGGCGCCCTAGTCGCTGCCTACTCCAGCGCGAAGTCGGCAGGAGCGTCTGTGCGGCTCAGCAATTTGGGAGCCCATTTCAATAATTTGCTACAGATCACAAAGCTGCTGACGGTTTTCGAGGTATCCAAAACCCGAGAAGACGCCGTCCGCAGCTTCTCGAAATCTCAGGGAAGCGTGGCCTGAGCCGCGCTGGGCAAAATTCTGGTCCCCGTGGGGTCAGCGAGTACCGCGCAGGCGTTCTGGTGGAGTTAAGGCTGCAGATTCATGCGCCGTAGCAGGTCAGCCCAGCGCGGGTCCGACCGCAGCGGATCGAAGGCTGGACTCAGTCGAATTTCGCCAATCAAAGAATGCTCCTCGTAGCCCTTCTCCAACGATTCGAATGCTCTCCCTTTCTCTCCGAGGCCCACATAGATTCTGGCCCGGTACGCCGCTGGGACATACTTTTGCTTTGCGAGTTCGTTCATTTGATGGAGCACCTGCTGCGCCTCCGCTTTCCTGCCGGCCACCGCGTAGGCGTATCCGAGTGCTGAGAGGGCGGCATTATTGCCGGGAGAAATCGCATCTTCAATTCTATGTACAAGGAAGGGGCCCATGCGCTGGCCGGCGTGAATTGCCAATGGCTCCCACTAATTACAGAGGTCGGCGAACTATATAATCTTTCTTTTGCCTTTGGAAGCTGCCGTTTCCCGCGAGGTCCGGGAACGTAATCGCCGGCCCCGGCGCGCGTGCCAGCGTAGCTTACACACACGGATCTAAGCGACTCATCGCACGAAGTCGCACCCTTACCGGCGCTTGGCAATGCCAAGTCGGGTCAGTTCGCTGAGGTGATTGTGGAAACCGAAGGCGCGGGGCTACTCACGGTCGCGTGTTCCGGAACGGAAGTAAGCCGCGCTGGAAAATTGCGGACGAACGAAATCATTCCGGGATGCCAAAAGCCATTGAAGCCGAAGTAGTACATCTCGTTTATGGCTCGATCGGCGGTCCATTTCTGGATAGCAATACGATAAGTGGCAACGAAAACCCCTGCACGATCTTCTCCGAGCCGGCAATGAACAAAAACTTTGGAGTGGTCATCAAAGAGCGAAAGAAACTTCGCTATCTCATCGTTCGTTGGATTAGACCAGCCGCCAACCGGAATACTGACAAAATCAATGCCTAACCTGTCGGCTTCTTTCTTTTCTTGATCTCGCGTTCCGGGATCTTCGGCGCGAAGATCAACAATCGTCGTAATGCCGATCTCTTTCAGTTTGGTAAGGCTCTGAATATGTGGTTGAGCGCCGCGGTAAAGCTGCTCGCTGACTTTGCCGGCATTAGGAACACCCGCGATACGGATTTTTTCAGCGCGGTCCGAACGGATTGCTGACGCTGTGACTTGGGGGGCCTGCGCATCAGCAGAGCGAACCCCAACACCGAAATAGAGACAAAGAAAACTCAGGGCCAGACGACGCATATCAGTTGAACCCTTTGAAGTTTACCACGCATCGCCCAACTGATGTCGTTGCCAGAGCCACAGCCGCTGCTTCAACTACGTGAACCCGGATAGGTCCCGATAATCGGAAACTACCTCAGGCCGGCGCTTCGAAGTTAATCTTTCTTGCCGACCGCTCTATTCAGTTCTGCGATCGTGACCTTGCGGCTATCCGCCGGATAGTGGATCGGTATGATCGTCTCGACATCAAGTTTCAGACGGTCGATGTTCTCCACAAGATTGGTGTTGTTCGCAGTGGGGGGATTGGGCGGCGGAGCGTCGGCTTGAGCGGGCGGATTGAACGCGTCCGCCTCGACTAGAATTTTCTCCTTGGGTAGGTAAGCGACGATCAGACCGTCATTGTGATTACTCCCCTGGAGCCGGTGCAGCTCGATCACATGATTGCCATCGGTGAGAACCTTCTTATCGGTCATGGTTTCGATCGACATCTTCTTCTTGGTGGTCGCCTCCCGGTCGGGATTGAGCGTGTGAGGTAGGGCGAAAATCTTCTCAAAGTAAGCCTTATTGCCTTGGTAAGTGATGATCGTGGCGCCTTCCGCGATGAAGGTCCGGAGGCCACCCGAATGATCGAAATGATTGTGCGTATTGACCACGTACTTGATGGGTTTGTTTGGGATCACCCGCTTGGCCTCGGTGATGATCGCGTTGGCGCGCTCCTCGCTCTGCGGACCCTCAACAACGACGATGTAGTCTTTGAAATCGACTGCTAACGCCGCATAAGCCGGCAGGATCAAATAAACGCCCTCCGCGAGTTTTTGCGACGTGGCGGGAGGCGTTTGAGGTGCGCCAGCGGGATTGCCCTGGATGCTGGCAGGCGCGTTGGGCTTCACATCCGTTACGCTTAGATCGAGCGTCGGATAGCCGCCTTGCTTCTGCAGAATAGCGGTCGGAAACTTCACGCCGCCAAAATCCTTATAACCGTTGTAGGTGACCTCAACGAGCGTATCGCCGAGCATTGGAGTATCGATCCATGTCTCCACTCGAGAGAGCATGTTCTGTTCATCGACGTAGCCGTTGAACTTCGCTTTGTTGGGCGCCGTGAACGTCACGACCGTGTATTTCTTCCCATTCATCGATTTTGACGTCGCGATGGCGTTATTGTTGGCGGCCTCCTTTAAGAAACCATAAGGGGTCATCCACAGGTCCACCTGTTGAGCCCACGAAGTGTTCGCGCCAATAACAACGGACTGGGTCGGACCCGGAGGCAGCCCGCCGCCACGGCGATTCGGGGGGATAGCGGCGAGGACCCTGTCGACGCGCCACGCCGGCGTTTCGTAGTTGATGGTTCGCGTGTAAGACGTCTCCGCAAATCCCGGCCAGGACGAACTTGGGTTCACAGCCTGTCCGAAGGCGAATTCCGTTGCGGTTCCGGAATATTGGAGAGTTTTCAGATTGTCCGCACCCATAGCTTTGGACACATTGCTGAGAATTGTCTTAGCATCTTGCCCGAGCGCAGCAGGTACAGCCCACGCCACAGCAGTCGCCACAGTCGCCAGCAGTACGAGAGTTACGGATTTCTTGAACATAGGCCCTCCTCGTCGCGCTCCTTTTGGGAGCGGGAAGTACATCCGGCGCCCGACCCCATCCCGCAGCCCAACCGGGCCATGGTCCCGGGGCGGTGGATGCTGCGAGATTTTATCCCACGTGCAGAAGCCTTTCGACATAATCTTTCAGCCAAACAGACGGATGTTGGGTAGTGTCTCAGTTTGATTTCAATGTGTGAAACCATAGATCAATAGGGCGCCAGTCGCTATTCCAAGAGCGGCGTTTAGTAGCCTTTTCCGGGCAGAAAATCTTGACGTTGGTGAAAAGGCAGTCCATAGCCAGTAACAAGCACCGATCATTAGCAGTCCCACACGCAAACCGATGTAGAGACAGGCTATCCAGTGAAGCAACATCATGTTAGTCTGCCAAAAGTGCGACTTCTTCGAGTGACCAAATGTGATCCGAAAGACCAGCCGCCAGAGATGGCGTCACTCTCAGCGTCATATGAATCCGAGCGAAATTGCAGTACATGAAGTGTATAGCGACCATCGCCGGATGTTGTGCCTGATCGTATCCTAGACGTCGAAGTCTGGTCATATAGTTTCCCTGCTAAAAACTAAGTTCTCTGGTGACATTCGAGGTCGTTATATAATCAATTGTCCGTAGCCAGAACCAAGGCAAACTCCGGGCCAACAATCAAGAATAAGGATAAGGAATTCACACGAGGAGGGTCAGATGAATCGTCTCTGGGTTTCATCGAGCGCTCTAGCGCTGCTGATGGCGGGCTCGTTGTCCGCGCCGTCTTTCCTCGCCGCCCAGTCGTCGGGCGCCGCCACCAAGACCGACGCGAAGACTGCGGCCAAGCCGGATAAAGCGGCCAGCACCAAAGACTGGACCATGCCCCGCTTGCCCGACGGCAAGCCGGACCTCCAGGGATATTGGACGAGTCTCAGCGTTACGCCCATGGAACGCCCTGCCAAATACGGAAACCGCGAGTTCTTGACGGAAAAAGAAACGCAGGACGCCTTCAATGCGGGTATACAGCACGAGTTTGACGGCGCTGGCGGCACCGGCGACGCGGAGAACGACCCGGAGTCGGCAGATTATGATTTCAAAACGTACGGGCTGAGCCCTTGGCAGAATGGCATCCGCCCCAACCATCGCACCTCACTAGTTGTGGATCCCCCGGATGGCAGGATTCCCCCATTAACGCCGGAAGCCAAGGCCAAGCCGCGGCAAAGGGCCAACTTCGACTACTACGTCGTTCCCGCGGCCGGCGAGAATTATCAGGGAGCGGTGCACGCGGATGTTCCGAAGGATTTGGGTCTCGGCACGTCTTGTGTCAACCAGGGTGGCGCGCCACCGATCCTCCCCACGGGGTACAACAGCAATTTTCTGATCGTGCAGACCCACGACGCTGTCTTCATTGAAAAAGAGGTTGGGACGGAATATCGCGTCATTCCGCTGGACGGAACGCCGCATGCCGCAGCCGGCATCCGCCAATGGCACGGCGATGGGCGCGGTCATTGGGAAGGCGACACGCTGGTCGTCGAAACTACTAATTTCCGGCCAGAGAATGTCTATCGCAACGCCAATCCGAAGACCTTGAAGATCACCGAGCGGTTCAAGCGCGTCGACAAAGAAACGATTGAGTACTCGTACACGGTGGATGACCCCTCAACCTGGACAAAACCCTGGACGGCCATCGTTCCGTTGAGCTCAGTCGCTGGGCCGCTATTTGAGTACGATTGCAGCGAGAACAACAATGACGCTGTGAACATTCTGGCCGGGGCTCGCAAGGCCGAGGCGGCCGCAAAAGAGAAGGCCAAGGCTCCTACGGGTGTGCCGATCTCGCAAAAATAATTGGACTTCTTCCGGGCAATATAGAAACCGGTGGCTACTCCAAGCTCGTGCTGGGAGAAAAAGCCTACCTCTTGTCGAGACCTTCGTTTAGCTCGATGCGGGTACCCATCGGGTCGGCGATGAAGGCCAGTCCGAGTCCGCCTTCGCGCACGCTGTAAGGTGTATCGAATTTAATTCCATCAGCTTCGAGTTTCTTGCAGAATGCAGCGAGATTCTTGATCTCGAAGCCGATATGGTCGAGCGCGCGCCCTTTGGTGCCCGCTGCTTTGGACTCCTGTTTGGAAAATCTGAAGTTCACGCCTGACAGAATGCTTTGCGCCATCGGCGCGGAGGCCAGATTGCCCGGAGCGGGGTTGCTGAGCTCCGCCCTGTCAATTTTTACGCCGAACTCTTTCGCATACCAGCGTTGCAGCTCCGACCAGCCGGAGCCATTCGGACCGGGGTCGGCAACGAAGAAATGAATTTGGTCGAACTGAATCGGAACAGCAAGGGTGGTCCGTTGGATAATTTCGATCTTTACGCCATCGGGACTGTAGATATACCCGCCGTATATCCGGCCTTGCGGGTCTGTGCCATTGCTGACGACCTTCATGCCCTCCGCTTGCATCTTGGCCACCAGCGCAACACCGTCTTTCACCAGAAAGCCAATGTGATTGACCGTTGACCCTTCCATGCCTCCGCTGGGGTCCGCCTTTGTGAAAAGAAAGATGGCGCCGGGATACTTAACGCCTTCAAAGGGGCCGCTTTTGATGGCCATTCCGCCAAGCTCCAGATAGAATTTCTTGGCAGCCTCCACGTCGTGCACATTTAAGTGCATGTGGCCCACCGTCACTCCGATGTCGTTTGGCGGATTAAGCTGAGCCGGCGACGCCGTTGCAGAAACCAGAACCGTTGCCACTATCCCGAGAGTAAGCAAAAAACCTCTCATGGAATCCACCTCGTTTTCGATAGCGCGTAACTGAAGGCCTGGGCGGCGGAAACGTAGCACTGTTCCGAAGGAGAAGCAAGAATTCGGGCTGAGAGTGGAGTTTAGTCAACCAAGAAATACGGGCTAGGGCGAGAACGCAAGCAGCACGTTGCCGGGGATGCCTCCGAAGCGCGAGTAACCCGAATTCACAAACAGCATCCCATTGACGACCACGGCGCCCGGCCCATCCACCGAGCCACCTTTGGCGTTTACGCCGTTCACCGTCTGAAATTCGCGCGCCGTATAAAAATCCCAAAGAACGGTACCGTCTTCGGCCTTGTAGCCGCGAATATGACCATCGAGCGATCCGGAAAACACGACGCCGGGAATACCCGTCGCCGCAGCAGACTGAGCCGGGCTGCATCCTACCGGCGCTCCGTCAGGGCAAACGATCGGCGGAGCATGCCAGACCTTCGCGCCGTCTGCGATGCGCAGCGCCGTGAGGCCGCCGCCGACCTTCGGATCCAGAATGTATCTCCGCGTATCTTTCGGATCGGTGGGCTTCGTTCTGCCGGAGGCCGCCGTCGCTGCATAAACTTTTTGGCCGTCGCTCGCCATGCCCCACAGTACACCGACGGATGTGGCTACATTGGGCGCCGGGCTCGCAATCCGCGTTTGCCACACAATCTCGCCATTTTTCTCCGGATCCAGCGCGTAGACCATGCCGGACTTCTGTCCCGCCAGCAACACGTCTCGGCCACCGGGCCCTTGTGTCAGGATCACCGAAGACCCGAAATCGTAGTCTGGACCGTCTTCATCCGGACAATTCTGTTTATCCGTTCCGCAGGAAGAGTTGTACGCGTCGCCCGGCGTCATCTGCTTCGACCACACAACACGCCCGGTCGTGATTTCCATGGCGAGAACCGCGTCACTCAACGAAGTCGGAGGCGATGAGTAATTGTCGCCCGTCCCGATGTACATCACCCCGCGTTTCGCATCGATGGTGGGAGCGGCCCAGACACCTGCGCCGGAAGGACCGTACTGCGGCGTACCGCGTTTGGTCTTGCCGGTTAGCTTCGGCTCGGGGACGAGGTAGGATTTCCAGACCTGCTCGCCATCGCGAATGCGCAGCGCGACCACGCTCCCTCGGAATGTACAGCAGGGATACGCCGGGTCCAGGGAACGAGTCTCCTCCCATGAGGCGATCGGCACGAAGACGTTTCCGTTGTATGCGACTGGGGAGCCTGTCAGGCGCGCGGCATCGTGCTCTTCGATCTTTTTCTTCCAAAGCAGCGTCCCGGTCTCCGCCTCAAGCGCATAGAACCATCCATTCTGATCCCCGAATAGAAGGGAGTGCTTGGCGCCCATCGGCACTGCAAGAATCGAGGATCGCACCGGCCCGTTTGCCTGGAACGTCCATTGCAGGCAGCCCGTCTCCGCTCTCAGCGCATGTATGACGCCGCCTGCGCTGCCGACAAACACCTCGCCATCGACTACGGTCGGCTGCGCGAAAGCAGTCACGTCGCCATCGAAGCCGAAGGCCCACTTCAGTTTGAGGTGGCCTACTTGGGCGATGCTGAGCTGCGCACCTTCGGCGGACTGATAACGTGCATTGTTCGGACCGGGGCTCCAGCCGTTCCACGAAAATTTCGAGTGGTCGGAGACGGTCACGTGGCGGTTGCTGCAGTAGGCGCTTGCGGGAAAGTTGAACGCGGGCGCGTTCGTGCCGAGGTAAGCCGCCACGGCCTGGCGCTCCTCCCGGCTCATCGGATACGCGACCGTCATCATCGCGCCCCAATCGAGTGCGCGAAGAATGCGCGCCGACGGCATTTGATTCAGAGAAGTCTTTGGCGGGATGCGCTCGCTGACTTGGTCATGGCAACCCGCGCATCGCTGCTTGTACACCGCTTCGCCCGATGCCTTGGACGCAGTATCCTGTGCGGGCATCCACACTGCCGAGAAAACAACTCCGATGGCGACCCAGAAGACTCGATTCAAGCCACTCCACGCGCGCATGCGCGGAGTCTATCACTTGCGGCGCTGCCGTGTCACAGGACATGCCGTTGCGGCAGCGTCACAACTGAACTATCCTGCACCATTATCGGGTGCACCATGAGCAAACGGCGGAAGCGGCCAGAATCTTCCAACAATGCGAAAAATCGACGGCATGGGGAGGCGGACTCTTCCCGTCGGACTTTCCTGAAGACCGCCGGCGCTGCCGCTGCTACGGTCTTAGTTCGAGATTCGTCTTGGGCTCAAGGAAAACCCGCGAATGCCGCGAGTCGTGATTTAGCATTTCGGAAAATCAACCCGAAGTTCATGATCACGCCCGATCAAGCATGGGGCTGGGCGTCTTTCAAGAGCCAGGGCGGCCCTACCTATGCGGGAGGCGCGGGCTGGAGGCGTTACACAGATTTTCTGATCTCAAAAATGCCGGAATTCGGCGCCGTCGATTTGGACTACGTCGAAATACCCTACGACCATTACATCGTGGACGATTGGCCCGACCGCAGGACGCACATTTACGACTCGGGTGCGGCGCTCGAGAAGCTCGTCTCAGATGGTACGCCCGTGCCGGTTGTGGCGTCGTACGGCATGACTTCCGGCTTTACGCCAGCCGAAGGCGTTTCCGCGCCGATGGTCTATTACGATCCCGCTCATCCCCCTGACAATGCGCAAATTGCCGGCAAAATACTCGTGTTCCAAACAGCGCAATATCCTGATCCTCCGTACACCAACTCGTTTTTGGATAACTTCACGCTGACAGACTACGAATGGCGTTCGCCTGGTAAATGGGCGCCGCTGTTTACGCCGCCGCACACGAGCGTAACGAGTTCCTATCATTCGCGCTGGGTGTGGAGTCAGCTCAATGGCTTTGCCGCGATTGGCATCAAGGGACATGCTGCCGGCATGGTCGTCGTCTACGACCTCTCGCCTGGCGCAGCATTCGCGCTTGCTCAACGGAGCGTTTATACGCCGGATGGGAAGGCTGGACTCGGAGCCGTGTATGTCAACTGTCCCACGCTCACTCTCGATCGCGTAAACGGAGCGAAAGTGCTGGTGGACGCCAAGGCGGGCAAGACGGCCACTTTGACTCTCAGTGCGCGCTTCGAGCGGAACACGGGCAAAGCCATCATCGCCTATTTGCCGGGTAAAAATTATGGCACGCCGCTCGACGAGCAGATTTTGCTCGCCACCCACACGGATGCCATGTCGCTGATCGAGGAGAACGGCGGCCTGGGCATGTTGGGCACCATGTCCTATTTCAATCACATTCCGCAGTCGGCAAGGCCGCGAACACTGATCTTCTACTTTGATTGCCGGCATTTCATGCCGGGCGGCGAGGCATCCTGGCCGCAATTTGACTACTACACCATCCACCCCGAGCGCCTGAAGCCGATCGTGGCCACTCTCGGGATGGAGCACATGGGCGGCCGGCAGACCATTGAAGTCGGACCCGACCGTAACGATTATGTCTATTCCAGCGAGCTCCCGGAGAATGGTGGCGTTATCACCAGTTTGATGGACGTCTACAACAACAATATCTGGCTGGTGGAAGCGATCGCGAAAGCCGCCACGGACAAGCATTGGCCCAGGGTTGACGTGAAAGCCGGCAACGTGGAACCGGGCGTCAATGGCGGGTTTCAGGGCTCGGTAAAGAGCCCGATGAATAAGGGCCGTGCGTACAAGATCCCGGGCGTCGGGCTTGCCGGAGACTGGCCCGGCGGCTGGACTCAAACCTATGCGCAACTCGATACAGAAGCAGGACCGCACGGCTTTGACAAAGCCTATTTCGTGCAGCAGGTAGCCGGATTATCTCAACTGGCGGGCGAATTGATGCTGGTTAAGCCAATCGTCATCGACCTCGGCTGGGGCGAGCTCAAATCAGCGTTGATTCACCTTCCGGATTCTGCCTTTGTCCGTCACGAGGAGGCTGCGACGCTACGGCATACGCTCGTGGACCAATACGTCGCGGCGTTCCGCAAAGTTGAAGAAGGCGCGAACGGCGATGGCAAGGGCACACTCAAAGAGCTGACAGCCAATATATCCAAATGGGTTGTGCCCGACAGCCAAGAAGAGTTGCTTATATTAGTGGATACCCAAATTTCCAAGTTGTCCTAAACGTCTTACCGCGGTCATTTTAGCCAGCCGCGCCGGTCCTGAGAGCCAAGAGTGTTCATAAGGGGAATCGAAATGGGTCGCTCTCACTTCAATGCCACACTCACCGCAGCCCTTCTGCTGGCTGTAGCTCGTTCCGTTGCTGCCCCGGCGGAGGGCGCCGCCGACCCCAAACTCCTGGAGAAGGCCAAGGAAGTTCATCGGCGAATCATCGCTTTCGACAGCCATCTGGACCTTCCTTTTGACTATCCTGGCGCGTCCACCGATGGGAAGACGCAGTTCGACCTGCCGAAAGTCGAGCGGGGGCAACTGAAGGGCGCAGCGCTCGCGGTTTTTGTACCGCAAGGTCCCCGGACTCCGGAGGGCTATGCCCAGGCGCGAGCGGACGCGGAGAAAAAGTACAACCTGATCAGGGCCGTTGCTGAACAGAACCCGAATCTCTCGGCGCTAGCATACTCCCCCGAAGATGTGCACCGCATTACGGGTCA
>Ga0210401_10007078_pt1 | contig 11314 bp, 9 predicted proteins | sample IncBWH32MmetaG_FD_150866 | JGI IMG/M metagenome (GOLD analysis project Ga0210401, IMG submission 150866) | Forest soil microbial communities from Barre Woods Harvard Forest LTER site, Petersham, Massachusetts, United States - Inc-BW-H-32-M | ecosystem: Environmental > Terrestrial > Soil >... | reverse complement strand
GCCGTGATACGGCAGATCGCCGTTGATGAAGATGGCCGCGGGATTTTCCGCGGCGATTTTCGCGATCAGGGCGCGCCGCACCGTCGGCGAACTGGCCGTCGTCTCGCCGGCCTGCGTAAATCGCGTGTCGCCATAGGCGATCAATACCAGAGGATCGGGCAGAGCCGAGTCCGGAATGCTGAATGTCGCCGCACCGGCTGCGCCGTTCCAAATCGCTACAGCAAATAAAACCACAGGCAAAGAGATCCGCATTGCGCGATGCTACGGTCCCGGAGGCCTACAAACCATGAAATTTTTAGCAGTTGCGCTGTTGTGCATTCCCGCCGCCGTTGGCGCCGCCGCGGCTCCGGGCGAAAGCGCACGCTGGCGTGAGCACGCTGCGCATGTCCACATCATCCGCGACAATTGGGGCATCGCGCATACTTACGGAAAATCCGACGCGGACGCCGTGTTCGGCATGATCTACGCGCAGGCCGAGGACGACTTCAATCGCATCGAGCGCAACTACCTCAACGGCCTCGGCTGGTTGGCACAGGCTGAGGGCGAATCCGCCATCTACAGCGATCTGCGGGAACGATTGTTCATCGATGTCGGCCGGCTGCAACGGCAATATCGCGCAGCGCCGACGTGGCTGAAGGCGTTGATGGAGGCCTGGTCGGACGGTCTGAATTATTTCCTGTCGAAGCATCCCAACGTGCGGCCCAAGGTCATTCTGCACTTCGAGCCTTGGATGGCCCTGTCCTTCACCGAGGGCAGCATCGGCGGCGACATTGAAACCATCGATTTGAAGTTGCTGGAGAAATTCTATGCCGCAGCGCCGGCCGAAGGTCCGAGGGCGGCAACGCGCGCGAGGGTGGCGGTGCGCGGGGCGCTTGCATCGGATCCGGTCCCCGAGGAGGATCCCGGCGGCTCCAACGGATTTGCCATCTCCCCAAAGCTGACGGCATCCGGCCACGCCATGCTCTGGATCAATCCGCACACCTCATATTATTTCCGCTCGGAGCTGCAGATGGTCAGCGAACAGGGGCTTGATGTGTATGGAGCTGTCACCTGGGGACAGTTCTTCGTCTATCAGGGCTTCAACACGCACAACGGCTGGATGCACACCTCTTACGGCGGCGATGCCATCGATGAATACGCGGAAGACTTGGTGAAGAAAGCGGATGGGTTGTACTACAAATACGGAACCGGGCTCAAAAAACTTCGTGTCAGCCAGGTAAGCATTCCCTTCAAGCAAGGCGCAGCGATGGGGAGCCGCAGGTTCACCGTCTATCACAGTCATCATGGGCCGATTATTCGAGAAGCCGACGGCAAGTGGATCGCCGTCAAATTGCTGCAAGATCCTGTGCCGGCCTTGGCGCAATCCTACTTGCGCACGAAGACCAAGGACTACGCCTCCTTCCGCAGAACGCAGGACATGCGCACCGATACCTCCAATAACACCGTTTACGCGGATGCCGACGGGACGATCGCCTACTTTCATGGAAATTTCATACCGAAGCGCGATACATCATTCGATTTCACGCATCCGGTCGACGGCAGCAATCCAGCGACGGAGTGGCAAGGCCCCCACGCGGTCGCCGACACGATCACCTTGTTGAATCCCAGCAACGGCTGGCTCTTCAACAGCAACAATTGGCCGTTCTCGGCAGCAGGCGCCCAGAGTCCCAAACGCGAAGCCTATCCGCGCTACATGTGGACCAAGGGCGAGAATCCGCGCGGTCCCCACGCGGTTGAGGTTTTGAGCCGTTTGCAAGATGCAACGCTGGACAGTCTGATCGCCGCGGGCTACGACGGGCACCTGACCGCCTTCGATGTGCTGCTGCCGCCGCTCATCGCCGCGTACGATGCCCTGCCGAGCGCCGCTCCGCGGCGCGCCGACTTGAGGGAGGCGGTCGAGATCTTGCGCGGCTGGAATCGGCGCACGTCAGCGGATTCGGTGGCAACCGCGGTTGCGATTTTCTGGGGCCAGGGTTTGATCGAGCGCAACGCAGCCGCGGCCCGGGACGCGGATAAGCCGGCGTACGACTATCTGGTCGACAAACTGACGGACGCCGAGCGCATCGAAGCCTTGAGCGCCGCGCTCGACAAGCTGCGGCAAGACTTTGGACGATGGCAAATCGCGTGGGGCGAGATCAATCGCTTTCAGCGCTTGACCGACGACATCGTGCAGCCCTTTGACGACTCGAAGCCCAGCCTGCCGGTCGGTTTCGCGCCCTCGCAGTGGGGCGCGCTGGCCTCGTTCGTCCCGTCGAAGCCCCGCAAAACCAAAAAGATCTACGGTTCGGAGGGCAATAGTTTCGTCGCCGCCGTGGACTTTGGTCCCACCATCCATGCCAAGGCCATCATGAGCGGCGGCGAAAGCGGCGATCCCGCATCGCCTCACTTCACCGATCAAGCCCTGATGTTCACGCAGGGTCGTTTTCGCGACGTGCTTTTTTATCCCGAGGAAGTTCGCGCGCACGCGGAACGCAGTTACCAGCCGTGAAGCGAGCGGCTAAGCGATGTTGACCGGTTGGTGCGGTTGCCAGGGATGGCGAGAACACGAGCCGATGGCAGCGATTCGATTGAGCGATCCTCGAAAGGCCTAGGGCGATGGGAAGCTTCAAGGCACTGTGTCTTCCGTGCCTTGAAGCTTCCCATCCTCCTAGCGTGGCGGCCGATGCGGCGCCGGCGCGGCGTGCATGGTCGGCGCGGCGCGCCTGGGTTGCACTGCGCTGCGACGTTGTTCCGGCGTCATTTGACGCCACTGCTGGCGCAATTGCTGCCGCCTTTCCGGCGGCATCTGGCGGAACCGATTGAAGGATTCGCGCACTTCGCGCTGCCGTTCCGGCGGTAGCGACTTGAATTCCTGGTAGCGCTGGCGCACCAATTGCCGCTGCTCCGGCGGCATGGCACGCCATTGACTGAATCGTTGTTGCGCGCCGGCGCGCTGCTGCGGCGTCATCGATATCCAGCGTTGGCTGCCTTTCGCCAGGGCCTGCTGGCGCTCCGGCGGCAGGCCGTTCCATTTACCCTGATAACCCTGCAGCACCTGCTGTTGTTGGGGCGACAGCGATTCCCAGGCCCGCGGAGCCGCGGGCGGCGCAGTCGCGGGGGCGGGAGCCGAAGGGGCGGCAGTCGGCGGCGCGGACGCAGGGGTCTGCGCGAAGCCGGTGGCGACGCTTAAGCTCAAGCTTGCGCAGATGAACCAATACCTGATCATTTCTTTGCATCCTGCGGCGGCGGAGGGGGAGGAGGATCACTCCCTCGCGGCGGCGCCTTCTTCAAAAACTCCCACCAAGCCGAATCACCCACATCATCCGAGCCCAAGAACTCGAGGAAGCCCTCATCGGGCGTCGCCGGCGGTTTGGCAGTCGACGCTGGCGGTGCCGGAGTCGGTGCCGGGGTCTGCGGCGGCGGCGATGCCGTCGGAGTCGCCTGCGGCGGAGTTGCACTCGCCGCCGCGCACAGCACACTCAACAGCAGCCAGCTCCTTGCGAAGCCCGCGAAAGTCAACCTACGCAGCCGGTCCTGAATTCGCGGCTTTGTCCGCAAAATCATAAAATTCGATATCGTCTTGCAGCATATCCATTGCATCCCCCGAACCTTCGTCCGTGGAAGCGACAAGGTCAAGGTCTTCGAAATTCGACTGCGCATCGGCCATGGTTACCGGCTGATGGCCGATCGGCGAGCCGATCCACAGACTCACGCCCAAAATGGCCGCAGCAGTCACGCCGGCCGCGGGCGTCCAAATCTTCCAGTCCAAAAACCAGGGTCGCCCACGGTGTGCGGCCTCGAGCGCTGCACTGCGTGCTTGCGTCAGGCGCGAGCGGATGCGCATATCAAGACCCTCGACGCTGTCCTGAAACAGCGCCCGGCTGCGCAACTCGAACGCTTCGTTGTCTTGTTCGCCCATCACCAAACCTCACCGAGCTGTTCGCGCAGTGCATGCACCGCGCGCGAATAATGCGTCTTGACGCTGCCTTCCGAGCAAGCCATGGCGCTCGCCGTCTCGGCAACATCCATTCCTTCGAAATTTCGCAGCATGAAGGCCTCGCGCTGCCGCGCCGGCAACGCCCGCAACGATTCTTCCAGCCGCTGCATGGCCTGCGCCTGCATCAGCCTTTCCGGAATGGTCGGAGCGGCGTCGGCGACATTGTCCAACGGGTCCTGCGCCTCGTTGTCCGGATCCTCCTTCGGACCCGGCAACCACGTCATGACGCGTTTGCGCACCGTGCGGCGGCGCTGCAGGTCTCGAATGCCATTCTCGAGAATTCGATAAAACAGCGGCCGCCATTCCGCGCTGGGGCGCGAGGCATAGCTGCGCGTCAGCTTGAGCATGGCGTCTTGCACGACATCGAGGGCATCGTCGGGGTCACGAAGCGCGACTTGCGCCATCCGAAACGCGCGGCGCTCGATTTCCGCCAAGAATTTCTCGAGTTCTCTCGTGTACTCCAGAACCGCTCCCTCCGGCGCTGGAGCGGGATTATCCCAGACCATCCAAGCTCTATTGAGCGTATCAAAGCGAGCCATGCGTATCATCTCCATTCCAGGTATAAACGCTTACCCGAAAGGTTGGTTGACGGCGAACGGCGCAAGATCAGCGACTTACGCACATCGCATGTGACCGCCGTTGAAATATTTTCGATCATTACCTCGGCGCGATATCCAGTGGGAGTCGTAATCCTTTGAATTTAAACGAATCAATTCGATTTCGGGTATTTTTTCATCAATTTGACAAGACCCGAAATAGAACGGGCACTTAGGGTAAATGACCCCTGTTTCTCAACAGAGTTATCCACAGTTTTTGTGGACAAAAGAATCCATGATTTTGCAGATCGCGCTCGATACTCCGCTGCGCCGCGTGTTTGACTACCTGCCGCCGGCGCTGGGACGTGAGGGGCACGCACCGCCGCTCCCCGGCGCGCGAGTGATGGTGCCCTTCGGCCGTCAACGTCTGATCGGGATTTTGGTTGGCGTCGTTTCGGAATCGGCGGTGCCCTTGCATAAGCTCAAGGCCGCCTTGGAGTTTTTGGACGACCGGCCGGTTTTCGATCCCGTCACCTTTGAACTGCTGCGTTGGGCGGCGGACTACTACCACCATCCAATCGGCGAAGTTTATGCAGCCGCGTTGCCGGCCGCCTTGCGCTCAGGGCATCCCACGGCGGTCAGCACCGAGCATTGGAGTCTCACCCCACTGGGCCGTGAGGAACTCATGCAACCGAGCTCGAAGCGCGCGCCGCAGCAGCGGGCGTTGCTCTCCTGGCTGGCCGATCGCCCCGACGCAACCGCCGATCAGGTCGCCGAAGCATTCCCGCCCAAGCTGATCAAGAACTTGGCGGCGCGCGGCTGGATCGCGGCGCGGGTATCGGAGGCATCGAACGTTTTGACGCCGATACAAGGGGAGCGCGGCGAACGCGGCGAGCTCGCACTGACCGGCGCTCAGCGCCAAGCGGTCGAGGGCATTCTCGCCACGCTGTCGACGTTCAGCGTGCATCTGCTGGACGGCGTGACGGGCAGCGGCAAAACGGAGGTGTATTTGCGGGCCATCGCGGCCGCCATCGCGGACGGCGCGCAGGCTTTGGTCTTGGTGCCCGAGATTGCCCTGACGCCTCAGCTCGTCGATCGCTTTCGCCGCCGCTTCAGTGCCGGCGTGGCGGTCGTGCATTCCGGTCTCAAGGACGGCGAGCGTCGCGACGCATGGCGCAGCGCTCACAGCGGTCAGGCGCGAATCATCATCGGCACCCGCTCGGCGGTGTTTACATCCCTGCCGAAACTCGCGCTCATCGTCGTCGATGAGGAACATGACGCTTCCTACAAGCAACAGGAGGGATTTCGTTATTCGGCCCGCGATCTTGCGGTCATGCGGGCCCGCGGGGCCGCCGTCCCCGTCATTCTTGGCTCTGCCACGCCATCGCTGGAAACGTTGGAAAATGCGGCAAGTGGGCGCTACATCAGGCATCTGTTGCCGCAGCGGCCGGGCGCTGCGCAAGCGCCGCGCATGTCGCTCATCGACCTGCGCCGGCACGCCGCCGAGCAGGGCCTCTCGACGCCGGCCATTCAGGCCATCGATCAACACCTGAAGGCCGGCGGACAGATCATCGTGTTCTTGAATCGACGCGGCTATGCGCCGAGCCTGTTCTGCAATTCCTGCGGCTGGGTGGCTCCTTGCGCGCATTGCGATGCGCGCATGACGTTGCATCGTCGGGCGCTGAAGCTTCGCTGCCATCACTGCGGAGCGCAAGCTCCGGTACCGAGCATTTGCGCGAACTGCGGCCAGGCGCTTCTGGCGGTGGGTCAGGGCACGGAGCGGGTCGAGGAGACCTTGACGCGCTTGTTTCCCGACGCGCCGCTGGCGCGCCTGGATCGCGATAGCGCCTCTGTCCGCGGCTCCATCCAGACCGTGCTCGACCGGGTGCATAGCGGCGAGGCTCGCATTTTGGTCGGAACGCAAATGCTGACAAAGGGCCATCACTTTCCGGATGTCACGTTGGTGGTCATCCTGGACGCAGACCAGGGACTGTTCGCGAGCGATTTTCGGGCCACCGAGCGCCTCGCGCAGACGATCACGCAAGTCGCCGGCCGGGCTGGCCGCGAGGCGCGCGCCGGCGAGGTGATGATTCAAACTCAATTTCCAGAGCATCCGCTCTTGAACCGTCTCATCACCGAGGGGTACGAAAGCTTCGCTGCCAGCGCGCTGGCCGAGCGTCGCGAGGCAGAATGGCCGCCCTATTCGCGACTCGCGCTGCTGCGCGCCGAGGCCAGGGACAGCGCGGCGCTGGACGCATTCTTGCGCGCCGCAGCCGCGGCGGGCCAGGGTCTGGGCGAAATCGCGGTAAAAATACGTGGGCCCGCGGCGGCATTGATTGCCCGTCGGGCCGACTATTACCGCGCGCATCTGCTGATCGAGACCGCGCTGCGATCCACTCTGCAGCACTTTCTGGGCCGCTGGCTGCCGAAAATCGAAGATCTGCCTAGGCCTGCGGGATTGCGCTGGTCCATCGACGTCGATCCGCTGGAAGTCGATTGAGTGCTTTGCGGTAAACTGCGCAGCCTTTTCACTCTCTGGGATGCCTTTTGAAGACTCTGATCGAAGCGTTGCTGAAGCAGGCCTTGGACGCGCTGCCGGAAGACTTGGTGCCGCGCGCCGCGCGCGAGGTCAGCATCGAAGTTGAAAATACGCGCGATGCGCTGCATGGCGACTTCGCCAGCAATCTCGCCATGCGCCTGGGCAAGGCCGCCCGGCAGAATCCCCGCAAACTCGCCGAGGCCTTGGCCGGCGCTCTGCCGCGCAGCCTGGCGCTCGCGAAAGTGGAAATAGCCGGCGCCGGATTCATCAATTTCTTCCTGAGGGATGACGCCTACCATCAAGAGATCGGCAAGGTCTTGAGCGAAGGCCCTGGGTACGGCCGATCGAACGCCGGCGCCGGAAGGCGCATGCAGGTGGAATTCGTCTCGGCCAATCCCACCGGCCCGTTGCATGTCGCTCATGGTCGGCATGCGGCCTTCGGCGCCTCGCTCAGCAACCTTCTCGAGGCCGTGGGCTACAGTGTCCAACGCGAGTACTACGTCAATGACGCCGGGCGTCAGATGGATATTTTGGCGGTCAGTGCCTGGCTGCGCTATCTGGAGCGTTGCGGTGAACGGTTCAGTTTTCCGGCCAATGCCTATGTCGGCGAATACCTGGTTGCGGTCGGCGAGCAGCTGTTGGCCGCGGTCGGCACGGCCTTGAGGCATTCCGCCGTTGAGGTGTTCAAAGGCCTGCCGCCTGACGAACCGCAGGGCGGCGACAAAGACCAGTACATCGACGCACTCAACTCCCGCATGCGGGCACTCATCGGCGAAACGGCGTATGACCGGGTGTTGCGGACCACGCTCGAGGGCATCGTCGGCGATATTCGCGAGGATCTCGCGGAATTCGGCGTTACCTTCGACTGCTGGTTCTCGGAACGTTCATTGAGCGACAGCGGCGCCATCGACCGCTCGATCGAGGCGCTGAAAAAATCGGGACACGCCTACATTCAAGACGGCGCTCTCTGGTTCAGGAGCACGGATTTCGGCGACGAAAAGGATCGCGTCATCGTGCGCGACAACGGCCTCAAGACCTACTTCGCGTCCGACATCGCCTATGTCCTCAACAAGCTCGAGCGCGGCTTCGAGCATCTCTTGTATGTCTGGGGTGCCGACCATCACGGCTACATCGCGCGCCTGCGCGCGGTGCTGAGTGCGTTCGGCAGACCGCCCGATCGCTTCGAAGTGCTGCTGGTGCAGATCGTATCGCTGTTTCGCGGCGGCGAGAAAGCCAAGATGTCGAAGCGCTCCGGCGACTATGTCACCTTGAGGGACTTGCGCAACGAAGTAGGCAACGATGCAGCGCGGTTGTTCTACGTGATGCGCAGCAATGATCAACACCTGGATTTCGACATGGAACTGGCCAAGTCCCGTTCCAACGAAAACCCGGTGTACTACATTCAGTACGCGCACGCGCGCGTTTCAAGCGTTCTGCGCCAGCTCGCGGAACGCGGACTGACTCACGACATGGGGCACGGCATCGCATCGTTGCCGAAGCTCAAGGAGCCGCAGGAACTACAATTGATCAAGCGCATCAGCGCTTATCCCGAAGTCGTCAAGCAATGCGCGGCGCAGCGTGCGCCCCATTCCCTGGTGCACTATCTGCGTGATCTGGCGAATGATTTCCATACCTATTACAGCGCACACCAGTTCATCGTCGAGGATGCGGCAGTGCGCGATGCGCGGCTTGATCTGGCGCTGGCGACGCAGATCGTGGTTCGCAACGGCCTCAACCTCCTGGGCGTTTCCGCGCCCGACACCATGTAGAACACATGGCGCGCGACTACAAACCTAAACACCACAAACCCGCCGGCTTCTCTGGTTGGCTGGGACTGGTTTGCGGACTCGGCCTTGGGCTCGGCGTGGCGGGGGTCGTGTACTTGAAGGATCACCGGCTTGATGCGCCTGAGGTCCGCGCCGGCAAGGCCGTCAAGAAGCGGCCGCACGGCAATGAAGCGCCCGAAGCGGGCGACCCGGCGGCCGACGATTCGAAAACCTACGCCTTCTATGAAATGCTGCCGAAATTCGAAGTGGTGGTGCCCGAGAAGGACAAGGACGTGAGGCCGGATATCAAGTCCGTACCGGAAACGCGCAGCGGCACCTATGTGCTGCAAGCCGGCTCATACAAGAACTTTGCCGACGCCGATCGCGTGCGCGCCAAGCTGGCGCTGCAAGGCATCGAATCGAATGTGCAGAAGGTGACCGTGGATAACGATACCTGGCACCGCATCCGCATCGGACCGATTTCCAGGCTGGATGAGCTGAATCGAATGCGTCAGATCCTGCGCAAGGCGGATGTGGACGTACTCGTGATCCGCGTGGGCGACTAGCGCCGCGCAACTAGCGCCGCGCCAATGGCGTGCGGCACGAACGCGCGCCGCGCGCCGCCCGCCCCAGCCGCGCAGCGGGTGCTAACCGGTCAGGCTTTCGAAGGCCTTCGCGATATGCATCCAGGTTGCCGTGGCGGCGATCGGCACCGGCAATAGCTGTGTGGCCACCAGGGCGATCCCGCCGTAAATGTAGACGGGGTGAGGCCGGCCGAGCAGGCGCCAATCGCGAACCATGGCCACGACGAGAAACAAATCGGCGACCAGCCCCGGCGGCGTCGCGGCAAATGGAGGGGGCGGCCCGACGATGCCCGGCGGGGCGAAAAACGTCAGAAATAAGCGCGCCAGCGCCGGCGTCATGATGCCGATCATCAGCAACGTCATCAGCCTCTTATGTGTTTCGGGCCGGCGTATGTTGACGATTGCCAGTGTGAAAAATACGGCCATCAGCGGCCACGCGATCAGCGTGACGGCCGAGAAACGCAGCGCCGCGTCGCCGTAGCCCAGTGCCGCGTTTCTCGCCAGCACGGCTTCTTGGCCGACCAGAATCGAGCACATCATGGCGGTGAACAGTGATATTCCCGCCAATCCCCACGCGCGATGATCCAGCGTGCGCCCCCGTGCAACCAGCAGGGTCTGCACGAAGTAGAAACAGGTCCACGTAAAGAGAAGAGCTCCGTGGATGTGAATGATGGGCTCGGCGTGGAAACTGCCGGCCGCAACTTTTGCCCAATAGGTCGGTATGAATCCGCCGAACGCGACGGCGAGAAAGCCGCCGGCCATCCACACATAGAAATTACGGTTGTCGGCGCGCACGCCCGATGTGGTTGCGATCGCTTCCATAGGGTTTCTCCCTTTTTGAATTGTGGCCCGGAGTATGCCAGGCTGGCAGCGAAATGTTAAGTTATGTCAATCGACGGCGTTCTGCGCTAATCCTCTCCCAATTGCCGAAAATCGACTCCCAATGCCCGCAATTTGCGATATAAATGGGTTCGCTCCATCCCCACTCTCTTGGCCAATTGACCGACTTTCCCGTTGCACAGCAGCAATTGCTGCTGCAAGTACGCCCGTTCGAATTGCTCGCGCGCTTCCCGTAGCGGCAGGGCCAGAAGGTCTTGCTTCACCAGCGGCTCATCGGTGGCCATCTTCACGGCCAATTCGCGCTCGATTTCCTCGAGGCGGATCTCTTCCCCGGCTCCCAGAATGAGCACGCGCTGGACCAGGTTCTTCAGCTCACCCACATTTCCGGGCCAGGGGTAATTGCGCAACCGGTTCTGCGCGGCGACGCTGAAACGGCGCAGCGGCAGATGCTGCTCATCGACCAGGCGATCGACGTAGTAGCGCAAGAGATCGGGAACGTCTTCGGCGTAGTCGCGCAGCGGCGGCACGCGCAAAGTAATCACGCTGAGGTGCGCCAGGAGGTCGCGGCGAAACGGCTCCGGCGAGGACTGCGCGTCGAAGCCTTCCTGGGCCGAACTGATCCAGCGCACGTTGAGATTCAGACGCTGTCGGCCGCCAACCCGTGTGTAGCCGTTTTGCTCAATCGCGCCGAGCAGCGCGCGCTGTGCGCTGGCGTTCAAATCTTCGAGACCGCTCAAGTAGAGCGAGCCGCCGGTCGCCTGATCGAAGGCCCCCGGCTCCATCCTGCCGTCGCGCTCGCTGCCGAAAAGCGCGGCGGCCGGATCTTGCCCGAGACTGGCCGCCACAACGGTAAAAAAGGGCTTGGCCGCGCGCGCGCTCAGCGAGTGCAAGTAGCGCGCATAGGCCTCGCGTCCCGATCCTAATTCGCCCATGAACAGGACCGGAGATGAACTGGACGCCGCCTGTTGGACCTGTTCGCGCAGCAACTGCGTGATCTTGGACTTGCCGATGGGAACGGCCAGCGCCGAACCTTGCGTGCGCACCGACAGGCGCTTGCGGCGGCCGGCATCGAG
>Ga0210401_10007077_pt1 | contig 11316 bp, 13 predicted proteins | sample IncBWH32MmetaG_FD_150866 | JGI IMG/M metagenome (GOLD analysis project Ga0210401, IMG submission 150866) | Forest soil microbial communities from Barre Woods Harvard Forest LTER site, Petersham, Massachusetts, United States - Inc-BW-H-32-M | ecosystem: Environmental > Terrestrial > Soil >... | reverse complement strand
ACTCACAAACATCCCAAGGTTCAGGCCTGGTTGAACAAGCATCCGCGTTTCCTACCTCATTATGTTCCGACCAGCTCCAGTTGGTTAAATCTGGTGGAGCGGTGGTTTAGCGAACTGACGAGCAAGCGCATACGACGTGGAACGTTTCTCAATGTGCCTGAACTCATCACGGCTATTGAAGAGTTTATGGACACCTGGAATCGGAATCCAAAACCATTTATCTGGACAGCTACCGTGGATTCGATCGTGGAGAAACTGCAACGGTGCCGGCAAACCCTCGAAAACATCCAGCCGGGATGCACCCTGCCGCGTTCACGAAAAAGGAGGAGAAAATAACTCCAGTCGTTTAGGCGACACTACACTAGAATGTTCTTTCTCCAACGGGAAACTGACCTGGAGGTCGCCATGCCTTCTTCTCCCGACGTAGTCATTATCGGCAGTGGCATCGGCGGTGGTACCCTCGCCCACCGCTTGGTGCAACACGGTCTCACCGTTACGATTTTGGAGCGGGGAGACTACCTGCCGCAGGAACGCGAGAACTGGGACGTCGATGCCGTTTTCGCCAACCAGAGATATGTGCCTGCCGAAACCTGGCTCGACAAACATGGCGTTGCCTTTCGCCCCGGCACCTACTATTACGTTGGAGGCAGCAGCAAGATGTTCGGTGCTGCCATGCTGAGGCTCCGCGAGAAGGACTTCCAAGAACTCGAGCATGCTGGAGGCGTTTCGCCCCCCTGGCCGATTACCTATCGTCAGCTTGCCCCCTATTACGACTTAGCGGAGCAACTCTACGGAATCCATGGCGAGGCTGGTGTCGATCCAACCGAACCATCGGATGTCCCACGCTATCCTTATCCTGCGCTTGAGCACGAACCCGTGATCGAGCAGGTGGCGTCCGCTCTCAACACTCGGGGGATCAAGGCCTTTCCGCTGCCGGTCGCGGTGCAACGTCACCGGGGAGGGCCGTGCATCCGTTGTAAGACCTGTGACGGATTTCCCTGCCAGGTGCATGCCAAAACCGATGCTGAGATTGCAGTGGTCAGGCCTGCCTTGGCATCTGGCAAGTTGACGCTCAAGACGAATGCATTGGCAACACGTCTGGTGCTCGCCGACGATGGCCGGCGCGTGAACGCCGTGGAGTACCAGTACGACGGGCGCATCGAAAGCATCACCGCACCGGTAATCGTGCTCTCTGCCAGCGCCGTCAATTCGTCAGTGTTGCTGCTGCGCTCGGCTTGCGACAAGGCTCCCAAAGGCGTTTCAAACTCTTCTGGCCTGGTGGGGCGCAACTACATGGCGCACAACAACACGGCTCTCATGAGCATCGGATGGAAGATCAACGACACCAAGTTTCAAAAAACCATTTGCATCAACGATTTCTATTTTGGGGACCATGACTTCAAGTACCCCATGGGCAATATTCAAGGTCTCGGCAAGCTGCAAACCGGAATGCTCACGGCCAAGCAGAAATTTCTTCCCCAATTCTTAGGCGACCGGATGGCGGAGCGAAGCGTGGATTGGTGGATCATGTCCGAAGACCTGCCCGATCCGGGAAACCGCGTGCTCCTGGAGGGAAACACAATTCGGCTCCACTACACCGAAAATAATATGGCCGGGCACAAGCGCTTGGTCGAGAAAGCCCGCTCGCTGATGAGCCGGATCGGCTTTCGCTTGAATATCGCCAAGCACATGGGAGGCCTCTCCGTCTCCCATCAGTGCGGGACGGTACGCTTCGGCAGCGATCCCAGCAAAGCGGCTCTGAATGAGTTCTGCCGCTCCTTCGACCACGAGAATCTGTTCGTGGTGGACGCTTCCTTCTTTCCGTCATCTGCGGCGACCAACCCGGCACTCACCATCGCAGCGCAGGCGATCCGCGTTGCCGACCACGTGGCTAAGAATGATTTCGGAATAACCGGAATACGATGATTGTCGCCACTCGTATTGCGACCGAGTGCGGGCAAACTAGAAATAATCGTCGCCACTCCGCCGTTCACCTCAGCAACTCGTCAACGATAGCTTCGACGTGAATGATGGATGTGTCGAGAAACTCGATGCCTGGACTGGCCGTGTCGCCGCAATAGTAATGGGAACTCGGTGCCGGCGAGGACTAACGCTTCATGCCGTCTTCGCTCCTCATCCTTTGCGCAATGTTCAGAATCTCCGTCCTGGTTTCAGGCAAAAATCGGCTATTCAGGAGTTCACCAATGTACTTCCATTCCTGCTCTTGGTCGAACCAGGGGTATACCGGCCCGCCGAAATTCCTCCGGGTAGAAGCTCGCTCGCATGGTGAACCCCGTTCCAAACTGCTCATACTCAAATGGTACGCCGTATGGGCCAGTCGTGAAGTCCTTTGCTTCGCTCGATCATAGCGGTTCGTTCCCGAATCTCATTGCTATTGCTGACGCGGAGGACTAGCCTTAAGGAGTCCCTTTCGCATCTCTCCGTCGCCCTTCCGGGGCACCTTTCTTCCCGACGGTCCCATTGCGCAACCGATAGAAATGAGGGTCCTTCATGGAACCCGTCCTTTATTCGCTACAGCCAGGTCGAACGGGGAATCGTCGAGCAGGAGCACATCTATGAACGCAACTAGCTTCTCTTTCGGTCTGCTGATTGTGCTGTTCACGATCCTGCTGCTCCACAGGATGCACAAGCTGAAACCACACATTCCCGGATACGGATCACAAAGGATGTGCCCATCTTGCGGATTGATCACATCTCGATTGAAGGCATGCTGCTTGGAGTGCGGCAAGTCTCTCACAGACGTGAGTGTGATCCCAATTCTCGAGAAATAGAGCGCAGGATGTCACGACAGTCAGCGAGGTTTTGTTCGTCAGAAAGCGGAAATCTCCTTCTTTCATGCTGCCGTTCCCACTTTTTGCCGGTCGGTGGGGCGGCGCTTGTTTACGCTTCAGGTCACAAAAACCGCCCCGCACCGGATGAAAGATAAAGATGAAGTGACGTAATGATCAGGAATCCAGAAGTCCTCAGATTGCAAGAAGCGCGTACCGCCAAAATCCCGTGGAGAAAATGGGAGCCTTACCTAAGCGAGAGACAGTGGGGCACGGTCCGCGAAGACTACAGCCAGGATGGAAATGCGTGGGACTACTTCAGCCATGACCATGACCAGGCCCGATCGCAGCGCCTATCACTGGGGCGAGGATGGTCTTGCCGGTATCAGCGATGACAAGCAGTTCCTCTGCTTCAGCTTAGCTCTTTGGAACAACAAGGATCCGATACTGAAGGAGCGCCTCTTCGGGTTGACCAACAGCGAGAGCAACAACGGTGAGGATGTCAAAGAGTATTACTTCTATATCGATAGCACGCCGACCCATTCCTACATGAAGTATTTGTACAAATATCCACAGGTTGCCTTCCCCTACGGAGACTTGGTCGCGACGAACAAAGGACGCAACCGTGGCGAGATGGAATACGAACTTCTGGACACTTCCGTCTTCAACGGGGATTCCACCGGCACACTACGCAGCATGAAAATAGCGAGCTGCTCATAAGTCATTGATTTCTCCTGTACAAACGCGCCATTTTCATGGCAGTTATCCGTTCGCTTAGTTGTGAACGGAAGAGTTCGGGCTATGTTGGAGTTTGGGGTGTCCTCTCTCGTATGAAAAAGGCTCCGAATGGCTGCATATTCGGTTGTGCCGTCTAAACTTATAAATCGGTCTCTGCCTTGGCTCCGTAGAGCGCATCTAACCGTGGACCTATGCAGAATTTCACTCGCCGGGAACTACTTAAACTGGGAACTGCGGCTGTTGCATCTTTGGGGTTGGACGGTTGCGGTATGTCCAAGTTGGTTTCGTCCATTCCAACCGGTTGCTCCAAATTAACTGACATCGAACACGTGGTGATCTTGATTCAGGAAAACCGGTCTTTCGATCACTACTTTGGAAGCTACCGCGGCGTCCGCGGATTTTCCGATCAGAGCGCAGCATTCCAGCAACCCGATTCAGCGAACACGACGATCTCGCCAGTAGGAAAGCTCTTGCCATTCCATCTGGACAGCTCCCAAACAAATGCAACTTGCACGCCCGACATCACCCACGATTGGGTGCCGCAGCATCAGAGCTGGGACAATGGCGCGATGGACGGTTTTGTGAGTTCGCGTCTACCGATTAATTCCAACGACGCGGTATTAAGCATGGGCTACTACACTCGCGCAGACCTTCCCTACTACTATGCCCTGGCCGACGGCTTTACCATCTGTGACAACTATTTTTGCTCGGTAATGGGCCCGACCGACCCAAATCGGCTGTACACGATGGCAGCCTCGCTCGACCCAGATGGCAAAAACGGCGGACCGGTTTTGCAAACCGTCGTCACAAACCGCGCGGCCTTTTATGGCCGTCTGACCTATACGACCATGCCCGAACAACTGCAGGCTCGAGGAATTTCCTGGAAGGTTTACTCGTCGCCTGACGAGACTATTCTTGGCGGGATTCTCTCAGACAACGTTCTCTCCTACTTCAAGAATTTCCAGGATACTGCATCCGTGCTGCATCAGAATGCATTCGGACCGCAATTCCCGGTCGACTTCCTGAGCGATGTGGCGCTTGGGAATTTGCCCCAAGTCTCCTGGCTGGTGGGGTCGATCCTAACTTCGGATCACCCGCCTGCGCCTTCGCTCTTTGGGGAGAATATTCTTTCCCTCATCGTCAGCGCTCTGACGGCAAACCCGGCACTGTGGGCGAAGACGGTCTTGTTGGTTACTTACGATGAAAATGGCGGATTTTTTGATCATGTTCCACCGGTGACGGCTCCGCTCGGCACGGCAGGTGAATATGTGACCGCGCCCCCTGTCCCAGACCCAACTGTAATCGGCAATCCGGCCATTACCGGCCCGATTGGACTAGGTTTTCGCGTCCCCACGCTGATCATCTCGCCGTTCAGTCGTGGTGGGTTCGTGTCGTCGGACCTCTTCGATCACACTTCGGTGTTGCGATTCCTCGAGACTCTCTTCGGCGCCGAGGTACCTAACTTGAGCGCATGGCGCCGCGCAACGGCCGGAGACTTAACCAGCGCGTTCAATTTCAAAAACCCTGACGGGTCGATTCCGAATCTGCCGTCCACACTTGCTGGGGATCCACAAGCGATCTCGCAATGTGTCGCGAACCTGGCTGGAACAACACCCTACACCGTACCAGCCACGCAGACCCTTCCGACCCAGGAATCCGGAACCCCGAGCCGTCCCAGCGGAATATGCTAACTCTGCAGCGATGCCGCTCTCGATTAACTAACCGGTCTTTTAGCTGGTTTCGGTGCTGACCTGGCGTCACATGGCGGCAGTCCGCCGGGATCTTGAACAAATTGTGAATCTGCTTACTGGTCCGATATTTGCAAATGCCTTGGGCAAGCCGTTGGCGCTCGGCGGCGCGGTCAATCGCAGGAAGCCTTCCGTTCGTGGTGCTTCACTTAGTGCTGGTGATCGCGTGGCTGCTGGTGAATAGCGGCCAGATCTCTGGGGTAAGACCGTTCGACCCTTGGCCGTTCTCGTTGCTTGGAGTGATTGCCGCGGTAGAGGCGGTCATTCTCTCCAGCTTTATACTCATGCGCCAAAACCGGATGATGCGCCGAGGGAAGCGTCGGGACCACCTGAATTTGCAAGTCGACTTGCTAGCAGAGACGCTCTTTCTCCTATGACTTCCTCGTCGCGGGCGAATTGAATCTTCGCGAGATCGAACGCCGCCTTTGCCTGGGCAAGGCTGGCTTGCGCCGCGTCTAGCTGCGCTTTGTAGGGACGAGGGTCGATGACAAACAGCAATTGTCCTTTCTTCAGGTTTTCACCGTCCTGAAAATGCCGTTCGACGATGCGTCCGCCGACCTGGGGTGTCACCGTGACCGACTCGAAGGCCGCGTTTCTGCCGCTCTCGTCCAAATACTTTGGGACGTCCTGCGCCGTGGCCTTGACCACCGTCACCAGAGGCGCGGGCATGGCAGGCGCCGCTGCTTGCACATTGCTTCGGCTGCAACCCGCCGCCAACAGCAGCACCGCAGCAAGTCCAAGCCGTCCGCATCGAAGATTTGAAGTAGTCCTCACCGTCATGTTCATGGCCATCCTTATCTGAAAGGGTTCTTGATTTATGCCGAAGTCGCCAAACGTTGACCCACTAGCAGCCCAAGCAGGGAATTGCGGCGCTCATCCGATGCCGGCTGTTCTGAGCTGGCAGGCGGCAGTTGCTCGGAGTGCGATGCCATCGCGCTTCCAATTTGCTCGAAAGCGCGAGTGCGTGCGGCGACCACGTCCCGCCGTGCGCAGCCCAGGACAAGCGAACAATCTTGATCGGAGTAGCGTTCAAAAACCGTCATTACACAGACAAAGCGCTCGAACGGTTCGAGTGCAAGAACTGCGGCAATCTCGACCTGCTCCATGGGCGGCGCTTTGGACTCGCGGCTGATCGGGGCAGAGCTCGAACGGCCATTTTCTTCTGTTGGCCGTGGGCTGATTGCCCTCACGGCGTTTACGATGATCACCCGCCGAGCCCAGGAACGCGCCCATTCCTTGAAAACCGGGTTGCCCTCTACCGCGTCCTCCACGCCGGAGACAAAACACTGCTCAGCCTTCTCATGATCCGCGGTTAGCAGAAACGAGAGCAGGTAGAGGCGGTTCATGTCCTCGTCAAAGACCCGGCGGAAATCGTCGCTGCTTGCGTACGGCGCGGGTCTCGTGATTTGCTTTGCCGCCGGCATGTTCACCTCCGTCTTTCATGTTTTAGTCGTTCGAGCTTGGTGAAAATCGACAACCAAAGTATTGTTTTGATGTTTTCTTCATCTCACTCTGTGTACTCGCCAGCGGGCAGTTGCGTTTTTCCTGCCATAGTCGTTGACTGAACGTACAAGGACCCTCTGTTAGCAGTGCACGCAGTGGTTGCGAATAACATCGTGAAACTCATCAGCGCATATGTGTTTCTTCGTGCTCTTTTCATGAAATCTCCATTTCGTGAATTTGCGGCTGAGAGTTAAACAATCAAGCCGCTCGCAGGTAGAGACACATCCAGGCGTTTCTTATTCCGGTGCTCTGAGTTTTTGGTGAAAGCAGCGCTACGGCCGCCTGCGGAACTGCCCGTGATCTGCCATGCTTTGATGGCAAACCATGCAGGATGCCTGTGCCGAACTTGCGATCGACGAAACAAGAGCATAGGTCAGGTTGTGGGCGCTCCACGTAATCACTTTGAACCTGCCTTCGTTTCGATAGTGGAACATGAGCGCTCCGTAATGACTCACGGCTCCCCCAGCCACGACAGCCGCTTTGCTGGATTCAACCAAGAGGCTGACCGTTCCGCTCGGAGCCTCGTAGACGACCATGGCGGCTGGGATTCCTCGATATTGCACCAAGCTTGCGCCTGCCAATTCGTAAGTGGGGTTCGCCTGAAGCGCCGCTTCCGAACTTGGCAACCGGAATTGAAACGGGACCTTATCCGCAAACCAGGCAGTAACTGCTTCTGGCGACTTCGTGCGGATCCCAGGGCCTACCTCGCCATGCAGGTATCTGTTGTGGTTTGTTAGAGCAGCCTCAACATAGCTCGCGGCGCGAACGTTTTGCACGATGTTCGGGACTGCCATAAGGCACAATGCGATCACCAGGGCGGCTGCTACTAGCATCTTCCAATTCACAACCAGTGGAGACGCGCGCCGCCACCAGTCCCATCGAGATCGATACCGGGCGGAGTTCCTTTCTATAGCTGCCGAGACTTGGATACGCAGCTCTGCAGGCGCTGAGTACAGGGGACGTGACTCATGCAAGAAGCGGGACAGTCCGCGTTCCCGTTCCAGTCGGTCTTGACAGTACACGCAAGTGTCGAGATGAGCGCGAAAATACTTGACCTCTTGCTCGCTGAGATCGTTGTCCAGATAGCGCAGCAAGTCGACGCTTAGGTCATCACAGGGCTTCATAGGTTCGATCCGCGCCGGCAGTCTTAAGCACTAGGAACAACACGTCCAATAGAGAAATATTCCCCAACATGCTTAAACACAGTCCAAAGCGAATGAGATTCGCATTTTCAAAGGGTGAATTGGCATGGTCCCGGCATTATGGATCTACTGTTGGCTCATTTACCGCGTCCCACGTCCAAATCATGCGCAATCTCATCGTAGTTGCTCAAGAATCTATAAAGGAGATGGCGAGATGGCGGCATTAACGCATTAACTAGCGTGGATGAGGGTGGTGCCGACTCCCTGCGGAGCGGGGTTTCAGGAAGTTGCGGGCAGTTGCGTAAGTGTTCCTGAATTTTCGGGACCCACGAACGTGACCCAAAGGGACCTAACAAATCCACCTCACCGCCGCCCGAACTGATTGGCTCGGCGCAGGTAGCCGTTCGGATACTGTTTCACCTCCTCGGTCAGGGCCGCCCACGCGCATGTTATTGAATACAAGAGCTCCCATAAGCACCGCCGAACATTCGCGTTTGGTCCGCAGCATGCAATTGGTAGTGCGTCAGAGCAAACTCAAAGCCAAAGCGTTGAGAGTTTGAGAGACAAATTCAGTTGGGTTCGACTGCAAGGAGCCCCAAGGAGGATGTCATGAAATTCAATTCGATCGCTCAGTCGTCGCTGATGGTTCTGTCGCTTCTGCTCGCCCCCGTCCACAGCTTCGCCGCGGGGCCCTACTGCATCTCGGTGAACGGCGGCTTCGGCCATGGTGGCACGACTTTCGTCGCGCGCAACTTTTCTCTGCCGGGGGAGGGCAAATGCACACCGTGGTCGGGCTACACCAAGACCGCGTCCACCGTCATCTTAACGACGAGCGGTACCAGTTGCCTTTCCAGCGATAGCAAAGCGCTGACGGTCAGCGTTTCCAGCGCCGACCCCTCGTATATCGGTGCGGGCCAGCTCGCAGCGGATTACATCCAGTTGTCCCGGGGAGATCCAACAGAACCGTTTACCGGCCAAGACTTCGGTGCCTTCGCTGGAAGCGCAAAACCGGTGAGCTGCACGAGCAATCTGTTGAGCCTCCCGTCGTCGCACGACTAACTGGTCATGGCACTCGTGCGGCCACCTTTCAAGGAATACTAGATGGGAAAAGCGGGGCAGACAGGATTGGCCCTATGGAAATGCACCCGCCATGCCAACGCATTTCGTTAGTGTCAATTCCGTTTGTCCTGCTTTCTCCAAGGAAAACCTTGCAGCAGAGCGGCTCGCGGCGCGGAGAGGGGTTTTTAATTGTTGCGGTGCAGTGCTCGCAGATCGAATTCCTCGAATCCACCCTGCAAGGAACCAGCTATCGCTATGTGCCGCGGCGCAAGGGTGCGCAGCAAAAAGGACCATACGAATATTCCGGCAGCGGCGACATCTTCGCATCGTTTCTGGTGAATCGCTCACCATTCAAGAATGACTTCACCCAAGGCATAGCGCGGGATTTCTACGAAGGAGTAAGGTGTGGCCTCCTGCACGAGGCACGTACCAAAAATGGATGGACGATATTGGCGAAGAAGTCGGGCGGTCAAACCATTGACGCGAATCGAAAAGTTATTTACCGGGACAATTTCCAGGCAGCACTTCTGGCCTTCGTGGAATGGTACAGAGTAGCACTTCCGTCAGATCGCCCCCTGCAAGAAGCGTTCATCCGGAAATTCGACAGTCTTTGCGTATGAATGCTACCCTCGCTCTCCACGAACCCAACAAGATTCAGGCCCATAACCTCTTTTATGGGTCGTAATCCAGCACGCAAGATAAACACCAAAATCGTTTACTTTCATTAGTAAATGTCAGTGCTTGCCGATCTCGCGTTCCGGTGGTGCCGCGTATCGGAAAGGTCTTTGGAGATTTACTTCTCCGATTGGAGGTCTACTATCGCAGACTATTTTCCATGAAGCGATGCATATTTGAGCGGAAAAAGCTCAGAATTCCTGACGGCTCTGAGCCTTACTTGATGTTCCCGAAATCAATGGCAGAGCTTTCTGATCGCTAAATTGCGTGGCTAGTATAAATCGTTATACCGTTCCCATCGGGGTCCTTTATGCAAAACAGATGGTGTCCAAAAAACGTTTCATCAGGGATCTCTCCTGCTGCAATTCCCCGACTGATTAGCTCCAACCGATATTTTGTCAATTCATTCAGGCCTTTGCCTTTAATCATGAGATCAAATTGCTCAGAAAACCTTTTATGGAATTGTCCTGTCAAACTTTCTGCTATGCCTTCTCCAGCGAGCTCATCAACTTCTAACAACAGAAGATGAGTGCCTCCACGTAGTTCAATAATTGCGACCTTTTCGTCAATAGCAAATGGAGGAAGGCCGAGATTCAAGTAGAATTGGCAACTGCTCTTAAGGTCAGCCACGTTAAAAACAAGGTGAGCCACTGCTAATCCTGGGTCAACGACAGTCTTCATCTCGCTCAATCCTAAACCGGTCATGATTTCACCTCACAAGTTGTTCTTCAAAATTGCCAGCGTTGCGGTTCGTTTTGAAGAGCGTTCTTATTAAAGATACCATGCGGTATCTTCCAAAGCAATCATTTTATTTGTGCCCCTGGAATAGAATTGTGAGACGTTGAGGAGACTTTCGAAAATGAAGGCGACCAAAGTAAAAAACGCGTATATGAAAAAGAAGGACCCTCTTTTCGTTAGAGAATCCCTCTTAAATGCCGCCTTCGAACTCGCTGCGACCAAGGGCATGGCTGATGTCACCGTCAACAAAGTGAGCGAATTGGCGGACGTTACCAAGGGGGCTTTCTTCAATCACTTCGATAGCAAAGAGAGGTTAGTGACGGAGCTGAGGCAGATTCTATTGACCCGATTGGACAAGCAGTTTGACCGACTGATGGCGGAGGAAGAGAATTCCGACGGATGCTTTACTCGTGCATACATTAGGGCCGCATTCTCCGAAGGTGCAGCTGAACGTAAAATTTGGGGCGCCCTCTTGAGTCTGATGGCCTCTAAAGATCAGGTCGGATGGGTTTGGAATAACTGGCTCAGCGAACGCCTAAAGAGACATTCGAAAACTGATTCGAGAATCGAGCTTCGCGTCGTAAGACTTGCGGCCGATGGCGTATGGCTTGAGAGAATTATGAACGCAAAATCGAAAAACCTAAAGGGTGTCGAAGAATATCTCATTGAGATGACGCGAATCCGTTTAAATTGCTCAGAATGATCTGCACGCTTTTTAGTCGCTGACCATTGCGGAACCGGCCAGCCGACGCGCTTTGATATCTCGCATCGGCGGTTGACCGAAGAAGCGCTTGTACTCGCGGTTGAACTGACTCGCACTCTCATAGCCGACTTCGAACGCCGCGCTCGCGGCATCGATCCCTTCAACGAGCATTCGTTCTCGCGCGGCAACCAATCGAAGCTGTTTCTGGTATTGCAGTGGGC
>Ga0210401_10007072_pt1 | contig 11317 bp, 9 predicted proteins | sample IncBWH32MmetaG_FD_150866 | JGI IMG/M metagenome (GOLD analysis project Ga0210401, IMG submission 150866) | Forest soil microbial communities from Barre Woods Harvard Forest LTER site, Petersham, Massachusetts, United States - Inc-BW-H-32-M | ecosystem: Environmental > Terrestrial > Soil >... | reverse complement strand
TTTAGGATGATCGCCTGAGTTTCCTGCTCTTGGGCGGTACCGCCGCGAACCAGCACGCCGACCGCCTCTTCGAAATCCAACAGCCAGAGCGGCAATTGGAGGTTGTCGGCATTAAAGAACTCCGCCTTCTCTCCGAAGGCGCTCGCGTATTCGTTGTGCGGGTCCAGCACGATGATGTGCGCGCTGGGATGATCGGCGAGAATGGCAGACAGCATCAGCGTAACGGCACAGGATTTTCCAGAGCCGGTTGCGCCAAGTACGGCGAAGTTCTTTGCCAGCAGCTCGTCGACCAGCACAAAGGCCGGCCGGGCAGCATCATGGTAGAGGCTTCCGATGCTGACGTTGGAGGTCGATGGGCGGGTATAAACCGCGGTCAGGTCGGCTTCGGTCGCAGCTCTAACGGGAGCGCCCGGAATGGGATGACAGGATACGCCGCGGTGGAACCGCGCTGGCCCTTCCTCCGAAGGGACGATCTCTCCCAGCAAGTCGACGATCACTACGATGCGCCCTAGCCGGCCGTGACTGCCGACCTCTGCCGCGCTGATCGTTCCTACCACCTCGCGATCCGCGCTTCGCACCTTGAGCATCGAGCCAATGCGGATCGAAGCCTCGGGAAACTGATCGGCCGTGACGTCCGCTCTCATTTGCGAACCGGACACCGCCGCGACACGACCGAGTAGATCGTCCATTCCGCGTCGTCCTCGGTATGCGAAACTGTCCTTGGGTCAGTCTATCGGCCGCTGCTTAATAAATGCCTCATCTCGGGTCTGATGCTCAAGCCGCGGGTTGCTCGGCTTCTACCGCGGAGCGGACGTAACGTTGCCTATTGCGCCGTCGGATTCGGAGGGTCGGTTGCCGAGATGCAGGCGCCAGCGCGAGTGGGTCTTTTCTTCGGTGCCGTCACTCATCCCCATCTCGACCGGCGCAGTGTCCTCCGGCGCCGCTTGGACCTGTTCCCGGCCGTGATTGAGCGCGAATTCGGAAGCGGCGCGCTCGAGCGACTCGACGACGGCGAACTCGGCGTCGAGCGCCTCCTTTTCCTTGGCATATCTTGTCTCGACTTCGGCTCGACGAAGCTTGATTGCCTCTTTCGCGTGCTCGACATCGTTCGAGGAGATGTTCCACATGGCGTGATCGCGGGATGGGTCGGTGTTATCCCGCTATTCCGCCACAAATCCGTTAAAGGAACGTTAACTGGTGGCTGACCACCGCGCATTTTCGGTCACGCGGCGTCAGTTCGACCAGCGCGCCGCTCGGCTCTTGTCTCTTGCGTGATGTGCCTTCCGTATCGGTTTCAATACGAAGATCGCGAGCAGCGCGGCGGCTACATTCATTGTCACGGCGATTGTGAACACGGCATGCCAGTTGCCGGTCGTTGTCGTCAGCACATTGCCCCAGGGCACCAGTAACGCCGCGGTGCCCTTGGCGGTGTAAAGCAAGCCTGCATTTGTCGTGGCGTACCTGGTTCCGTAGGCATCCGTGCAGGTCGACGGAAAGAGGCTGTAGATTTCCCCCCAGGCAAAGAAGACGAGGCCGCTGATCAAGACGAATGTCACAGGGCTTTCACCGAACATGCTGAGCAACCAAATGCCCAATGCCTCGAGGCTGAAGGCGATGAACATCGTGTTCTCGCGGCCGAGCCTGTCCGAGACCCAGCCGAAGAACGGTCGCGTGACGCCATTGAGAATTCGGTCGAGCGATAATGCAAAGGTCAGCGCCGGCAGTGTAATACCCACAAGGCTTACCGGAACCGTGTCGACGTTGAAGTCCTTGGCAATGGGAGCGAGCTGCGCCGTAGCCATCAAGCCGCCCGCGCCGACGAGTACGAACATGACGTACATGATCCAGAAGATCGGCGAGCGAACCATCTCGATCGGCGTATAGTGTCGTCCGGCCGGTTGGACCGCAAGAGAGCTCGCGGCATCGACTTCGCCCACACCAGGCGCCCGCAGGAACCACGAAATCACGCAGACAACGATGCCTTGCCCGAGGCCAAAATGCAGGAACGCCGTCTCGTAGCCGCCGGCCGCGATCATGCCCTGGATCGGGATGACGGTTAAAGCGGACCCCGCGCCGAAACCCGCCGCGGTCAAGCCGGCCGCGAGCCCGCGCAAATCCGAAAACCATTTCAGAGCGTTGCCGATGCAGGTCCCGTAAACCGCCCCGGCGCCGATGCCGCCGACCGCCGCGGCCACGTAGAGCATTGGCAGAGAGCTGGCGACGGAATTCAGCATCCAGGCGACACCGACGAGAACACCGCCGAACAAGACGACGACCTTCGGTCCGTACCGGTCGACAAACCAACCCTCCACCGGCACCAACCACGTTTCCGTCAGCACGAAAATGCTAAACGCGACTTGTATCGCCGCTCGCCCCCAATGGTACTTCGCATCGATAGGGTTGACGAACAAAGTCCAACCATATTGCAGATTGGCTATCATCGCCATGCAGACGATGCCGAGGGTCAGCTGCAGCCAGCGCCGCCGGGACACGCGGATCGCGACTGGGATTGCAGTCATTCGGTATCCTAATAAAACTTAAACTTTATTGAGGCGGCAGCTTGGCCGACGCGCCTCACTCTTGAAGCCAGACCTCGGCAAGGTCTTGACCGATGTAGTGACTGGGCGACACGTTCCAGCCTTTGAACCTTTCCGCAGTCACGATGATGCGGTTCCACCAGAGGAGCGGCACCGTAAAGGCCTCGCTCAGTGCATGGCGCTCGAACTCGCGCACGATGTTGGCGCGCTGCCGCACATCGGTGCTGATCGCCTGCCCGATAAAGAGGGCGTCGAGATAGCGGTCGGTCGAGCCGGAGTGGTTGATCGGCGACAGGTCGCGCGAGACGTACCGCGCGAGCTGGATCGTCGGATCGTCGAAATAGTCGGCGGCCAGGTCGGTCGCCGCGGCGAAGCGCCCCGTTTCGAGGGCGGTCTGCCAATCCTTGGTGCTGAGCATCTCCTGCGTCACCTGCACGCCGATCTCGCGCCAAGCGGCCATCACGAAATCGCCCGCAGGGCCATAGGGGATCGGAACGTCGTTGCGGTTGGTGAGCGTGACGGCGAGGCCGGACACCCCCGCCTCGGCCAGAAGCCGCCGCGCTTCGGCGCGCGAGGCCGCGATGTCGCGCGAAAAGCCGGGGATCTCGACAAGCTCTGCTTCGGGAATGCTCATCGCAGTTCCCGGCCGCATCAGACCGCCGACATATTTGAGGAAGGTGGTATCGGCGAGCGCCTCCGCTCCGTGCCAGCGATCGATGGCGAGAGACAGAGCGCGCCGCACTCGCGCGTCGTCGAAGGGCGGCCGATGGGCATTGAAGACCAGAGCCAGGTAGGTGATCCACGGGCTCTCTCGGACCACGACGCGGTCGCCGACTGTCTCGAGCATCTCGTCGCGCTCGGCGGGGGTAAAGCTGCGGAACTGGGCGACGATGCGGCCGCTCTCTATTGCTTTCACCGCCGCCGCGCCGGCCACGAAATCCGCGCGGTAACCATCGAGATAAGGTTTGCCGGCGAGGAAGTACTTATCCCAACGCTTGCCCGTCCAGTGGTCTTTCTTTACGTGCTCTACAAATGCAAAAGGTCCGGTTCCGAGCACGTGCGTCTTTGGAAAAAGCGGGTCCTCCTTGAGCCTCGCCGCACTGTAGACGCAGTTCCAGGGGGAGGCGAAATTCGCCAGCATGGCGGCATCCGGCCACTGCAAATGAAATACCACCGTGGCGGGATCGGGCGTGTCGATGCCGGTGATGGCGGCGTAGTCGGCCTGGCGGACCGAAAGGACGCCCTCCGGCGGGTGGATGATGCGATCGTAGCTCGCCTTTACGTCGGCGGAGGTGAGGGGCGACCCGTCGTGAAACAGCACATTGCGACGCAGCTTGAAAGTGTAAGTTCGCCTGTCGGCCGAGACGCTCCAGGATTCCGCGAGGTCACCCACGATCTGCGGATAATTCGCCGTGTCGAATTTCAGCAATGTCGAGTAGTGCGGGATAACCGGATGAATGAAAACGAAGGAGAAGTTGGCGTGACAGTCGTAGTTAGGCGGTTCGGCGTCGACTGCGAACACCAGAGTGCCGCCGCGCTTCGCGGTTGGCTCGGCGATGGCCGGACCGTGAAACGCGAGAAATATGGCGCAAACGGCGAAAATCACCCTCCGGCAAATCGCGCGCATACCGGCCGGCCTCTCAATAGGCGCGCGAATGTGCTGTTGCTTCATAGAAATCTCCATCGATAGGTTGCCCCCAGGGGCTCGTGGGCGGCCGGCTACCGCGGCTGACCGCTCTCCCAACGATTATATTTTTGGAAGAGATCGTCTTTCTCTTGCTGGGTCATTGCTGCTCCGCCCGTAGAACGTCGGCGCTCGTCGACATATTGGGTGAACATTGCCTTCAGATCCTCCGGGCTCGGCGGCCGGGCCACCTCCATGTTGCGCCGCAGCCACTGTTCGGCAGGCGCGTAGCGCCGCCAGCCTGGAAGCTCCGTCGAAATATTCACTTCCTGCCACTTCGGATGGTGACCGGGTTCCAGCAGCGACTGGAAGCCGGTGAAAAATGCATCGACGAAATTTGCGACATTGCGATAGCGCTCGGGAATTTGCTCGAGGTTTGCGACAACCAGCACGACACCCACTGCGATAGTCTCAATCGGCAGATCCTGCGCCACGAGGCCCGGATAATCAGCAGTGGTCAGCCGGGTTGGCACATAGGCCGCAGCTAGGCCGGAGTTGAATGGCACGGCGAGGAAATGGAGCCCGCCATCGGCTTTGAGGTTGTAGAAGAAGGGAGCCGGCTTTCCGGCTACAAAGGCCAATGCCGCGAGTTCGCCTCTCCTCAGCTTCTCGAGGGCCACCTCCTGGCGGTCGTTTGTCATCGTGACGGGCAGCTTGAGGATACTGAAGAGACGGCTCGCCGTTATTGCTGTCCCGCTGTCGCGCAGATCGACATTTACCTTTTTGTTGGCGAGGTCCGCGACGCTCCGGATCTCGCGGCGTGCCAATAGATGAAATTCTTCGTTGTGGAGCTTGGCGATGTATGTGATGGACCCCTCGATGCCCGGGGAGAGCCTTTGCTCCTTTGCATAGTCGAGGACATCGGTCTGCAGGATCGCCGTATCGATCCCACGGAGATGTTTCAGATCGGAGAGGTTGGCAAGCGATCCCGTGCCGACGACCGGAACGATACGCCGCGTCGCGCCGTCATTGATGACACTCGCGAGGTCCTCGGCCATCCGCACGGAGATACCGGCAGACCCGGCCGTCTCGAGCTCGACAACTCCCCGGTTGACATCGTTCGGATCCCCAGCCGGTATCGCAGAGCGCGCGATGACCGCGGCAGGCACCGCCAAGACCGCCAAGAACAGGGGAACGGCAACGGTTCCAACCGCGGTGATCGATCGCATCATCGGCGCTTACTATCCCTATTTGGCTTCGAGGCTGTTGAGCAGGACCGCGGCCTCGGCCGCGCCCATATCGCGGGCGCGTCGGTACCACGACAAGGCCGCCGCCAAATCACCGCGCGCACTGCGCAAATGGGCATGATCGAGGAACACGGGGTCGAAGGTCTCGCCCAATCTCAGCGCCGCCTGCCCGTCTCCCGCACTGGCGGCGCGCCCGTAATAGAGTCGAGCCGACGCAACATCGCCTGAACTGAATGCTTTATCGCCGCGCGTCAGCAGCACCGCAATCTCCGCCGCGGAAAGGATGTCATCGGCCGGCGGGATTACTGGAGCCGAGGTCGATCCGGTTGTATCGGGTTCTGCCGTAGCGACGCCGGATGCCGTTGGCGCCACTGACATGGGCGCGGCCAGTGATGATGGTTCCAGAGCGCGTATCTCACCACCGGAGGTCGGTCGTGCCGACAGAGCGGCAAGGCGGTTCCCTTCGGCCGGTAAAGGCTCGTCTGAGGGCGTTGCTGCCGCGGCCGCCCTATTGCTTTCCGGCAGGTTTGTCGTCGGCAGAGTTGCGGTTGACGTGACGCTTGCAACCTCACGATCCGCCGAGCGCCCCAATCCCGGATCCGCTTTCGGCCGTGTGGCTTCAGTGACCCGCTCGGACGCCTCGCTGACGGAGGCGCTCGTGGACATGAAGTTCTCAGCAGCAGGGCGAGTGAACAAGAACAGGCCCACGCCGACGCCCACCGTCGCCGCGATCCCCACGGCAACGGCGCAGAAGCGCCTGACCAGCGGCAGCTGCTTTCTGCCCAGCGACACCGGCTGTCTTCCGGTATCGGGAAGCTGTTCGAAGATGATTTCGGGAATGTCCGGCGATGTAGAGGTGCCGGATGGCTGCAGTCTCACTCTCAGCACATCACCGCTCCACGCCCGTTCGAATTCCTGGCGCGGCACGAAGAGTAGTTCGCTATCGCGATGGAGCGGGTCCCAGACCGCCACTTCCTCGGCAGCGTCGCGCCCGTCCCCGGTCAAGATAACGACATTGGTGTTCTTGAGCAGAGCCAGGATCGGATCGGCGAACCCGATCGTCAGCAACCCCTGCCAATCGACCCGGGAATGCTCGGCCTGGAACTTGAATTCGCCGGCAAGCTCAACCAGTCTCGCGATCGGCAGGGTGTCACAGTCGAGGACGTCGCCCCGACGAGCAGCCGCAACCGTCGGATCGAGGCCATTCTGCACCCCCAACTGCGCGAGGCAAGCCAGTGCCGTGTCGCGAGACGCCACCGGTTCCCGCGGAGCTCTTGTGCTGGCGTCGATGTCCATAACCGTTGAATCCCAACGAACCAGGCGAAGCTTGCGCGATCGAGAGGAAGTGATCTACATCTCGGCGAAAATAATTAAATTTCTCCTAAGTCCAGAGCTGACTTGTGACGATACTAAACTTTGAAAAATACCCACAAAAATTCAACAATAAAAAATTAGATGTTCCCTCAATCGATATTGTAGTGAAAATGCCGAACTTTAGTTATTCTTTAAGGCAGAGTTCTGAACTATCACAGACAGGCGACGCGTTGAGGGACACTTCGACAATGAAGAGCTGGAGAGAGTGGTGAGCGATCTACCAATAGATGTCGCGCAAGATGCCAATGAAATCGAGATGCTGGAGGCCAGGGAAAATTGGAGCGTATATCGGTTAGCCGACGGTACCACATTGCGGATAAAGCCGGTAATGATCGCAGTATTTCGCGCGGAAGGCCAACAGGGCCCCGCAGGTGAACCTGTATATAACATGAAATCTACTATAATCACGGACGTGAGGGTCCCAATTTCATCGAATAAACCGAACTAACAAAATGGGTATAGTAAGCATCGTACCATCGAATGGATGGCAACCGTCAGTCTGTTCTTCATTACGGTCAGAATTTACGACGGGCGTTTCGATGATAAGTACGGGCACCGAGGCAACCTTCACGACAGGCGCCTCGGCTACAACCCTCATGATCAGCTCAAATCGAAATGCCGCCTCACAACGGCCGAGCGATCGCGCCGGCCGTCCTGCGGCCGTCGGAGTTCAAGGACACGTACATGCAAATCCGGAGGCGCTGACGCCAACAACTGGCTCGCTGGCAGGGCCGGACATCGGTGTTCAAGATTCGAGCGGTCCTGTTGAGGCGGCGGCACCCGTCATAGATCAACCCAAACCATCAACCCGTCCCAACAAAGTCGAATTGACTATCGACTCTCTGCAAAACTACGAGCTGCTCAAGCCGATCCGAGTCGTAGTCGAATCTCTAGGCGACAAAGTATTTGTTGCTGAAGCACCGGAACTGAACGTTTCTACGACCGGCAACAGTGTCGGAGGCGCATTGATTCTATTGAAAGATCATATTTCCACCATCTACGAAGGCTACACCAGCAAAAAAAACCTGGATGCCGAACGGACACGGCAGTTTAAAGTGTTCGAGACGTATATTGGAAGGCCGAGACGGAATTGGATGTGAGCGTTCCACCTTAAAGGCCGCGAGCCCCGGAAGCCATCGACAGCTCAATGCGTGTCAAAGACCGCCTGATACATGGCCAGTTTCTCCCGAATGGCGGCGGCTTCCGCGGAAGTGGGATGATCCGGGTCCGCCGCCGGAGGCAGGCTGCCGAATTTCATCAGGCAGGCCATCAGTAGCAGCCGGGCCTTGGTTGCGGTCAAGTTCGAGCCACCGATGAAGTAGGGGTCGTGCAATGGCACGAACCCCTCGGTGTTGCCGCGCCCGACGCGGACGACCGGAAGCCCGCTGTGCACGGCTCGCAGCATCAGCCGGTGCCGGGCAGTCGAGGCAGTCCGCCCGTAAGGGGTGAATCCTTCGACGACAAAGCCGGCGAGCGGCACCGATTTCAGCATGTGTCCGATCAGCGCGATAAGATCAACCTCCGCCTCGGGATCGGCCGTGCTGTCGTCGTCCCAATAGCTGGCGTCCTTGGTGATTGCCACCTTGGGGATCGCTGTGTCGAGCAGCGCCCCGTCGGGCCCTTTGATCGGGACGGGAACGGTTGCGATCCGCGAGCCTTCGCGGCGCACCCCGATAACCTGCGAAGGTAGCGAGTTGAGGTTCACTTCGGACCGCCAGGTGTGGCGCGCGGTTGGCAGATAGTGCAGGAGAGGCGGGCCGTCATGGCCGGCTGCGCCGAGGATCCCGCCGTGACCGCCGGTCGCCACATAGCCGCCGGGCCGTGCATCGGCCTTTTGCACGGCGCGGGCGGCAAAGACCCGCTGCTCCTGGATCAGCACCGCGCCGGCCTGGTTGCGGCCCTCATGGTCCTGCCAGACCCGAGAGGCGATGTATTCGACGGAATCGACAATGTTCTTCGGCCCGTCATTGCTGATCATGCCGTGCGGCCGCTGGGCGGCATTGCCGCAGATCGGCACGGTCGTGTCGATCAAGAGATTGAGCCAGTAGATCGTCTCCTCGATCCGCGGGCTGCCCTCGGTCCAGATCGCGCCGTCATATTTGCCGCTCGCGAGGATCTCTTGGACGGCGTTGGTCAATCGCGCCAATGCAGAACGCGGCGCCGAGGCGGCAAGGTGAGGGGGCTTGTAAGGGAAGAAATCGACGCCGCGCCGCTCGGGCGGAATATCGCCCGAGCCGGTATCGGCGCGGCGGTCGGCCGGCAGGCCCTTCGTGTAGCCGGACGGCGGCAGGATGCGGTAGAAGTCGATTTCGGCCTTGCTGGAGATCAGGTTTCCAGTGCCGTGCTCGCCGATCTGCAGCCGGTCGATCTCCTCGAAACTGCGCGAGCCGTCGGGGAAGAAGCCCTGCCGCGCCTTTGGCTCGGGAGCGTTGGGGAAGGCGCATTCCTCCTCCCAGGCTGCGCCGTCCGCCTGCAATGCCATGTAGGGCAATGGGTAGAGCCCGTCTTCCCGACGCAGTTCGACCTCGTATACCGGCTTGTCGTCGGCGCTCTGCCGCTCCCTGTGCACCTGCCCCGCGCTGTCGATGTAGCCGTCCGGCGGGCCGTAGAGCTCGGCCGCGTCGGCTTCGAGCGGATGCGCGCTGAACTGCTCGACATATATGGTGACCGGCGCGGCCAGGCGCTGCGCGCGCAGCACGTCGAACCGCGCCGGCGAGCCGTCGGGGTTGGTCAAAGGAGGCAGCCGGTGCTTCGCTCTCGCCTTGTTGGAGGTGACCAGAGGCGGGGTGTTCTGAATGGTGGCATTGGGGCCGGCCAAATGGGCGATCCGCGCCTTCCGTGTCATCTGTGCGACTCCCCGATCAGCTGGCTGGTGTCGGCGCGTGCGGGTGGAGCAAACCGGCGGCGCGAAGATCGGCCCACAGCGCGGCGGGGATCGGATGGCGCAGCAGTCTCACATTGGCGTGGAACTCCTCGACGTTGCGCGGGCCCGGGATGATCGCCGCCACCGCCGGATGCGCGAGCGGGAATTGCAATGCCGCTGCCGCCAGAGGTACCCGATGCCTGTCGCAGACCGCCTCGATGGCATTGACCCGGGCGACGATCTCGCGCGGCGCCGCCTTGTAATTCCACGTGTCCCGGCCCGCGAGGATGCCCGAGTTCAACGGGCCGCCGACCACGATGGATGTGCCGGCCTTCTCGCATTTCGGCAGCAGATCGTCGAGCGGCGCCTGTTCGAGCAGGGTATAGCGCCCGGCTAGGAGGAATGCGTCCCACTCGCCCCATTCCAAAGCCTCGAGCAATACCTCGCGCTCGTTGACCCCGATGCCGATCGCCCGCACCGTGCCTGCGGCTCGCAGTTCTTCGAGCGCGCGATAGCCGCCGTCGCGCAGGGCGCGCATCAGCCCCGGATGGGCTTCCCGGCCGTGCTGCATTGCGCCGATGTCGTGCACATAGAGGATGTCGATCCGCGCCAGCCCGAGCCGCTGCAAGCTATCCTCGAACGAGCGCATGACCCCGTCATAGGAGTAGTCGTAGACGGGGTCGAACGGCAGCGGATCGCGGCGGCCGGTGTCCTCGACTGCGGTCCGCCGAGGGCGAAGCAGGCGCCCGACCTTTGTCGACAGCACCCATTCATCGCGCGGGACCCAGCGCATCGCATCGCCGACGCAACGCTCGGCCTGGCCGACACCGTAATACGGGGCCGCATCGATATAAGACACCCCAGCCGCCCAGGCTGCCCCGACGATGGCCTCGGCCTGTTGCCGGGAGACCGCGATGCGGCTGCCGCCGAGCGTCGCGCAGCCGAGACCCAGTTCCGTCACTTCAACCGAAGTCCGTCCGATCCGTCGTCTCGCAAAAATGGGCATCGCGCTCTCCTGCCGTCTTCGCATCGGTTCCGTTCAAGCGGGAGCATACTCCGTTCTCACCTTGGTCCGGGAGGCGGGCGCGCGGCAGCATCTGCTTCCGTACACGGCCTATGAGGGTCAGGTTTGAGCCGGATCCTGGAGCAATTGTTCGCTCAGGCACGGACGTTCTCCTATTGGCAAGCACGACCGGTGCCCGAAGGCTTGGTCGAGGCCGCGTTCCAGCTGGCCTCACTCGGCCCGGCGAGCGCCAATTGCGAGCCGCTGCGCCTAGTTCTGGTGCGCAGCCCACAGGCGAAGGAACAATTGCTATTCTGCGTCTCGACGGGCAATTACGAGAAGGTGCGGACGGCGCCGATCACCGCGACCGGTGCGCCCCAGACTGCCGCGCCTCGCCTTTGACGAAGCCACGCGTTGGGAGTAGTCGTCACCTTTACCGCGGCGGGCGCAAAAAAGCTCAGGCTCCCAGTTCCGCGGCGGGGTCGCTGCCAAAGAGCCATTCTTCTGCGATCGTGCCGTCGCCGTTGTCGACGGTCACTTTGGCAGGCTCGTCGGATTCGGCCAGTCGAACGGCCTGGGCGATCGCCTCCTCTCGGTCCGGGTGTCCACTCCGTCGGTGATCTTCTCCTTCCTTTGTCACTGTCCAACCCTGCTCTGTCGGATGAACAC